>SESD01001042.1_pt1 | contig 15902 bp, 15 predicted proteins | sample 3171411 | NCBI WGS metagenome assembly SESD01 (sample SAMN06051880, study PRJNA518727) | freshwater metagenome | biome: subpolar coniferous forest; feature: holomictic lake; material: water; isolation source: holomictic Lake 442, 16.5 m depth | place: Canada: near Kenora, Ontario | collected...
ATCTTGTATGGCCGATACCTAAGAATCCTTCTAGCTTTTTTTCTTTAACCATCGCTTCAATTTCAGAAACACGGCCCACGGATCGAACACGTTCAATACCTTGACGAAGTATTGCAATGCCTGATGAATCGTAACCACGATATTCGAGACGACTTAATCCTTCAATTAAATTGGGAACGATATTTTTATTTGAAATTGCACCTACAATGCCGCACATATTTTTTCTCTTTATTTTTTTGTAGGTTTTTTCCAGCCAGAAATGCTGGTTTGTTTTCCGCGAGACACCGTGAGATCTCCTGGCGGAGCATCTTTAGTTATCGTCGATCCTGCTGCAATCGTAGCACCTTTGCCAATTTTAACAGGTGCTACTAATGCTGTATTTGATCCTATAAAAACATCGTCTTCAATAGTCGTCGGATGTTTGTTCGCACCATCATAATTGCATGTAATTGTGCCTGCACCTATGTTGACTGATTTACCGACAAGGCTATCACCCACATAACTTAAATGATTAATATTTGTGTGGTCATTCACTTCACTATTTTTAATTTCCACAAAATTACCGATGTGTACATGATTTTGAAGTTGGGTACCAGGTCTTAATCTTGCAAAGGGTCCAATGCGACAATGTGTTCCTATTTGGCTTTCAACAATGTGTGAGTAAGGTTCAACGTTGGTGTGATCGCCTATGACGCTATCTATAACATGTGAATAAGCTGCTATTTTCACGTGATTACCTAAGACAACTTTACCTTCAAAAATACAGCCCACATCAATCGTGACATCTTGACCGGCAGTGACTTCACCGCGAATATCAATACGACTCGGATCTATAATGGTGACACCTTGTTCCATCAATTTTTTTGCTGTCATAAGTTGATAGTTTCTCTCCATGGTTGCTAATTCAGATTTCGAATTAATCCCGGTAATTGATACTTCATTATCCGCAGATTCACTCAATACTTCAATGTTATCTTCGATGGACAAGCCTACAATATCCGTTAAATAATATTCCTTCTGGCTATTTTGATTGTTAAGTCGTTTGAGCCAATTTTTTAGAAGATGATTAGGGGCACACATGATGCCTGTATTAATTTCTTTAATATTTTTCTGTGTTTGATCGCAATCTTTTTCTTCTACAATTTTTTTGATCCTGCCGCTCTCTCTTATAATCCTTCCATAGCCCGTGGAATCTTCTTTTGAGTAGGTTAAAACAGCTAGGTTCCTTTGACCTTTTTCTATTAAAGATTGAATCTTTTTTTCATCAATCAAAGGCACATCGCCATAAAGAATTAAAGTGCTACCTTCATCTTTAATAAAAGGTGCGGCCTGCAATACGGCATGGCCTGTACCTAATTGTTCTTTTTGTTCCACCCATTGAATGTTTTGCGATGAAAATGTTTTTTTAACGAGATCGCCGCCATACCCTATGACCACTGCAAGTTGTGTTGGATCAAATGACATGGAAGCATCAATGACATAACCTAAAAGCGGTTTATGCGCGAGTGGTTGCAAGACTTTGGGTAAATCTGAACGCATTCGCGTCCCTTTGCCTGCAGCTAAAATCACAATGGATAAAGACATCATCACTATTTTATCGTCTATTTGTCATCACATGACATAAAAAAAGCAGCTTAAAAGCTGCTTTTAATAATTCTGTAAGTTTTATAACTTAGTGTTTTTGACGTAATTTTTGAATGGCTTGAATTTGCGCAATCGCTTCGGCTAATTCAGCCTGTGCTTTAGCGTAATCTACATCGGACGATCGATTTTTCATCGCTTCTTCAGCGGCTTTTTTAGCTGCATTGGCTTGTGCCTCATCAAGATCATGGCCACGAATCGCTGTATCCGCCAACACAGTTACTACGCCTGGTTGCACTTCTAAAATACCGCCTGAAATATAAATGAGTTGTTCTTCATTTTTATCCGCTAATTTGATGCGCAGCGCGCCTGGTTTAATCGATGTAATCATCGGTGCATGGTGCGGATAAATACCTACTTCACCCATTTGTGCAGGTGCTGCTATAAATTCAGCTTCCCCTGAAAAAATAGATTCTTCAGCACTTACTACATCAATATGAACCGTTGCAACCATGTCGTTTTTACCTAATCAATTAAGATAATGTTTTTGCTTTTGCTACAGCTTCTTCGATGCTACCTACCATATAGAACGCTTGTTCTGGTAAGTGATCATATTCACCACTCACGATCGCTTTAAAGCCTTTGATCGTATCTTTCAATGTCACATATTTACCAGGAGCACCTGTAAAGACTTCAGCGACGTGGAATGGTTGTGATAAGAAACGTTGAATTTTACGTGCACGACTCACCGCTAATTTATCTTCTGGAGATAATTCATCCATACCAAGAATCGCAATAATATCGCGAAGTTCTTTATAACGTTGTAATGTCGATTGCACGGAACGCGCAACTTGATAATGCTCTTCACCCACTACTAGCGGATCAAGCTGACGTGATGTTGAATCTAATGGATCCACCGCTGGATAAATACCAAGGGAAGCAATATCACGAGACAATACAACCGTTGAATCCAAATGTTGAAATGTCGTTGCAGGTGATGGATCTGTCAAGTCATCGGCTGGTACATAAACCGCTTGAATCGAAGTAATCGAACCTGTTTTTGTAGAAGTAATACGTTCTTGTAGACGCCCCATTTCGTCAGCAAGTGTTGGTTGATAACCTACCGCTGAAGGCATACGTCCTAGAAGCGCTGATACTTCAGTACCTGCGAGTGTGTATCGATAAATATTATCTACGAAGAAAAGAACATCGCGACCTTCGTCACGGAATTTTTCAGCCATCGTTAAACCTGAAAGCGCTACGCGTAAACGGTTACCTGGTGGCTCATTCATCTGACCGAACACCATCGCTACTTTGGATTCTTCCATGTCATCTAATTTAATCACGCCTGCATCTGACATTTCATGATAGAAGTCGTTACCTTCACGTGTACGCTCACCCACACCTGCGAATACAGATAAACCTGAGTGCTGTTTAGCAATGTTATTAATCAGTTCCAACATGTTCACCGTCTTACCTACACCAGCACCACCGAAAAGGCCCACTTTACCGCCTTTAGCAAATGGACATACTAAGTCAATCACCTTGATACCTGTTTCTAGTAAGTCAACTGAAGGTGATAAATCTTTAAAGTCTGGCGCTTTTTGGTGAATCGAACGGAATTCTTTAGATTTAATTGGGCCTAATTCGTCAATCGGACGACCGAGCACATCCATAATACGGCCTAATGTGCCTGTACCTACTGGCACATTGATTGCTGCACCTGTAGATTTAAATGCAGTGCCACGCGCAAGTCCATCAGATGAGCCCATCGCAATCGTTCTAACAATACCGTCACCAAGCTGTTGTTGCACTTCAAGTGTCAACCCTGCTTCAGCTTGTGAGTCTTTGTCATCTATGATTAATGCATCAAAAACTTTTGGCATTTGATCGCGAGGAAACTCGACGTCAACCACCGCACCGATACACTGAACTACTTTTCCGATTTGTTTACTAGCCATTTTTTTTCCTTGAAGACTCTAAATAATTAATTCAATGTTATGCAACCGCAGCTGCACCACCCACAATTTCTGAAATTTCTTTTGTAATTGCTGCTTGACGTGCTTTGTTGTAAATCAATTTCAATTCGCCAATCACATTCTTCGCATTATCTGAAGCGGACTTCATAGCAACCATTCGTGCGGATTGTTCTGAGGCCATATTTTCTGTGACGCCATGATAAATCAACGATTCGATATAACGTGTTAACAATTGATCAATCACACTTTGTGCATCCGGCTCATAGATATAATCCCATGGACCTTCTGGACTTCCGATTTTTTCACCTGAGAGTGGTAACAATTGATCCACGACAGGTTCTTGTTTCATCGTATTAATAAATTTGGTATAGCAAATAAAGAGTTGGTCAACTTCACCATTCACATAAGCATCTAACATCACTTTGATCGCACCAATGAGTTTTTCAACATGCGGTGTGTCACCTAAACCTATGATATGTGATTTTACATTCGCGTTAATACGCGTCATGAAGCCTAAGCCTTTGTTGCCGAGCGCGCTCACATGAACTTTCTTACCTTGCGATTCCCATTGTTTCATTTGATTGACAGACATTCTTAATACATTGGTATTAAGGCCGCCACACAAACCTTTATCTGAAGTGACTACAATCAAACCAATATTTTTTACTTGATCTTTTTTAACTAAGAATGGATGTTTATATTCAGATTGTGCGTAGGACAAATGTGCTGCCACGTTTCTGATTTTCTCAGCATAGGGACGAGCTTGACGCATACGCTCTTGCGCTTTACGCATCTTAGATGCTGCGACCATCTCCATCGCTTTGGTGATCTTTCGTGTATTTTCTACACTCTTGATCTTGGTTCTGATTTCTTTACTACCGGCCATAATGACTCTTTATATTAGTAAGCGTTACTTGATTTGAAATCTTCAATCGCTTTTTCAAGTGCTTTTTCATTGTCACCTGATAAGTCAGCTGTTTTTTCGATGTCTTGCATAATCTTTTTGTATTTAGAATTCATGAAGCCATGCAATGCATTCTCAAATGCCAACACTTTAATCGTTGGCACATCGTCAAGGTAGCCTTTGTTTGCTGCAAATAATGTCACAGCCATTTGTGAAACACTTAGAGGTGCATATTGTGATTGCTTCATAAGTTCTGTAAACATACGACCGCGGTCAAGTTGTTTACGTGTTGCTTCATCAAGATCAGATGCAAATTGTGCGAACGCTGCTAACTCACGATATTGAGCTAACGCTAAACGTACACCGCCACCTAATTTTTTAATGACTTTAGTTTGCGCAGCGCCGCCCACGCGCGACACAGAAATACCTGCGTTAATCGCTGGACGAATACCTGCATTAAATAAGTCTGTTTCAAGGAAGATCTGTCCGTCAGTAATCGAAATCACGTTTGTCGGCACGAATGCTGACACGTCACCTGCAGCTGTTTCAATAATTGGCAGTGCAGTAAGTGAACCTGTTTTACCTTTCACTTTTCCATTTGTAAATTTTTCTACATATTCTTCATTCACACGTGCTGCACGTTCAAGTAAACGTGAGTGAATATAGAAGACGTCACCAGGATAAGCTTCACGGCCTGGAGGACGACGTAAGAGTAATGAGATTTGACGATAAGCAATCGCTTGCTTTGTTAAGTCATCATAAATAATAAGTGCATCTTCACCACGATCACGGAAATATTCGCCCATCGTGCAACCTGCATAGGGTGCTAAGAATTGTAATGCTGCTGAATCAGAGGCTGAAGCTGCAACGATAATGGTGTATTCCATCGCACCGTGTTCTTCAAGTTTTCTAACCACGTTAGCAATGGTTGATGCTTTTTGACCAATCGCCACATAGATACAGGTCATGTTTTGACCTTTTTGATTAATAATCGCGTCAGTCGCTACAGCTGTTTTACCCGTTTGACGGTCACCAATAATCAATTCACGTTGGCCTCGTCCAACTGGCACCATAGAGTCCACAGATTTCAAACCTGTTTGAACTGGTTGGGATACAGATTTACGTGCAATCACACCTGGTGCAACTTTTTCAAGTTTGTCAGTAAGTTTTGTTTTAACTGGGCCTTTACCATCAATGGGTTGACCAAGCGCATTCACCACACGACCAATCAATTCTGGGCCTACAGGCACTTCTAAAATACGGCCTGTACATTTACATACATCACCTTCTGTAATGTGTTCGTAATCACCTAACACCACAGCACCCACAGAATCACGTTCAAGATTCAATGCAAGCCCATATGTGTTGCCTGGAAATTCAATCATTTCACCAGACATCACATTTGACAATCCGTGAATACGCACGATACCGTCGGTCACTGATACGACCGTACCCTGTGTTCTCGCTTCAGCGGTTGTCGAGAAATTCTCTAATCGACTTTTAATGAGTTCACTAATTTCTGATGTTGATAACTGCATTACTATCTCCTGATAATGATTAGCTTACGACTTCAACGCGTAGGCTAAATTTTGTAATTGCTCACGAACTGAAGCATCAATCACGGTGTCGCCCACAATCACTTTAATACCACCAATGATTGCTTCATCAATCGTTACTTTTGCATCAATTTTTTTATTAAATTTCTTTTCTAAACTTTTCACTAATGTATCGACTTCTTTATCTGTCGGTTTTGATGCAACAATAATTTCAGCATCGAGCGTACCTTCATCCGTTGCTTTTAATGTTTCAAAAAGCTCGCTGATTTGAGGTAACACATTAAGTCTCTTATATTCAATCAAAAGCTTAATCAGATTTTCACCATAAGCGTTTAATTTATTTCCAGCGATTTTAATGAGTGCCTTTTCGCGATCCTCATCAGATACTTTTGAATCATTAATGAAAGCATGCATACGCTCATCTAAAGAAACCTGTGCTAAAAATTCCAACATCTCAGACCACTCGGTAAGAGATTTCTTTTCTTTAGCAAGATTAAATGCTGCAACAGCATAAGGTCTTGCAATCGTTGAAATTTCTGCCATATGGATCCTAAAGTTCTTTCGCTAATTTGCTTAACATATCGCTATGTGCTTTCTTATCAATTTCTTTTGATAAGATTTTTTCTGCGCCCGCGATAGCAAGTGTTGACACTTGTTCGCGTAAAGATTCTTTTGCGCGATTCACTTCTTGGTCAATCTCTGCTTTCGCACCTAAGATAATACGATCGCCTTCAGTTTTTGCTTGATGCTTTGCTTCTTCTAAAATTTCTGATGCTCTTTTTTCAGCTTGAGAAATAATTTCAGATGCTTTCTGTTTGGCTTCGTTAAGCTGCTGTGTTGTTTTCTTCGCAGCTACTTCTAAAGAAGCTTTACCTTCTTGTGCTGCAGCTAAACCGTCGGCTATTTCTTTTTGACGCGTTTCAATCGCGTTTAAAAGAGGTGGCCACACATACTTCACGGTAAACCAAATGAGAATCGCGAAAGCAATCGCTTGGGCAATTAACGTAAAATTAATATTCATTTTTGCTCCTGTCTAAGTTCGGTTAAAAGAACCTAAACAATTATTTTGCGATTGCACTTAATAATGGATTTGCAAATGCAAACATCATCACGATACCAACGCTAATAATGAAAGAAGCGTCGATCAAACCTAAAAGTAAAAATACCTTACCTTGTAACTGAGGAATCATTTCAGGTTGTCTTGCTGCGCCTTCTAAGAAACTCGCACACATAATACCGATACCGATACATGCGCCTAAAGCTGCTAAACCAATCATTAGGCCTAGACCAATGGCTGTATAAGATTGAATCATTGCTAAATATTGTATATGTTCCATGTTTACTTCCCCTTCAGTTAAAAATACTAAAAATAAAAAAACTAATGGCCTTCATGCGCCATCGCTAAATACACCACCGTTAACATCATGAAGACAAATGCTTGTAGCCCCACAATTAGAATATGGAATATGGACCAACCTGCGCCCAATAATGCTCCAAAAAATACGCCTGTCACACTCGTTGACGCTAGCAAGCCAAGTAGCAAGAAAATCACTTCGCCTGCATACATATTTCCGAAAAGTCGGAGTGAGTGAGATAAAGGTTTAGAAATGTATTCGATAATATTAAATAAAAAGTTTGCAGGCCATACCCAAACTTTGTTGCCGAAGGGTGCTGTAAATAATTCGTGAATCCAGCCACCGAAACCTTTCACTTTAATACCAAAATAAATCATAAGAATCCACACTGCGATCGCAAGTGCAAATGTTGTGTTGATGTCTGATGTCGGGACGCTGCGCCATTCATGAATACCTAAAGGTGCGTAAACAAAATGTGCCATCACATCGATCGGCAGAAAATCCATAGAGTTCATCACAAGCACCCAGATAAAAACTGTTAATGCTGCAGGTGCAATAAAAGCATGACGATCGCCATGGAATATATTCTTAACTTGATCGTCAATGAAACCAAACATGAGCTCTACAAACGCTTGGCCTTTTGAGGGAACGCCGGCTGTGGCTTTTCGAGCAACCATCCAGATCAACGCCATTGAAATAATACCAAGCAACACACCCATAACGAGTGAGTCCATATTAATGGCCCAGAATGAACCTTCACCAATAGCCTTCGTATTAAAGGTTAAATGGTGGGTGATATATTCACTCGGTGTTAACGTGCCTTCAGTTGCCATAGCTTTTACTATTTCCTAATGACTTTTATTGGTCTTCATTTAATTTTGTAATCGATGCGCCTGAAATAATGGCTGACAATACAAGCCCTGCAATCAGTGCAAATGGCACAAGCGCTGTATAAAACTTAAACGCCGACCAAAGCGATACAAGTACTACAAAAATTTTTACGGCTTCAGCTTTTAATACATTAATAATGATAGCTGCGGGCTCTTTACTCAAAGCCGTTTTGTGAGCAATTTTTGAGGCGAGAAGTACACCGAATATAACGGAGACACTACCGATCAACGCAGAAACACCTGCATGCTTTCCAAATATTACTGCAACTAGAACCGTTAATATGCCAGCGGCTTTAACCTGCAAACTCAACATTTTTTGAATGATTTGAGGGAATCGCTTCATTCTTTCAGTGATTTCATCAATATCGGACATTTACGCTCACTGAATGCAAAATCTTTGAGTTACAAAGGCATGAATTTTCCCTGTAATTGACTGTTCCGTCAAGGGTAAAGCATGCTTTATCTTTTGATTTTTTTAAGAATCTCATCTAATTGCTCCAAATTACGGTAATGCACTTTTAAAATACCCGAACCATTCTTTTTAGCATCAATAGTGACAGATGCCCCTAAGGCTTCTGCTAATGATTCCTCGAGCTGACGCACATCTGCATTCGTCTTTTTAGGAGATGAAGATATTGGCCCGGTTTTGTAACCATTTTGTAAGTTTTTAACTAAGGTTTCGACTTCACGCACAGATAAGTTTTTTTGAATGATTTCTTCACACAACATAATTTGTTGGCTACCTTCTAAACCAATGAGAGCTCTCGCGTGACCCATATCAATTTTTCCATTTAATAATCGATCTTGAACGGGCTTAGTTAAAGTTAAAAGTCTCAATAAATTAGATACGGTGACGCGAGATTTACCCACGGCATCAGCAGCCTCTTCGTGCGTCATATTAAATTCATCAATTAAACGTTTAATACCGACCGCTTCTTCTAAAGGATTTAAATTTTCGCGCTGTATATTTTCAATGAGCGCCATCGCAAGCGCTGACTCATCAGGAATATTTTTAATAATGACAGGCACTTCATTAAGATTTGCTAATTTTGCTGCACGCCATCTTCTTTCACCTGCGATGATTTCATATTGATTGTTGCCCACAGGTCTCACAATAATCGGTTGCATCACACCCTGTTTTAATATGGATTGTGAAAGGGCAAGCAATGCTTCTTCTTGCATAATGCTTCGAGGCTGATATTTTCCAGGTTGTAATTCGCTGATTAATAAAGTCTGGAGAGAGCCTTCATTTTTTTGAGCATCTTCTTCGCCACTCAACAATAATGCATCGAGTCCACGACCTAATCCTTTGGCTTTAACCATGTGACTTCCTCATTTCTTTTTCTATAATTTCTTCGGCAAGTTTTAAATAAGCAACCGCACCCTTAGAAGAGCGGTCATACATTAAGATCGGCATGCCATGACTTGGTGCTTCTGCCAATCTTACATTTCTCGGAATAATAGTTTCATACACCTTGTCACCAAAGTGCGCAGTTAATTGATCAGATACCTGTTGCGCTAACATATTGCGCTTATCAAAAAGTGTTTTTAATAAGCCTTCAATTTCAATTTTAGGATTTAAATTACTTCTCACTTTTTTGATAGTGTTGACTAAATCTGATAAACCTTCTAATGCATAATATTCACATTGCATCGGAATTAAAACGGCATCTGCTGCTGTCAATGCATTCACGGTCACTAAATTCAGGGCGGGCGGACAATCCAAAAGAACATAGTCGTAATCTTTTTTTAAATGCTGCAGCGCTTCTTTTAAACGTGTTTCACGTTTACTTTCATTCACAAGCTCGACTTCTGCACCTGCAAGATTTCGATTCGAAGGTGCCAAATCAAAACCACCACGCTCACAATGAATCACAATGTCTTTAAATGTTTTACTTTGAATGAGCACATCATAAATCGATGTTTTAATAGTGGACTTATTCACACCGGAACCAGTCGTTGCATTACCTTGTGGATCCAAATCAATGAGAAGCACAGATTTATTTTTTGCAGCCAAACTTGCGGCTAGGTTGACTGATGTTGTTGTCTTACCTACGCCACCTTTTTGATTCGTCACAGCTAATATACGCATGTCTAAATATTTTCTTTCTTTAATTTAACTAAATATCTTTCAGCATTGATAAAAGGCACTTCAAGCGAAATCAATGTATATTGATTTTGGTCTAATGCTTCCAATTCTTCTTTTACATCCTTTGATTTCATCGCCAACCATGCGCCATTTTTTTGTAATGTATGTTGTGTCATTAACAACATATTTTGAATACTCGAAAACGCTCTTGTGATCACCCCATCAAAAAGTATGGTCGGTTGATAATCTTCAACGCGCGCATTCACCACATTTAAATTAGTCAGCGATAACTCACTTTTCACTTGTTGCATAAATGTTGTTTTTTTATTCACCGAATCCATCACAGTCACTTTTAATTCGGGTTTTGTAATCGCCAATACAATGCCAGGAAATCCTGCACCACTTCCAACATCCAACACATGTTCCATCTCTACATGATTCAAAATAGATAAGCTATCAAGAAAATGTAGTTTAATCATTTCGTCACGCTCACGAATCGCTGTTAAGTTATATACGCGATTCCACTTTTCAATTAAATTTAAATACGCCATGAGTTGATCTATCATTTGATCAGACAAATTTAAACTCATGCGATGTAAGCCCTCGACCAATAGATCGCGGTCTTTTTTTATTGCTTCATTCATGCTGCTTTTGCTGGGCGTTTCGCTGTCATTTTTTTAGGTTTATTTTTACGTTTAATAAACACTAAAAGTAATGAAATAGTCGCGGGTGTTATGCCAGAGATGCGCGACGCTTGTCCTAAATTCTCAGGCTTATGAAGATTTAATTTTTGTTGCGCCTCCGCACTTAGTCCGTGCACTTCTTTGTAATCAAGGTCCAAAGGTAAAGGAAAATCTAATTGATCTCGACTGCGATCCACTTCTTCTTGTTGTCTTACAATGTAGCCTTTATATTTCGCTGAAATTTCGACTTGCTCTCTGACCGCTGGATCAATCAGATCCGCATCTTCTTGCATCAATTCTTTTACGCCTGCAAAACTGACTTCAGGTCGTCTTAATAAATCAAACAAGTTATATTCGTGATCAATCGCTTTGCCAATAATAGCCTGTTGTTTTTCGATTGAAATATCTTGTGGTCTTATAAAGAATTTTTTTAAGCGCGCTTCTTCTGATTGGATCGTTTCTTGTTTTTTATTAAACATAGTCCAACGCTCATCATCCACCAAACCTAAATTACGGCCTATAGAGGTTAATCTTAAATCTGCGTTGTCTTCTCTTAACATCAAACGGTATTCTGCTCGGCTTGTGAACATGCGATAAGGCTCAGAAACACCTCGTGTAATGAGGTCATCTACTAAGACGCCCAAATAAGCTTCATCTCGCTTAGGGCACCAAGCATCTTTATCTTGCGTCATCAAAGCCGCGTTTGTACCTGCCAAGAGTCCTTGGGCCGCCGCCTCTTCATAACCCGTTGTACCATTAATTTGTCCTGCAAAAAATAGGCCTTGAATAGATTTGGTTTCTAAACTCGACTTTAAATTACGCGGATCAAAGTAATCATATTCAATCGCATATCCCGGTCTTAAGATGTGTGCATTCTCTAACCCATTGATTGAACGGACTAATTTGTACTGTATGTCAAAAGGGAGGCTCGTTGAAATGCCATTTGGATAAATTTCATTGGTGTTTAAGCCTTCTGGCTCTAAAAAAATCTGATGTGAATCTTTGTCTGCAAAACGATGGATTTTATCTTCAACGGATGGACAATAACGTGGGCCTACACCTTCAATCACGCCTGTATACATAGGCGATCGATCGAGGCCGCTTCTAATAATGTCATGTGTCGATTCATTGGTATGTGTAATCCAACAAGAAACCTGTCTTGGGTGTGTTGTTTTTTTGCCATAAAAAGAGAGATAAGGCGTGGGGTCGTCACCAGGCTGTTCCTGCATCACGGCATAATTAATGGTGCGCCCGTCAATTCTTGGCGGCGTTCCAGTCTTAAGGCGGCCCACAGGCAGTCCAATCTCTCTTAAGCGGTGTGCCAAAGAAAGAGAAGGTGGATCACCTGCTCGGCCTGCTTGGTAATTTTTTAAACCCACATGCACAAGGCCGCCTAAAAAAGTACCCGCCGTTAAAACGACAGTTCTAGACTTAAACTGGATGCCAATTTGCGTGACAACGCCGGCAACATGGTCTTTCTCTAAAAGAATATCGTCTACTGCTTGTTGAAAGAGCCAAAGATTAGGTTGGTTTTCAAGGCGATGCCGAATCGCAGCTTTATATAAAATACGGTCAGCTTGCGCACGAGTCGCTCTTACTGCAGGCCCTTTGCTGCTATTTAAAATGCGAAATTGAATACCCGCTTCATCGGTGGCAATACCCATAGCCCCGCCTAAAGCGTCGATTTCTTTGACTAAATGCCCTTTACCAATGCCGCCAATGGATGGATTACATGACATCTGACCTAAGGTCTCAATGTTATGGGTTAAAAGAAGCGTCTTTTGCCCCATACGAGCAGAAGCCAAAGCAGCCTCAGTGCCAGCATGCCCTCCTCCAACCACAATTACATCGAAATTATTTGGAAATTCCATGGTTTTACGTCATTTATAAAAGGTGTAATTTTACTTTAATCTACTGATAATCACTATGAAAACCATTGTTTCACGTGAAACATTTACTTAAAAAGAAGGAAAAATTGTTCCACGTGGAACAGAAGAATTACTTGCCGATACAAAACCTGCTAAAAATTTCACCTAAAAGATCATCAGGGGTAAATTCCCCAGTAATAGAAGCTAAGGATGTTTGAGCTTGCCTAAGCTCCTCCGCAACCAATTCGGGGGATTGCAGCTGATTCGTCGACTCCTGCAAATGCCTCGCCACTATCTCGAGCGCATCTAAGTGTCGCTGTCTCGCCATAAAAATACCTTGATTTCCGTCTTTACCAAACTCAACACCTGCCGTTTTTAATATCACGGCCTTAAGTTGGGCTAAGCCTTCGCCGCTTTTAGCAGAAATAAAAAGATGGTGTTCTCCATCAATCATTTCAGATGAAGCTTTTTTAGACAATAAATCAATTTTATTATGAACCCAGATCTTAAAAGTGTCTTTTGGAATGCGATTCAGAATGATTTTCTCGTAATCAGTAATACCCTTGCCAGCATCAACTAAAAATAATGCGATATTGGCCTTTTCTATCGAAATCCATGTTTTTTCAATGCCCATTTTTTCAATTTCATCGCTTGTGTCTCTAAGGCCGGCAGTATCAATCACATGGATGGGGATACCATCAATTTGAATTTCACTTTTGATAGGATCTCGCGTAGTTCCAGGAATTGAAGTCACGATCGCTTGATCATGCCCTGACAATTGATTAAGTAAACTCGACTTACCTACATTAGGCTGGCCTACTAATACCACCGTCAAGCCTTCTCGCAATAAATGGCCTTGTTTGGCAGACGAAGACACTTCGTCCATTCGTAAACTCAAACTTAAAAGCTTTTCTTTTACTTTGCCCGTGGTAATAAAGTCGATTTCTTCTTCGGGGAAATCTAAACAAGCCTCAATATACATGCGTAAATCAATGAGCTCTTTAAGTAAGTCATTGATTTTATTAGAGAAATATCCACTTAAGGAAAGCATAGCACTTTTTGCAGCTTCCGAAGTAGAAGCATTAATCAAATCGGCTACAGCTTCGGCTTGGGCTAAATCAATCTTGTCATTAAGATACGCGCGCTCGGTAAATTCTCCGGGCTTAGCAAGTCTCGCACCAGAATCCACACAGCGCGCTAATAAAATTTGCATCACAGCAATGCCGCCATGGCCTTGAAGCTCTAAAACATCTTCACCAGTATAAGAATGTGGGGATTTAAAAAAAAGTGCGATGCCGCGGTCAATAGCTTGACCATGTGCATCTAAAAAAGGAAGGTAAGACGCTAAACGATTTTCTGGGCACAAGCCCAAAAGCGCTTTTGCAACATGGCTTGCTTTCGGTCCTGAAATTCTTACAACACCAATGCCGCCAGCACCGACAGGTGTGGCAATAGCGGCAATAGTGTCTAAATTATTTGCGAGCTGCATTGCCTTTCTTAGCCAATGCGGCTGCATGAATGGATCGGTTAATCATCCATTGTTGCAGAATAGATAAGAGATTATTAATGACCCAGTAAAGCACTAGCCCTGCTGGGAAGAAAAAGAAAAACACACTGAATACGACAGGCATCACCATCATAAGTTTTGCTTGCAAAGGATCGGTAGGAGCAGGATTGAGTTTTGTTTGCACAATCATACTAATGCCCATGATGATCGGTAATACATAGTAAGGATCCTTTACTGAAAGATCAGTAATCCATAACATGAAAGGAGCATGTCTTAATTCAACAGCGCCCATCAATACCCAGTAAAGAGAAATGAAAACAGGAATTTGAATTAATATCGGCAAACAACCGCCCATCGGATTAATTTTTTCTGTGCGGTAAAGCTCCAACATAGCTTGTTGAAATTTAACTTTATCATCACCAAATTTTTCTTTCATACTTTGTAAGCGCGGTGAAAGTTCTCGAAGCTGTGCCATTGATTTATAACTAGCTGCCGAGAGCGGATAAAAAAGAATTTTAATTAATACCGTAAGAAGAATAATTGCACCGCCCCAATTGTTAAATAATTTATGAATCCATGAGAGCACCATAAATAAAGGTGAAGCAATAAATGTTAACCAGCCATAATCAACAGTGTAAGTTAATCCAGGTGCTGCTTTTTCAAGCTGTTCTTTAATTTGAGGGCCAGCATAAAGTTTAGTTGAAAATTCTTTTTTCTCGCCCGATTGAATGACAGGCAATTGTGTCAGCACACCTGACGAATAAATATTATCAGCAACTTGCTTTGTATAGAATTCGCGCTTTTGATTAGCAGGTAAAATCCAAGCACTAGCAAAATAATGTTGCACAACACCCATCCAACCATCTAAAGCAATAAGTGAAAGATCATGTTTTTTCATATCACTAAATTTAATTTTTTTATACTTGTCAGCATCCGTGTAGTACGCAGCGCCTGTAAATGTCGGTGTCACCTTACTCGATTGTGCTGAGCCGTCATCATGTACAAGTTGGAAATAAGCAGAAGGTGTAATTACAGATTTACCATGATTTGTAATTTCATAACGCACTTGAATTTGATAATTGTCACGCTCGAAAGAAATAATTTTTACAACTTCAACATCCTGATTTTTGTAATTTAATTTAATGTCTAAATTATTTTGTCCATTTTCTAAAACATAATTTGTTTTTTCAGATGTAAAAACACTTTTATGTGTGGGCAGCTGATTACCAATAAGTCCAGATTGTGCAATATAAAGCAAAGGCTTTTGCGCATCGTCTAAAAGTACAAATTTGTCTTGTGCATTATCCGCTAGGTGATTATTAAGAAGTAAGCGACGAATGTCTCCGCCTACCGTATCAATTTCTAACTGATATAAATCCGTTGAGACTTTAATGCGGGAACCGGTATCTAATTTAAAATTAGAATCTGGTGTAATAGTGTTAGCGTCTTGTGTGTTATTTAATTTTTGAGAAGAGGGGATACTCAAATCT
>SESD01001043.1_pt1 | contig 15891 bp, 10 predicted proteins | sample 3171411 | NCBI WGS metagenome assembly SESD01 (sample SAMN06051880, study PRJNA518727) | freshwater metagenome | biome: subpolar coniferous forest; feature: holomictic lake; material: water; isolation source: holomictic Lake 442, 16.5 m depth | place: Canada: near Kenora, Ontario | collected...
CGTGGGCCACCAGCCACAGGTAGTCCGGGATGTTCTGGTTGGTGGGGCAGGCGTCCACGCAGGGCGCGGCGATGCAGTCGAAGTGGCCCAGGGGCTTATCGCCCTTGAAGTCCAGGGGCCGAACGCGCCGGAAGTAGGTGTCGTCACCCACAGCCTTGACGCCGTGGCGGGCCAGGTTGAACCGGGCCCCGTGGCCGCCGGAGCGGGCCTGGATGAAGGCATCGAGGCTGTCGGCCCCGACCTCGTCCATGGCGCGCTCGAGGTTCTCGAGGTACTGCTGGAGGCGGGCATAGCCGCCGGGCTTGAGCAGGTCCGTGCAGACCGTCACGGGACCCAGGCCGTCCGCCACGAGGTCAGCGAAGTTGCGGGCGTCCGCACCGCCGCAGAAGCTGATGGGAACCGCGCCGCCCAGCTCTTCCGTGACCAGGTGGGCCAGGGTGAGGGTCAGGGGGTGGAGGGCCCGGCCGGACATGTACATCATCTTCTCGTTGGCCGGGAAGATGGGCCGGTGGTTGATGACCTCCAGGGTGTTCGAGAGCTTGAGGCCGAACTCGTTGGGCAGGGGGCCGGCCACCTGGGCCAGGCTCTTCACCATGCTGAGGGCATCCTCCCACTTGGGGTCGTGGCCGAAGGCCTCGTCGGGCACCGTGATGTCAAAGCCCAGGGTGTCGTTGAGCAGGCCCCGCAGGCGCTCGGGTCCGAGCAGGGTGGGGTTCAGCTTCACCCAGGTGTGCATGCCCATGTCCGTGAGCAGGAACCGGGCGATGCGCTCGATCTCCGCCGGGGGGCAGCCGTGCATGGTGGAGAGGGTGATCTGGTTGGACAGCTCCGTGGGAATGGCGATGTCCCGCACGGCGGGATAGACCTTGGCCACGGTCTCGATGGCCGCCGCCAGGGCAGCCCCGCCATTGCGCATGTCGGCGATGAACTGCTGGACCCGGGGGCTCTGGATGCCCTCCAGGTTGTAGCCCACGCTCATGCTGAAGTGCATGCCGGGATCCGGCAGGCCCAGGCGGTGAGCGATGGCGTGGATGAGCACCCAGGCGTTGAGGTACTCGGTGAAGGACTCCTCGAGCTTGAGCTCCTGGGACCACTCGCAGTTGTAGGTCTCGTCCGCCGCATCGATGCAGGGCCGGCTCACCTCGATCTCGTCGAGGATCTGCACGGTCTTCAGCTCGATGAACCGGGCCCCGCACAGCCAGCTGGCCACGATGTTCTGGGCCAGCTGGGTGTGGGGTCCCGCCGCCACGCCCAGGGGCGCAGCCACGGTGTGCCCGAACATCTCCCGAGCGAGCTTCGGACTGGGGATCCGAAAGTTCTCCCGGGGGATGCCAAGGACGGCGCCCCCCAGGTCCAGCTCACCGAAGATCCAGGTGGTGAGCAGCTCGAGCGAGGCGGAGCGGAAGGCTTTTTCCATGGGGGCAGTGCTCCGGTCGGAAACGGAAAGAGGGCAGGTGGCTAGACGGTGCCCGCAAAGACGGTGGGGTAGCGAGCCAGGAAGGCCGCGCTGTGCTGGAGCTCGCGCTCATCCACGCACTCACCAATCTTGTGGGTGTTCTGCTCGATGCCCGTGCCGAACCCGATCATGGCGGGGTGCTTGTAGACCCCGTTGTTCACCCACTGCTTCGTGGCTGCGCCGGGGACGCTGGCGTCCGTGGGGATGGGGTAGCCCACGCCGTCGGTGCTGAAGACCCAGCGGTCCACACGGGGCTCCTTGGTGAGGACGCCACCGGTGCCCACCTTGCCGTCCACATTGGGGGAGATGACCAGCTTGTAGGCGGCCACAGCGGCCTGCACGGCCGGGTGCTCTTCGGGGGTGAGCCAGCCCAGGTAGACCTGGGGGTTGTTGAGGACATAGCCCTTCCAGGAGGCGTCCGTGTAGGTGGGGATGGAGATCTCCACCGTGAGGCCAGCCTTGCGGGCCACGGCCACGGTGTCGAGGGCTTCGACATCCGCGCAGGACTGCTCGGGGGTCTCACCGATGGTCAGGCGACGATCGAAGCGGAAGGTGAACTTCTCTGGCACGGCGCAGTCGCTGGGGGTGTCCAGGCGGGCCCAGGAGGCGGTGCGGGTGCCGTGGCCCAGGAACGGATCGTCCTTGAAGCCGATGCGCGCATCGTACTTATCGGCAGCTTCCTTCACGATGGCGCCGCCGAACTCCAGGGGGTTCTTGCCTTCCCAGGGCATGGAGCCGTGGCAGGACTTGCCCTTGACCGTGACCTCGATCTGCATGCGGCCGCGCTGGCCGCGGTAGATGCCCAGGGCGCCGTTCTTGGAGCAGCCGGAGCTGTCCGTGAGGATCACCACATCGGGCACCACGGCGGGCGCGGCGGTGGGGAAGACCTGGCGGTTGAGGTACATGGGGCCGGCCCCGTCGTTGTCCTCTTCGCAGACCGTGGCGTAGGAGTACACGATCACGCCCTTGAGGGCACCCTCGGCCTCCAGCTCCAGCATGATCTTGGTGGCGATGGCAGCCGAGATGACGCCGCCCAGCTGATCCGCAGCGCCGCGGCCGAAGATGAGGTGGTTCCACTCACTCTCGGGGGGCAGGTAGCCCAGCTCCTTGTTGAGGAAGGCCTTGTTCACCTTGGTGGCGTCGATGACCCCGTCGAAGCAGTCGATGCCACCGGTGTTCTGGAGCCACTGGGCCCGCAGGGGCTTCACGGTGTCCGTGTGGCCGTCGATGTAGATCACCTTCTTCTGGTCCGAGGGGATGCCGTCGTTGGAGGCCTCCACCCGCCACACCAGGTTGCCGAAGTCGTCGAAGTAGGCGTCCTCCTCGCGGCGCACGGCCTTGATCGCCACGATCTTCTTGCGGAGGTAGTCGATGCGGGGGAACTCGTGGTTGGAGGTGCCACAGAACGGATCGCCACCCTGGTCGACGGGCTTCTCCACATAGTCAGCGGGGATGCGGATGACTTCCTTCAGCATTTCGGCTGCGAGGGGCAGGTACTTGGCAGCCAGTTCGGCGATGCGGGTGTCGAGGTTGGACATGGGTGAAACTCCGGGGGTGTGGAAAGAAGTGAAATCCGGCGAGGGTCGCCGGGATGGGGTTGGTTGGGCTCAGACCTTGTTCTTTTTCCCGAGGAGCTTCATCTCCTTGAGGGGCAGCGTGGTGCGGCGGATGCCGTCGAACATGCAGAGGGCGTTGGCCACGGCCCCGGCGGTGGGCACCAGGCCGATCTCACCCACGCCCTTGGCGCCGTAGGGCCCCACGGCGTCCGGCACCTCGATGCCGATGATGTCCATGGGCGGCATGTCCTTGGCCTTGATGAGGCCCAGATCGGCCATCTTGAGGGACACCGGGCGACCGTCCTTGTAGGGGAACTCCTCGGTCACCGCATAGCCCAGGCCCATGTGCAGGGAGCCTTCGATCTGCCCCTCGTAGAGCGTGGGGTTCATGATCTTCCCGGCATCGTGGGCGGCGGTGATGCGGGTGATCTTCCCGGTCTCGTCCAGCTCCACCAGCTGTGCGGCGAAGCCGAAGGAGTAGTGGGTGATGACATCGTAGCCAGGCTTGGGGGGCTTGCCCGGAGGCACGGTCCAGTCGCAGACCCAGCTGCCCCGGTACTCCTTGCCAACCAGGTCGGTCAGGCTCTTGCCCGAGGCCAGGTCCGCCTTCAGCTCCTTGCAGGCGGCGATGACCGAGTTGGCCAGCAGGGAGGTGCCGCGGGACCCGGTGGTCATACCGGCTTCGGCCTCTTCGTTGGTCTCCACGATCACTTCAATGAAGGCCGGGTCGATGCCCGTCTCCTCCACCAGGGACTGGACGCCCATGGTGAAGTTGCCCTGGCCCATCTCGCACCAGCCGTGGTGGAGCTCCACCCGGTCGGCGGCGCGGATGATGATCTTGGCGTGGCTGAAGTCCGCCAGGCCGCAGCCGATGCCGGTGTTCTTCATGCCGGCGGCGATGCCCGCGCACTTGGCCGCATAGAAGCGATCCTTCAGGGCCTCCAGGCACTTCCGCACGCCCACGCCCGCCGTGAGGGTCTGGCCCGTGGCGATGGTGCGGCCCTCGGTGAGGGCGTTGTCCCAGCGGAACTGCCAGCGGTCGAAGCCGCCCTGCTTGCACAGCTCATCCAGGCAGGACTCGAAGGCGAAGTTGGACTGGTTCACCCCGAAGCCCCGGAAGGCGCCGCAGGGGGCGTTGTTGGTGACCACGGCCGTGCCGTTCACCTTCACATTGGGCATGTAGTAGGCCGCTGCCGAGTGGGACACCGCCCGCTCGATCACCGCCAGGCCTACGCTGGAGTAGGCGCCGCTGTCCGAGTGCATGGTGACCACCATGCCCGTGAGCTGGCCGTTCTTGTCGCAACCCACCGCGTAGTCCATCACGATGGGGTGCCGCTTGGTGTGCATGCGCAGGGAGTCCTGGCGGGTGAGGCGCACCATGGCCGGCCGGCCCGTGAGCCAGGCCAGCAGGGCCGCATGGCTCTGGGTGGTGATGTCCTCCTTGCCCCCGAAGCCGCCGCCGTTCTGCACCTGCACCACATTCACCAAGGCATTGGGCAGCCCCAGCAGCAGGGCCACCTGGTGGCGGTCCTCGTAGACGCCCTGGCTGCAGCTGTAGAGCTTCACGCCGGGCTGGCCGTCCTTGGTCCAGGGCAGGGCCAGGCTGGCCTCGGGCTCCAGGAAGGCATGCTCAACGCGCTGGGTGGTGAAGCGGTTACGGGTCACATAGGCAGAAGCAGCCAGGGCCGCCTCGGCATCGCCCACCGTCACGGCGGCCCGATGCAGGACGTTGCCCGCAAACATGGGATGGACCTGGCTGGAGGTCGGCGCCAGGGCCTCGAACATGTCGGTGACGGGTTCGAGCACCTCGTACTCCACCTTCACCTTGGCCGCGGCTTCCCGCGCAATGGCCTCGGTCTCCGCAGCCACGGTGGCCAGCACGTCGCCCACGAAGCAAGTGGTCTCGCCCTCGGCCACCAGCACGGGCCAGTCCATGGTGATGGAGCCCATCTGGCGCTTGCCGGTGATGTCCTTGGCGGTGAGCACCTTCACGACGCCGGGGGTGGCCACGGCCTCGGAGATGTCAATGCGCAGCACCTTGGCCCTCGGGTGGTCCGAGTAGCGCAGGGCCGCCCAGATCATGTCGGGTTCTTTCATGTCCCCCACGAAGACCCGCTGGCCCAGCACGGCCTCGCGGCCCGTGTACTTGGGGTGCCGGGTGCCCACCCGGCCGGTGCCGCCCGGGTATTCCACGGCCTTGTTCTCCCGCAGGGCCTCGGCGGCGCAGGCGATGGAGTCCACGACCTTCTTGTAGCCGGTGCAGCGGCAGATGTTTCCGGAGAGCCCGTCGGTGATCTCCTGGCGAGTGGGGTCGGGGTTCTTCCGCACCAAGGCCGCCGCCTTCATGACGATGCCCGGGGTGCAGAAGCCGCACTGGACTCCGCCCTTCACCACGAAGCCGTCGGCGAAGGCCGCCTGTTCGGCCGGGCTGAGGCCTTCCACGGTGGTGAGGCTCTTGCCCTCCACTTCCTTCATCTTCATGCGGCAGCTGAGGCGGGGCTTGCCATCCACCAGGATGGTGCAGCAGCCGCAGACGCCCTCACTGGAGCAGCCGTCCTTGGGGCTCAGGATGCCCGCCACTTCGCGCAGGTAGGTGAGCACCGACAGGTCGGGATCGGAACCCCAGGCCGCCGCTTGATCGTTGAGCGTGAATTCCATGGCTCCCTCTCCTTTCACTGCCGAGCTTTGTTCTTTTATTACCTGAGCGTGAAGAAACCATAGTCATTGTAGGAAATTCAAGAATTGAGTCAATAATTTTTTATCATGGATAAAAAATTATCTACCTATTTTCCCGGCCAGCCGGTCTTCACCCCTGGACGATCCGGGTGCCAACGGTGGCGGGGTCCTCGGTGGCCAGGGCCTCGGCGGTGGTGATGAGCACCTCCTGGCCCCCAGCGTCCAGGTAGGCCAGGGCGCTTTCGATCTTGGGCCCCATGCTCCCGGGGGGGAACTGGCCCTCGGCCAGGTGCTTTCGGGCCTCGGCAGCGCCCAGGCGATCCACCCAGCGCTGGGTGGGCTTCCCGAAGTCCAGGGCCACCTTGGCGACACCCGTCAGGATGATGAAGAGGTCGGCCTTTAGCTCCGCCGCCAGCAGGGCACTGAGGCGGTCCTTGTCGATGACGGCCTCCACGCCCACCAGGAAGCCGCTGGCATCCCGGATGACGGGGATCCCCCCGCCGCCCCCGGCGATGACGGAACTGCCCGAGGCCAGCAGGAGCTTGATGGCTTCCAGCTGGACGATCTCCAGGGGCCGGGGCGAAGGGACCACCTTGCGCCAGCCGCGGCCGGCGTCCTCCTTCATCTTCCACTTCTTGGTGCGCATCAGCTCCCGGGCCCGGACCTCCTCGTAGAAGGGGCCCACAGGCTTGGCGGGGTTCTGGAAGCCCGGGTCCTCCTTGTCCACCACCACCTCGGTGAGCAAGGAGGTGACCGGCGCCGCCAGGCCCATGAAGCGCAGGCGGTTGATGAGCATGCGCTCCAGCATGTAGCCCATGGAGCCCTGGGTCATGGCCCCGCAGATGTCCAGGGTGTAGGGGGGAATCTGGGCAGAGGCAGCTTCCTGTTGGATCAGCAGGTTGCCCACCTGGGGCCCGTTGCCGTGGACCACGCAGAGCGCATAGCCCTCGGCCACCACTCGAGCCAGCATTTCGGCCGTTTCGCGGGCATTGGCCAGCTGATCTTCCTGGTGGCCCCACTCCCCCTCTCGGAGCAGGGCATTGCCGCCGACGGCCAGCAGTGCGATCTTCCGCGTCATAAGTTCGCCAGCTCCCGGAGCATGTGGCCCAGGACATTGCGCGTCACCACGCTGCGGTAGCGGGCGGTGGCGCGGATGTCGTCGATGGGGCTGATGTCGGCCAGCAGGGCTTCCCGGGCGGCCTCGATGGGCAGGGCCGCCAGGGCCTGGCCCAGGAGCGCAGCCTCGGCGTGGCGGGCCCGGATGGGGGCCGGAGCCACAGAGCCGAGGCCGATGCGAAGGTCCGCAACCACGCCCCCCTCGATGCGGGCCCAGGCGGCCAGGCAGACCTTGGAGATGGCCTGGGCCTGACGGGTACCCACCTTGCGGAAGTAGTGGAAGCCACGGCCCGTGGGCAGAGGCACGTGGATGGCCGCCACCAGCTCATCGGGCGCCAGATCCATGACCTTGTAGCCCAGGTGGAAGCGGTCGTAGGCCACCCGGCGGGACCCCCGCACGGAGAGCAGCTCCACCTCGGCGCCGTAGGCCAGCAGGCTGGGCGGGGTGTCCGCGGCGGGGCTCGCATTGGCGATATTGCCCCCCAGGGTGCCGCGGTTCTGGATGGCCAGGGCGCCGGTGGCCCGGGCGCTCTTCACCAGGTTGGGGAAGTGCCGGTGCACCGCGATACTGTCCCGCAGATCCGTGAAGGTACTGAGGGCCCCGAAGGTCAGGGCGCCCGCCTCTTCCCGGATGCCGCGGAGCTCCTCGAAGCGGGAGAGGTCGAGGAAGCGGGTGGCCTTCAGATGGCCTGCGTTGTGGACCACCATGAGGTCCGTACCCCCGGCCAGGGGGGTCCAGACGCCGGGCTCCCGGGCCAGCAGAGCCAGGGCGTCCGAGAGGCTGGCGGGGACCCGGACTTCGACGTTGTGCAGCTGACCTCTCATCGGGCGGCCTCCCCTTCCCCGGCGGCGGCGTGGACCGCATCGAGGATCTTGGAATAGCCGGTGCAGCGGCAGAGGTTTCCCGCCAGCCCGTCCCGGATGGCGCCATCGTCGGGGGTGGGGCAGCGGCGGAGCAGGTCCGTGGCGGCGACCAGCATGCCGGGGGTGCAGAACCCACACTGGGCGCCGTTATAGGTCAGGAAGGCCGCCTGCAGGCTGGAGAGGCTCTCGCCCTGGGCCAGGCCCTCGACGGTCACCACCTCGGCGCCCTGGACCTGGACCGCGGGCACCAGGCAGCTGTTCACCACCTGGCCATTCACCAGCACGGAGCAGGCCCCGCACTCGCCTTCGCCGCAGCCCTCCTTCGTGCCCATGAGGCGCAGGTCTTCCCGCAGGAGATCCAGCAGACGGGCGAAGGGGTGCACGCTCAGGGTGCGGGACTCGCCGTTCACCGTCAGCGACAGAGTGATGGGTTCAGCCATGGGTAACCTCCTCGCAGCGCTCCAGGAGCCGATCCGGCGTCATGGGAACCTCGTCCAGACGCAGGGGGCCGAGGGCGTTGGCCAGCGCATTCACCAGGGCCGGAGCGGGCCCGTCCATGGGCAGCTCCCCGAGGCCCTTGGCGCCGCCGGGACCGGCGGGGTGGGGGTTCTCCAGGAAGACCACCTTCATGCGCGGCAGGTCCGCGCTGGTGGGGATGATGTAGTTCGTCATCTGGTTGTTGATCATGCGGCCCTGGCGCGTGGTGACCTCTTCCCAGAGGCCCCAGCCGATGCCCTGGGCCACGCCACCCTCGACCTGGCCCTCGGCCAGCATGGGGTTCACCACCCGGCCCACTTCCTGCACGGCCGCGAAGTCCTCCACCTTCACCTCGAAGGTGTCGAGGTCCACCGTCACGTCGGCCGCATAGCAGGCCCAGGAGAAGGTGGGGTAGGCGTCGCCCTGGTAGGTGGCATCGTCCCACTGGATGTTGGGAGGGCGGTGGTACTGGCCGTAGCTGCGCAGGGACCCGTGGGCCGCCACGGCCCGGCGCACCGCTTCCCGGAAGGACTCGGGGGTGTAGGGCTCGGTGAGAAAACCCTGCTGGATGAGGGACTGCCGGAAGGCGCTGGCCGCATCCTGCAGGATCCGCCCCACCATCATGGTGCTGCGGGAGGCCACGGTGGGGCCGCTGTTGGGCACCCGGTCCGTGTCCACTTCGGCCGTCTCCACCTGCTCCACAGGGACCTTGAGGGTCTCGGCGACGATCTGGGCGAAGACGGTGTTCTTGCCCTGGCCCATCTCCGTGGACGCAGCCAGGACCGCCACCGTGCCATCGGGGCAGCCCTCCACCCCGGCCACGGAAGCCAGGTAGGCCTCGCCGCCGCCGGTGAAGCCGCAGCCGTGCATGAACACCGCAAAACCCACGCCCCGCTTGAGTGGAGAGTCCTCCTGGTTGAGCACCGCATGGGCGGCCTTCTTGTCGTGGTAGCCCAGCTCCGCCAGGGCCCGGTCCATGATGCCGTCCAGGTCCAGGTCCTCGCGGATGATCTGGCCCGTGGCCATGGTGTCCCCGGTGTGGAGGAAGTTGCGGCGGCGCAGGGTCACTGGGTCCAGGCCCAGCTTCACCGCACAGATGTCCATGTGGCGCTCGAGGGCGAAGAGGCTCTGGGGGGCGCCGAAGCCACGGAAGGCCCCGGGGGGCGGCGTGTTGGTGGCGGCGGCCCGGGCGTGGATGCGCACATGGGGGCAGCGGTAGACGCCGGCCGCATGGATGGCGCCGCGGCTCAGCACCACCGGGGACATGGTGGCGTAGGCGCCACCGTCCAGCACGAAGTCCGCCGTCAGGGCCAGCAGATGACCCTCGGCATCGAAGGCCGTGCGCAGGCGGGTGCGGGAGGGATGGCGCTTGGTGGTGCAGGCCAGGTCTTCCTCGCGGTCGTAGATCAGCTTCACGGGGAGGCCGGCCTTCCAGGACAGCAGGGCGGCGTGGCCGCCGTTGACGGAGGGGTAGTCCTCCTTGCCCCCGAAGGCGCCGCCCATCTCCATGGCCACCACGCGCACCTGCTCGGCGGGCAGGCCAAACAGCTGCTTGAGTGCACTGTGCACGTAGTAGGGGCACTGGAGCGAGCCCCAGACCGTGACGTGGGCAACGCCGTCGGTGCGCTCTACGGAGGCCACCATGGCGTTGGGCTCCAGGTACATCTGCTCCTGGGCGCCGGTGCGGTACTCGCCCTCGATGACGTGGGCCGCCGTGGCCCAGACGGACTCGGGGTCGCCCTTGGCGATGCGGATTTCCTTCAGCAGGTTGGCTGTGCCGTAGATGAGGGGACGCAGCTCCAGGGAGGCGTCGATGTCCAGCACTGCCGGCAGCTCCTCCACCTCGAGGCGGACCGCGTTTCGGGCCCGCTCCGCCAAGAGGCGGTTCGGGTGGGCCAAGAGCACCACCGGCTGCTCCATGTGCGTGATCTCTTCGCCGATTCCCACCAGGAACGGCTGGTCGTGGACCACAGAGGCCACGCGATTCTGGCCGGGGATGTCTGCGGCCGTGACGATGGTGACCTCGGCCCAGGGGATGCCCTCGCCGAAGTGGATGCCCCGCAGGATGCCCCGGGGCACCTGGGAGCGGACGGTGACCCCGTGGAGGGCGCCGGGGACGAGCTTGTCATCGGTGTAGCAGGCGGTGCCTAGGACCTTGGCGCGACCTTCCTTCCGGATGGAAGAAGCTCCGATCATGAGGCCTCCATAGGGACATGGCGGTTGGATGCCGCCCGGGCATCACCCGGTGGCAGGGAAGCTGCAAATCATGGCAGGGGAAAGGGGCCTCTCGGCCCCTTTCCGCCCGCATTGGTCTGCGTTCTAGTTCTTGGGGAACGTGGAAGCCACGCCCTGGACGTAGTAGTTCATGGAGTTCATATCGCTGTCGGACATGTCCTTGCCCTTGGCGACGCGCTCCTTGCCTTCCTGATCGACAACGGGGCCCGCGAAGGGATGGAACTTGCCGGCCTTGATGGAAGCCTCCAAGCCCTTGACCTGCTTCTGCACGTCGGCGGGAACCGACTTGCTCATGGGGGCGAGCTGGATCATGCCGTCCTTGATGCCACCCCAGACGTTGGTGCCCTTCCACTTCTTGTCGAGCACTTCCTTGACGGTCTTGACGTAGAAGTCGCCCCACACGTGGGTGGTGCCGGACAGCTGGGCAGTGGGCCCGTACTTGGACATGTCGGAGTGGTAGGAGAAGGCCCAGGTGCCCTTTTCCTTGTGCTTCTCCTCGGCGGCCTGCACCACGGCGGTGGAGTCGGTGTGGTGGGTAATCATGTCGGCGCCCTGGGCGATGAGGGTCATGGCAGCTTCGCGCTCCTTGCCCGGATCGAACCAGCTGTTCACCCAGATGACGCGCACTTCAGCCTTGGGGTTGACGCTCTTCATGCCGCGGGCGAAGGCGTTGATGCCCATCACCACTTCGGGAATGGGGAAGGCGGCGACGTAGCCAGCCACGTTGGTCTTGCTCATCTTCCCGGCGATGACGCCGTTCAGGTAGCGGCCTTCGTAGAAGCGGGCGTTGTAGATGCCCATGTTCGCGCCGGACTTGTAGCCGGTGGCGTGGAAGAAGGTCACGTTGGGCAGGGTCTTGGCCACCTTCTCGGTGGGGTTCATGTAGCCGAAGGAGGTGGTGAAGATGATCGAGTTCCCGTCCTGGGCCATCTGGCGGATGATGCGCTCGGCATCCGCACCCTCGGGCACGTTCTCGATGAACTTGGTGGTGACCTGACCCTTGAAGGCGGCCTCCATCTGCTTGCGGCCCAGGTCGTGCTGGTAGGTCCAGCCAGCGTCCCCAACGGGGCTGACATAGATGAAGCCGATCTTCACGGGGGCGGCCGGGGGGGCGGCGTTGAGGGCGGCGGTGGCGAGCAGGGCGCCGGCCAGGGCGAGGTTACAGGTCTTCATGCGGTGTTCCTCCATGGTTGGGGGGGATCCGCCCCTGAGGGGCAGAAGGTTGGGGGGGGTTCAGGCGTCGGGCAGGAACGTCTGCCCGAGGGAAGCAGGAGAGTTGAGACGGATGGTGCCCCGGTTCCGGGAGATCAACACCAGGACCAGGATGGTGGCCACATAGGGCAGGGCCGACAGGAACTGTGCCGGGATCGTGACCCTGGCCCCAGACCCCTGTACGAACATCTGCATGATCATGCACCCGCCAAAAAGGTATGCCCCTATCATGACCCGCAGCGGGCGCCATGTGGCAAATACCACAAGAGAAAGAGCGATCCAACCGCGGCCAGCCACCATGCCCTCCACCCACATGGGGGTGTAGAAGACCGACATGAAGGCCCCACCGATGCCCGCCATGGCGCCCCCAAAGAGGACCGCCTGGTATCGGATTCTGACCACCCCATAGCCGATGGAGTGGGCTGAAACCGGCGACTCGCCCACAGCTCGGAGGATGAGGCCCGCCTTGCTCCGATAGAGGAACCAGGCCACGGCACCCAGCAGCGCCCAGGAGAAATAGACCAGGCCCTGCTGGTGAAAGAGGGCCGGCCCGAGGACCGGGATCTTGTGCAGCAGGGGGATGGGGACCAGGGGCACGCTGGCCAGGGCCACGGATTCATAGGGCTTGCCCACAAAGGCCGAGAAGCCCACGCCGAAGATGGAGAGGGCCAGGCCCGACGCCACCTGGTTGGCCATGAGGGTGAGGGCAGAGATCCCAAAGAGCAGGGACATGGCCATGCCCGCCGCCATGCCCGCCAGGATGCCCAGGAGGGGGTTGTGGGTGTGGTGCGCAACGGCGAAGGCCGCCACCGCACCGACGCTCATGATGCCCTCCGCCCCCAGGTTCAGGACGCCGGCCTTCTCGGTGACCAGCTCCCCGACGGCGACGATGATCAGGGGCGTGCCCGCCACCACGGTGGCGAAGAGGATCGAGCTGAGAAAGTCCAGTCCCATGGCCGCCCCTACTTCCTGCGCCGGACGAACCGGGGTCGGAAATTGATGAACACATCAGAGCCCAACAGGAAGAACAGCAGCATGCCCTGGAAGACCTTGGAGATGGAGGAGGGCAGGCTGAGGTACTGCTGGGCCTGCTCGCCACCCACGTACAGGATGGCCATGAGGAGGCTGCTGAACAGGATCCCAATGGGGCTCAGGCGACCCACGAAAGCCACGATCATGGCGGCAAAGCCATAGCCGGGGCTGATTTTCTCGGTGATCTGGCCGACGGGTCCCGCCACCTCGGAGATGCCGGCGATGCCCGCCATGGCGCCACCCGCCAGCATGCCGAACCAGACGGAGCGCCGGGCGGAGAAGCCGGCATAGCGGCCCGCATTCTCAGCCTGCCCGGCCACCTTCATCTGATAGCCCAGGAAGCTGCGGTTCATGAAGAGCCACCCCGCCACCAATGCGCCCAGGGCGAAGAGCAGGGCGATGTTCACCCGGGTGCCCGCCAGCATCAGGGGAAGCGTCGCGGCGGCACTGAAGACCTTGGTCTGGGGGAAGTTGAACCCGTCCGGATCCTTCCAGGGGCCGTGCACCAGCCAGGACACGACCAGCTCCGCCACGTAGACCAGCATCAGGCTGGTAAGGATCTCGTTGGCATTGAAGCGGGTGCGCAGGAAAGCCGGAATGGCGGCCCAGAGCATGCCCCCCACCGCACCGGCCAGGATCATGGCGGGCAGCACGAAGGGGCTGGTGCTGTGCTCAAAGCGCAGGGCCACCCAGCCACCGGCCAGGGCGCCGATGAGCAGCTGCCCCTCGGCGCCGATGTTCCAGACGTTGGCCTTGAAGCCCACCGACAGGCCCACCGCGCAGAGCATGAGGGGCGTGGCTTTGAGGAACAGCTCGGCGATGCTGTAAGCGTCCTTCATGGGATAGAGGAAGAAGACCCGGAAGCCCTCGATGGGGTCCTTGCCCAGCACGTAAAAGAGCAGCAGGCCGCTCAGGAACATCAGGCCCACCGCCAGCAGGGGCGACAGGTAGGTCATGAGCCGGGACGGCTCCGCCCGGGGTTCGAACTTAAGCCACATGGGGAGCCCCATCCTGCTCGGCTGCGCCAGGCCACATGCCACTCATCCACATGCCGATCTCTTCCACATCGGTCTCCGATGTGGCCGTGCTGGGAGACAGGGTGCCCTTGGCGATCACCACCATGCGATCGCAGATCTCGAACAGCTCTTCCAGCTCCTCGGAGATCACCAGGATCGCCGTGCCTGAGTTCCGCAGCTCCAACAGGGAGTGGCGGATGAAGGAGGCGGCCCCCACGTCCACGCCCCAGGTGGGCTGAGCCAACACCAGCAGCTTGGGGTCCTGCATGATCTCGCGGCCCACGATGAATTTCTGGAGGTTGCCTCCGGAGAGGGACTTGGCCTCGGAGGCCGCCCCGCCGCACTTGACGTCAAAGCGGGCGATGCAGTCCTCGGCGAAGCGCTGGGCCACCTTGAAGCGGATGAGGCCACCGCTGAGCATGCCCTTGCGGTGGGCCGTAAGGAGGGCGTTCTCGGTGAGCGTCAGGCGGGGGACCGCCCCCCGGCCCAGGCGCTCCTCGGGCACGAAGCACATGCCCAGGGCCCGCCGGCGGGCCGGGTTGAGGTGGCCCACATCTTGGCCACACATGCGCACCGTCTGGTGATCCCGCACCACCTCTTCGCCGGAGATGGCCCGCAGCAGCTCTTGCTGGCCGTTGCCCGAGACCCCGGCAATGCCCACGATCTCGCCGCTGCGCACCTGCAGGCAGATGTTCCGCAGCTGGGTGCCGAAGGGATCGTCCGTGGGGTGGTCCAGGCCACGGAGCTCCAGGCGCAGCTCACCTTCCGCCCCGGGCTCGCCGTGGCTGCAGGCCGGGAGGTCCTCCCCGATCATCATGCGGGCCATGGTCTTGGGGGTCTCCTGGGCCGGGTTGCAGGTGCCGGTCACCCGGCCCCCCCGCAGCACCGTCGCCCGGTGGCAGAGCTCCTGGATCTCGTCGAGCTTGTGGCTGATGTAGAGGATGCTCACCCCCTCGGAGGCCAGCTTCCGCAGGGTCTCGAAGAGCTTGCGCACCGCCTGGGGCGTCAGCACCGAGGTGGGCTCATCCAGGATGAGCAGGCGGGGATTCTGAAGCAGGCAGCGGATGATCTCCACCCGCTGACGTTCGCCCACCGAGAGGGCGTGGACCAGGCGACGCGGGTCCACTGGCAGGCCGTAGCGCTCGGAGACCTCCTCGATGCGCTTGGCCAGGGCCGGCAGGTCAAAGTCGCCCGGCAGCGCCAGAGCCACGTTCTGCACCACCGTCAGGGTCTCGAACAGGGAGAAGTGCTGAAACACCATCCCGATGCCCAGGGCCCGGGCTTGGGCGGGGTTGGGCACGGTGACCGCCTGGCCCTCCCAGATGATCTCGCCCTCGTCCGGGCGGATGACCCCGTAGATCACCTTCATTAGGGTGGACTTCCCGGCGCCGTTCTCCCCCAGCACCGCATGGATCTCTCCGGGCATCACCGTGAGATCGATGCCGTCGTTGGCCACCACGGAGGGATAGACCTTGCGAATGCCCTTGATGGCGAGCCTGGGTGTTTCTGCGGTCTGGTTGGGCATCGGGCCTTCCCGGCGATTCGTCTGGGGGCATGGCCCCCCGAGGGGTGCGAGCGGGTTCCGGCGTGCCCGGGAATCCCGCTGGTTCCATCTTTGCGGAACTGGCGAAGAATTTCGTGCAGAATGGGATGAAGTGTAAATTTTTTATTTAAGTAAGTCAAAATTTTTCACTGGCATGGCGCCTGCCTGCCCCCATCCATAGACTTCGTTTTTGCACAAGTAGCTGACGAGGGATTGGATGGCGACCAAGTGGGCCTTTATTCGCCCAGCGCCATCCCACCCGAATCCCCGTTCGCAGCCCCGGACGCCTTCCGCTAGAATCGCCCGTTTGCCCACAGGATCCCCCATGTCCATGCCGACCGATCCCCGCACCTTCATGGCCCGAGCCATCGAGCTATCCCGCCTCCACATGGAGGCCGGCGAGGGGGGCCCCTTCGGCGCCGTGGTGGTGCAGGACGGCGTCATCGTCGGCGAGGGCTGGAACCGGGTCACCTCCACCTGCGACCCCACCGCCCATGCCGAGGTCACGGCCATCCGCCAGGCCTGCGCAAGCCTCGGCACCTTCTCCCTCCAGGGCTGCGAGATCTACACCAGCTGCGAGCCCTGCCCCATGTGCCTCTCGGCCATCTACTGGGCCCGCGTGGGCCGCATCTATTACGCCAACGACCAGGCCGACGCCGCCGCCATCGCCTTTGATGACGCCTGGCTCTACCGGGAGGTCGCCCTGCC
>SESD01001044.1_pt1 | contig 15891 bp, 15 predicted proteins | sample 3171411 | NCBI WGS metagenome assembly SESD01 (sample SAMN06051880, study PRJNA518727) | freshwater metagenome | biome: subpolar coniferous forest; feature: holomictic lake; material: water; isolation source: holomictic Lake 442, 16.5 m depth | place: Canada: near Kenora, Ontario | collected...
CAAACTATTAACTTCAGCAATTTAGGTGCCAAATGTAGCGGCATATTGTCGCGCGTCAATATGCCACATTTTCAGGCTCACAATAAGTCGTTAAGCTTTGCCTCAACTTGTTGCTGTACTTCAAACAACTCAAGTTATACCATCCTTCCTCTCGATAGTGCGGACTGCAACCTTGGTCCGCATTTTTTTTAACCGAGGTTATTATGAAGCGTCGGCAAACATCAACCGATTATAATCCGCTCAATCAAATTGAACTGAGCAAAATAACGGCTATTCACGAAGCAGGTCATGCAGCAGCAATTTATCTGGGTAATAAACAAAAACAATTACCACCGGTTTATTTTCAAATGTTTATTAACAAACACAATAGCGGCATTAAGTTGGCAGTATGTTCATGTGGAATTGGCAATAGTTGCACTAAATGCTTTACAAAAATTGAAGGAGGGCGATTAATACATACCTTACCCTCATCAGTTGAGGCAGCGATCTGCGATTTCCCCGAAATACAAAAACAGGCTTATCAACTTGCATTTGAAGCAGATATTATTAACTTGTTAGTCGGACCTTTGGCAGAAGCAAATTATGTAGCACTGCGTGACGATGAGCCGATTAATCCACAATTAGTCAATATTAATGCGCTGCATTATTATGGTGGATCGGGTGATTTAGAAACCATTAATGAGTATCTTGATTGCCTGACAACTGATGGGACTTTCCGCGATAATAAATTATCCGAATTATTTGTGGCAGCCTTTGAATTCATCAAAAATAAATCAAATTGGTTCGCCATTACGGCATTAGCGGAGTACATTTTGGCGGGCAGTAACTGTAAGCTTGATTGTGAGGAAATCATGGCTGTTCTTGACAGTCATTACTTTGTCACCAGAAAAAATAGCTGGTGATAATTGTTAGATCAAAAATAGTGTATCAATAGCCAACTGTTCATTCATGTCACAACAATAGCGGGATAAGTTTATAACTTGTCATTAACGCTTGGTAAACCTTATAAATTAAGGCTTTTATCCAAATCAACCCCTTTGGTCTTCACAGTCATCCGCTCCAGTTTTATCCCCCCAATTTAGCCTGGTGCAAAACCGATTCGGGCATAACTGTCTTTATCGCTTTTGTTTAATAAATTTACAGACGCCTTGCATTTCTTTTTAAAATGATTCGTTGTCAGTTTTGATAAAATAAATCTGAAAAAATAGCCTGATTAATGATTAACTATTTTTGGCTTTTGGCAATTGTCAGTTATATTTAACTTATCTTTGTCTCTTTAATTAAGGGTATAACTAATTTATGAACGTAACTCGGGTTGTTATTGGGTTAAGGATTACCCTGACTAGCGATAAAGATTAAGGGTAAAGAGATGTGCTAGCCTGCATATACTCTATATAATAAGAAGCAATTTTTTCAATAATCACATACAGGTAAAGAAGGTAATGCGTAAGAATTTTTTAAATCTGGGTTTATTGGTATTGGCATTATCTTCGGTTTCAGCTAATGCTGAAATACTAGGTAAAGACGCCATACCCGCTCCAATATTGGACGAGTTTTACAAAAGACATCCGAATGCTGTTGATATTTCGGCAGAACAGAAAGTTCATTTCAAGCAAGACTTATACGAAATATTTTTTAAAGATGGCAATGACAAACCATTAACTATTGAATTATATAGAAATAATGGACGTTTTTTTGTTAATGCCGATGATGTAACGACCTCAAATATGATGCCCTCTTTAGGTTATGATAATTTAAAAGCAACGTTTGATGTCTATACTGTTAAAGAAGCATTATTAGTGGTAAATCCAAATGGTGTTGGCGAAGAATATGATTTAACGGTTAACGCATCCGGTAATGACTGGAGTGTTATAGTAGATTATAAAGGCAATATCACTCAAAAAGAACGTGATTAAACTCTGAAGACCAGCGCAGACACGGTTTTATTGCTTCTGTTTGCGCTATTTCTTGCCATAAACAGCATTTAGATAGATCTATTTGATATTGAACAACTTCTTTAATAAACAATAAGAGAAATTATCCCTGCGTTTGCCAGAATAGCAAAAGCTCAATAAAGCCTGGACAAAAATAACATAAAGAAATAAGGTAATAAAAAATATTTTAACAGACTCGCTTAAGCTTATAGAAATAAATGGCTAGTTCATTGAATTTGATGAAAACAACTACTGGATATTACCATGGCAAAAAAAAGTAACAGACCCATTTCACCTCATTTGCAAGTCTACCGATTACCTTTAACCGGTATTATTTCAATTACCCATCGTATGACCGGCGTGATGTTATCAGTCGGTTTAATTCTTTTTGTTTTTATTATCTCTGCCCTCGCGGGTGGCTCAGCTACCTATGGAGTCATGCAAGGTTATGCCAGCTTTTGGTTGGTAAAATTGATCTATTGGGGCTTTATTTACGCACTGTTTTTTCATTTATGTCATGGTGTGCGTCACTTGTGCTGGGATGCCGGTAAAAGTTTTGAGCGTGAAACGTTGAATCGTTACGCATTCATTGAGCTGGGTGTTTCTCTGATTCTTACCCTAAGTTCCCTCATTCTGTTTAAATAAAGGACATTTTATGGACTATAGATCGCCTTTGGCTAATGTTAAGGGGTTAGGCTCTGCAAAAACAGGCACTTCTCATTGGTGGATGCAACGTGTCACTGCCGTTGCCTTGATTCCTTTGTCTTATTGGTTAATCATTTTTCTTCATTTAAGCTTAAATGCACCCTTTGAAGAAACGCTGACCTGGCTGGAAGCTCCGTTAAATACAGTCTGTATTATCGCATGGATACTTGCGGTTTTTTATCATGCTGCACTGGGTTTACAGGTGGTTATTGAAGACTATGTTGCCGCAGAGGGTAAGAAGATTATTGCCGTCTGGACGGTCAACTTAAGTTTTCTGATGTTAGCACTGGCAGCGTTAATTGCCGTGTTTCGTACACTATTAATAGGATAACTTATGTCGGTAGATTATAAAATTATTGAGCATGCTTATGATGTGGTTGTCGTAGGGGCAGGAGGGGCAGGTCTTCGAGCCACTTTTGGTATGGCCGAAAAAGGCTTAAAAACAGCGTGTTTGACTAAAGTGTTTCCTACCCGCAGCCATACCGTAGCCGCACAAGGTGGTATTAGTGCTGCTTTAGGTAATATGGGCGAAGACGACTGGCGTTTTCACATGTACGATACCGTTAAAGGCTCTGACTGGTTAGGTGATCAAGATGCCATTGAATACATGTGTAGAGAAGCTATGGCAGCGGTTATCGAGCTGGAACATTATGGCGTACCTTTTTCCAGAACAGTGGACGGTAAAATTTATCAACGTGCTTTTGGCGGCATGACCACTCATTACGGCAAAGGTCAAGCGCAACGAACCTGTGCGGCGGCCGATAAAACCGGCCATGCGATATTGCATACTTTGTATCAACAAGCCTTAAAACATAATGCCGAGTTTTTTGTTGAATACATCGTACTTGATTTAATCATGGAAAATGACGAATGCCGAGGTGTTCTGGCTTGGTGTCTTGATGATGGTTCGTTGCATTTATTTAAAGCGCATGTCACTGTTTTGGCAACCGGCGGTTATGGGCGGAGTTATTTTTCTTGTACCTCCGCTCATACCGTTACCGGTGATGGCAATGCCATGGTTTTAAGGGCGGGCTTACCGTTACAAGATATGGAGTTTATCCAGTTTCATCCAACTGGAATTTATGGCGCAGGCTGTCTAATTACAGAAGGTGTTCGAGGTGAGGGCGGTTATCTGACTAATTCAGAAGGTGAGCGTTTTATGGAAAGATATGCCCCACACGCCAAAGATTTAGCCTCGCGTGATGTTGTTAGCCGTGCCATGACCATTGAGATTCAAGAAGGCCGTGGTGTAGGCCCCTTAAAAGATCATATTAATTTGCACATTGAACATCTGGATCCGGCTATAATTCACGAACGTTTACCAGGTATTGCAGAAACCTCAAAGATTTTTGCCGGTGTTGATGTTACCAAAGATCCGATTCCCGTTTTACCCACGGTACATTACAACATGGGTGGAATCCCTACCAATTATAAAGCCGAAGTAGTGACACTGGAGGGTGATAACCCTGATAAAGTCGTCACCGGTTTGATGGCTATTGGCGAAGCCGCTTGTGTTTCCGTTCACGGTGCCAATCGATTGGGTTCAAACTCCTTACTGGATCTAGTGGTTTTTGGACGCTCAGCTGCTTTACGCTGTGCCGAATTAATTAAGCCCGGTACTGCACAAAAACCCTTGGCCAAAACCGCCTGCGATAAAGCAATAGCCCGCTTTGATAAAATCCGCAACGCCAATGGCAGTCGCAATACCGCTGATATTCGTTTGGCCATGCAAAAAACCATGCAAACCAAAGCCGCTGTATTCAGAACGCAATCGACACTGGATGAGGGCATAGCAGCCATGGCAGCAATCACCCAATCCTTTACCGAAGTGGGTGTTAAAGATAAATCCTTGATTTGGAATACCGAACTGGTTGAAACTCTCGAACTGGATAACCTGCTCAGTCAAGCCAGTGTAACCATCAGCGCAGCGGGTAATCGCCACGAAAGTCGTGGCGGCCATGCACGCGAAGATTATCCTAACCGTGAAGATGCCAACTGGATGAAACATACGCTAACCTGGTTGCTTGATGACACTATCAAAATCGATTACCGCCCTGTGCATTTATATACCTTAACAGACGACGTTGACGTTATTCCACCTAAAGAGAGGGTTTACTAATGGCCGAGTTTACCTTGCCGAAAAATTCGGTTTTAACTGAAGGCAAAACCTTTAAAGCACCCGCTGGTTCCACTAATATTCGCTGCTTTGAAGTCTATCGTTGGGATCCTGATTCCGGTGAGAATCCTCGCGTCGATAACTATGAGCTGGATATGGATAGTTGCGGCCCCATGGTATTGGATGCGATTTTAAAAATTAAAAATGAAATCGACAGCACCTTAACCTTTAGGCGCTCATGCCGTGAAGGTGTCTGTGGCTCCTGTGCCATGACCGTTAATGGTAAAAATACCTTGGCCTGCACCAAGGCTATTGATTCCTATCCTGATACCATTAAAATATTTCCGCTACCGCACATGTCTGTTATTAAAGACTTGGTGCCGGATATGACGCATTTTTACGCACAATACGCGTCCATTAAGCCATGGATAGAAACACAAACCCCCGCACCTGCGGACACTGAACGATTACAAAGTAAAGACGACCGCGAAAAACTGGACGGTTTATATGAATGCGTCATGTGCGCCTGTTGCTCGACCAGTTGCCCCAGTTATTGGTGGAACAGTGAACGTTACTTAGGCCCTGCCGTCTTGTTACAAGCCTACCGTTGGCTGGTGGATAGTCGTGACGAAAACACCGGCGCACGTCTGGATGAACTGGAAGATCCGTTTAAATTATATCGTTGCCATACTATTATGAACTGCACCGATACCTGTCCAAAAGGCTTAAACCCCGCCAAAGCGATCGCTGAAACCAAAAAATTATTAGTCCAAAGAAAATTGGGTTAATGATTCCACTTGCAAAGCTGCGTTGGCAATGCCGACGCGGCACCAAAGAACTGGATTTTCTGTTATTGCGCTATGTCGATTTGGAATATGCGCTAGCTGACACGCAAGAAAAAGCACTGTTTATGCAATTGTTGGCGTTGGAAGATGATCAATTAATTAGTCTTTTATTGGGCGATTTGGTTATGGAAACGGCTGAAATGAAAGCGTTGCTTAAAAAGGTGAGGGCGTAATAAACATCACAGTCAGTGTAATACCAGTCAACCTTCATTTTTCAGCCGATCCCAAAACTCTACTGGTTTATTGCTATTAAGGTACTAACTTTTCAACGGTATCAGAGTAGTTATAGATGCCTGTTTTATTGGCTTCCGTACTGATAGCAGCCGCTTTAAAATCATATTTAGACTCACTTTTTAAGTTTGTTAACGTAACTTTAGTGCCAGACACTATCTTCTGATACCACTCACCATTATCCGCAGGTGAAGGTATAGGCGAGTAAAGCACAATATAGCCCGATGATTTGGGCACGTGGCTAATTTCAATGTACATTTCTCCCAGATTGTTACCATAGTGCACTGTTATAGTGGGCGCCTCTAAAATACCAATTGGCTCCGGCAATTTGGAAATGGGTAGCCCGAGTTATCCAGCTTAACAACATCGTTATATGCGACTAAATTAACATAATTACCTAAGGCATAAAGTGCATTCTCTAGCGTTAAGCGACAAGCATTTTTATTCGCGGTATCTTCTTTGCTAACATCTTTGGCTTATACCAAGGCCGTAGAGTAGGCGGCTATATATTCCTGAATAGTCAACAGGGGTGGCAACGGATTAGTAAAATTAGGATTGATAGTCATTTTATTAACAATGTTTTGAGCCGTATTGGCCAACTCACTATCTCTGGTTTTTGAAAAATTGATCAGTGCTTTTTGTATTCTCATAAAGGCCTCTGCTTTGCCCGTTAAACGAACAAGAATAGATTATTTAACCCGCGGATAATAGCTCAGCTTGGTTAGTTGCAGTCATATTGAATAATACCTGATGCTGTTATTAAGAAGCTATGATTTAGATCAGGTAGATAAACAACAAATCAATTAGACAAGTCCTTTAAAATCAACTTATAGGGCGGTAAGCCCATATTATTACCTAACCATTATAACTTCGCATAATGTATATTATGTTAAATTAAATATGATTTTCAGATTATCTAATATTACTTTACCACTTAGTGCTTCCCTGCGATTAAGTGGGTTTATCTCATTAGTGAATATCGTAGAATGCTTTATACCACTCGACAAAATGATCAATGCCTGTTTCCAGTTTGGTTTCTGGTTTGTAACCAAAGTCATTAACCAGCTCTGAAACGTCAGCGTAAGTATCAGGAACATCACCAGGCTGTAATGGTAGTAAGTTTTTTATCGCCTTCTTATTTAAACAGGTTTCCAATGTTTCAATAAAAATTAATAAATGAACCGGATTATTATTACCAATATTATAAACTCGGTATGGTGCCAAACTTGAACTGGGATCAGGTGATTCCCCTGACCAGCTTTCGTTTGCTGTAGCAGACTTATCAATGACTCTGATAACCCCTTCGACAATATCATCGATATAAGTAAAATCACGGCGATGGTTGCCATAGTTAAAGACATTGATGGGTTTGTCTTGAAGGATTTTACGAGTAAATATCATGGGCGACATATCGGGTCTTCCCCAGGGCCCGTATACGGTAAAAAAACGTAAGCCGGTGGTCGGCAATTTATAAAGATGACTATAAGTATGTGCCATCAATTCATTGGCTTTTTTACTGGCGGCATATAAGGAAACCGGATGATCAACATTATCACGCACAGAAAAAGGCATATGGGTGTTCGCACCGTATACGGAACTTGACGAAGCATAAGCCAAATGTTCAACAGCATTATGCCTACAGCCCTCCAATATATTCATAAAACCAACAATGTTGGAGTCTATATAAGCATGGGGATTTGTTATTGAATATCTTACCCCGGCTTGTCCCGCTAAATGCATCACTCGTTGAAATTGCTCTTTAATAAAAAGATCTTCAATGGCTTTCCTATCAGAGATATCGAGCTTTATAAATTTAAACTTTTCATAACCCTTAAGTCTTTCTAGTCTTGCCAACTTTAAATTTACATCATAATAATCATTGATATTATCTATCCCTACTACTTCATCGCCACGTTCTAACAGACGTAAACTTAGCGCTGCGCCTATAAAACCAGCCGCTCCTGTTACCAATATCTTCAAAATTTAATTCCCAACGTAAAAAAGGTAAAATTTTAATTTAAATATACACACCAACTTATTGAATTAAACTGATAAAGTAAGTAAATTAATGACGTATCGACAAATGTAATGCACTATCTTTTAGCTCGAGCGCTGCATCATGAACTGATTCTGATAAGGTAGGTCTTGCATGTATTGTTCTGGCTAAATCTTCACTACTTGCAGAAAATTCCATCGCTATAACCGCTTCAGCGATGAGTTCTGATGCTTGTGTACCAATGATATGAACGCCCAGTATTTTATCTGTATCCGAGTGAGCGATAATTTTAACCAAGCCCTCTGTTTTGCCCATTGCCAGTGCACGAATGGTCGCTGTCAATGGATAGATGCCAATTTTAATAGCCTCACCAGAAGAACGCAGCGCTTGTTCGGTTTGACCTACCCAAGCAATTTCCGGTTCAGTATAGACTACACAAGGCAGGTTTTCATAATTGATCGGGTTATGGAGTCCGGCAATGCGCTCAGCAACAAACACACCTTCTTCGATGCCTTTGTGTGCCAGCATAGGACCCAATAGGGTCAAGTCACCTATTGCATAAACGCTGGGAAGATTGGTTCGGCAGTTATCGTCAACATAGACATAGCCGTTTTCATCCAATAATAAATTAGCCTCGGGGGCAGCTAAGTCTGCAGTATTGGGTTTTCGACCGCACGCAACAATCAGTTTATCGACACGCAAGGTGTGCGTGCCGTCCTGATCTTGGTACTCGATAGTGACTTTTTTATTACCTTTCTTTGCAGAAATAACACGTGCACCTAGACGTAAATCGAGGCCTTGGTGCTGGTAGATTCGATAGGCCTCACCCGATATTTGTTGATCAAGTAACGATAAGAAATTTTCTTGTGCTTCTAACAGTATAGTTTCTGCGCCAAGTCTATTCCAAATGCTTGCTAATTCAAGCCCTACAACGCCGGCTCCAATAATAGCCATTTTTTTAGGGACAGCCTCAAGATTTAATGCGTTAATTGAATCAATTATGAATTCATTATCGATGGGTGCGCAGGGTAATTTTGTCGGAGATGAGCCAGAAGCTAAAATAATATGTTTAGCATTCAATATTGATTTAATCTGGGTGTCGTTAGAAACAACTTCTATTTGGTGGGTATCTAATAATTTGGCTTTTGCATTGATATGATCGATATGGTGATGGGCAAATAAATCGGCCATCTTGTGGCTAATGCCTTCGATGACTTTGTCTTTGCGTTGCATCATTAACGGGATATCAATTGAAATGCCTTCAGCATGAATACCATGCTTTGCAATCTCATGATTCAGTTGATGATAAAGCTTTGCTGATTCCAAAAGTGTCATGGAAGCAACGCCACCGGTATTTAAATGAGAGCCACCTAATCGACTCTGGTTTTTTTTATTGCGCCCGTTATCTATACAGGCTGTTTTTAAGCCCAGTTGGGCACAGCGAACAGCGCTGGCAAATCCGGCTGGCCCCGCACCAATAACAATGACATCATAATTTGTTAGTTTTTTTTGCATGGCATTAAATGTTGAGTAGAAGATGGGCGGGGGCTTCCAAGCATTCTTTAATAGTCACTAAAAATTGCACTGCCTCACGCCCATCAACCAAACGATGGTCGTATGAAAGCGCAAGATACATAATGGGCCTGATAACAATCTGGCCATTTTCAACAACAGCTCTTTCCTTAATTGCGTGCATACCAAGAATAGCACATTGTGGCGGGTTTAGTATGGGAGTAGAGAGCATTGATCCAAATACGCCGCCATTGGTTATGGTAAAAGTACCGCCTTTTAAGTCGTCATAGGTTAAGGTACCCGCCCTCGCCTTCTCGCCAAAATTGCTGATACTTTTTTCAATACCTGCAAAATCGAGTTGATCGGCATCATGCATAACGGGAACGATAAGACCTCGGGGCGTACTAACGGCAATGCCCAAATCATAATAACCATGATAGATAATGTCGTTACCGTCAATGGAGGCATTAATCGCTGGAAAGTTTTTTAAAGCCTCAATAGACGCTTTAATAAAAAATGACATAAAGCCAAGTTTTACAGCATGCTTTTGTTCGAATCTGGTTTTATATTGATTACGAAGATCAATAACGTTTTGCATATTGACTTCGTTAAAAGTGGTTAGCATTGCGGCGTTTTGTTGAGCTTGTAACAAACGCTCGGCAACTTTAGCTCTTAACCGGGTCATCGGAACACGTTGTTCAGGGCGAAGGTTTGATGCAATAGATGTTAATTCAACAGGCTTTACTGTTTCAGGAGTGGAAGAAGACAATACTTCTTGTTTTATTTCAAGTGGTTGTGCTTGTTTGTTAAGGTGTTCTAACACATCTGTTTTTGTTAATCGACCGCTTTTTCCCGTGCCGGTAATGACAGAGGGATCCAAGGTATTCTCATGAACCAAGCGACGAACGGAAGGACTTAAGGGAATATCTTCATCATTGTGCGCAGGTGTTTTATTAACCGGAGTGGTTGTTTCGCTAACCGCAATTACAGGTGCTACTGAAGATTCCAAGATAGCCAGTATTTCTCCGCCTGTAACAATAGCACCGTTCTCTTTTAATATTTTACCGAGAATACCGGACTCGGGGGCAGTGACTTCAAGTACGACTTTATCCGTTTCGAGATCAACCAGATTTTCATTTTTATTGACGAAATCACCCACTTGTTTGTGCCAGTTAATTAACGTTGCATCTGAAACAGATTCGGGCAGGTTGGGAACTAGTATTTCAATGCTCATATTATTTTCCTGAAGGGTTGCCGTATAAGGCAGATTGAACGACGGCTTTTTGTTGTTCTATATGAACGTGAAACTTGCCAACAGCAGGTGCTGCAGAGGCGTCACGTCCGGCATAAGTTACACTGATATTTGCTTGCACACTATCAGTAAAGTGATGTTTGGATTGATACCAGGCGCCTTGGTTTTTAGGTTCTTCCTGGCACCAGACGAACTCTGCCAAATTAGGGTATTTTGCCAGTTCTATTTTAAGCAATTTGTCCGGGAAAGGATAAAGTTGCTCGAGTCTGGCGATGGCAACGTGCTGAAGATTATCAAGACGACGGGCTTCTAAAAGATCAAAATAAACCTTGCCGGCACACAAAACAAATCGTGTAATTTTTTTGTTATTAACTTTATCTTGCTCGCCAATAACCGAGTGAAATTCTCCGGTTGTAAGATCTTCTAAGGTCGATATTGCTAATTTATGCCTCAAGAGACTTTTAGGACTCATTACAATGAGCGGTTTTCTGTAAGGACGTATTAGTTGGCGACGTAATAAATGAAATATTTGAGCCGGCGTTGTCGGGTTGCAAACTTGCATGTTATGCTCAGCACACAGTTGAAGATAACGTTCTAATCGTGCCGATGAATGCTCTGGCCCCTGCCCTTCAAACCCATGCGGTAGCAATAAAACCAAGCCGCAAAGACGTCCCCATTTGGTTTCACCTGAACTTATAAACTGATCGATAACAACTTGAGCACCATTAGCAAAGTCACCAAATTGCGCTTCCCATACAACCAAAGTATTGGGCATTGTCGTGCTGTAACCGTATTCAAAACCTAATACACCGGCCTCCGATAACAACGAATCAAATATCTGTGCGCTGCCTTGATCTTTTTCCAAATGCTTAATGGGCGTATACGTTTTATTATTGATTTGACTGTGTAAGACCGCATGGCGATGAACAAATGTGCCTCGTCCAACATCTTGACCGGTTAAACGAACATTGTGCTTTTCAAGAAGCAAGCTGGCATAAGCCAGGTTTTCAGCAAAACCCCAATCCAAAGGTAAGGCACCCGCTGCCATTTTTCGACGGTTATCCATCACTTTGGCAACTCTTGGATGGAGTTCAAAGCTTGCGGGTATTCGCTGCATTCGATCATTACAATACCGTAATTGATCCATTGAAATAGCTGTTTTACAGGGCGCTTCCCAGCTTTTATTCAGGAATTTATTCCATTGATTAGCATAAGAATAATTAGGATTTTCTAGTACAGGCCTTGACACTACCTGACCTGCTTCCAATAACTTTTGATAATCTTGCTCCATCTTTACAGATTGGTCTTCTGTAAGAATACCTTCAGCGACCAGTTTTTGGGAATAGAGCTTCCGCGTCGTTTTATGCTTGCGGATTTTTTTATACATTAAAGGTTGAGTAGTAGCCGGTTCGTCAGCTTCATTATGGCCAAGTCGACGATAGCAAATAAGATCAATAACAACATCTTTATTAAACGTCATACGGAAATCCAATGCCAGCTTGGTTACAAAAATAACTGCTTCTGGATCATCGCCGTTAACATGAAATACAGGCGCCTGAATCATGCTGGCAACGTCAGTACAATACAAGGTTGATCGTGCGTCCATAGGGTTACTGGTGGTAAAGCCAATTTGATTATTAATAACGATGTGTACCGTTCCACCGGTATAAAAAGCACGCGTCTGCGACATATTGAGCGTTTCCATGACAATCCCCTGCCCTGAAAATGCTGCATCGCCGTGAATCAAAACCGGAATAACTGTGTCTACTCCATCTTGACCAGCTCTATCCTGACGTGCTTTTACTGAACCCTCAACAACGGGATTAATGATCTCCAAATGAGATGGATTAAAAGACAATGTTAAATGAACAGGTCCACCAGGTGTTTTGATATCAGAAGAAAACCCCATGTGATATTTCACATCACCCGATCGAGCACCCGGTGATAAAGTAGAGGTACCTGCAAACTCATCAAATAAACTGGCAGGACTTTTTCCTAAAATATTAACGAGAACATTTAAGCGCCCCCGATGCGCCATACCAATAACGATTTCTTTAACGCCTTTTTCACCCGAACATTGAATTAACTCATCCAGAATGGGAATGAGAGATTCACCACCTTCAAGAGAAAATCGTTTTTGCCCTACAAAGCGATGATGTAAATGACTTTCTATGCCTTCAGCAGCCGTTAACAGCTTTAAAAGCCATTGCTTTTGTTCAGAATTAAATTGTAATTTGGCTTTGGAGTTTTCAAGTCGATTTATTAACCATCGTCTGGTTTGAGTGTCAACAATGTGCATGTATTCCGAACCAATACTACCACAATATATTTGTGACAAGTTTGCGAGAATATCACGTAAGGGTAAACGATCGACGCCCCCAAAAATGGCGCCAGTATCAAATAAGGTATCCATATCCGGCTCGGACAGTCCGTAATACGACGGATCCATGTCCGCAGGTGGCGGTGATGTTTTGCCCAGCGGGTTACTATTGGCAATTTGATGACCACGAACACGGTAATGGTTTATTAGCCTGGAAACGGCGGCCTGTTTTTTTACACTTTCTTCTGTAAATCCTTGTAACTTGGCAAGCCTTCCTGGAGATTTAACCGCAAGCTGTGTAAAGCGCTCTACAACAGGGCTATGAGGTGTTTCATAGGTTCCGCTACCTTTTATGGCTTTGAACTCTTTTTGCCAGCTAAGCTCAACTGATTCCGGGTCTGCTAAAAATTGCTCATATAAATTTTCTATAAAACCGGCATTACTACCCTGAAAGGAAGACGACTCTTGAAAAAGCTTAAGCAGGTTACTCATTATGGATATCCAGAATATTTTGTCAGGTTTTGTCTTTATATTAAGTCTTGAACAGGCACTTTGCCAAGTTCTATGAAGAAATTATTGTCTATTTTACAAGCGTGACTTTTTTTGGTATTGAGATGAATGCAATATAAACGGTAACTAAATTAAATATGTTGCATTCAGTGTTGATATTATATGGAAAATTTAACTTGATATCATTAGTTTCAATAATAAATTGAGTACTTATTTATGGCTTACACCTGAAGTTATTCTTTGCTCTCTTTTCTCACTTGATTTTTCTATTTTTGAAAAAACCCGAAGTATATCTGTTGCTGATATAATGCCCAATAACTTGTTGTCATTGTCCACTACCGGCAATGCACCTACTTTATTATCGGCCATAATGGCAGCTGCTTCAGATACATAAGTGTCGGGATTAACCGTTAAAACCCCACGTCGCATGATATGTTGTACTTTAGGTGTAACTGCATGTAATTCTGCGGTATTTTTACCTACACCTGACTCTATGACATTAGAATTATTTTTAGGCCCTAAAACTTTATATAAATCCCTGTCTGAAACAATCGCAATCACTTTACCTTTGTCAACGACAGGTATGTGGCGTACTTTTTCGTAATGGATTAAAAAAAAGACCCGATCAATCAAATCATGTTGGTCTACCGTAAATACTTTTGTTTTCATTAAATCTTCAACACGCATTTTATTTCTCCTGTGTGTGGTTAGCCTAATAAGAATAGAAAAAGAAAAGCATATTTACAAGAGATTAAATAGGTTGTGTTATAAAATATATTTATTACTTTTAGTTGCTATTTAACTTTCTGTTATTTAGATCCTAACCCTTTTAAAGCTACAAACTTGGAGTCAATTAATGCGCATCATTCTGTTGGGAAGTCCTGGTTCCGGAAAAGGAACTCAGGCTCAGTTTATTACTAAAAAATATGCTATTCCACAAATCTCAACTGGCGATATGTTACGCGCTGCTGTTCGTGACAGGTCACCATTGGGTGTTGAAGCAAAAAAAGTAATGGATGCTGGCGGTTTGGTTTCCGATGAAATTATTTTGGGCTTGATTAAAGAGCGTATAGCTCTGCCTGATTGTGTTAATGGCTATTTACTTGACGGCTTTCCACGTACCATTGTTCAGGCGCAAGGGCTTGAAGCAATGGGCGTTAAAATAGACCATGTTATAGAAATCAATGTTGCTGATGAAGCTATTGTAGAGCGTATCGCAGGCAGAAGACTTCATGCACAATCAGGACGAACCTATCATGTTCAGTATCAACCACCTAAAGTTAATGGAATTGATGATGTTACCGGTGAAGCATTAATTCAGAGAGATGATGATAAAGAAGAAACTGTTCGTAAAAGACTTTGCATTTATCACGAACAAACCAAACCTTTAGTGGGTTATTATTCAGCACCCGATCGGCATGTGAAGTTTAACTCAATGTCTGGAATTGGAGATGTGGATGATATCACCAATAAAGTTTTTTCTATTCTTGGCTAAACTTTATTTGGATTGGATACATATTTTCGTATTTTAAGGTAGATATTAGAAGAATGCGCGAAACCAAGCACATTTAAAATCAGATAATATAGTTGTTTTAGGCTTAAAAAAAAAGGTTGTTAATAAATGAGCAAAGTATATAACGTTGCAGTTGTTGGTGCGACAGGTGCAGTGGGCGAAGCCATGTTGTCTATACTGGAGGAACGCAACTTTCCCGTCGGAGAGGTTTATGCACTTGCCAGCAGTAATTCAGTAGGCAAACGGATTCCTTTCAAAGGTGGATCGTTAAGGGTAGAAGATTTAGCTACATTTGATTTTTCCAAAGTACAAATTGGTTTATTTTCTCCAGGTGCGGCAATTTCAGAAATATATGCACCCATAGCTGCTGCTGCGGGTTGTGTTGTGATTGATAACACCTCACAATTTCGTTATGACGATGACATTCCCTTGGTAGTACCTGAAGTAAATCCTGAAAAAATCGCCGACTATAAAAATCGGGGTATTATTGCAAACCCCAATTGTTCAACCATTCAAATGTTGGTTGCGTTAAAACCTATCTATGATGCAGCGGGTATAACAAGAATTAATGTCTGTACGTACCAAGCAGTCTCGGGGACCGGTAAAGAAGCGATAGAAGAATTGGGTAAACAAACGCTTAGCCTTCTTAACTTGCAACCTATAAAATCAAGTGTCTACCCCAAGCAAATCGCCTTCAATGTTCTGCCACAAATTGATGTGTTTATGGATAACGGATATACCAAAGAAGAAATGAAAATGGTTTGGGAAACCCAAAAGATATTGGGTGATTCAAATGTGTTGGTTAACGCCACTGCAGTTCGGGTGCCTGTTTTTTATGGTCATTCTGAAGCTGTTCATATTGAAACATCAACGAAAATTACAGCTGCAGCAGTCAGAGCCTTATTAGAAAAAGCCCCCGGTGTTACGGTTATAGATGAACGTGAAAATGGTGGCTAT
>SESD01001045.1_pt1 | contig 15888 bp, 16 predicted proteins | sample 3171411 | NCBI WGS metagenome assembly SESD01 (sample SAMN06051880, study PRJNA518727) | freshwater metagenome | biome: subpolar coniferous forest; feature: holomictic lake; material: water; isolation source: holomictic Lake 442, 16.5 m depth | place: Canada: near Kenora, Ontario | collected...
GCGTTTCATATTTCATGACAATCACCCCATCCGCTACCGTCGTCCCCGCGAAAGCGGGGACCCAGTGACGTTTGCCGGAAGTCACTGGATTCCCGCTGGCGCGGGAATGACGAATGTTTGTCATGATTTCGGGAAATATCAATAGTCGCAGGGTTTTCCCGCGTCAAGCCCGCGGCGAGCGGTCATAAAATGGAAACCTGTCATTCCGAGACCCCGGGTCGGGGAATCGGCTTTAGCCTGATTTAAAAGCAGATTCCCCGTCGCGCCCGGAATGGCAGGTTTCGGATCTACCAGGTATCGCCATTTGCTTATGGCGCATACGTGGGCTAGGATTCGCACAGGCGTGAAACAGGCGCACCACCGCACCAGCCCCATCGTGATGCGGCCTTCGGCAATACATCCAGAACACCAGGCAATCAGGAGGAGTACCCATGACCACCAAGGTCTCGTTCACCATCAACGGCAAGGCCGTCAGCCACGATGTCGAGGAGCGCACGCTGCTCGTCAATTTCATCCGCGACACGCTGCGCCTCACCGGTACGCACGTCGGCTGCGACACCGCGCAGTGCGGCGCCTGCACCATTCACATTGACGGCCGCGCGGTGAAAAGCTGCAACATGCTGGCGATGCAGGCCGAGGGTGCGCAAATCACCACCATCGAGGGTATCGCCGCCGCCGACGGCACGCTGCATCCGATGCAGGAGGCCTTCCGCCAGAACCACGGCCTGCAATGCGGTTTTTGCACGCCCGGCATGGTGATGAGCGCGCTTGACCTGGTAAAGAACACGCCACGCCCGACCGAGGAACAGATCCGCGAACAGCTCGACGGCAACCTGTGCCGCTGCACCGGTTATCACAACATCGTCAAGTCGGTGAAAGCCGCCTCCGAAGCGCTGAACCCGTAATTCCCGTTCGCCAGTAAATGGACGCGCGGGGCACGCATCCCGCGCCGGCCATCGCCGCCGCAAAGCGTGATGGCGCGACCAAAGGAGACTGATCATGGGTGACATGAAGTTTATCGGCCAGGGCGTCAAGCGCCGCGAGGACTACCGTTTCCTCACCGGCTCGGGCAATTACACCGACGACGTCGACCTGCCGCACCAGAGCTACGCCGCCTTCGTGCGCTCGCCGCACGCGCACGCAAAAATCAAGGGCATCGACAAGAACCGCGCGCTCAAGGCGCCGGGGGTCATCGCCATTTACACCGGCGAGGACATCGCCGCCGCCAAGATCAACGGCCTGCCCTGCGGCTGGCTGATCACAGGCTCTGACGGCCAGCCGATGAAGGAGCCGCCGCACCCGGTGCTGGCGCAAGGCAAGGCGCGCTATGTCGGCGACCATGTCGCCATGGTCATCGCCGAAACGCAGCACCAGGCGCGCGATGCGGCCGAACTCGTCGAAGTCGATTACGAGGTGCTGCCGGCCGTGGTGCGCGCTGAGGATGCGCGCAAAAAAGGCGCGCCGCAGGTGCACGACGAACTCGCACCCGAGAACACCTGCTATGTCTGGGGCCTCGGCGACAAGGCCGCGGTGGACAAGGCTTTTGCCGCCGCCGCGCATGTCACCACGCTCGAATTCATCAACAACCGCCTGATACCGAACGCCATCGAACCGCGCGCCGCCAACGCCGTGTACTCGCGCGCCGACGAGAGCTACACCCTGTACGTTTCCAGCCAGAACCCGCATGTCGAACGCCTGCTGATGACCGCCTTTGTACTGGGCCTCCCGGAGCACAAGGTCCGTGTGGTCGCCCCCGATGTCGGCGGCGGCTTTGGCTCGAAGATTTATCTCTATGCCGAGGACGTGGCCCTCACCTGGGCGTCAAAGCAGGTCAACCGCGCCATCAAGTGGACGGCCGATCGCTCCGAATCCTTTGTCAGCGACGCCCACGGCCGCGACCATGTCAGCAAGGCGGAACTGGCCCTGGACAAGGACGGCAACTTCCTCGCACTGCGCGTGGCCACCACCGCCAACATGGGTGCCTACCTGTCGACCTTTGCCTCGTGCATCCCGACCATTCTCTACGCCACACTGCTCGCCGGCCAGTACAAGACCCCGGCGATTTACGCCGAGGTGACGGCGGTGTTCACCAACACCGCGCCGGTGGACGCCTATCGCGGCGCCGGGCGCCCCGAGGCAACCTACCTTGTCGAGCGCATCGTCGAGCAGGCGGCGCGCGAACTGAAAATGGATCCGTCGGCACTGCGCCGCAAGAATTTCATCACGACCTTCCCCTACCAGACTCCGGTCGCGCTGCTCTATGACATCGGCAATTACGAGGCGACCCTCGCCGAGGGCCTGAAAGTGGCCGACGTCGCCGGCTTTGCCGCGCGCAAGGCCGAGGCGGCCAAGCGCGGCAAGCTGCGCGGCCTGGGTTATGCCTGCTACATCGAGGCCTGCGGCCTCGCCCCGTCCAATGTCGCCGGCGCCCTCGGTGCGCGCGCCGGCCTGTTCGAGGCGGGCGAGGTGCGCGTACACCCGACCGGCAAGGTCAGCGTGTTCACCGGCAGCCACAGCCACGGCCAGGGTCACGAAACCACCTTCGCGCAAGTGGTGGCCGAGCGCCTGGGCATCCCGATGGAAGACGTGGACATCGTGCACGGCGACACCTCCAAGGTGTTGTTCGGCATGGGCACCTACGGTTCGCGTTCGCTGTCGGTCGGCGGCACCGCCATCGTCAAGGCGGTGGACAAGGTCATTGCCAAGGGCAAAAAAATCGCCGCCCACCTGATGGAGGCATCCGATACCGATATCGAGTTTCGCGACGGCGTGTTCCGCGTCGCCGGCACCGACAAGCAGGTGCCCTTTGCCAGCGTCGCGCTCACCGCCTACGTGCCGCACAACTACCCGCTGGACAAGCTCGAGCCCGGCCTTAACGAAAACGCCTTTTACGACCCGACCAACTTCACCTTCCCGGCCGGCACGCACATCTGCGAGGTGGAAATCGACAAGGACACCGGCGTCACGCGCATCGTCAATTTCACCGCCATCGATGACTTCGGCAAGATCGTCAATCCGATGATCGTCGAGGGCCAGGTGCACGGCGGCCTGACCCAGGGCATAGGCCAGGCGCTGACCGAGGGTTGCTACTACGACCCGGACACCGGCCAGCTCGTCACCGGCACCTACATGGACTATTGCATGCCGCGCGCCGACGACGTGCCCTCGTTCAAGGTCGGCACCAAGGAAACCGCCTGCACCCACAACCCGCTCGGGGTGAAGGGCTGCGGCGAGGCCGGCGCCATCGGCGCCCCGGCCGCAGTAATGAACGCCATCACCGACGCCCTCGGCGTAAAAGACATTGCCATGCCTGCGACACCGCAGCGCATCTGGCGCATCATTAACGACAAAGTTGCAGCTTAGGAGAAAGAAACCATGTACGCGTTCAATTACCAAAAAGCCAAATCCGTCGCCGACGCAACCGCCCTGCTGGGCAAAAATGCAGACGCCAAAGTCCTGTCCGGCGGACAGAGCCTGATCGCGGCGATGAAACTGCGCCTCGCCAACCCGTCCGACATCGTTGACATCAGCGCGATCAAGGACCTCGCCGGCATCAAGGTCGAGGGCAACACCGTCACCATAGGCGCGATGACCCGCCACGCCCAGGTCGCCGCCTCGGCCGAGGTGAAGAAAGCCATTCCGGCCCTCGCCGCGCTGGCCGGCGGCATCGGCGATCGCATGGTGCGCAACATGGGCACCATAGGCGGCTCGGTCGCCAACAACGACCCGGCGGCCGACTACCCCGCAGGCCTTGTTGCCCTGGGTGCCACCGTCATCACCGACAAGCGCAAGATCTCGGCTGACGAGTTTTTCAAGGGCATGTACGAAACGGCACTGCAGGCGGGCGAAATCATCACCGCCGTCAGCTTCCAGGTGCCCAAGCGCGCCGCCTACATGAAGTTCAAGAACCCGGCTTCGCGCTACGCCATCGTCGGCGTGTTCGTCGCTGATTTTGGTTCAAGCGTGCGCGTCGCCGTGACCGGCGCCGCCGCCGGCGTGTTCCGCGTGCCCGAAATGGAAAAAGCCCTCGCCGCCAAGTTCACCCCCGAAGCCGTGGCCGGCATCAAGGTGCCCGAGGACAACCTCAACAACGACATGCACGCCAAGGCCGACTACCGTTCACACCTGATCACGGTGATGGCCAAGCGCGCGGTGGAAGCGGCGCTGAAATAATCGAAGTATTCAGCGCCAACCAACTTGGGGAGATATGCGCCCCGCCCCGGATTCCGGCGGCGGGGTTTTTATTTCCCACTAGCAGACTACCCGGCTGATCCGGCGTCCAGAATAATGCGCGTGGTCTTGGTGTAATGCGCCTGTAGTGCGGCGCAAGCGGCGTCGGCGTCGGCGATGGCGATGGCGTCAACCACCGCGCGGTGTTCGTCGAGTTCATTGCGGTATTTGTAAGCGCGCTTGACCGCGAGCTGGCGGTAACGATATGCCTGGTCGTAGAGTTGTTCGCAAAATGCAGTCAGCCAGCGCGAGCCGCAATGCCCCACCAGCGCCATGTGAAAAGCGCGGTGCAGGCTTTCCCACTCGGGATTTTCGTCATAGGTTTCGGTCGAGAGCGAACGCGCCATTTTCGACAGGCGGTGCAGCGCCAGCACAACACTCTCCTCCCACGCCGCGTCTTTGTGCTCCATCGACTTGCGCAAGGCCATGGTTTCCACCCAGATGCGCGTTTGCGCCAGTTCGCGCAATGCCTCCTCGCTGACCGGCGCGACAGCAAACCCGCGCTGCTCCAGGTGCAGCACCCAGCCTTCGGCGGCAAGACGGTTGAGCGCCTCGCGCACCGGTGTGGCACCGGTGTCGTAATGATCACGCAAAGTCTCGATGCCAAGCTTTTGCCCCGGCGCCCAGCGTCCGGAAATTACGTCTGCCCGAAGGCGTTCATAGGCAGACGCAACAAGTGTGGTGGAATTCGACATTTTGCCAGTATATTAATCGACAAAATTATTGACAAGGGAATATTATCGATATTATTATTTAATTTGATATTTTATCGATATATTTTAGGGCAATTCCGCTTATGAGCACATTTTCGTCGCCGCTTCAGCCGACACCTTCGCCGCAGTCAGCCCCACCCTCCACCGGCGTCGATGCGGCCAGCGTGACCGACGCAGTTGCGGCCACCTTCGCCAATGCCTCCTCGGCGCTGATGGCTGAACTTCTGCCCTTGCTGGTGCGGCACGCCCACGCGTTTGTGCGTGAAGGCAAAGTCACACACGCCGAATGGCGCGCCGGCCTGCAATTTCTCACAGATTGCGCCAGCATCACCACCGCCGAACGCAATGAGTTCACCCTGCTCTCGGACATCCTGGGCGTGTCATCCCTCGTCGATCTGCAATCGCACCAGGCCGGCGCCACGCCGGGCAGCGTACTAGGCCCCTTCCACAATCACGATTCGCGCTGGCTGGAGAACGGCGCAGACCTGATCGCCGGTCAGGACGGGGAACGTGTGCTGTTTCTCGGACGCGTATGCGACACCACAGGCGCCGTCGTTCCGGGGGCAAGCATAGATTTTTGGCAAAATGCCGCGAACCGGCTATATCCCGCACAAGACCCGGCGCAGGACCCGCACAACCTGCGTTGCAAAATGAAGTGTGACTCCAACGGACGTTTTGCCATCCGCACTGTGCGGCCACAGACCTACACGGTGCCCTATGATGGCCCGGTCGGCGCGATGCTTACCGCATCGAACCGCCATTGCTGGCGTCCTGCGCATTTCCATTTGATCGTAGCTGCGCCGGGCCATCAAACGCTTGTAACGGAACTTTTCCCGCACGACAGCGAGTACATTGACTCGGACGCGGTATTTGGCGTGCGCAAGGGGCTCACCATCGCCCTTGCGTCGAACAACGATCCCGCCCTTGGCGAAAAATACCAAATTGCGGCACCGTTCGCGCTCGCAGAATTCGAGTTTCGTCTGCCGCGCGAATGAACTGCTTGTCACGCTACGAAAATCACAAAATCAAAGGAGGATCACCATGAAGCGATCATCACTCGGGCTCAATCTCGCAGTCCTGTTTGCCGGATTGGGCATTCTGGTCGCCGGCAACGCATTGGCACAGGCCGAATGGCCCAAAGCCAAAACGGTGAGCATCATCGTCGGATTCGGGCCAGGCAGCACCACCGACATTGTTTCACGCATCATCGCGCAAAAGCTGATCGAGCAGACCGGCGCAAACTTCATCGTCGAGAACAAACCGGGGGCCGGTGGCAACATCGCCACAGCACAGGTCAAGCGCGCCACACCCGACGGATATACGGTGTTGGCGCACAGCGTCGCCTACGCAGTCAATCCGTCGCTCTACCCCAATGCCGGCTACGACGCACTAAAGGACTTCATTCCGCTGTCACTGGGCGGTCGCACGCCCAACATCATCACCGTCAACCCGGCCACTCCGGCAAAGGATCTGAAGGAACTGATCGAACTCGCGCGCAAGCAACCGCTTGCCTACGCCTCCTCCGGCATAGGCACCACCACCCATCTTTCCGTAGAGCGCCTGAAAACAGCCGCAAAGGTGGACATCACCCACGTGCCTTACCAGCCGGCAGCGGCGATCACCGCCGTGGTGGCCAACCAGACCCCGATGGCATCGACATCGATGCCGCCGGCCGTGCCGCAGATTAAATCGGGCAAGTTGCGCGCCATCGCCGTCACAAGCGCAAAGCGCTCTGTATTGCTACCCGATGTCCCCACCGTGGGCGAATTTGGTTACAAGGATTTTGATGACTACACCTGGATCGGCTTTTTCCTGCCGGTCGGCACGCCGACAGCCATCGTTGACCGCTTTAACGCTGACATTAATAAGGCGATGGATGCGCCCGACGTGAAAGAGCGTTTCGCGCAAAACGGACTGGAGATCGTGCATTACACCTCGGCCGAATTCGGCGCCTTCCTGAAAGAGGAAGTACCCAAATGGGCGGGCGTGGTCAAGAGTTCCGGCGCCAAGGTCGAATAACGGAGTGCGTGGCTTTGCCCAGGCATGGACAAATACGAATAAAACCGCCCGGCCCGGATCGGGCAAAATCCGAGGTGACGCCAATTCGTCGTCAGAATCGCCTACCTCCAGGAGAATGAACTATGGCCGTCGTCAGGGAAAAAACCACCATCAAAATGCGCATGGAAGGCCAAGTCCATTCGCATTCACGCACCGATGTCAGCATTCGCGGCCTGACCAATGTCATCGATGAACCGGTCGAGCGCGGCGGCACCAACCTTGGCATGAGTCCGACCGAGACATTCGCCGCATCGCTGATAGGCTGCACCAACGTCATCAGCCACAAGATCGCGCACAAGAACGGGGTGGAACTCAAGGCGATGAAAATCCGCCTCGAAGCCGATTTTGACCGTCGCGGCGTCACCCTTACCGACGACGTTGCTGTGCCCTTTCCGGCCATGACGCTGCATATCGATGTAACGACGGATGCGACACAGGAGCAGATCGACCAGATCCGCCATGAACTGGAAATGTATTGCCCGATAGCCAAAGTGGTGCGCGCCTCGGGTACGCAACTCAACGAGGTCTGGAATATCATTCCCGCGTGATCGCTTGCACGCCCGATCCCTAACCACTTTCACTTACAAGGCATTCCCGTGAGACTCATCAGCTACGACAACCAGGGCCGCGCTGCGATCGGCGTCGTTAAATCAGCCACCGCCACTGAATTTGTCGATCTTGGTGCCACCGGCACGACACTTCCCACCGACATGACCGCGTTGCTGTCCGTGCCCGGCGGCCTCGCCGCGGCTAAAGCCGCCGCAGACAAGGCCCAGGCAGGCGCGATGCGTCCGCTCACCGGAATCCGCTACCTGCCGGTGGTGCAGCGACCGCCCAAGATCATCTGCCTTGGCCTTAACTATGCCGACCACGCCGCCGAGGGCGGCAACGCCAAACCGGATTACCCGGCGTTCTTCATGCGCGGCGCGGTGTCCCAGGTGGCGCACCAGCAGCCCATCATCCGCCCCAAAGCGTCGACCAAACTCGACTTTGAAGCGGAACTGGCGGTGGTCATCGGCACACAGGCACGCCACCTGACCAAGGCCAATGCGCTCGCCTGTGTCGCTGGTTATTCCTGCTACAACGACGGTTCGATCCGCGACTACCAGCGCAAATCAACGCAATGGACCATAGGCAAGAATTTTGACGCCACCGGCGGTTTCGGCCCATGGCTGGTGACACCTGATGAATTGCCCGCCGGGGCCACCGGCCTGCGCGTCCAGTCGCGCCTGAATGGCAAGATCATGCAAGACTCCAACACCAAGTACTTCCTGTTCGATGTAATCGAATCGCTTTGCATCATCACCGAATGCCTGACGCTCGAGCCTGGCGACGTGATCATCACCGGCACACCGGCCGGAGTGGGCTACGCGCGCAACCCGCCGGTGTGGATGGCACCCGGCGACGTGTGTGAAATCGACATTGAGGGCGTGGGCGTACTGTCCAACACCATCGCCGACGAAAAGTAGCAATGCCAATCCGGCGGCAGCTTTAAATACAGCCGGCAAAACTGAAGGAGGGAAAGAAAATGAAAAGAGCACTTGTATTTGGTGTCACCGTATTGTTCGCCGGACTGGCCCAGGCGCAGGACGTGGGAACTGAAAAAACCATCGGCCTGACTCTCGCCCAGGACATGGTCATTGCCGCGGTCGAGGACTGCTCTTCGAAGGGCTATAACGTCGTCGCCGTGGTGGTGGACCGCTCGGGCTACATGAAGGCCTTGCTGCGCGCCGAAAACGCGCGACCGCATGCCATCGACATCGCCATCCGCAAGGCGCATACCTCGGCCATGCTGGGCTATGAAACGCGCATCCTTGCCGAGAACATCAGCAAGGGCGTGACGCCGGCCTCCATCACCAATACGCCGGAGTTCACCTCGCTGCTGGGCGGCTTTCCGATCAAAGCGGGCAATGAAGTCATCGGCGGCATCGGCGTCAGCGGTGCCCCCGGCGGCCCGCTGGATGCGGCCTGCGTAGAGACGGCGTTCAAGAAAGTGCAGGGACGGCTTAAGTAGTATCGCCGGCGGCGTGGCGCAAACATCGCGCCACGCCGGCCGGAAAATACCATGATTCTCCAAACTTACTTTGTAGAGCGACACGGCATGATGCGTTCATTGATTGCAATCGCAAGCCTCGCCTGCAGCTTGTTCAGCGCCAGCGCGACCAGCCAGACAGCCGCCCCCGCGACGTCGGGCACCGATGAGTTTCGCGTCACCCTGCTTGGCACCGGCAGCCCACCCCCAAGCATGCGGCGCTTCGGGCCCGGCGTACTGGTACAGGCGGGCGGGCAACACCTGCTGATCGATTCGGGACGCGGCGTTACCCAGCGCCTGCTGCAGGTCGGCCTCACCGTCGGCGCGATCGAAGCATTGTTCATCACCCACCTGCACTCGGACCACGTCGTGGGCATTCCCGACTTGTGGCTTACCGGCTGGCTGGAAGCGGGCTTCGGACAACGCAAAGGGCCTTTCCGGGTATTCGGCCCGGCCGGGTCGCAGAACCTGATGGATGGCCTGGTCAAGGCCTACGATTGGGATATCAAGGCACGCATCGCCGACCAGAAGCTCGACCCGGCGAACCTGCGGCCCGAGGTGACCGAAATCAGGCAGGGCGTCATTTACGACAAAAACGGCGTCAAGGTAACGGCGTTTGATGTCGATCACGGCGAATTGCTCAAACCGGCATTTGGCTTTCGCATCGATTATGGCAGCCGCTCGGTCACCATCTCCGGCGACACACGCTTCAGCGAAAACCTGATCAGCCACGCCACCGGCACCGACCTGTTGATCCACCAGGTGGCGGCGGTGCGCGAGGAACTGCTCGCCTCTCCCGTGTTCAAGAGCATTCTGTCGCATCACACCAAACCGGATGAAGCCGGAACCGTCTTTACACGCGTCAAGCCCAAGCTCGCGGTGTACTACCACTTGTCCCTGCTCGGAACGCCCAAGGTGCCCTCGGTCACGGAACAGGAAGTGGTCGAGATGACACGCAAGACCTACGCCGGGCCGCTGCTGGTCGGCGAGGACTTGATGGCCTTTCGCATCGACGCCGATCGCGTGGTGCAGCTGCCACAAAAATAGCAAATAGCGCGAATTCGAGCGCCACTGAAACGGAAATCGCATGACTGAACAACTGAAAAACATTCATTCGAGCCTGACGCTCGAACTGGCGGCAAAAATAATCGACGGCGCCATCGCCATCCGCCGCCGTGAAAAGCTGCTGCCGCTGGCGGTGGCGGTGCTCGATGCCGGCGCGCAACTGGTGGCGTTCAAGCGCGAGGACGGCTGCGGCGTGATGCGTTTTGACATCGCCTTTGGCAAAGCGCACGGTGCGCTGGGCATGGGCATGTCATCGCGTCTGATACGCGACCGCCTCGCACAACGACCGAGCTTCCAGGCCGCGCTCGCGGCGGCATCGGGCGGGCGGTTTATTCCCACCCCCGGCGGCGTGCTGATCCTCGATGCGCAAGGCGGTGCAATCGGCGCCATAGGCATCAGCGGTGATGCCTCGGACAAGGACGAATACTGCGCCATCGAAGCCGTGCACGCCGCTGGCTGTGACACTGAACCCGCCACACCCAACCCGGCCTGGAAAAACGCCGGCCTCTGACAAGGAATCAACAGCATGCTTCGCCGTAAGCTGATCAAACTGGCCCTGCTGGGCGCGCTGGCTCCACTTGCGACATTGGCGCACGCCCAAACCGCGTTTCCGACCAAAACAATTCGCCTGATCGTGCCCTTTCCGGCCGGGGGTCCGACCGATGTGTTCGCGCGCCAGTACGCCAGCCGCCTCGCCGCGATTCTCGGCAAGCCGGTCATCGTCGAGAACAAGACCGGCGCGAGCGGCGCCATCGGCTCGCTCGAAGTCAAGAACGCCCAGGCCGACGGCTACACGCTGTTGTTCGGCACCGCCTCGACCCACGGCTTGTACAACCTCATCGCCACGCAGCCGCAATACGATTCGGTGCGCGACTTCACCCACATCGCCATTGTCGGTGGCGCGCCGGCGGCCTTCGGCGTCGGCCCCAGCCTGCCGCAAACCCTGAAAGGCGTGATCGACATGGCGCGCGCCAATCCGGGCAAGCTGCAATACGGTTCCCCGGGCGAAGGCACTTACCTGCATCTTGCCGCCGAGCGCCTCAAGCGCGAAGCGGGCAACATCGACATCCAGCACATCCCGTTTCGCGGCAGCGCCCAGGCCATGCCCGCCCTGCTCGGCGGCCAGATCGGCATGACCGTCGACACCCTCGGCTCGCTGCTGCCCAATTACAAGGCGGGCAAGATCAACATCGTCGCGGTCGCCGCGCCAAAGCGCTCGCCCCTTGCCCCCGAGGTGCCCACGGTCGATGAGGCCCTGGGCTTGCGCGGGTTTGAGGCGGTGTTGTGGAACGTGGTCGCGGCTCCGGCCAACCTGCCACCGGCGGTGACTGCCGCGCTGGCGGCGGCAACGGCAAAGGTAATGGCCGATCCTTCGCTGCACCAGCAACTGGCGGCACTGGCCATAGACCCTGTCACCGATTCCAATCCGGCCGCAGCAACCGCCTATATTCGCGCTGAAATCGAGAAGTGGCGGCCAGTGGTCGAGGCGACTGGGATCAAGCTTTAGCGAGCATCCGCCCGCAGATTGATGCGGCAAGGCGCGAGAAAAACCTTCTCCCGCGCTTATCCGAAACACCTCTTGCTGGCATAATTCCCGTATGGCCACCCCACCTCTCCCCAAATCCGTCGACGACACGCTGAAACTGCTGTCGAGTGCCGACTACGTTGCCGAGCGCAGCCTTGCGACCTCGGTGTTCCTTGCGCTCAAGATGGAGCGCCCGCTGATGCTCGAGGGCGAGGCCGGCGTCGGCAAGACCGAAATCGCCAAGGTCCTGGCCAAATCGCTCGGCCGCGAACTGATACGGCTGCAGTGCTACGAGGGGCTCGACGTGGCCAGCGCGGTGTACGAGTGGAATTACTCGCGCCAGATGATAGAAATCCGCCTCGCCGAGGCCTCGGGTGAAACATCCAAGGACAAGATAGGCGCGGACATTTTTTCGGAAAAATTCCTCATCCGCCGCCCGCTGCTGCGCGCCCTCGAAGCCAAGGGGCCGCCGCCGGTGCTACTGATCGACGAACTCGATCGCACCGACGAGCCCTTCGAGGCCTACCTGCTTGAAATACTCTCCGACTTCCAGGTGACGGTGCCCGAGATCGGCACCATTGCGGCGAAAAAGCCGCCCATCGTCATCCTCACCTCCAACCGCACGCGCGAAATCCACGACGCGGTAAAACGCCGCTGCCTTTATCACTGGGTCGATTACCCGGACGCCGAGCGCGAGCTCGACATCCTGCGGCGCAAGGCGCCGGGTGCCTCCGAGCGCCTGTCGCGCGAAGTGGTGGAGTTCGTGCAACGGCTGCGCAAAATGGACTTGTTCAAGCTGCCCGGCGTGGCCGAAACCATAGACTGGTCCAAGGCGCTGGTGGCCCTGGATCGCATGACGCTGGACCCGGCCACCGTCAACGACACGCTGGGCGCCCTGCTCAAGTACCAGGACGACATCGGGCGCATCCAGGGCAGCGAAGCCGGGCGCCTGCTCGCCGAGGTAAAAGCCGAACTCGCGGCCTCCTGATTCACCGTCCCCGATCGCCGTGGACAAACCGAACTTCCTCAAGCGCCTGCTCGGCTCGGTCAGCAGGCCCGCGGGCGCGCTGTCAGCGACCGATGCGCGCAAGGCGCGCCTGGTCATTGCCGGCTGCCACGCCCTGCTGTCCGAGCGCGGCGAAGCTTCGGGGGCTAGCCTCGCGCGCGAGGCCCTCGCCGCCTACCAGCAGCTCGAGGGCGCGAGCCTGGAGGTCTTTTTTGACCGGCTGGCGGAGGAATTTTCACCCGATCCCAAAGCGGTCGGCCGCGCCGCCGATAACTATCGTGACGATCCGTCGCCGCGCAACCTGATCAAGTTGCAGGATGCGGTCGAAGCGCCGCGCCAGGAATTGTTCCGGCGCCTCAACATGGCGCCGGGCGGCACCGGCACCCTGGTGCAAATGCGCCGCCGCCTGCTGCTCGGCATGAAGGCCCACCCGCACTGGGCCGGCAACGACGCCGACCTCGGCCACCTGCTCTCGTCCTGGTTCAACCGCGGCTTTCTCACGCTGCAACGCATAGACTGGCGCACCTCGGCCATCGTGCTGGAAAAACTCATCCAGTACGAAGCGGTGCACCAGATCCAGGGCTGGGACGACCTGCGCCGCCGCCTGCAGGCGGACCGCCGCTGCTACGCTTTTTTCCACCCCGCCCTGCCCGACGAACCGGTGATTTTCATCGAAGTCGCGTTGACCCACGGCATCAGCGCCAAGGCGCAGGTCCTGCTCGACCCGGTCTCGCCGATCACCGACCTGACGCGCGCCGACTGTGCGATTTTTTATTCCATCACCAACTGCCAGGAAGGCCTGCGCGGCATTTCCTTCGGCAACTTCCTCATCAAGCAGGTGGCCGAGGACCTCGGCCGCGAGTTTCCACGCGTCAAGACCTTTGCCACGCTCTCGCCCATACCGGGTTTTCGCAAATGGCTGGCCAGCGATGCGGCCAAACTCTCGGGCGAGGCACAAGCCAAGCTCGCGCCACTGCTCGAGCGCATGGGCGATCCACACTGGCTGGACGACAAGGACCTCAGCACCGCATTGCAGCAGCCGCTGACGCAGCTGTGCGCGCACTACCTGCTGCGCGCCAAGCAGGGCGAGGAGCCGCTCGACCCGGTGGCGCGCTTTCACCTTTCCAACGGCGCGCGCATGGAGCGCATCAACTGGATGGGCGACACTTCCGAAGCCGGCATGTTCCGTTCGGCCGGGCTGATGGTCAATTACGTCTACAAGCTGGCGGATGTGGAACGCAACCACGAGGCCTACGTCAAGGAACACAAGGTCATCGCTTCCAACAGGCTCGAATCCCTCGCCAAGGACGCCCCGCTGTCTCCGGGCAAACGCGGCGCGGCGCGTTGATGCGTCCGGTGCCAACCACAGAAGGCGGCCACCTCGGCGACAACGTCATGCACTTTGCGCGCGTGCTGCGTGCAGCGGGCATTCCGGTGGGGCCGGACCGGGTAATTGACGCCCTGCGGGCACTTGAGGCCACCGGCGTGGCAAGGCGCGATGATTTTTACTGGACGCTCGCCAGCCTGTTCCTGGGCAAGCGCGAGCAGTTCGAGATTTTCGACCAGGCTTTCCACATTTTCTGGCGCGACCCGAAAATGCTCGAACGCGCCATGGCGCTGATGCTGCCGCAGGTCTACGGCCGCGCCGAACGCGAAGACGAACAGGCGAGCAACCGCCTCGCCGAAGCCCTGTACGGCGGCAAGGAACAGCAGGAAGGCCAGCAGCCCGAGCAGGACCAGGAAGTCGAGATCGATTCGACCTTCACCGTGTCGGATCGCGAGTTGCTGCAGCACGCCGACTTCGAGACCATGACCAACGAGGAACTGGCGCAGGCGAAAAAAATGATCGCCGCGTTGCGCCTGCCCATCCCCGAGGTGCGCACGCGCCGCCTCGCGCCCGATGCGCGCGGCGCACTGCTCGATGCGCGCGCCACGCTGCGCGCGTCGCTGCGCTCGGGCGGCGACCTTATCCCCTTGCGCAAGCGTTCGCCGCAAAAACGCCATCCGCCGCTGGTGGTGTTGTGCGACATCTCCGGCAGCATGAGCCGCTACTCGCGCATGTTCCTGCATTTTTTGCACGCACTCACCAACGACCGTGACCGCGTGCACTGCTTTGTCTTTGGCACACGGCTCACCAACGTCACGCGCGCGCTGCGCCATCGCGACGTCGACCTTGCCATGGATCGCGTCGCCGAACTGGTGGCCGACTGGTCCGGCGGCACGCGCATCGGCGCATCGATGCACGAATTCAACCTGCACTGGGGCCGGCGCGTACTGGGCCAGAACGCGGTTCTGCTGCTCATTTCCGACGGCCTTGACCGCGAAGCGGGCAACGGCCTGTCGGAGGAAATGTCCCGCCTGCACCGCTCCTCCAGCCAGTTGATCTGGCTTAACCCATTGTTGCGCTACAGCTCTTTTGAAGCCAAGCCGGCGGGCGTCAAAGCCATGCTGCCGCATGTGGACGCCTTCCTGCCGGTGCACAATATCGCCAGCCTGGTCGACTTGGGACGTATACTGGCAAAAATCAAACGCACCGGCATGCCGCTGGCCGCGTAGTCAGTCTGCCCCGTACCGACGGGACACAACCTCTGGAAACAATATGGAACTCACCGGCGAACAACTCATCCCGCAAACCCAGGCCCTGGTCTGGGACGGCCTCAACGACCCCGAAGTGCTCAAGGCCTGCATCACCGGCTGCGAAACCATTGAAAAGGTGTCGGACACCGAATTCAACGTCACCATCCTTGCAGCGGTGGGCCCGGTCAAGGCGCGCTTCAAGGGCAACCTGCTGCTCTCCGAACTCAACCCGCCCAACTCCTACGCCCTCACCTTCAGCGGCAACGGCGGCGCGGCCGGTTTCGGCAAGGGCGGCGCGCAGGTCACGCTGACGACAGAGGGATCAGCCACAAAGCTGGTCTATGTCGCCAAGGCCCAGGTCGGCGGCAAGCTGGCGCAAGTCGGATCGCGCCTCATCGACGGCGTGGCGAAAAAGCTGGCCGAGGATTTTTTCAAGGCCTTTAACGCCAAGGTGGGCATGCCGGTGGCGGCGGACGCCGATGCGGCCGGCGCTCCCGCCGGCAAGGCGACTGTTGCAGAGCACTTCAATCCGCTGTGGTTTGTGCTGGTGGTGGTTGCCGGCATGTTCGCGCTGACCTACTTCGTTTGAACTGACCTGCCGAGGGCATCGGCTGGAAATGCCCTACTGGCGGGCGTTTCCGGTCATTTGACCTGCGTCGCAAGACGCCGTCATTCCCGCGAA
>SESD01001048.1_pt1 | contig 15878 bp, 17 predicted proteins | sample 3171411 | NCBI WGS metagenome assembly SESD01 (sample SAMN06051880, study PRJNA518727) | freshwater metagenome | biome: subpolar coniferous forest; feature: holomictic lake; material: water; isolation source: holomictic Lake 442, 16.5 m depth | place: Canada: near Kenora, Ontario | collected...
GTTATTTTCAAGCCATAAAACTTGCCAAGCCTATGACCTATCTTGCAATAAAAACTAAACCTTCAAAATAACGCACCGAATAATCAGGCTTCAATAGCATTATTTTGAATCCTTAGATATATGTCACATAGACTAGGAGTCTGGGGTAGCATATTTCAATGAAAAAAAGTAATGACTGCATTTTAGATAAAATGCACTTTTAGACGTACAAAGATAAACCCCTTATTCTTCTATTATCTAACTTTAAATCTATCCTGAAAATCCTACTATCGCAGGATTCGGTCAAGATAGTTATCGTCAACCTGACAGGATAACTGTCGCCGAACATCCAGCAATGTCGTCCAAAAAAATAAGTTTTCCGAACTGCTCGCCAATGTTATCAAGCGTTTTCAGAATCGTTCCATTGAAACCTTACAGGTCATGGAAGAGTTAATCCAGATTGCGAAGAAGTTCAAGGAAGCGGTGAATCGGGGTGTCGATCTTGGCCTTAACAGCGACGAACTGGCTTTTTATGATGCACAGGCCAACAATGAAGAATCAGTACGCGAACTCGGTGATGAAACCCTGAAGAAAATCGCCCATAAACTTGCGGAGAACTTACGCAAAAGCACCCGTGTGGAGTGGTCTGTGTATGAAAGCGTGCATGCAAAATTAAGATTGATGGTGAAACGGATACTGCGAAAATACAAATATTCGCCTGCCAAGCAGGAAGAAGCAGTTCAACTGTTACTGGAACAGACAGAGAGTTTGTGTGCGGAGTGGGCTTAAATTGTTATTTAGTGCTATCGACGAACCTTGTATTTCATAATATTTGGAAACCCTTAACCACTTATTCGAGCTTTTTTCATGCTAATTAGCTGTGGACTTTACTCTCACAAAATCTGGCGCTATCTTTACTGTAGCTATGGGGTTATCGTATCGATAATTGTCTGAAGAATTGCGATCAACACTAACTGGTAATAAGATAAAATAAAGCCAGTGGCAATCAATGCGGTTTTTTATACTTGGAAAAATGGGTTATTAGAAAATATTAGCGCTTTGAGAATGCTTAAAAATGCTGGTAAGTGTTGCGGGTGTTTTTTTAAAATTGCGCCGCCATTGCGCCACAGGAATTTCAGACATAAAAAAAGGACTGGGCTAAAAGCCTAAGTCCTTGTTTTTAATGGTGCCTCGGGCCGGAATCGAACCGGCATGGCCTCACAGCCGAGGGATTTTAAGTCCCTTGCGTCTACCAATTTCGCCACCGAGGCATCTACATCTTTGGTAAGCTGGTAATTATATAGCAATCACAAAAATAAACCAGACCTATCTGATATTTTTTAAAATTTTCAGGCGTTTTTATTTTTGCAGTGCGTTTGAATAAGCGGATGTCACACTGGCCAAAAATAAATAACCCCAGGCTACTTTTGCTTCCCGAAACATCCACTAAAGTGCAGCAATCTTATAATCGCCCAAGCTCGCAGGCGAGGACTTTGCCCAGCACACCGAATTTGTCAGTAATATCTCTGTTAAAAAAAACCAGCCACACGCTTTGCAGTTGTGTTAGCTTGGCTTTAAGCTCGCCTATGGCAGCATTTAAATTAGCAACAAAGGTTTTTATAAAGTGTGCAGGCTCGGACATCAACATCTTGCTGAAACACGTACGATTCTATCACTGATTAGCTTACACGCTTCCCTATGGGTTTTCTAAGCTTTAAAACTTGAACATAGATATAAAGACTTTCAAGGCTGCTCGTATCAATCTATTAAAACAGGTCGGTATAGAGAAAACACTCATGATTTTTTGGGAGTAGATCAAAAATATTAGTGGGAAACAGGAGGTGTTGATTGAATTCAACTGGGCTTGATTTGAAAGGAACTGAGGTGGCTTACGGTTGTGCCATGAAAATTGGAGGGAAGAAATTCGGGCTGCTAGATTTTCGTAGTTATTCTCGGACAGCCTCCTAGCGACGAATCCACCTACACCTAAAGCAATATATGTACTGGCTCCCAATAGAGAAATAGAGAGTCAGCGCGTAGGCTGGATAGAACAATGCGAAACCCATCGTTTCGATATGGATTACGATGGGTTTCGGCTATAGCCTCTACCGAAGCGTGATGGAGTTTACAAGCCCATCCCTCACGTTTTATAAATCATTGAGGCCTTCAAACGTTACGATCGGGGTTACAAACCCCATCCAGCCGAATACAAATCACCCTTCTAATCCCCTGCCCTGACATCAAACTCGATTTTCCAGCGGCTACTGTCTTTTAGCGAAACCGCTTGCAGCTCGAGTGTGCCCACTTCGGTTACTGCTGCACACAAATGTACAGGTACTATTTCACCGGATCTACGACCTTCTTCAGGCAAGGTAACGTCCAACTCGTCGAGTTCGGACAACTCTTCATTCGTCCAGTAATTTAGACGGGCTCCTACTTTATCGTCCCGGCGGGTAGTGGAGGCAAAGAAACGGAATCGTACTGGCTCCCCAACCACCAAACCAAATTCATCTTCCGGCAATTCTTCTCGTGTGCCTTCTTCCATACCAAACGGTGCAATACACAAAGCCACAATATCCGGCGCCATTCCCGGTACTGCAGGCATCGAGCTTTCAATGCTGACATAATAAGCGGCTGCGGTGCCGCCTTTAATACGCACACCTTTACCTTTTCGTACAAAGCCATAATAAGCAGCGCCTCTGGCAACCGCCAAATCAAGATCAGCACCTGCCAACAAGCGGGCTTCAGGTGCTTGTTCAGCAATCAACCAGGAATTTAACACGTCCATTAAACGCTCAGCCAGCGCATTGGCTTTTAACACGCCGCCATTAAACAGAACGGCGGTAGGATGTAAAAAAGTCGCATGTTCAGGGAGATTAATATCTTTAAGATCGTCGGTGGCATTTTGCTGTTTGGCCAGAAAAGCGGCTAAATGGCGGGTAATCCCTGCATCTTGCGCATAAGGCAAGCCGGTGGTTCTTAAACCGGTACGGGTCCGGCTTACGGGTCGGTCGCTGACCGCTACTTTAGGCAAGAAACCTTCAACCAGGACGCTGTTAACTTCCTCACGGGTTAATTCGGTACGCAGATTCCCTGCCATAAAAGATGAGCCCCGACTGGCAACTACCAGAGGAATATTATCAACATCATGGGAGTTGAATATTTTTTCTTTGGCATCCCGGCAACTATGCGTTAATGCTTGAATTTGCCAAGGTTCCAGGCGTTTTCCATCTTTCTCAAGCTTGGCTTTAACGGTATAAGCCAAAGCCAAATCCATATTGTCGCCGCCCAGTAAAATATGATCACCGACAGCCACTCGCGTAAGCTCAAGATTGCCGTCTTTTTCAGTGACCGCTATCAATGATAAGTCAGTGGTTCCACCGCCCACATCAATAACCAGAATAATATCGCCACACGTTGCTTGTTTACGCCAATCGCCCTGACTTTTTTCAATCCAGCTATATAAAGCCGCTTGAGGTTCTTCCAATAAAATAGCTTGATCAAGACCGACGGCGCGTGCAGATTCTACTGTTAATTCGCGTGCAGCCGGATCAAAGGAGGCCGGTACTGTAATCACTAAATCCTGCTCTGCCAAGGGCGCATCAGGATGCAAACTTTGCCAGGCATCACTGATATGTTGCAGATAAGCGGTGGTTGCCTGAAAGGGTGATATGCGCTCAACTTCTTCAGGCGCATCCGCTGGCAGTATCGGTGATTTACAATCCACCCCGGCATGACATAACCAGCTTTTGGCACTGGACACCAAACGAATAGGCGTTTTGCTACCCAAGTTTCGGGCTATCTCACCCACCAGATAATCGGGTTTTATAGTCCAAGGTAACGAGGTAGAGCCTTCAGCAAGTTCTGCTTCGTGCGCCTGATACAAAAATGACGGCAACTGAAAGCTGTCTTCAACCACACCGGGCGATGTCAACTGCGGTATGGCCATGACTTGCTGGGAAAATTCCCCATCGTCAATATCAGTAATGTCTGCATAGGATAAAACACAATGAGTCGTACCTAAGTCGATACCGACCGAGAATCGCTTAACGGTTAAAGGAGCTTTATCCTGACTGGATTCCTGATTATTTGTTTCCAAGGAAAATTCTGATTCTGATGCGTTTTCTGTGGCCATATTATCAAACTGTTGATTTTCAGGTTCAGTGCTGAACGTGTCATTGTCTGAATTAAAAGGTGCTGCATTTTGAGGTTGATTAGCACCGGCACTAACGACTGCCGGTTCAGTTTTATTAGGCACATTTATAAAATCCGGCTTCTTTTTTATGTGATCAAACAAGCTCATAATTCAACCTCTGCGGCGGCAATAATAGCGGCATTGTGCCCTTGGGTTAATTTTGGAAGTCTAATAGTAGTTACCTGCCAGCCTTTATGTACCAGTGTTCCGGTAAACGGTGGAGAGCCGACAATATTACCGGTTAAGCGCACTGAAGAAGCATCAAAGCCTTGTGGCAAGGTGATTTTTCCACCTTCCTGCTCGCTACGAATGGGGGCTAAAGTAAAGTGTTCATTAAGCGCTTTGTTACATCCTTCATGAACAACACGCGCAGCGATACCAATATCGGCATCGTTGTAAGAAGTAATATCTTCTTTCATGAAATCAATAAAACGTGCTTCTTTTTGCAGCAATCCCAGTAATTGTAAGGCGGCATCGGGTGTGTATTCTTTCAATATCACCGGTTCCGGTGCAGGGGCATGAACCAGTTTTTCAACTTCGACAATTTTCTCCACGATTTTCACGATTGGTTCGGGAGTCGGTGCCGCTTTTTGAATTGGTTGTTCTACGGGTTTTTTCTTGCAACGAGCAAGGCTTACCACCATAACCAGCAGTAACACGATAAGAATCAAGGATAATAGCGCGACCGTACCCGCCAGGCAGACATGCCACAAATCAAAGGTAGTCGGTTTTAATGTTAAATCAATTGTATACATCATGTTGTTCATAAAGAGCCTCTATTAGTTATTATTATTGATTGCCCGCTTTGCGCGATGCTTCAGAAAACATCATGCCCTGTAAGGCTTCTCGCGTAGTTTGCAAGCGCATTTGCTTTAAATGACGATCGGCAATGACGCCCGGTACTTCTGCCTCGGTATAGACTTCACGCATCTTGGATAAAATCGCTTCACATTGTTTCATAATGGCATCAGTCGCCTTACGGCTATCCTGTCCCTGATAAACTGACTTTTGCATTTCACCACCAACACACTTTTTATACTCATATTTAGCCGCCTGAATTTTTTCAATGGTGGCATCAGACAGTGTTGTGTTGTGCCATTCATTTTTTGCGTCATCAGAGAAAGCTGATCCGGTAGACAGCAAAAGGCTTAAGAAAAGAATGTTTTTCATGGTGTTCCTTGAGATAATTATTATAATTTTAATGGCTGATTTTACGCGAACTGATTAGAAATGAATAATTTAAAGCGTAAACCCTTTTTAATAGATCGATTAGAACAAATTACCAGTAGATATTCGCTTTGGTCATAGAACACGGATGACACAGATTATAAGACTTTTATTTTTAGCCGAAAAAAGACCTTACGTGTTTATAGCCATGCCGGTCGAGGGTTGCAATCCCGTCACGCGTCCAGACGAAGGGCACGAAATTTTTACTTCTTCGTGCCCTTCTTGGCGATAATCTTTTAAAGAGTAGGGTGCCGCATCGCGCACCTAAAATCGCATCCACTAAACGGTTTTATTTGCACCAAAAATCTATTTTTGTTTTCTACCTTGTACCTATTGGGTTTATTTCTCTGTCATGGTTGTGGTACGCGATGCGCACCCTACCCAACTGCAAGCCCATCACGCGTCACCACGAAAGACCCGAAACTTTATTCTTCGTGTCCTTCGTGTCTTCGTGGTCAAAATCTTTAAGAGCTTAACGGCTATTTTGTAACGCGGCAATGCGCTCTTCCAAAGGCGGATGACTCATAAACAATCGGCTCACGCCACCGCCATTAATGCCAAAGGCCGCTAATTGTCCGGGCAGGTCTTGCGCCTCTTGTCCACGTTGCAAGGCACGTAAAGCGCCTATCATTTTTTCGGGGCCGGCTAATTTTGCACCACCGGCATCGGCTTTAAATTCTCTATAACGAGAAAACCACATAACCAACATGGACGCCAGAAAACCCAGGGCAACTTGTGCAAGCATTTGGGTGATGTAATAAGCGGGACCATAACCGCGTTCGGTTTTAAAAACAACACGATCAACAAAATGACCAATGATGGTTGCAAAAAAGTACACAAAGGTATTCACTACCCCTTGCATTAAGGCCATGGTCACCATATCACCATTGGCTACATGCGTTATTTCATGACCCACCACGGCTTCCACTTCATCTGCATTCATGTTTTGCAACAAACCGGTGCTAACCGCAACCAGTGCGCTGTTTTTATTCATTCCGGTAGCAAAGGCATTGGCCTCAGGGGTTTGGAAAATACCCACTTCAGGCATACCAATTCCGGCCAGACGTGCCTGTTTAGCCACAATATCCAGTAACCAGCGTTCAGTCTGGTTTTGTGGTTGCTCAATTACCTGCACACCCATCGCCCGTTTTGCAGACCATTTGGACAGTGCCAGAGAAATGACAGAACCCGTCATGCCAATCACCGCTGACATCACCAACAAAGCATTAAGATTAAGATCAATACCTTGCGCATCTAATGTGCCACTTAAGCCCAAGAGATTAAAAATAATACTAACAACAACCATGATTGCCACATTGGTTGCCAGAAAAAGAAAAATTCGCATCATGGTAAAAGCCTCCGGTTAATTGATGATAAAACTAATATGGTGATTGAATAACGCATTCCAACCCTCATAAGAATGATAATATATTGCAACGTTTATTTATTAAAGGTCATTGCCGTGTATTTTTTAAAAAAAACTCTACTTCCCTTGCTTTTACTCAACACTTGCCTGGCTTTAGCAGAACCGGTTGATCATCAGGCGGTGTTAAAACAACTGCATTTACCGGAGGGATTTAAAATAGCCATTTATGCCGATAACGTACCCAATGCACGCAGTTTGGCCTTAGGCGATAACGGCGTGGTCTTTGTCGGTACCGGCGTAGAAGGTAAGGTCTATGCGCTGCAAGACAGCAATAATGACGGTATCGCAGAACAGCGCCATATTATTGCCAGCCATTTAACAATGCCCAATGGCGTAGCCTATAAGGACGGGGCGCTTTATGTCGCTGAAATCAGCCGTATTATCCGTTTTGACCATATTATCCAAGAGCTAGCCAATCCACCCAAGCCTGTGGTCATCTTTGACCAATTTCCTTCCGACAAACATCATGGCTGGAAATATTTGCGTTTTGGCCCTGATAACAAGTTGTACACCGCCGTTGGTGCGCCCTGCAATATTTGTAATCCTGACAAAGACATTTACGCCTCACTGGTCAGATTAAATCCGGACGGCAGTGACTTTGAAATTATTGCCAAGGGCATCAGAAACACCGTGGGTTTTGATTGGCAACCAGACACCCATGCCTTGTTTTTTACCGATAACGGTCGGGATTATTTAGGTGAAGATACGCCACCGGATGAACTAAACCACTGGTCTGTTAAAGGAGAGCATTTTGGCTATCCCTACTGTCATGGCGGCGACATTCCTGACCCTGAATTGGCGGTCGATAAAAAATGCTCGCAATTTACCACGCCGACTTGGAAATTTAAAGCCCATATTGCACCATTAGGGATACGCTTTTATCAGGGCAAACAATTTCCGGTTGAATACAAAAACCAGTTATTTGTCGCGCAGCATGGCTCCTGGAATCGAACCGAGCCGCAAGGCTACCGTGTCACTTTAGTTAAATTTAATCAGGGCAAAGCCATTTCAGAACAGGACTTCATCAGCGGTTGGTTAACCCATGACGGCAATGTGCTGGGACGTCCGGTGGATATATTAATCTTGCCGAATGGCAGCCTGCTGATCAGCGATGATAAGCTGGGTGTCATTTATAAAGTCTCCTACCAGGAAAAATAGTGACCAAACAATTTGAAATTATCGAAAAAGAAATCCTTTACTCGGGGTTTTTCCGCATGGAAAAATACCGCCTTAAACATACCCTGTATGCCGGTGGTTGGAGTCCGGAAATAAGTCGTGAATTATTTGTACGAGGCACTTGTGTTGCCGTATTATTGTATGATCCCCATGCCGATAAAGTTATCTTAATCGAACAATTCCGGGCAGGTGCCATTCTACAGCCGGATAGAGCATGGCTGGTGGAAATTGTTGCCGGTGCAATAGAAGAAGGTGAAACCGCAACAGAAGTCGCTTACCGGGAGTCCTTGGAAGAAGCCGGCTGCGAAATCCAGGAATTGCTGGTCATTAATGAATTTTACACCACACCCGGCGGGGCATCAGAACGCATTACCTTATTCTGTGGCAAGGTAGATAGCACTCATATTGGCGGTATTCATGGACTGGATCACGAAGACGAAGATATACTGGTGCGTGCCGTGGATTTTGATGACGCTTATCAAATGTTGGAAAACAACGAAATAGAGTCGGCCATTCCAATCATTGCGATTCAATGGCTGGCCCTAAACAAACAGAAACTTAAAAACAAGTGGTTATAGCCCTGAATTAATTAAGTATGTAGTGCCGTGCGCGTCTTAATTTTCAAGGCGCACACGGCACGCCCTACAGAAAATAATGTCGCTTAATCAACGAAGGTCTCTATATTATAGGGAGGATAAAAGCCCGATTATGAACACATCAGCCCATCAATTTTTTATCGGGATGCTGTTATCGGCAATCGTGATTTTATTTTCCGGTTGCGCCAGCGTACCGGAAATAAAGCCTGCCGACCAAAGCCGGTCATCAGTCAGCGCCTATGCACTGAGCCTGCAAGGGACGCCTTATCATTATGGTAAAGACTCTCCCGACGAAGGTTTTGATTGCAGTGGCTTTGTTAAGCATGTCTACGAAAAACAGGGCATAACCTTACCACGAACGGCAAAAGATATGGCGCTGTCTTTACCACAAATCCCCAAAAATGATGTACATTCCGGTGATCTGGTTTTCTTTAACACCAACGGCAACTCATTTTCTCATGTAGGCATTTATGTCAACAATGATCAGTTTGTTCACGCGCCCAGCCAGCATACCGGACGGGTGCTGGTTTCCAGCCTTAAAAACCGCTATTGGCAACAACACTATAGCGGTGTGCGGCGTCCCAAATGATGTTTATTTTTATCCGGCACAACATAAAACAGCATTTTTTGGTTACTGAATAATCCATTAATACCTCCGGTAAATCCAGGCACTGAAGAGCGGTTTCGTTTCTATACCGTGCCTTTTCGGCGAGTTGCTTAGGAGCAGCAAAAAAACATTTGTGCAGGGCATTTTGGTGGAGATTACGGGAATGACAATTCCTTATGTTCAAGGTAGTTATCAAGAGCGCACTCATACGGTGTTGGTGAGTCTAATCATCGATTTTGTGCTGATCGGCCCGGATATCGTGGCGGCCGTCTTGGCGCATTCGGTGGTACTCTTCGCCGATGTGCTTAAGTGCTGCAATGAATTACTGGCCACTTTCCTGGGCTGGTTGACGCTCCGGCGTGTAGCGCACGGACGCACCTTCAATTACAACTACGGTTACGGCAAACTGGAGAACCTTTCCGGCATCGTGGTGGCACTGGCGATGGCGGTATCACTCATCATCGTTCTCTACACCGCAGTCATCCGCCTGCATCATCCTGAAGCCATGCATATACAAGGCGTGGGCCTGGGCATTGTCTTCATGGCCCTTGGGGTCTGCACCAATGTGTATTTGTGGAAAAAGAACCGTCGGTTGGCACAGCATGAACGCTCGCCGGTAATGGAGGCGCAATGGCGACTGTTCCGCGTCAAGGCGTTTTCCGATGCGACAGTCCTACTCGCCCTGTTATTAAGTATGGCCTTTAGAAATCAGGCTTGGTCGCACTACATTGATCCTTGTGCGGCGTTGATCATGATTGGCTTCCTGATTTTTTCCGCCTACGGCGTGATGGCCGACACGGTGACTGATCTGCTTGACAAGGCACTGGAGGAATCTTTGCAACTGATCATCGTCAAGCATCTGGCCGTTTTTTTCGACGATTATACCGCCTTGCACGGCGTCCGGTCCCGACGCTCCGGTGGCGATATTTACATTGAAATATTTCTGGAATTTGATCCCCTGCGCTTGATGGGTGACGTACAACAGGCCATTAACCGCATCAAACTCGGCATGGAACGCGAGATTCCGAACAGTCACGTCGTGGTATCACCCTGCTCGGAACCGGAGGCGTGATAAAGAGAGGGTATTGAGAAAAAACAGCCACTATTGAGGAAGTAACGTCGCTATTATTCGCAACGGAGCACCGCTTCCTTTGGCTATTTTCATCGGTAAGGCCACAACATAGATACCTTTTAATGGTAATTGCTCTAAATTGGCAAGATTTTCAAATCCCGGTCTATTGCTACCCAGTAAAATCTGATGGGTTTTAAATACTTTTGATTGACCGTAATCCAGACTGGGGGTGTCCAGTCCCAAGGCTTTGATAGTCCTTTTTTCAACCAGCCATTGCGCAGTTTCCGGTAAAATGCCGGGGAAATGTAATTCGGGTATCGCTGCCATGCCGGTTTTGGGCGTACCAAAATATTTTTCCCGGTTAGGGTAGTACTGCCCGTAACCTGTCCGAAAAAGGATAATGATGTTGTCGGGTATTCTATTATTTTCTTTTTCCCAGCTTTCAATATCTTCAACACTAATCTGATAATCACGATTGACCAAGGCTTTTCTGGAGACATCAATAACAACGGCATTACCTGTCAAACTGCTTAAGGGTATTTGGTCTACTGTTAATTTGTTTTCTGCAAAATGAATGGGGGCATCCAGATGCGTGCCGCCATGTTCAGGTGTACTGATGCGATAGGAAGAATAATAATACCCTAACGGTGTTTTTCCTTCCGCTTCGGTAACGTGTTCAAAGCCGTGACTATTATTGGGCCAATATAAGGTAGTACTGTCATAGCGATGACTTAGATCAATCCAGTTTATATCATTTAACGAAACAACCGCATGATTAGGTTGGGCGCATGCGGTAAGGCCGGCAACTAATAAAAAAAATATTTTTTTCATTGGCATAATTCCCATGATAAAGTCGTATCGAAGTTTGATTGCCAGCGCATTTACGGGGAAGGATCACACGAAAGACATGCGGAGACGCTTGGCTGGTTATCTCTATCGAGCAACATTGAAAAGGGCAGTCAAAACCGGATATTTAAGCTCGCCTCATTGAGTCGTTGCTCAACAACGACTGCCCTCGTTAATACTTTTTTGATTATTGTTACAGGTTAAGAGCCGATAACAGCAGGTTCTTAACCTGTTATCGCCAATCCTTAATGATTAACAGCGTCTTTCAAAGCCTTACCGGGCTTAAAAGAGGGGATATTAGCCGCCGCAATAGTGATTTCTTCACCGGTTTGAGGATTACGGCCTTTACGTTCGGCTCTTGCTTTTACCTCGAATGAGCCAAAACCAACCAATGCCACAGGATTTCCAGATGCCAGGGTGGTTTCAATAGTTTTAATCAAACCATCCAGAGCACGGTTTGCGTCAGTTTTGGTTAGATTGGCGTGTTCAGCGATAGCGGAAATCAATTCAGACTTGTTCATAAAAAGCTCCTTAAATTAGATACTTACAAAAAAATAGTGCAGTGACTTTATGGTGTCATTCAACGCACTCTTTGCAGGGGATAAAAATTAGCCACGTCAGGCAACAAGCCTGAATGTGTGACACTTTAGTCCGGATTGCTCGCGCATGACTGATGCCGCTTACAAACCGGTTTCTATTTTACACCGAAGCCAAGCCGTATCAATGATTGTGCCACAAAATTTCAGAATTACTGACTGTGCAGACGGACTGGTGGAAAAAAAATCCGCCGGCATTACTTTCCTATTACACTATGTCGTCAATCGATAACAAACCGTGATTCAGAACCGACCGGACACTAATAGACTAACGACCAGGACCCGGTGTTTGATTGACAAGATAGTTGTCTTCAAATTTAAGCGGCTTTATAGTTTATGATTGTTTGCAACAAAAGACATAAAACCCGACTACTAATTGTATGATATCGCGAACTGTCAATACCTTTAAAAAAGGTATTTTATAACAGGGGTTTTCAGCAAATTAAGTTTTTAACTTTCTCAGCTCAACTACCAACGTAACAAGGGGGGGACTTGGCAGGTTTCTTAAACCAGCCAAGTCTAACTTCGATATTTTGTACAAGTTAAAGTGGATAACCACACTATGCCAAACAATAGCATCACATCCGTGTGACTGGATTCAGGCATTCATGCCGAAATCACAGACTTTTGGCACTATTGCGGTATCAAAGGAAGTTGAGAACCAATAGAGACATCGCCAGCACCTTGTAAAATATTTTCAACTTGCAGGGCTCGCGCCGCAATTGTTTTCGTAGTTGCTTTTGCTACTGCAGTATAGTAATTTGTGTCAAGTGCGATACGCTGTTTGCGAAATTCAATAGTACGTTTTGCAAGTTCTCCCGCTTTAGCCTCTGTCAATTTATCAATGTTACTTAAATAATCTGCAATGATCACTAAACGTTTTTTATTTAACGCCATTAATTTAGCGTTAAAAATGTAATACACATCCATAAATTTTTTTTCTTGTGCTGCGTCCAATTTCATCGATTTCTTGACGAATGCCTCTCTATCCATTTCTAACGCGAAGCGAAACATTTGAAATTCGTTGCCATTAGGCGCGGCGGCAGTCGCAGTTGCAACTGCCGGTTCTGTTGAAGGTAAGTTACCCAATTTTTCAGCTTGAGAAACACCATTAATGGCAGAAAAACCAAGACTAGCCATAGCAAGAATGATAGGTAAGTTTCTATATTTCATAAATTATTCCTAAAATTGATGAGCATTATGAGATTGAATTGTTATGTATCAAAGCCGACTTGGAAAATCAGATAGTTTTCCTTGCCAAGCGCTTGATATTTAAAAATTACAATATATTAACGTTGAATACAATACGTATAAATACCTAACAAGCTCTAACTGAAAAAATTAGTCGCTTTAATGTTTTAGTTCTGCCTGTCAATAACCGTCAGGTAACTGATGATTATGTTATGATTAAAAACTGCACCCATCAAACAACAGGCTGTTATGACTATACAAAAAGGGGATTTATCTTATGGGTAAGATCGTTATTATTGATTTTGAAACGACTGGCTTATCGCCACGACTTGGCGACAGAGCCACTGAAGTAGGCGCTGTTATCATTGACGGACATAAAATTATCGCTAAATACCAGAGCCTGATGAATGCGGGCATCGCAATCCCTGGCTTCATTCAACAGTTAACCGGTATCTCGAATGCCATGCTTCGTCAAGCACCGACCTGTCAAAAAGTCATGCAGGAGCTTGCTGACTTTATCGGCGACATCCCTCTTGCCGCACACAATGCTTCTTTTGACACTCTATTTCTGGATGCGGAATGGGAGCGTATCGGTTATCAACGACGTCAACCGTTTACATGCTCCATGCTGTTGGCACGTCGTATTTACCCCCATTTCCCTGATCACAAACTTGGGACGCTGGTACGCCATTTAAAACTGCCCACTACCGGTACCTATCATCGTGCTCTGGCGGATGCAGAGATGACTGCCAGTCTGCTCATCAACATTAAAAAGGATCTTCAGCAACAGTATAACTTGGCATCTGTGCCTCATGAACTGTTGTGCCTTCTGCAAAAAAAACCCAAAGCAGAGATCGCCAACGTTATTAAAAAGGCACGCCTAAAATTAGATTTATAACGAGTACTTACCGATAAGCCGTTTCATTAATAGTTAGCGTCAGCCCTAAATGAGGCGGCATGATTAACAGAGACCAAGATCACCCTATGAATAATATGCCCGATAAAAACAGTGACATTATTTGCCACTGTAGCGGAACCACTGAAGGAAAAATTAAAGAACTGCTTGCTAGTGGCGGTCATGATCTGGATAGCCTGTCAAGAAAGACAGGCGTCTGTTCAGGGTGTGGCGCTTGTGAAGATTTAATTCAGCAATTGCTGACCGACTATAGCTGATTGTGGTTATTCAATCAATCAGGAGTTGCTTAAACGAAAAGCCACTGGCACGTGGGTGACCACCTCCACCATAAGTCTTGGCGATTTCTGAGACATCGAAATTATCGATAGACCGCAGTGAATAAAACCACAGCTTTGTCTGACCGTCATAACAATAAATCGCACCAAAAGTGCCTGATTCAGTGGCTAATTTATGTCCCAATTCCGAGGCATACTTCGCGTTTGCATTACAAGCCAAGCCGGTATGTCCATTCAAAGTAATTTCGTGTTTATGCTTTTGTAACTCCGCAATATCCGCATTAAAAACGGTAATCAAATCCCGACCGCGAGCTACCAATTCGTTTACGGATGATTCATTTAGCGAACGGGACAGCGACTCTAAATCACTGGGCACTAATCCCCATAATGCGGCACAGTAGGGCTTGGTAGCCTCAAACACGAAGCGCCATAAGTCACGATCCTGAATAAGCACTAATCCCAATGGCGGCGTGTCTGACGAGTGAAAATAATTCCACGCCAAAATACACCCGGAGCGATTCATATCAAAGTGAGCAAAATCAAGCCCCACCAAATCGTCTTGCGCGGTTTTGTGATGGTCGATAACCACCAACTTCTTTGCTTTTGAATGCATTTCAAGCAGCACGCTGCGCTTATAGCTAAAATCCAGAATATAAACTATTTTACCGGTAACGTCGGGCGGCTCCTCAGCACCATAGCTTACCGGCACGTAGTCCGCTTTATCACCAAATCTTACCCAAGCCGCATAGGCAGCACCCAGTCCATCCTGGCAATTTGCGTGATACAAGATTAATGTTTTTTTCATTTTATAATGGTCGTCCGTGAAGTCCGGTAAAGTTAAGCGCAATTTATTTGAAAAACTGGAGTGCAATAGCTTCAGCTAAAGCTGTTTTACTCCATCTGTATGCTTAACTAAACGGGCTTGCCATCTCTCCCTTTCAAAAGGCGAAGTGAATAATTCCAAATCAACAACGACCGTGCGACTTTTTAAAGTATCCTGAACCAGTACGCTATATCTATCTAGTCGTTGAGCAGTCAGGTGTATTTATAATCCCGTTTTTAGTCTTCAGTGCGTGTTAGTTTAAGTTCACCTATTAAGTAGTATTCGTTACCACCATAAATCCAACCCGCCTTTTCCAACTCACCTTTCTCGATTAACACTTCGAGGTTAGCTTCCTCACCGGCAGATAATCCTTCGGGGTAAGTATATTCGCCATGACCATCATCCGATTCTTCAAATTCAAACTCATAGCCATATTCATTATTGTCAGGATCTAAACCGTCTTTATTATCCAGATCAATTTCAGGTTTGATATCGGATTTAATGGTAAAAGAACCCGAACGCCAAACAATATCGTGGATTAATTCAAGATCATCTTTTTTCCAAGATTCAATTTCGATGAATGATTTTTTTTGTTTAGGAGTCAGTCGCCAAGTCGCCATAGAATTTTCTTTGTCCGTTATTTAAATTAACTTTTGCTCAATATCGCTCTATTTAAGTCACTTGTCAATCCAACCAACTTGCCAGGCACAGTCATAAATTGACTAAAATATCGATAACAACGGATATTTAAAAGCGGATTATTCTGCCTGATAAGTAGCGGGATTAATTTTTTTTCTGAAACGAAAATAGGCTTTCAAGCATGCAGCCAAAAACACACTCATTAGCAGTAATGTTCTTTTCAGGCATAAAAGCCCACCATTTTCATGTAAGGCTTTCAAATATAGACCCCTGAACAGTACAATCAGCGTCACAATAATTAGGAAGGTATCCAT
>SESD01001050.1_pt1 | contig 15857 bp, 17 predicted proteins | sample 3171411 | NCBI WGS metagenome assembly SESD01 (sample SAMN06051880, study PRJNA518727) | freshwater metagenome | biome: subpolar coniferous forest; feature: holomictic lake; material: water; isolation source: holomictic Lake 442, 16.5 m depth | place: Canada: near Kenora, Ontario | collected...
AAATCGACCGAAATTATCGCAAAGCCTATCACAACCGTGGTGTCGTTTTCGAGGAGCTTGGGAAGAAAGATGCGGCCAAGGCGGATTACGCAAAATACAACTCGCTTGCTCCAAATGTTGAAGCCAAGGCAGACGACGCCAGATATAGCATGCCGGCGCCAAATGGTGGGACCCAGGCGAGCGCTCTTGATCACAAACAGGCCGGTCCGGATATCTTGCAACAAATACTGGCAGGTGGTTTCGGAATTGTCCTGGTAATCACGTTGGTTTCCGGTGTCCTGGCCTACTGCGGACTAAGGCAGTCATGCCCCAAATGCAAACGCACATGGGTGGCTAAAGTTGAAAAACAGATCACCACCGGACGCCACGAGCATGTCGAGACCGTGCCGGTAGAAACCGTACACACGAACAGGCGTGGGGAAACAATCGGGAGATCAACAAGAACAGAACAACGCCGATATTTCCTGGTCCACTTTGACGAGCATCGCTTTTGCAAGTACTGCAACCATTCTTGGGTGGTTGCCAAAGCGCGTCGTGATTAGTCATGCTGTAGCGAGGGTAAAATGATCGTAGAACCTGCAAAATGGGAATTCCAGGATTACCTGTTGGTGATATTCGCTTCAGGCATTGGTTTTTTAGCGACGACTTTTGTCTACATTGCGACTTTAGATGCGGTTAATCAGCAATCGTTGTCTTTGTTGACGGGGCGCATCCTTGTTATTGGTTTCGTGCTGATGTACGTCGGAATCGTTAAGTTGCTGGCATGGTGCCGTTGCACGTATCCCGATCAATGGCATCAGATTATAACCGCCGTCCTGCTCATAAGTTACTCATGATCTCAGAAACACGCAACGTGTCACAGTAAGAGTCGATTGGATTCACGCGATCTCTACGGAAGGATCCGCGATTCGGTCGCGCAACAAACAAAAGGAGCAAAGTCATGCCAGAGCTTCCAGGCGGTAAATTGGCCAAGCGGCCACTGCAGTTCATTTGGATTGCAGACTGTTCAGGTTCGATGGGTGGTCAGAAAGTCGAGACTTTAAACACCGCCATTCGCGAATGCATCAAGCCGATGCAGGATGTGGCCGATGATAATCCGAATGCCGAAGTTTTCGTTCGCGCCGTCAAGTTTTCCGATGGTGCTCAATGGCATGTCTCCGCGCCGACAGAGATTCACTCATTCAAGTGGCCAGATTTAAGTGCCAGCGGTGTTACAGACATGGGAAAAGCGCTTGAATTGGTGTCAGACGCGCTGAAAACCGAGAACATGCCCGCACGCGGCCTTTCGCCCGTGTTGGTTTTGATCAGCGACGGACAACCAACCGATGATTTTAAAGGCGGACTGGCAAAACTCATGGCACAGCCGTGGGGCACAAAGGCTGTTCGAATTGCCGTCGCGATTGGCGAAGACGCGGATCTTGACGTTCTGCAGGCCTTCATTGGAAACCCCGAAGTAAAACCACTCGTGGCGCATAATGTTCAAGATCTTTGTAACAAGATCCGATGGGCCTCTACTGTTCCGCTCAAGGCCGCCTCGAATCCTGCTTCGCGGGTTGCGACTGCCTCCGGCAACACGAACAACGTCCAAATTCCAGCGCCGCCCGCAGATGTAAGTCCCATCACCGCCAATGACGTATTTTGAAAGCAACCCTTAGGGATTTTAGCATGGCCGAAAGTGGAGGATACGAGTGGCGCATTTCTGCAGCGACCGTTCGGGGCGCTTCGCACAAGCGAAACGGCAAGCCGAATCAGGACGCCGTTGACGGAAACGTTTACTGCCCCGCTATTTGTGGATTGCGAACTGTTGTGGCCGTTGCTGATGGGCATAGTGACGCCAAGTGTACCCGCAGTCATATAGGGGCGGCTCTGGCCGTGCGTTGCGCCATTGAGACGGTTGAAAAGCTGTTTGCTTCTGGCGCTGAAGGGATCGGCTTGAACAAGCGTTCCCTTGAGCGTGCTATACCTGGTGCTTTAGTCTCAAGTTGGCGGGCTGCGGTTTTCGAACATGTTCAGAGGGAACCACCGTCAGCGGAAGAATTGGAGTTGCTGGCAAACGCCGGCAAAACAAAACCGGCTTTTGCTGGTGCAGTTGGTGGCGCTTTGCGGGAAGGTGAAGATCACTTCTATCTGCTGTACGGTGCTACTGCAATAGTTGTTATCGTGACGGATAATGCTGTGTTGTATATGCAGATAGGCGATGGGGATATCTTGGCCGTTTCCTCCGCCGGTGAGGTGGAGGCACCGATAGCAGATGACCCGGCGCTCATTGCGAACGAAACCCCGTCATTATGCTTGCCAAATCCCGTCGCATACTTTCGCTTCGGGTATCACCACATTGGCCCGGACAAGGATCCGCCCGCTCTCATCCTTGCGTCCACCGACGGTTACAAGAATGCGTTTGAAGATGTCGCAGGTTTTCACAAGGTTGGGCAGGACATATTGCAGTTGGCCCGATGCGATGGGTTGCCAGTCCCGACTGATATGGAAACATGGCTGAACAGGGCCTCCGAAGATGGAAGCGGCGACGATGTCACCTTAGCCATATTGTGCCGTGGAGATATCCTTGGGCGCAACTCTGCGGCAAGATCTATTGCAACGCCTGTTAAAAGCGAGGACCGCCATGAATGAGTTGTTGAAGACGGGACAAGTATTGAAGTCGGCCTATGGCTTGGAGTATGTGGTGGGAAAATGCTTGGGTGGTGGCGGGCAGGGCGAAGTCTATCAGGTAAGCCGTGGCAGCGAGACGTTCGCGCTGAAATGGTATTACCAACAGGCGGCTACCAAAGTTCAACTAGCAACACTTGACGCCTTAATTAAGGCGGGACAGCCCGCCGACAACTTCTTGTGGCCCATCGATCTTGTCACTAACTCATCGATGCCCAGTTTCGGTTACGTTATGGGCTTGCGGCCGCCTGACTTTAAGGGTTTGGCAGACTATGTAAGTGGCAGGGTCCACCCCAGTGCTCAGGCCTTGGTCACGATGGGGATCGAATTGGCCAAGGCAATGCGCAGTCTCCATATCAAAGGGATGAGTTACTGCGACATCTCCTTTGGAAACGCATTCTTTCACCCAAAGACCGGACGGGTCCTTATTTGTGACAACGATAACGTGTGCGTAAATCGTTCCACTCCTTCGATCCTTGGCACGGCGGATTTTATGGCACCTGAGATTGTCAGGGGAGATGCTGCGCCAAGTCGTGACACGGATTATCATTCCTTGGCGGTCCTGTTGTTTCATGTCTTCTTTCTTGGGCACCCTTTTATGGGGAAAAAGTTGCTGAATATTCATTGCTGGGACGGCTCTGCACGCGAATTACTGTTTGGCAAGGAACCCGTTTTTATTTTTGACCCGAACAATCAGCAAAATGAGGCTGTTCCAGATGATCTCGAAGCTGGCGGAAACGCCTTGCTCCGCTGGAACATCTATCCGACTCGATTAAGAGACACCTTTACAAAGGCTTTTACAAGTGGGTTAAGGCCTGATGGCAGAGTAACAGACAGCGAGTGGATTGAGGTGTTGTCGGCAGTGCGCGATTCCATGTTTCCTTGTAATTGTGGCACACCGAATTACTTTGAGGCCGGAGAACAGTACGGAAAGGGCAGTACGAAGCCTTGCTGGCACTGTGGCAGCACGCCTCCCCTTCCATATCGACTGCATGTGCGCAAATCATGTGTCATGCTGAATGCAGAAACTAAACTTCACGCGCATCATATCGGCGGATCTTTGTCGGACATTGGTTTCCAGAATGCGGTCGCCGAGGTGGTGCCTCATCCGCAAGATCCGAAGGTGTGGGGGTTAAAGAACCTGACACCTGACCGATGGACTCTCAAAACGACGAATGGCGAAATGAAGGACGTGGAGCCTGGGCGAAGTGCGCCGTTAGTTGCTGGCAATAAAATTCATTTCGGTAAGGTCGAAGGTGAGATTCTGTACTGATGAGCCGCTGTGTGTGGCCGTTCGATGCAGGCAACTGGAGGGCGGAAAGATGGCCGAGAGAAGCATTGTTATTGCTACGGCAAGGTGCAGCAGTAAACTTGGAATGTATGGCCTTCGGCTGGAAAGAGTTTCCCTTTCTAACTGGGCAGTGACATGGGCTTTTGCCATCAAGGAGCAAGCGGCAAAGAAGGAAGGGTACGATCAAACCCGCGTCATGGGCAGTATGTCAATGGCAGAGGCTTTCCCGGGATGCCCACATTGCAGGGCCAAGGCATTCTTCAAATGTGGTGCATGCGGGAAGTTGGGTTGTTGGAACGGGGAGGATCGGACCGTTACGTGTCCATGGTGCAACACAAAGACACCGTTGACCGGGGAAATCACGAGTCTTGATGCGGGAACAGACCGGTAACCAAGAATCTGGCGGATAATTGCTGACAACAGGATTCATTCGGGAACATTGGAAAGATTCGGTATTAATGCAGCGCCCCCTGTCAACAAAGCTTGCCTCCATCGTGGAGAAGTACGGCGACGATCTCGCAAGAGATCCACGGCGATTGCGTGCGTTGCTGTTGGATTACTACCAAGGGAATTCCAAAGATGTGGTGTTGCTTGTCGAAGCTGTAGAGAAGGGTGTTCCTGAACTTCTAAGATGCCAGGTCGGCGTGACTGGATTCAGCCAAGCAATCACTAGGTTGCGAGACAATCCTCTGATTTCCGAAGAAGACGCACGATGGGCGGTAGCGAGTTGGGGATCGGCGCTTGGTTGTCCTAGTTTTGTCAGCACGGAAAGCAAGCCAGCGACTGTAAATGCGGAATGTGCTGGATCACCAAGATCTGAAAGTCATCTGAACGATACAACCGCGCAGAATTCTGCTGTCGGCTGCAAGCAAACAAACAAATGGCGCATTCGCACTGATAAGGGCGACCTTTTCGGCCCTGCTGACGTTGCGACCCTAAAAGTGTGGGATAAGAACGGTCGCTTTGCCCCCACGTACCAGATCTCCAATGATGGATGCACCTGGAGCCCCGTGACGAGTCTGTCCGAACTTGAGATGGACTGGGTTGCTGAAGTTACGCCTGGATCCTTCTACGGGCCGATTCATCAAGAAGTCTTTGCGGATTTGGTGCGCGAAGGTTCCATTCCAGTCAACGCCTCTCGATTTAAGCGCGTCGGAGCCAATGATCGCCAATTGAGTGTGGGCAGTGCCCGGCGCAGTAGTTCCATATCGGCGGATGATCGCCACTGGCGCATTCGCACGGATAAGGGCGACATTTTCGGCCCTGCTGACATCGCGACCCTAAAAGTGTGGGCTAAGAATGGTCGCCTCGCCCCCATGCACCAGATCTCCGAAGACGGGTGCACATGGTGTCCCGTGACGAGTCTGTCCGAGCTTGAGATGGATTGTCTCGCCGAAGTTACTTCCGGATGCTTCTACGGACCAATTCATCAAGAAGCCATGTCGGATTTGGTTCGCGAAGGCGCCGTACCTGCTGGCGCCCCTCTATTCAAACGGGATCTCCCCTTCGCCTCCAGTAATGTCGGTGCCGCTGTATCAGCCCCTGCCTCGGCCCCAACATCTACACTACCACAACAAGCAAATCCGGAACCAATGCCCGCAGAGACGGGACGCAAACCTCGTTCCCGCGCAAAAACTGCAGGACTTCTGCTTCTCGGCATTACGGGTGTGATGGCATTTACTGCCGAGCCGTCCTCTACAATCGGTATTTTCAGTTTGTTGGTTAGCATTGTAGGTGGAATTGTCTATCTTCATGGGTGCGTCCCTAAAGAAGGCGTTATCGTCAAATGGGGCGGAGGCTTCATGCTTGGCGCCATATACTCCGTTCTGGTGTGGTCCGTCCCGAAGTTTCTGGGCCTCGGTCATTGAACAAGGTGTTTTACGATGTCCGACCGTTACCTGACAAAAAGCCTGTTCGTTCGCGCATTGGACTGCCCGCGGAAGTTGTACTACGCCGGGAAGCCCCAGTACGCCGACAACTCCCTGGATGACGAATTTCTGGAGTCGCTGGCCGAAGGCGGCATCCAGGTCGGCGCCCTGGCGCGGTGTTACTTTCCCGATGGTGTCCTCGTGGATGTGCCGGGCAAAGCGGCCGCCCTTGCGCGCACGAACGAATTGCTGAGACAGGAACGCGTGACGATTTTCGAGGCGGCCATCCAGCACGGCGGCTGCTTCTTCAGGGCAGACATACTGATCAAGGATGGCATCTGCATCGACCTGATCGAGGTCAAGGCGAAGTCCTACGACCAAAAAACGGCAGATGGGTTCCTCAAGAAGAAGTCCGACGGTGTCACCAGCGAATGGGTGCCCTACGTCTATGACATAGCCTTCCAGAAGCAGGTGCTACAACGGGCATTCCCGAAGGCCATTGTCCGGGCCTATCTCATGCTGGCGGATAAGTGTTCGGTGGCAACCGTGGATGGTTTGAACCAGCGGTTCGTCTTGCAGGAGAAGAACGGACGGACGACCGTCGTGCCGCATGGCGATTGCACACCGGCCGGCCTTGGCGACAAGATACTGGTTCAGGTGCCGGTTGACGACGTCCTGAAACACATATCCGATGGCCGACGGGAGAAGACCGCCGGGCGCACGTTTGCGGATTATATCGACTGGTTGGCAGGTCACTACCGGAATGACGAAAAAATCGCCTGGCCTGTCGGAACCCAGTGCCAGGGATGCGAGTTCAAGACAAGCCCGGAACAACGGCAGAAGGGGTTGTTGTCCGGTTTCTGCGAGTGCTGGCGCGAACAGTGGAACCTGACCGAGCAGGAACTTGCACAACCCAACGTGTTCAACATCTGGAACTTCCGTGGGAAAGCCGCCCTGCTCGAACGCAGGCGTTTCTTCATGCGCGACGTGACGCCGGATGACATCCTCAGCGGAAAGACGGAGAAGCAGGCTCCAGCAGTCGGTCTCTCCGCCGCAGCACGCCAGTGGATGCAGGTTGATAAGGAACAGTGGGGCGACCGGACGGCCTACTTTGATCGCGACGGATTTGCCGGGGAAATGGCCTTTTGGCGATACCCCCTGCACTTCATTGATTTCGAAACCTCAGCCGTGGCGATCCCGTTCAACCGCGGTCGCCGCCCGTATGAGGGGATCGCCTTCCAGTTCTCCCACCATGTTGTGCATGAGGACAGCCGCATCGAGCATGCTGGTCAATACCTGAACGCCATGCCAGGCGTCTTCCCCAACTACAACTTTGTCCGCGAACTGAAGCGACAATTACAGGATGACGATGGCACGATCTTCCGCTACGCTCCGCATGAGAACACCTACCTGAACCACATCCTGACTCAGTTGCAGGAAGAGTCGCACGAGAACGTCCCGGATCGCGATGAACTCTGCGCCTGGATCAAGACCATCACCCGTTCGACCAAGGATTCGGCCACGCAGTGGGAGGGTGATCGGAACATGGTAGATCTTTGGGACCTGGAAAAGCGGTTCTACTACGACCCGTACACCAAGGGATCCAATTCCATCAAGTGGGTGTTGCCGGCTGTCCTGAACTCCTCGGCCTTCCTGCAGGCGAAGTACGGCCAATCCATCTACGGAGCAAAAGGCGGCATCCCTAGCTTGAACTACCAGAATTGGACGTGGATCCAGCGTGACGCGCAAGGACAGATCATTGATCCGTACCACCTGTTGCCCAGCGTGACCGCCGGCATTACGGCCGAACAACTGGAATACGCCGAAGAACATCAGGAGCGGCTGGCCAACGGCGCGGCCGCGATGATTGCTTATGCCCGCCTCCAGTTCACGCACATACCAGACGCTGAACGTCGGGATCTGGAATCTGCCCTCCTCCGCTACTGCGAACTGGACACCATGGCCATGGTGATGATCTGGGAGCACTGGAATAATCTCTTGAAAAAGCACTAAAACGACGCAACAAGGATCACTGCTATGCAGGTTCGAAAAGTCAAATGTCCGAAGTGCGGTTGCAAAATCCCGTTCACAGAGGCGCTGGCGCACGAGCTGGCGAAGGTGCGAGCCCATGTGGCCGAGTACAGCCGGTTGAAGCAGGCGCTGCGAAGAGAGAGAAGGGAACTCAGCCGCCTGGATCTGGGGTTGCATCAGCAAAAATTCGATCTGAAAATAGCGCTCCAGGCAGAGGCTGAGCGGAAGCAGGCCTGGGAAAAGGCGGCCGCCATGACAACCAACCAGTGCCAGATCATGTTGCGCGAAAAGGATCTGCAACTGGATGCGATGAGGGCGCATATCTTAGAACTCAATCAAAGAAAACCAAGGACGTTGTCAGTCTGATGGCCTATAGGGTACAACAATCATGAACCGAAAGGATTGTTCTATGAATTTGAAACCTGAGTATTGGTTGAGCCAGTTAGATTCCGGCAGCCTGGATTCCCCATTCAACGATCACGTTCCTGTAGCGGGATCGTGGTTTTTGAGGGTGAGCAAGAACGAACATTATATTGGTTATCAGGGGTGGAACTGGGCGCCATCGGCAAATGAGGCTGCTGCTTTTCTACGATATGTGTTTATTTTTACTTGTTTTAGCGATTTGCTGTGCCGTGCGGATTGGGACGAGCAGTCTGATGAGCCCTGCCTGGCAGAAGATCTGTTTGAGCGGGCAATCGCATCCGGAAATCACAGTAGCGAAGATGACATACCATTGATGCGGAAAATCATGGGCACACTCGACCAGGCGATCAACGCAAAAACCGAAAAGGCGGCCGGTGCGAAGTTGAAAGCGGCATGTTCTGCCATCAATAAGGAATGGGGTAATGATGGCGCGGGCTGTTTTTCCGTGCATGTTTTTACAGAGGCCAAGGCTGCGGGACGTGACATTTATCGTCGCTATGCGGACAAAAATTCTTCGGCGGAAGATATCCATATCAATTGGCCCTTCAAGATGAGTATTAAAGAATGGGAAACGCTTTGGAAGGATCCCTATCTCAACAACGCATCCGTCGCCAAAATGGCTGAGATTCTGCGCGCCGATAACTCCTGCTAGACACTGTTCGCCCGTTGACAACCGTTGGGGGCAGTTGACGTGTATCCCGGCATCTGTCAGACTTTCCGTCGCGTAGCCCCATCTTCTTTCCTGCACTGCTAAGTGGAGTCCGAACATGGCCAACAGCCCTAAACCGCTCCCCTCAAAACCAGCTTTTGAAGTCGCGCCTGTCGCGTATCATTCGAAGATACTGGCGGAACTTGGCGAAACGGCGAAGGAGTGGTTTTGCCTTCTTTACAGCGGGCAACTGCAACGCACGCCCAAAGGATTTCCGTTCGCGTATCCGAGCAAGCCGCTGCTTAAAGCCATCGGCGCCGAGGTGGCGAAGTCAGCAGCCGTGAAGGAACTTAAGCAACTCTCGCTGTATTCAATGTTCTGCACCATGCGAGAAGTTGATGAGCCGGCCTTTGCCGACCATGTGCCGTGTAATTGCCAAGATTCGATTCTCACAGACCCATCGTTGCAGGTATGCGCTGGTCCGGAGGCCATGCATCAGATGGCGCTGTTTAAGCCGATACACGAATATTTTCGGAAGCACGGCCTCCCTGCGGTTGACTTTGCTCAAGGATTGAGTGCGGAAAAACAACTCGAGTGGCTTGAAACGTGCAACAAGAGTCGCATGCCTGATGTCGACCGGGTAGTTTCTTTTTTTGGGTCACGCATCGACGCGCTTAGTCTGGCACAAGCATGCATCGTAACGTACGCTCGCCACTGCCACGGTGTTTTCGTTCCCGGCGTGCTGTTGGCCGAATCGGCGTGCTCCGTGGATGAGTATGTAGGGATATTGATTGCTGCCAACTGCATGATTGCCGGAGTCTTCGGGGGCAAGAAGAGCGACGAGAACAGGGCGCGAGCCAGCATCGGCAAAGATGCGACACTGATGCTGCGTTTCCGGGATCTGGCTGATGCACCTCCGGCGACAAGGTGACATGTATGAACAAAAGGTAAAAGGTCCGCGGAAAAGTGCAGTTACACAAGCCCTCTATTACATGTTCAACGCCCTCGTTCCAAACACCCCTCGATCCCTCTGTGGGATCACCCGCCAATTTCCGGCATCCGAATGCGACATCAATGCCCCCTCTTAAATGAGGGTGAGTTGTTTTGGTTTGGGCAGGACCGTCACTGTTGACATTTCAGCCTGCGTAATCAGTTTGGCTGTCGCATCGTCTGTCATAGTATCGTCAACGAAGCGGACCAGTGAAAGCGCAGCATAATCACGGCGCTGTTCTATGGAAATCCATGTGCGATCTAGGTTCTCGCATATCCTGCCTGTGGTGTTTGAACCACTGAATATGTCGATGACGACGTCGCCCGGGTCGGTGAGGAACTTAATGAAGAAGGTCGGCAGGGCTGCCGGGAATCGGGCTGGATGTCCTTCCCGCCCGATCGCCTTGCATCGGCGCAGATAGGCGGATGTGGCCTCGGTATTCGGTATCTGCAACAAGTTCGGGGGGATAGCGCCGCCATTGTCGTTCCCAAATCCGCTGCTTATGTCGTGGCCTGACGGACGATCCTTGGGTGTATAGAACTTCTCGGGGTTCTCGATAAGTTTCTTCATCCGGTCAGAGTAGGGTGCAAGAACATTTCGAACATCTGCTTTGGGCCAATCACCCTTACTGAACCACCAGACTGTGTTCACTGAGTCCTTAACACGGATTTTGCGTTTGTTAACCCACTCGATGGGTGACGGTAATTTTGCCGGGTTGTGCCAGTAGAACTCCTCGGCCAAGCGGAATCCGATATTGTCGCAGAAATCAAGCAGGACTCGCCACTGGTACAATGAGCGCACGGGTTTTCCCCGTTCGTAGGCGCCACCGAGGTCTAGCACGAAACTCCCGGTCGTTTTCAGGACTCGTTGTACTTGGACACCGAAGCCGTGGATCCATTCGACGTAGGCATTCTGGCTCTCGTTACCGTACTCTTTTTCACGAAGTAGTGCGAACGGTGGCGAGGTGATTACAAGATCAATCGAGTTGTCGGGGATAGCGCTGAGCGCCTTTAGACTGTCTTGGCATAACTGCGTGCCGAGTTCAGTTGTATAAACGATGTCGGACGCAACAAAGTGTTTCGCGAAATCTTCTTTCACCGGTTTCACTTCCGAGCTGATTAGATTGGTGGTTGTGCAGCCAACATTTGTAACAGGTGGGTCTATGGGTTCGCTTACAACTTGCCGTTCGTTGGCTACTCGTTGAATACTGCCGCCGCGGCCCCTTGCCTTCACTACCACTCCTGATGAGAGCAGTTTCTTTCTTGCTGCTTCGTAACGAGCGTTGTTCCAACCCAGAGTGTCCCGTAATCTTGCGTTGCCGATGGATACGCCTGCGTTAGGCATGCGGTTTAAGAGCAATATTTGATCCTGATCCATCATGGAGTGGTCACTTGTTTGGTTGATTGAATGCATCGTGCAACGGGGAAATCCATGAGCGGGCGAATGCCCATGAAACTGCCAACGAATAAGCTAATCGGGCGTCGCGACTAAGCACTTCGGAAATGGCTGCTCGCATCAATGATTCGGGCAATTGGCCACCTAGCCATACTGACATAAGCGAACGGTCGCCACGTGCGAGAATATCGGCAATCGGCGGTACGATGCGGCTACCGACTGTTGCCGGATCGGAACGGATGGCAAGCCATCGAAGGACTTCTGCGCAGCCCGCCTGGATCTGTTCGTCAGTGTGGTTGATGCCGGCGAGCAGTTCAGCCATTCCGTCGAACCCGACATCGGCTAATGCTGCGAGTGCGTCTTCGCGAACGCGGTAAGTCTGAGCTTTGAAGGCTGTTATCAGAGCGTTTCGAGATGTTGGCGAATCGATGCGGCCGAGGCAATATGCCGCCGCTGATCGCAAGAAGTAATCCTTAGTCTGGTCGTTTAAAACGGCAGCCAGAATCACTGCCGCATTTTCTGTCCCGACCTCGCCGATAGCGATCACTGCTTCCAACTGATCCGCCTTGTCCATGGCGGCGAGGTCGTCGGCAAACAGGTTGGCGATCGGCTGATTATGCACCGCAGACAGGTAGGCTTTGGCCTCTAAGCGCACATAGATGTCTTCCTCGCGGTTGGCTGCGATGATCGTGATAGGGTCGCGCAACGAAATTTTCCGCCCGACACGGGCTAGTTTCACGCCAGCAAAGCGAACCGGTAAGTGCAGGCTACTGAGCATGTCGCCAATGCCAGCGTCGGTCAGTCCACCGTTGCAGTGCAAATTGGTTGCAAGAAACGGGTTCACATTGCATGCGAGGATCTGGTTGTATCGGACGGCGTCGCCAATGGCGACACGTTCTGTCATATTCTTGCGACCGCGGCGTTGAAGATTTCCGTCCACCTGTGCGATGGTAATATTGGCGGGCGAGATGTTGGTCACGGTCCCGTCGCAGGGTGAGAAGCAAGAGCGCCAGATCAGGGTGGTCTCCGATCCTTCCTCGGCTCCTTTGGTCTCTATCTTGTCCGGACGGGCGTCCCGAAACGCCTGGACTGTGAAGTAGTTCACAGCACCATCAGGTCTCCATTTTACCCACTCTTTCTCGTTCCAGTAGGATGTATCGCCAGCGAGAATGCCGCGTGTCCAATGGCCAATGACCGTACTCTCTTCTTCCTTTTCCTCGGCGCAAATCGGCGTGGCGATGAGGTCATTACCTACCATGCCGTAGTCCCAGCGCCGTTCGGGAATTGTTGGACTGTGGGACATCGCTAGTTTCAACTCGCTCTTGGTGCGCACTTCAATACGCTGGCCACATTTCGAGCATACTAGGTCTGGAATACGAACGCGCTTGCGTTTTACTCCCTTCCAGATTTTCGCCTCAAGAGATCCTCGTTCCAACTCGACGATCGAATGGCCCAAAGTCGTTAGATCGCCTTTCACGGCGCGGCTTCCAATCGCGCCCATGGCTATCTTATGGAAAAAAGATGAGTCGGATTTGTAAGACGGCATCGGCAATACCTTGAAGATGATTGGCGGTTACCTTAGATCCTCTTTATCAAGAGACCTTGTGCGTCGGAATTTCGGATTGATGTCGTTTGACAACAATCGTTATTCGCCTGGCACTGGCACAAGATGATCGAGTTCGTTTGTGTCAGTCTGAAACAACGGTGTCATGGTGGAGCATGCCCGAACCTGGTGGAAAAGTCCAGATCTCCACTAATGTTTTCGGAAGCGGAATACCGGAAGGCCGGTGCCATCCCCTTGGCTCGCGATGGCCGCAGTTTGTCATTGGTGTTTGCTCATGGGCGGTTGCTGGGGCGGTCTTTGCATACGTGGGCGCGCGGCGGCGATATGCCGGAGCCGATCAGCGTGCCGGTGCAGATGGAAGCTACCCCTGACGGGAAAGTCGGCGCTGGAGAAGCAACTGGGGAGGCCGTTGGACTATTTCCGGCAGATGTCGGGAATCTTTGACCAGGTAGAGGTGACAAATGGGTCGTCGAAATAGGCGAGACGCGGGAAGCGGGAAGCGGGACCAGGGGGGGGTTGCCAAGGAAAGGTATCATGTGATACTTTTGCGTTGTGGTGAAAGGAAGGTCATGCCGGAACGGATTCCCGATAACTGGCGCACTGCGGTTGTTAACATCCTCAAAGGAGGTCATTCCGACCGTATTGAGGTGTGTTTACGAGCATGGTTGGACTTTCAGTCTTTGTTTTCGGCTGCCTTCACGTACGAAATCTATGATGCCTTCATCCTTGCGTTGAAAGATCCTGAACTTCTTGGCAATCGCGTCTATGGGATGAAACCAGAAGGTGAATTCATCTTCACCTATCAACGGAAACAGGTTTACGGGAAGGTGTGTCTGACGAAAGACAAGCGATTGGTGGTGATCTTCTCGGCGCACCGCCCATTGAAAGGGGAGACGTTATGACTGCAAAGCGGATTACAGGGATGGTAAAGGTCCCGGTGGTGATCCCGACGCTCGACGGGCACGGAATTGCGGAGACCGTGACGGTCGAGGTTCCCGGCCGGATTGATCCGGAGACCGGGGAGACGTTTCTGACCGGGGAAGCCCTGGCAGAAATTGACCGTGTGAAGGCCCGACGCATGGGGCTTTTGCAGCCGGAGGAGATCCGGGCGTTGCGCGCTGGACTCGGATTGACGCAGAAGGCGATGTCGGAGTTGCTCCAGATTGGGGCGAAGAGTTACACGCGGTGGGAGAGCGGGCGTGAGCGGCCGCTGCGTTCCACGAACATCCTGCTGCGGGCGTTACGTGACGGCAGACTGGGCATGAATTACCTGCAGGCAATCCAGTTGGCGGATCACGACTGGCAACCGGCAGTGAACCGCGAGATGGGTTGGAAACGACCTGACCCGTACACGGTGAACGTGCGTTCAAGCAAGGAGGCGTGTCATGCGACCGAGCTCGCTGCTGCTTAAAAGTTACATTGTCACGGATGTGAATGTGTCTGCGAACCCGGCTTTCGATCCGGAAAAACCCGTCAACCTCGGCATTCGGGACCTGATTGTTGAACCCGAGTGTCGTCCGAATGAAAAGAACCCCCGGGATTGGCGGATATTCTTGTGCGTTAAAGATGCGCAAAACAAGGATAGCAACTCCCCCTACTCGTTCCGAATCGAATTGGTGGGGTTTTTCGAGGTCGAAGAGAAAGTGCCAGTGAAAACACTGGATGTGTTTGCCTGTGTGAATGGCACGAGCGTGTTGTATAGCACTGCACGCGAGGTATTGCGTTCCTTGATGTCCATGGGACCCTATCAGCCAATTCTCTTGCCGGCGGTTTGTTTCTTTGAGGACACGCATAGACTCGAAGGCGGTGGGGAAAAAGGCGTGGCGGCGGTGGTTGAGTCTGGCGCGGCGAAATCCAAGGGTGAGCATACTGCAGTTGCGGTTGCGGGGACGGCGAGTGTACGCAAGACGCCGGCAAAGCGTTCTTCGAAGCAGGAAGTTGGGAAAAATTAAAATAGCGGGGTGATGTGTCATGGGGTTTACGAAACGGTGTTTCGCGAGTAGCGAATCGTTACAGAAGCGGCATCCACAGGTGTTGCGTGACCTCTTGGCGCTCTTCCCAGAGCATGTGCAGGCGCGTGGCCTGGTTTTGCAGCAGCACGCGACAGCCGAAAATCTTGATTATCCCGGAATCCGCCAGGCCCTGATGGATGGCAACATTCCGGAAGACTTGGACGACATCCTCTATCTTTCTTCCGTGCTCGGGACGGTCAAGGGTTGGAGCATGATTGAACGGGAATTGCCCGCGGATCAATCAAAGTGGCCTGCATCTTCGGCCGAACATGATTACGCGGACCTGGCAATCCTGGCTGCGATCCAGGATTGGCCACGGAATAAGGCGATACTCGAGAAGGCCAACGCGCGTGCGCGCGTGCATTCCAAGTCGGCTTATGTTTACTACGCCCCTGCCCTGGATCTGCGGGCGAAGTTTCGCATGCCGGATTTGGCTGGCCTGGCAGAAGCGCGCGAAGAGTTGTGCCGGCATTTCGTGAATGATGGGTTGGTTGCCGAGGGCGAACATCGAAAGGCAACGGAGATTGTTCCCTACGATTTCGAGAATGAGATTTGGTTTCTCGTGCGGTATCCGGGCCGGAAGTCACGCCAGAGTGGGTTCAAGCATCGTTGCGATCTACCTGCCGTTGGCATCGATGGCCGGCGGATTTGCTTCCTGTTTCCGGCTGGATCATGGCGCTGTGGCTGTAACCAATGCCCAGGCGAATAGCAGTTGGGCCACGGTGGCGGTGCTGGTGCGGTTCGACGCCGGCACCAATGGGACCTTGGCGATTCGGCGGATGAGCCAGGGGAATACCTTCACGCTGGGCACCTGCACTTTCTCTACGGCGACCAATCTGGTCTGGGCAGCCGAGCGCGACTACTCGTTCGGCTTCGGGGACGTGTTGTTGATCGAGAGTACGGCCACGAATGGCGTGATTCAGGTGCTGTTGAAGAACGATTGATGGTTTTGGGTGAAGGAGGGGCGAT
>SESD01001053.1_pt1 | contig 15811 bp, 17 predicted proteins | sample 3171411 | NCBI WGS metagenome assembly SESD01 (sample SAMN06051880, study PRJNA518727) | freshwater metagenome | biome: subpolar coniferous forest; feature: holomictic lake; material: water; isolation source: holomictic Lake 442, 16.5 m depth | place: Canada: near Kenora, Ontario | collected...
TTCGCGCCAGAACTCTTTAGGAATTGCCGCGTCAAACTCAGCCATGCTCATGGAGTGGGAGGAGCGTGAAGGGACGGCAGCGCTATGGCCATGCAACGGGAACCAGAGCCGCTGGATATGCCGTTTTGCGAGAACCATTGCCGCATCAAAACGGATAATGGGGAACATTCTGGCAACATGGAGAACCTGCTGGATCACCCCTTCTCGCACCTCGGCACTGAGGAAATTGAGCTGTGCGGTGTCGTTCCACGGCATGTTGGTGCCGTCGTTGCCGTGATAGATGTAGCGGGTATCGCCATTCATATAATCCACCCGCTTGAAGGTAACGGCAGCATCAGAGCGATTCCAGTAGCCATCTTCAAGATAGATGCCGTAGCGCTGATCGCTGCTGAGGTTCGGTCCGTTATAGGAGTAATTATAGTAAGGCGGCGTGTATGTTGACAGAAACCAGTCAGGATTATTGCGCACCAGTTCGGAATCCATCGCCGTGTGGTTTGGCACCATGTCGCTTGCAAGACGAACGCCGCGCTGCTTTGCCCGGTGCATCAAATTCAGATAGCCGTCATAGCCACCGATGTCGTCCGAAATATCATATTTCTCAAGCGCGTAGGCGGAGGCTTTCGCTTCGGGATTGCCATGCAACTGCTTGATTTTCTGCGAGGCGTAGCTCCGCTGCCAGAGGCCAATCAGCCACAAGGCGGTAAAACCGCGATCAGCGATGGCATCAAGCTCCTCATCGGGAATATCCTGCAAGCGGTAAATCGGGCGGTGGTAGAGTTTGCTGAGCTGGTCAAGCCAGACGTAGGTGCTTTTTGCCAGCATCACTACTTCCGGCATCCATGATGAGTCAGTCGAGTAGTTGGCCGGAGCATTGGCATCATCAAAGGTGTAATCAGGCACATGCGCCTCTTTTTCAAACTCGTGGCCATCATTGCGGAGCGCTTTTTCGTGTGCAATCTGCTCGAAGAAGAGATATTTATCTTCATCCTCAATAAAGTCAATGGCACCCGCAAGCAGTCCCCAAAAAGCCGAATCTTCAAGCAGCTTTCCCCAGTTCAGTCGGATGTAGCGAAGCTGGTCAAGGATGGAGGCTGGTGCATGTTTTATGGGGCTGATGAGGAGTTCAGCAAGATCAAGATTATCCGGTCCAACGGGGCCCATTGCCTGCATGGAGCTGCGCATGGTCATGATCAGCTTCCGGTATGTCCTCTCTTTGGTCAGTGGGTCGGTCAAGAGATCAGAAAACTGCTCAAGCGCCGGGTTCTGGTTATTTAGCCAGACCAGAAAAGACTCTTCAAGTACATCCGTTTTATTCGACTGCTGTTTCAGCCATTCGACGTGAGTCTCTTCTCCGGCATACAGTTTCTTTGTGGGAAAAGAGGTGATAAAGTGCTTCAGGTACTCTTCCGACTGCTCAGGGGAAAGCGCTTCCTGAAATGCGCCAAAGACGTTTTGAAGAAAATTCGGTTGCCGTAAGGTGATGGCTTTTACCATAACAGCGTGGAACAGCTCGTGCAGCAGTTTCATGCCATGGAGCTGTGCTGGAAGGACTGCTTTTACTTCAGCACCTTTCTGTTGCTTCAGAAAATTATTGATGACCGCAGCCTGTTTTTCGGATCTCTTCAGACTATCCGTACCAGAACCGGATAACAGAAGAAATTCAGGATCAGAAAGATAAAAGAGTGCTCGGGCATTCCTGTTGACATAAAAGTGCTCTTTATTCTGCAACACTGACGGGTTTTGATTGATTGCCACTGCAAAAATTTTTGAATGTTTTCCGACGGATAAGAAAGGGACGGGTCTGAATGCGCGGTTATCTGAATTTTTTTTCGAGGTAGCGCTGAAGGTAGGTAAATCCAAGATCCTTCATTGAACGCAGCATTTCAAATCCAATGGAAGAAAGAGCTGTTTTACTCTGTGCTGACATGTGTTGCGATGGAGCGGAATGTTGAGTGGGCTCAACCCGAATGGAAGGGCTTTTATGGCCACTCATTGCTCTGGCGAGAAGCAAGCCAGCAAGAAAGGTCACCCCTGCGGCTTCAAAAGGGTGTTGTCTGACAATGTGTTCGGGTGAAATTTCCTCCATCAGCTCATCTTTCAGCTTTCGGGTTCTTGCCATGATCTGCTCCTCTTTTTCCGTAATGGTGTTATGCAGCTCTTCGATGCGCGCCTGAATGCCAACTAAAGGCTCATTTGTTATAGTCATGGAGGGATAAGAGAATTTTCTGAATCAGGTTTTTGAGGAGTAAAGGTCTGAATTTGGTAAAAAACAGAAAGCTCGCAAGAAAGATAAAGCTTACGAGAAGGTAACCAAGAAAAGTGTGGCCCAGCAGTTCACCTGTCAACAGCGCAACAGTGGTAACAAAATAGCCAGTCCCGATAACCATGATAACACCGAGCACGACTGCAGCCCCGACCATGGAAATTTTTTCGGTCAGTTCAATTTTGACCAGTTCGATCTTGGCGTCAATAATTGACTTGACATCTTCATAGGTTGACGTTGTCGTCTCATCAAGGAGTCTATGGAGCCCGCTGTTTTTGCTCTTTACCGGCTTTTGGCTATCACTCTCTGCTTTCTGGCGGTTCATCATGGTCTCTGAAATCAATGCTTGTTAACGCTTTCTTTTCATCAAAAAACCAACTAAGGCACCCGCCCCCAGTGTCAACAACATCGCCCGGGCAGGATTTTTTTTGATATACTCCCTTGCTTTTTCAGTACCCTGCTGAATTGTGTGCCAGGATTCACTTTCCCTGAGGCATGACAGCACCCCCGCAAGCACCTCACTGATCTCTGTTACCTGCCCAAGGATGGATGCCTCAACCCGCGCCCCACCCTGAGGCTCTTTTGGCTTACTGCCATGTATCGTAACTGGTACTTCCTGTTCCATAAGAGTTCAAAACCGATTAATAAGCCAACACACCTTTACTAATAATATATAAAAACAAAATGGTCTTTTCATGGCTCTCATGCTTTGGCACTTACTGAAGTAGCCTTCCTCCGTCAACATTGATGATTTGTCCGGTGATATAGTCGCTCTCCATCAGAAAAAGAATAGATTTGATAATGTCAAGCGGGTTGCCCGGTCGTTTTAGCGGGATTTTGTTGATTATCTCTTCCATGGGATTCATATTCTCGTCAGGATTGATGGTAATGGTGCCCGGGGCGATAGCGTTTACAAGGATGCGGGGTGCAAACGTTTTCGCAAAAACTCTGGTCAGATGCTGAATTCCTGCTTTCGAGACGGTGTAGGGAGCAAAGTTACGCCAGACCAGATCGGCAGAGATATCGGTCATTGAGATGATACGTGAAACGAACGACTGTTTCTGCATGATTCTGACCGCCTCCTGCATGGTAAAGAAGGTGCCCTTCAGATTGGTGTCGACCAGAGTGTCCCATTGCTCTTCAGTAACATCAGGCAGTGGAGTGCTGAAAAAATTCGATGCGCTGGTGATGAGCAGGTCAAGCCGGTCAAACTGCTCCCGAAAAGCCGCAAAAGCGCTGGATATATCGTCGGTTTTAGAGACGTCACACCGGTTCATTTGCGAATCAGGGCTTATCCAGCGAATTTTTTCAAGGGTTTGCACAGCTCTTTTCTCCGATGAGTTCCAGGTAAAGAAAATATCATACCCTTGCCCAGCCACCGAAATCGCGATTTCGCTCCCAAGTACTCCCGAAGCACCGGTCATGAAACATACTTTTCTTCCAGAAAGAGTCATCGCTGCGGTGGGTTTTCCAGCATCCAAGTTAAAAGCAATAAATAAAAGATAGGTGATTTTTCCTGTTTTTTCCATAGCTTCGCTCATTATTCTGCATCGTTACCAACCCTTGTTGATGGTGGCGGCATGACGGAATTGTGTGGTAGTATCTCTCATTTCAATCAGTTAAAAAGGAGGAGTTGTATGGCGCAGGCAAAACAAGGGGATACCGTAAAAGTTCATTATACAGGAACGCTTGATGACGGGACACTGTTCGACACATCGGCAGAGCGTGAACCGCTGAAGTTTACGGTTGGGGGAGGAGAGGTCATAGCCGGGTTCGACACGGCAGTCATTGACATGGTTCCCGGAGAGGTCAGGATTACTGTTATTCCAGCCATTGCGGCTTACGGCGAGCACAGCAAAGAGCTGGTGACGGAGGTAGACCGCGATCGGTTCCCGGCTGATATGGAGCTTGAGCTTGGCCAGCAGCTTCAGGTAGGGCTGGAGGATGGCAATCAGGCTGTAGTCATGATTGTTGATCTGAGTGATACATCGGTGACGCTTGATGCCAACCACCCACTTGCAGGTCAGCAGCTCACCTTTGAGATTGAGCTTGTTGAGATTCTCTGAGTTTGGAGGGCAGGGGAGCCCGCCATGCCTCCCTGCCTTTTGGTTGTTACCCCTGGAGTCTTCAGGTGCTCAATGTACCGAGCAGGAGATACAGGGGTCGTACGACCGCACCACCATTTCACAAAGCTTTTCAATCTCCCGATCCTCTTTTCCTTCCCTGAGTGCCTGGTCAGCGAGAGCACGCAGATCGTCATGGATGTTCCCATTATTCTGGGTTGTGGGGATAATGCAGTTTGCCTTTACCACCTTTCCCTGCTCATCGACTTCAATGTGGTGATAGAGTACCCCGCGTGGTGCTTCAACAGCTCCGGTGGCTTTGCCTGCTTTTGGTGTGTAAGGAGTTTTTATCTCCGCAAGATCACTATCAAGCAGTGAGTTGACCAGCTCTTCAGCATCCTCAAGAATATGAACGCACTCCACAAGCTGGGCAATATTATTCATGAAGGGGTTGTGGCAGAGGGGTTCAAGGCCAAAACTTGCGGCAGCCTCCCTTGCTCGAGGGTGCAGTAAATGACTGTTGTTGTTGTAACGTGCCAGCGCCCCTGCTGCTGACGATTCTCGACTGAGGCGGGTGAATTTTGAAGTTGAAAAATCGCGAGTGTACTCGTTTGTCATCAGGAGATAGTCGTTCTCATCGTGGTTTATGCCGTCTGTCGAGACAAGGTGTCCGCCAATTGCGGGGTAGGTTGAGCCGTTCGAGAGAGAGATAAATTCGGTTTCACGGCAAAAATCAGGGATGGTGAGGGAGTGGAAAAATGAGCAGGCTTTGTCAAGCGCTGGTTTTCTCTCCTGAATCATCGTCCGCAGGTGTAACAACGCCTGCTTGTCAGGTGCCTTGCTGAGCCCACCGACCACGAGGCTGACCGGGTGGGTGCGGCGTCCGGTTGTCACCGTGCTGATTTCGTTGCCGAGTTCTTTGAGCTGAAGCCCCGCTCTTACCAGATCAGGGTGTGACTGAATCAGCGGCAAGACACTGGATGTGCCAGCGAAATCGGGGAGGATGAGAAAAAAGAGATGCAGGGCATGGCTCTGGAGGGTCTCGCCGTGCATTGCCAGCAGCCTTGTCTTCTCTGCCACAATCGGAGGCACAATCTCCATGGCCCGCTCAACCGCCCTGATGCTTGCGAGTGAGTGGCTGATGGAGCAGATACCGCAGATTCTCGATGTCAGAAAAGGGACGCGTTCGGCGCTCATCCCCTTGAGCATCACCTCGAAAAAGCGTGGAGTTTCCACAATGGCCCAACGAGCCTCAACAAGCTGACCATCCCTGACCGTGATATGGATATTGGCATGTCCTTCCACTCGGGTCAAGTGACGGATATCAAGCGCAAAGTCACGTTTCATCGGTAGCGAGTGGCTCAAAAGCGTTATAAAAGGCAAGTTTTTCGTGCAGGTCGTCGAGGCTCAGCCCTCTCTCTTTTACCAGTTCAAAAAAGGCGGGCATGTTAAGTTCCTCCGCCGGACCACGGCATCCCAGACAGGCGGTTTTTCCTGTCGGGCAGATCGCATTGCATCCAGCGCGGGTGATTGGCCCCAGGCAAATTTCGCCAAGGTCGAAGAGGCAGGTGTTGAGCTGCTGCTTGCACTCCACGCAGACGGGGTAGTTCGGAAGCGTTGGTATCGAATCTGTGGCGAGGCTCACCATAATTCGTTCAACCTCCTCCTTGGCAACCGGGCATCCAGGAATAGAAAGATCAACCTTCACCACGTCGCTGATTTTTTTAACAGGCAATGTGTCAACCTCCATGTTACCATAGACCTCCCTGACTGTCTCATCCAACAGGAATCTGTTTTTCAGGCTGTTGACTCCACCGAAACAGGCGCAGGTGCCGAAAGCCACGAGCACTTTCGCCTGCTGCCGTATCTTTATGAGCCGTTCCACCTCATCCTGACGGCTGATACTTCCCTCCACAAGCGCAATGTCGTAGTCGTCGAACCTCTCTGATGAAATTTCTCTGAAGTTTCTGATGTCGAGCAGCTCAAGAAAGTCGGTGAGTGTTGATTCCCTGTTGGCAAGCTGCAACTGGCACCCTTCACAGCAGGTAAAGTCGAACGAGGCGATTTTCAGCGTCATAAAAAATTAAGCATATTCTTCACAAATAGTTGCAATAATGTAACGAAATTCAGAGCTTCTCGTCATAACAACTTTGCTGACACATCAGGTTTAATTCTTTTGGAGCCATATACTCGTGCCATGAAAACAGCCATTCCAGCACTTGCAGCGTTAACCCCTGCCGAAAAGCTTCAGTTGATTGAAGAACTTTGGGAAGAGTTATCAGCAACGCCTGAAGAAATTCCTGTTCACTCAATGGCAACTTGACGAACTTGATCGCAGAAGCACTGAATATGCTAAAAACCCCTCTTCAGGCATTCCATGGGAAGAGGTAAAACGCAAATTTGTAACCGACCAGTAATCAAAAACCGAGCTAAAGGTGGCACCAACCACGCAGTGGCAGTAAGGAGGAGGGAAAACTTGAAGTTGCTGAAAAATTGGTAGCGAAGGGAATGAGTGCTGAAGAGGGCTCAGCGTTTGCTGGCATAGGTGTACAATTGCTACGCCATTGAAATCGGTTTTACCCTGCTGTAGTCTTTCTAAACCAAATCCGACACGGTACGGCATACTGACACGTTTATGAATCCGACAACTGGCTTGTCGAACAGTACGCACTCCTTTGTAAAGGCGATGTTAAGAGTGATTTTAACGGCAGACGGGCGGCATCATAATCCCATTGCTGAAGATGCCGTGAGGCGGTTTAACATTTACCAGTTCTTATAGCTCCAGCGCAAAGGCTATTTGAATCTGGTTAAAAAATCGTATAATTACAGCAAGTGCGCCTTTTGGCTGCGCATGCCTATGTTGAACAGCACAATTTGACCATCATACCATGACGACGCAAGAGCGCTACATTAACCCCTTCACCGACTTTGGCTTCAAAAAGATTTTCGGCTCGGAGGTGAATAAAGATCTTTTGATCGCTTTTCTGAACTCGTTGCTGCCTGATGATGCAGGCATTATTGCTGATCTCTCATTTATGCCCACAGAACAAACAGGTCGTAGCGAATATGATCGCCGTGCTATTTTTGACCTGCATTGCACGAATGAGCAGGGCGACACGTTTATTGTAGAGATGCAGCGGGCAAAGCAGAACTATTTCAAAGATCGTTCAGTGTTTTACGCCTCGTTTCCCATTCAGCAGCAAGCCCAAAAAGGGTCGTGGGATTTTCGCCTGGAACCGGTCTATATGGTAGGAATTCTTGATTTTATCTTTGATGAGGATCAAGTGTCGCGTGATGTTGTTCATCATGAAGTGAAGCTCCTGGATCGTTCAACAGGCCAAGTGTTTTACAATAAACTCACCTTCATTTACCTTGAACTGCCAAAGTTTCGCAAAAGTGTTGACGAACTGGTGACTGATTTTGATAAATGGTGCTATCTGCTTCGCCACCTGCCGGAACTCACTGATCGTCCAAAACGACTGCAGGAAAAAGTATTCAGCAAAGTATTCGAAATAGCAGAGATAGCCAAATACTCACCTGCTGAAGCTGCTGCTTATGAGGATAGCCTCAAGATATATCGAGACTTGAAAAATGTCATTGATACAGCCTTCGATGAGGGCAAGGCTGAAGGCAAGGCTGAAGGGAAGGCAGAGGGCAAGGTTGAAGGAAAGGTGGAGGGTATTGAAGAGGGCAAGCTTCAGGTTGCCCAGAGGTTGGTAGAGATCGGGATGAGTACTGAACAAGCAGCAGAGATTGCAGGTGTGCCGATTGCCTTGCTGCAATCGTCCTAAACTTTGAACCTTGAACTTTGACCCTTGAACTCTCATCCGCGTCGTCATCCAAAACACTCCTTAAATCGCCTCCTTCAAATTCATCACCGACCAGTAATCGAAGACTGGCCCTTTAATACATGTAAAGGTGGAGCCAACCATGCAGCGGCAGCATTTGCCCATGCCGCAGTGCATTCTCCTTTCCAAAGAGACGAACATGTGGTTCATGGGTATACCGAGCTTGTCGAGGTAGCCGCAGACAAACTTGAACATGATCGGTGGCCCGCAGACAATAGCGTAACTCTTCTTCACATCAACCGAAATATCGTTGAAGAGATCGGTGATCATGCCGGTTTTTCCCCTCCACGAGGTATCACCATGCTCGACAATGGTGTGGAGGCGGATATGGTTGATCATCTCCCACTCCTCAAACTGATAGGTGAAGAGCAACTGTGAGGGTTTTTTTGCGCCGTAGAGCAGATTGACCTCCAGAAAGTGGTCGCGATGCTCGTTGATCCAGAAGAGCGGCGCACGCAACGGCGCAATCCCGAGTCCGCCAGCAATCAGGAGGACGTTGTGCCCGGCCATCTCATCCATCGGGAACGACGACCCGAAAGGGCCTCGTATTGCGACGTGTGCACCCTCTTTAATGGTGAAGAGCGCAGAGGTGACATGGCCAACCTTGCGGATGCAAAGCTCCAGAAATTCATGGTTGCTGTTGGAGCTTGAAATCGAAATGGGCACGTCACCATAGCCGGGCAGTTCAAGCATGAGAAACTGGCCAGGCTTGAACCTGAAGAGTGCCCTCTCTTGCGGGTTAACAATGCGGAGCTGAAAGAGCTTCTCCTGCTCAGTGAGGCGGACGATGTTGGTGATCCGGCACTTGAACCCCATATCAGTGTTCATCATTTCCGAACGGCGATTGAAATCCGGCACCGATGAAGCGAACTCCTCGCGGTTTATGTTCTGGCGGGGGATGACGAAACGCATGTCAGGCATGACTCCTTCTCCATTCTGAGGTCGTTGATAACATCTTTCGGGTTAATCCCTGCAAGGCAGGCTCTTCCGCACCGGTTGCAGCCAACGCAGATCTGCTGGTTGCCGTTTTCAGCAAAGCCCCGGTGCTGATGATAATAGCGGTACTTCAATCGGTCGCCGTTTTTTGGACGGAAATTGTGCCCGCCCGCTACCATTGCAAAATCGACAAGGTTGCAGGAGTAGAGCTTTTTCTCACGTGTAGAGCCCTTCAGATTGGTGTCAAAAGACTCTGTCACCGAGTAGCAGTAGCAGGAGGGGCAAACCATGGCGCAAGTACCGCAGTTGAGGCATTTATCCCCCCATTTTTCCCAGACAGGGGAATTAAATTCAATATCAAGAATACTCGGAAGGGCAGTAACGTCAATTTCAGTTTGAAAGCTGTTCTGGATGAGTTTTCGCCGCTCGGCCAGCATGCAGTTGTCTTCGTAAAGCGGATCACGGGTCTCAAACTCCTTGAGAAAGCTGAAGGCTTTTGATGAATTGATGGAGAGATAATAGTTGTCACCGATATCGGAGCAGAAGAGGTTGAAGCCGGTCGTTACCGTGTGGTGGCTCATCGATTTGCAGAAACAGTCGGGCAGTGGCAGATGATCCATGCCTACCACAACGCTGTTTTTCCGTTTTGCCAGATAGTAAGGCGATGGAAAATGGCCGTTGAGCAGCACATCGTCCAGAATATTGAGGGCGCTGATGTCGCACGCTCTGAGTCCGACAAGCACCACAGGCTCTGCTTCGTAGCTTATCTTCTGCTCCCATTCGTCCTCGTGAAAGGTAAAGCGCGACAGCTCCTCACGGAAAGGGAGAAAAAAGTGTTTGGCTGATGATGCCGTAGCGGTGTAGTCGAAGGCGATGTCGTCAACCGCCTGCACAGGTTTGAACTGGTATACAGCATTGCCCCTCTTGTCGGTATCAACCTGTTGTGGCCCAAAGGAGCTGTTACTCTTGACAAGCAGGTCAACGAATCTCCTGAACTCCTTTTTGGAAATGACTTTATAGATCATTGCTCATGTTCCCGTGTGGGTAGTTGCAACAACAGCACACCTCATCAGCAAAGGTACACAAAAGCCTGCTGCAATAAAATTCATAACGATCATTCCGCACGAATCAAACAGCATGCTCATTTTCTCCTTTCCAGCAGATACACCTTGTCGTTTTTTCTCACTGCTGTGCATTTGATGGTGACATTGTCGCCCTTTACCGCATCTATATCCGGCAGGTCATTTGTGTAAAAAGTCTCTGCAATCACCGTGACCACACCCGTTTTAGTACCCAGAATGGAGAGCTTTTCTCCTCGTTTAAGGCCACGGGCGTAGATGAGCATCTCCGCAACACCTGCTTTTGGATAGTACTTTTTAATCTCACCAATATAGGTTTTTTTCTCCTGAGCCAGTGAGCCATACTCCCGAGTCCATGCTTCCAGAGGTTTGCCGAAATAAAACCCTGTCGAGAAGCCACGGTTATAGACCTGTGCCAGCTCATGTTTGAGCACTATGGCCAAGTTGCTGTATCTGCTTCTGAACTCCGGATTGGAGCGATGGACGGTACAGAGGTCGAGCGCACTGCGATATGCTGTGGTTGTTGCTTGAACATATTCAGGGCTGCGGCTCCTCCCCTCAATCTTGAATCCGCTGATTCCTGCATCAATGAGCAGATCAAGGAATTCAACTGCGCAGAGATCTTTAGGGCTCATCACGTAATTGGTGCCAAGTTCAAGCTCCTCACTCTCTTCCGGGTCAGTAATAATGTACTGCCGACGGCAAGGCTGGACACACTGCCCCCGGTTCGCCGAGCACCCAAAAAGCTCCTGCGACATAAAGCAGCGCCCCGATACCGCGACGCACATTGCGCCATGCACAAAGCATTCAATACGCACATCAAGTCCATCGTTTCTGATTTTGCTGGTGATATGGCGCACCTGTTCAAGGGTAAGTTCCCGTGCCAGCACAATCATTTTTGCGCCGAGGGTGGCATAGAACTTTACCGCACTGTAGTTGCTGACTGATGCCTGTGTCGAGATATGAAAAGGCATACTCGCTTTTCGGCAAGCCTCGATAACCGCTGTGTCCGAGCAGATAATGGCATCAATGCCCGCTGCTTTGGCCGCCATCACAGTTTGCGTCATCTTCTTCAGCTCACCATCATAGACAATCGTATTCAGAGCCAGATAAGCCTTAGCCTTGTACTCCGTGCAGAGTGCCATGAAAGAGGGAAACTCTGCTGATGTGAAATTGCTGCTTCCGGCCCGCATGTTGTACCCCTCAGCGCCGAAATAGACTGCATCAGCGCCAGCCTTGAGTGCCGTAAGCAGGCAGGTCATATCGCCAGCGGGTGCGATAAGTTCAACGGCGGTTTCCCTTTTGCAGTCATCTTCTATAGTTGAGGTCAATCCCGCACTGGTTAAAGACATCTGTGATTTCCTTTTGTGGAGGTATACTGACATTGAGCTGATAATGTACTCAACAGGGAGAAGAAATCACGGATTGAGTTTGAAACCCCGCCGCCCCTGCACAGATAATTTTGCTTAACTCAGAGCCGATAAGACGCAGATCCTCATCCAGAAAATGGGACGAATGCAGGCGAGCGCGTTTGACTTCAGTTACATCAAGTGTTGCATCCAGAAGATGCGGCTCAAAGAGAGGTGCTGCGCAGATCACAGTGCCCTCCGGGCCGGTAAGTGAGGAGTTGCCCCAGTAGGTGAAGCTGTCTTCGTTGCCCACCCGGTTGACGCAGGCGACATAGCTGCTGAACAGAAACGAATAGGTTGACGCAATAGTCTGCCACTGCGTTACAATGGCGGGGTTGCCGCTGCCGGGCGACATGCGCAGGGGGCTCGACATAAGTACAAAGAGCAGCTTGGCGCCCTGGTGGGCAAGCAGGTATGGCACCGAGACATGCCAAAAATCCTCACAGATTGCCACACCGATTCTGCCGAGCCGTTTTGAGGTGACTGCCTTGATTTGCTGACCAGCGGAAAAGTAGCGCAACTCTTCAAACATGCCGTAGGTTGGCAAGTAGATTTTGCGGTGGATGGTGCGGCTGACTCCCTCCTCAAACATGAATGCTGAGTTATAGACGCCATAGTCGTCGCTTAGTTCAATGCCACCGCAGATAATGCAGATCTTCCGGCTCAGTTCACGCAGAGGATTGAACCGCGAATCCTCAATGTGCATGGCAATATCCTGTGCGGCATCTTGCACATTGTACCCGGTAAGCGAGAGCTCGGGGAAGGCGATGGCATCGGCGCCATCACGGATTGCCTCTTCCACAAGGGTGCAATGCTTGGCAAGATTCTCATCAAAATTGGCCAGAGTGCAATCAATCTGGGCTATTCGCAGTTTTGCGTTGAGCATTGTTCTGTCCGGTTTCGTGGTAAGGGTAGAAGAGATAGAAGGTAAGCGAAAGCAGGGCAAGAATCAACATCCCGATTTTGTTTTTCGGCTTTCTCTGCTGATTGATTTGCATTTATTCCATTTTCTGTTGTTAATTGTTGCTCAGTTAAATCTCTCCAAATCGGCGAAGTAACTCTTATTATTGTTCAGTATGGGAAAAGTGATGCCTTACAAGGGGATGTGGCCGCAGTTGCATGAAACAGTTTTTTTGACTGATGGTGCTTTTGTTATTGGCGATGTTCATATTGGCGCCCATTCGAGTGTCTGGTTTAATGCTGTGGTGCGTGGTGATGTCTGTCCGATTCGCATCGGGGAGAAGACCAGTGTGCAGGATAATGCCACTCTTCATGTTACCCACGACACTGGCCCGCTGAACATCGGAAACTGTGTGACCATAGGTCATGGTGCGGTACTTCATGCCTGTACGGTAGAAGATTATGTTTTGATCGGGATGGGCGCAGTGCTGCTTGATGACTGCGTTATTGAGCCATGGTCGATTGTTGCTGCCGGGTCACTGGTAAAGCAAGGTTTTACCGTCCCTTCAGGGATGCTTGTTGCCGGTGTTCCCGCAAAAGTGATGCGCCCGATAACCGATGCTGAGCGGCGCAACATTGAAGAATCGCCCGAAAATTATGTGCGCTACTCGCAAAACTATCGGGAAGATGAAAAACAGCCCTGACAAAAGCGGTCTTCTTCCCTGATTTACTTAAATTGAGCGGGAAGTTCCTGTTTTTTTTTCACTGTTCTATTTGTAACTCTTTTTCTCTCATGATGCAAAACGATGTTGTTGTTGTTGGCGCTGGAATAAGCGGCCTGAGCCTTGCCTTTTATTGTGTACAGGCGGGCTTGAAAACCACGCTGCTTGAAAAAAGTGATACGCTCGGAGGCTCTTTTGCCTCTCCCCAGTACAGCGCAAGCGGAAAAAAATTCTGGATTGAATTGGGAGCCCACACCTGTTACAGTTCCTATCAGAATTTGCTCGACATCGTTGAAGCTTGCGGGATAACAGATACCATCATTGCGCGCGAAAAGGTGCCCTTCACCCTGCTGGTGAATAACCATATCAAATCGATTGTTTCCCAGCTCAATATTGTCGAGCTGTTGCTCTCCAGCCCGAATATCTTCAAACTCAAGAAAGAGGGTGAAAGCGTCAAGTCTTATTACTCCAAAATTGTGGGAGAGAAGAACTACAATGAGGTTATCAGCCACTTTTTCAACGCAGTGCCGTCACAAAAAACCGACGATTTTCCCGCTGAGATGATGTTCAAGAGCAGGCCTAAAAGAAAGGATGTGCTGAAAAACTATACCTTCAAGGGAGGATTGCAAAGTGTTGCCCGGGCTATTTCTGCAAAAAGCGGTTTGAACCTTTTTACCAGCCAGGATGTCAACTCTGTGAAGTTTGAGAATGGTTTATATGAAATCAGGAGTGCTGGTGGCGGAGAGTATTCGGCCAAGACTCTTGTGATTGCCACACCATCGTCAGTCGCCTCGAAACTGTTGATGGCGATCAATCCCGACATAGCCAGCCATCTTGCCCTGATTAAAGCGGCTACGGTCGATTCTGTAGGGGTTATCGTTCGCAAGGATACTATTAAACTAAAGCCGGTCGCCGCCATTATTTCGCCAAACGATGAATTTTATTCTATTGTTTCTCGCGATACGGTACTTGACGATAACTATCGCGGCTTTACTTTCCATTTCAAGCCTGGTCTGGATGACAAGACCAAAAGAAGCCGCATAACCGAGGTTCTTGGGGTGAGCTTTGCAAAGATAGAGCATACGGTCTCAAAAATCAACACGGTACCCTCGCTACGTATGGGCCATAATCAGTGGCTTGAAAAAACTGATTCACTGCTGAAGGGAAAAAAGAACCTGCTGTTGACTGGCAACTATTTTGGCGGCATGGCTATTGAAGATTGCGTGAGTCGATCAAAAAGCGAATTTGGGCGATTGAGGGGGTAGAGGCTACCGGAAACCCGGTCAAGTACCAATGGGAGATACGATGAATTTATGGAATTTGCTTCAGGCAGGGTACCTGATCCCGTTGCTCATTCTCCTGTTTGTCCTGCTGTTCTATTTTGGGGCAAATTCCCTCTTCAGCAAGCTCATTTCGATTGTCCGTTCAGCGATCAGGGGGGTTACTGTTCCCCTGGAGCTTATGGTCATGCCATTCAGGTTGCTGGTCTCCCTTATTGGCCTGGCGGTGCTTGTTTATTACCTCCCGGCATCCCCCGATACAAGGGAGCTGCTTGATCACGCCCTTCTCATTATTACCATTTTTGGCATATCGTGGTTTTTCATGCGGCTGCTTGTGGTGCTGGAGCAGTTTGTTTTGCAACACTATGCCGCAAAAGTTCGTGAGAACGAAGCGGCAAGAAAAATTGCCACTCACGTCAATCTTCTTCGCAAGATTTTGAACGCGCTGTTTGTGCTTTTTGCCATTGCTGGTGTGCTTATGACCTTTGATACGGTTCGCCAGGTCGGGTTGAGTATTCTTGCCTCAGCTGGCATTGTCAGTGTAATGTTCGGTTTTGCCGCCCAGAAAAGTCTTACTACGCTCATAGCTGGTATTCAGATCGCCATCACCCAGCCGATCAGCATTGACGATGAGGTGGTTGTTGAAAACGAAAAGGGGAGAATTGAGGAGATTACACTAACCTACGTGGTGGTACAACTTTGGGATCAGCGCCGCATGATTGTGCCGATTACCTGGTTTATTGACCGTCCGTTCCAGAACTGGAGCCGCACCTCACCGGAGCTTCTTGGCACAGTTTTTCTCTCCATTGACTATGCTATTCCGGCGGAAATGCTTCGTCAGGAGTTGGGACGGATAGTTGCTTCAACGCCACTCTGGGACAAGCGGGTGGCCAAAATGCAGGTGACCAATGCCACAGAAAAGTCGGTCGAAATACGGGCGCTTGTCAGTGCGGCCAATTCTGCGGATCTCTGGGAACTTCGCTGTTTTGTCCGTGAACAGCTTATTGAGTATCTCCGGGCCAATTTTCCCCGTGAATTGCCGAAAATTGCTCCATATGAGCCAGCTTGAAAAAATTTATAATTAATTTCAGGTGCTTGAGATGAATGCGATGAATGTTTCCCCCTGTCATGAACGAAAACGGTTTTCAGATCATCAAAAACCGTTTTTGTGCTTGTCGTAATGTGCCCTGAGGTATCATTACACATGGCGCCCGGGTAATAAATCATTAAGAGCTATAGCAACATCTGTCAGTTTAATTGGCTTTTTCAGAAATTTGCTTATGCCATAACAGTGGGAGAGCGTCGCGGGAT
>SESD01001055.1_pt1 | contig 15789 bp, 12 predicted proteins | sample 3171411 | NCBI WGS metagenome assembly SESD01 (sample SAMN06051880, study PRJNA518727) | freshwater metagenome | biome: subpolar coniferous forest; feature: holomictic lake; material: water; isolation source: holomictic Lake 442, 16.5 m depth | place: Canada: near Kenora, Ontario | collected...
GCCAGCTCTCATTGACGTAGAGCTCGGTGATGTCCCGGGCCAGCTGGGCCCAGCGATGGCCGCCCTCGAGCATGCGCTCGGCGCGGATGACGGCACTCTCCATGGCGTAGATCTCCGTGAGCATGTCGCTCATGCGGGCCATGACCTCCTGGTTGTCGATGAGCTTCTGGCCCAGCACCTGGACGGCCAGGCCGGCAGCCAGCATGCACTGCCGCTTGCTGAGTTCCACACCGTGCTTGAGGCGGGCCAGGGGGCCGGTGAAGGACTCGGGCTTGGGCGGATCGGAGATCTCCTTCGCCACCTGTTGGCCGAACTGCATGAGCGGCAGCTCACCCTTCATGGCCCGCTTGAGCAGGGTTCCGGCGATGAGGAGGCGGTTGATCTCGTTGGTGCCTTCGAAGATGCGATTGATGCGGCAGTCCCGCAGGGCCTTCTCCGGGGGGTACTCGGCGCTGAAGCCGTAGCCGCCAAAGGCCTGCACGGCTTCGTCCGCCACAAAGAACAGGGCCTCACTGCCCCAGACCTTGGAGATGCTGCACTCGATGGCGTATTCGTCGATGGCTGCCATCTTCTCGGCGCCGGCCGTGGGGCTGGTCCAGCTGGTGCGGGAGAGGGCCTCGTCGATGTAGCCCACGGTGCGGAAGTTCAGGGCCTCGCACACGAAGATGCGGGCCGCCATGTCTGCCAGCTTCTGCTGGATCAGGCCGAAGCTGTTGATGGCCTTGCCGAACTGGTGGCGCTCAGAGGTGTAGCGGATGGCGTGCTCGAGGATCCGCTTCATGCCGCCCTGGCTGCCGACGCCCAGCTTGAAGCGCCCGATGTTCAGGATGCCGAAGGCGATCTTGTGGCCCTTGCCGATCTCGCCCAGCAGCCGGTCCTTGGGGATGCGGCAGTTCTCAAGGATGACGGTGCGGGTGGAGCTGCCCTTGATGCCCAGCTTCTTCTCCTCGGCGCCGGTGCTGACGCCGGGGTCGGTCTTCTCCACCAGGAAGGCGCTGAACTGCTCCCCGTCCACCTTGGCGAAGATCACGAAGATGTCGGCGAAGCCAGCGTTGGTGATCCACATCTTGGTGCCGTTGAGCACCCAGTGGTCGCCGTCCAGCACGGCAGTGGACTTGGCGCTCATGGCGTCGGAGCCGCTGCCAGCCTCGGTCAGAGCATAGGCCGCGAGCCACTCACCGGAGGCCAGCTTGGGCAGGTAGGCCTGCTTCTGGGCCTCGGTGCCGAAGTACACGATGGGCAGGGTGCCGATGCCGGTGTTGGCGCTGTAGGTGACGGCGAAGCTGCCCTGCTTGCTCATCTCCTCCAGCACGAGCATGGCGGTGCGCTTGTCCACGTCCATGCCTTCGTAGGCCTCGGGGATCTCCATGGCCAGCAGACCCAGGGCGCCGGCCTTCTTCATCAGCGACACGGTGAGCGGCAGGTTGAGCTTGTCGATCTCTTCATCCAGGGGAATCACCTCGCCCTGCATGAACTCCCGGGCGGCGCGGGCGAACTCCTTGGCATCCTCCCCGAAGTCCTCCGGGGTGAACTGCGGCATGGTCCCAATGGGGGTAAGAAGAAAACTGCCTCCCTTGACCTGCTCGGTGGCGATGCTCATGGCTGTCCTCCAGGTGGGTATCACGATGGAAGGGCCCAAGGCGCTTGCCTAGCCTCTACCTCCGGTCAACACCAGTCCTTCGACCCGGAGGCCGCCCTCTGTTTCAATGGAAAGGGGAGGTCGGATGCCGGAAGGCAGGCAGGTCCAACAGATGTTCTCGGCCATTGCCGAGCGCTACGACGTCCTGAACCACGTGCTGTCCGGGGGGGTGGACTTCTGGTGGTGGTGGCGCATGGCACGGGTCAGCGGGGCCGCCCCCGGGAAGCGCTACCTGGATGTGGCTGCCGGCACCGGGGACTCCAGCATCGCCCTCGCCCGCCGAGGGGCCGAGGTGGTCAGCACCGACTTCACCCACGCCATGCTCCGGTTCGGCCCGGCCAAGTTTGCCAAGAAGGGCCTGGACAACCTGATCTGGGCCTCCAGCGATGCGGACGCCCAGCATCTGCCCTTCCGGGAGGCCTCCTTCGATGGCCTGACCATCTGCTACGGCATCCGGAACGTGGAGAACCGGGCCCTGGCCTATGCCGAGTTCCTGCGGGTGCTGCGCCCTGGCGGGAAGCTCACCATCCTGGAGTTCAGCACCCCGGTGCTGCCAGGCCTGAAGCCCCTGTACGACTGGTACAGCCGCCGGGTCCTGCCCCGGATCGGGGCCTGGATCAGCCGGGACGCCTCCGCCTACACCTACCTGCCCGACAGCATCCGGGGTTTTCCGGACCAGCCGTCCTTGGCTGCAGAGCTTGAGGCAGCGGGCTTTCGCGAGGTGGCCTGGACCAGCCTCACGGGGGGCATCGTGGCCCTCCACACGGGGCTGAAGAGGGCCTAACCCAAGCGGTGCCGCTCCTCCACCATGCGGTCGATGGTTGCCATGACGGTCTCGCTGGCCCGCTCGGCGGCTTCGAAATGGGCGTAGATGAGGCTCTGGGTGGCCGGGTTGCGCTCCCAGGCGCCGTTGAGTTGGGCCACGGCCTCGTGAACGTTCCGGTGGACGTCGGCGTGGGGGGCCTCCAGGCGGACATAGGAGGGCACGTGGGAGAACAGCTCGGCGCCCTGGCCCTCGTAGTACCAGGTCCCCAGGCGACAGGAGCGGTGGTCCGCCTGCACGGCCCGGGCTTCGGGGGAGGCGGTGCCCTGGTGGATGACCCGGTAGCCGTTCTGCTTGTAAAGGAAGTGGTCCACCTTCACCAGGGTGGCAAAGCTCAGATCCTGGGCCCGGGACATCTGGGTAAAGGAGGTCGTGGCCGACCCGGCGAACTTCAGGACCCGGGTGCGGAACTCGGCCACCGCGGTCCGGCTGCCTTCCGCCAGGGCCTTCACCTGCTCGGAGTCGCTGATCATCTGGGTGGTGGCCTGGCCGAAGGTGCGGAGGGTCTTGGCGATGCTGGCGGCGGCGTCCTTGGTGTTCTCCGATAGGGTGCGCACCTCCTCGGCCACCACGGCGAAGCCTTTGCCCGCATCCCCGGCGTGGGCGGCCTCGATGGCGGCATTGAGAGCCAGGAGGTTGGTGCGGTCCGCCACGTCCGTGATGACCTGCACGATCTGGTGGATCTCGTCGCTCTTCTCGTGCAAGAGGCGCACCTGCGCATCGGAGGCCACGGCCATCTCCGCCACCCGATTCAGATCCACCACCAGGCCCTCGATGGTGGCCCGGCTGGCCTCGGCATCCCCGGCGGTCTCTTTGGAAAGCTGACCCACGATGCTCATCTCCTGGGTCATGTTCATCAGGTATTCCTGGATGGACTTGAGGTTGGTGAGCAGGTTGCCGGAGTTGAGGTCCGTGAGCTTCGAGATGAGCTTCTCCTTGAGGGCCATCATCTGGACCTGGCCGAGGCTCTCCACCGAGATGTTGACGCGGACCATGGCCTCCTTGAAGGCGCCATGCAGGCCTTGGTCCATGGCGAGGCGGAAGGTCTGACCCCGAGTGGCGTGCTCGAAGGCGGAATAGACCTCCCGGAAATAGGCTTCCTGCTGGTCCAGCAGATCGTTGATGGCCCAGGCCAGCTCTCCCGTGGCGGCCCCGGCCTTGATCCCAGTGATGCGGCTGTCCAGGTTGCCCGCCGCTGCCGCCGTCAGATGCCCGGTCAGGCGGTCGAGGGCCTTCAGGATGCGCTGGGCGGTGTAGAGGGCCACCCCCAGCAGCAGGACGCAGGCTCCAAAGAGGCTCCAGGCCAGGGTCGGGAGGGGGTGGCTCCCCGAGGCCGCCCACCCTGCCAGCAGTAGGAGCGCCAGGCAGAGGGCGATCAGGTAGTGGACCCTAGAGCCCAAAGACAAACTCTTCATAGCTGATCCCCTTTCTTTCGAGGGTCTGGTTGAGGAGGGCCAGGGAGGCCTTCATGCCCTCCTGCCCGTCGCCGGCCTTCCGTTCCTCCGCCAGCAGAGCCTGGTAGACCTGGGAGATGCTGGCCACCGCCTCCTGTCGGGGCTTCCGCCGCACTGAGTAGTAGCCGATGAGGTCGCCGGCACGGTCGAAGGACGGAGTGATGTTGGCGAAGACCCAGTAGAAGCTGCCGTCCTTGGCCAGGTTCTTCACGTAGGCGCAGATCTCCCGCTTGGCCTGGATGGTGTCCCAGAGCAGGCGGAACACGACGCGGGGCATGTCTGGATGACGCAAGATGCTGTGCGGGGTGCCCAGCAGCTCCCGCTCCGAGTAGCCAGACATCTGGATGAAGTGGCGGTTCCCGTAGGTGATGATCCCTTTCAGGTCCGTCTTCGAAACAATGAAATCGTCATCACCCAGGACACGCTCCTGCTGGGTGGGTAGGGGCCGCTTGACCATGGGGGGGATCTCCACCCTCAAATATCGGCGCAGCAGTCGAATCTCAAGAGAATTGGACAGATTAATTGTTTATTACAATCCATCGCTTGCGGGAAAAGGTTGTTACAACAGTCGCTTCTGCCCCTTGGGGTGGTTCAGCACCACCTGGCGGACCCGGTCGATCCAGGTGGGGCGGCGACCGGGCTCCAGGCGCTCATGGGCCACGGAGCGCTCCGCCAGCAGCTTGTCCACCATCTGATCCACGGCCTCGGCGAAGAAGGCATCCGTGTCCCGCACGCCGTCGGCGGTGACCAGGCCCTCGAAGGGCACCTTGAACAGCAGGTCGTAGCTGCGCATCCAGTGCTGCATGTAGCGCTCGATGGAGGGCTGGCGTCCAGCGGATAGGACCATGTACGCGTAGTTGTCCAGCACGCTGCGATCACAGACCAGCACGTCATGCTGGCTGCCGGAGCGGATCTCCTCGGCCATCTGGGTGAGGAAGATCCAGGTCTGGGCCTCCAGGGAGGTCTTCTGGTTGATGGGCAGGGGCGAGAGCCGCGCCACTTCCTTCACGATGTCCACATGGATACCCTCCCGCTTGAGGGCTGCCGCCAGCTCGTAGCAGAGGGTGGTCTTGCCCACGCCGTGGGTGCCGATGAATGCAACCTTCATCCCCCCAGTATCCCGGGACCGGGCTCCCCGGAAATGTGTTCTGCATCACCTTGGGGCGCTCATCAGGGCCTGGGCGGTAATAAAGGTACTTCCGGGATTACTGGGGATGCCGACTATCCATGGATTCGTCCAGCTTGTGGGGGAAGAGCAACCACTCTCGCAGAGGATGCGGAGAAGGCTGAGGTTCGCAGAGAACAGCGGGAACCTGAAGCCCTCTGCGCCCCTCCGCTCCCCTCGTCTTTTCTCTGCGAGAGTGGTTGTTTTCGCCCGAGTGTGCAGAGAATTTACAGGGGTTGGCGAGGCTTGGCTCTTTCCCTGAAATTCAGGATGAACATCAAAAAAGGCTGCTGCCGTCCATGGCGGGGGGCTGGGGCAGGCCGAAGAGCTTGAGGAGGGTGGGGGCTACGTCGCAGAGGGCCCCCTCGCTCCGGAGCTGGCGGGCCTCGAAGCCTTTGGCCACCAGGACGGCGGGCACGAGGTTGAGGGTGTGGGCGGTGTGGGGGTTCCCTCCGGCGTCCCGCATGCACTCGCAGTTGCCGTGGTCGGCGGTGATGAAGAGGGCGCCCCCCATGGCCAGGGTCGCATCCGCAATGCGGCCCACGGCTGCATCCACGGCCTCGCAGGCGGTGATGGCCGCTGCCAGGTCGCCGGTGTGGCCGATCATGTCCGGGTTGGCCAGGTTGCAGACCAGGAAGCGGTGCGCCCCCGCCCGGATGGCTTCCTCGAGGCCCTGGCTGACTTCCGCCAGGCTCATCTCGGGCTGCAGGTCGTAGGTGGCCACCTTGGGGGAGGGCACCAGACGGCGGGCCTCCAGGGGGAAGGGCTCCTCCCGTCCACCGTTGAAGAAGTAGGTCACGTGGGCGTACTTCTCCGTCTCCGCCGTGCGGAGCTGGGGCCAGCCCTGGCGGGCGATGACCTCGCCCAGCAGGTCCTCGAAGCTCTGGGGCGGGTAGGCCACGGCCAGGTAGGGGTCCAGCTCGATGTCGTAGGCGGTGAAGGTCACCAGGTTCACGGCGGGCCGGTGGCGCTGGGGGAAGCCCTGGAAGCCCGGATGCACCAGGGCATGGCAGAGCTGCCGAGCCCGGTCGGCGCGGAAGTTGAAGAACAGCACCCCGTCGCCGTCGGCGATGGGCTGGAAGGCCGCCAGGCGGGTGGGGGCCACGAACTCGTCCGTCTCGCCCCGGGCATAGGCGGCGTCGACGGCGGCCAAGGCGTCTGGTGCCGACTGGGCCCCTTCGCCATCCACGTAGAGGCGCCAGGCCTGCTCCGTGCGCTCCCAGCGCTTGTCCCGGTCCATGGCCGTGTAGCGCCCGCACACCGAGCCGAGGGTCACCAGGGGGCAGGCGCGCAGCTGGAAGATGAGCCACTGCAGGAAGCCGTCGGCGCTCTTCTGGCCCGTGTCCCGGCCGTCCGTGATGGCGTGGAGGGTGGTGGGGACGCCCTCGGCCTGGGCCCACTGGGCCAGGGCCACGATGTGGTTCTGGTGGCTGTGCACCCCGCCATCACTCACCAGGCCCAGCAGGTGCAGGCGCTTGCCGGTAGCCTTCAGATTGGCCAGCAGGGCCCCGATGGCGGGGTTCTCCCGGAAGGTGCCCCGGCGGATGGCGGCATCGATGCGGGTGAGCTCCTGCCAGACCACCCGGCCCGCCCCCAGGTTCATGTGGCCCACCTCGGAGTTCCCGAACTGGCCCTCGGGCAGGCCCACGGCCTCCCCGCTGGTGGTCAGCTGGGTGGTGGCGTAGTCCTTCCGCAGGGCGTTGAAGCGGGGCATGGCCGCCACAAAGGTGGCGTCGAAGGCGTTGCGGGGGCCGTCGCCGAAGCCGTCGAGGACCAGGAGGGTGATGGGGCCTTGGATCATGGGACCTTCCCGGTACGCCGGCGCCCTCAGGGCACCTGCTCCCCGTGGGGGTGAGACAGCAGGAAGAGCACGGCCATGCGGACGGGCACGCCGTTGGTGACCTGGTCCAGGATCAGGTTGTTGGGGCCGTCCGCCACGTCGCTGGTGATCTCCAGGCCGCGGTTGATGGGGCCCGGATGCAGCACCACCACGTCCTTGCGAGCCCGCTTCATGCGCGCCGGATTGAGCTGGTAGAAGCGGCTGTACTCGCCCTGGCCCGGGATGTAGGCCCCGGTGCCCCGCTCGAACTGGGCCCGCAGCATCATGATGGCGTCCTGCTCTGGGATGACGGCGTCGAAGTCATGGCAGATCTCGATGCCGGGCCAGGTGGCCTTCATCTCCTGGGGGACCAGGGTGGGGGGGCCGACCAGGGTGACCTTGGCGCCCATGCGGTTGAGCAGCCAGAGGTTGGAGCGGACCACCCGGCTGTTGCGGATGTCGCCCACGATGGCCACCCGCAGACCCTCCAGGCGGCCGAAGTGCTTGCGCAGAGTATAGGCGTCCAGCAGGGCCTGGGTGGGGTGCTCGTGGGAGCCGTCCCCGGCGTTGATGATGCTGGCCTTCATGTGCCGGGCCAGCAGGGTATGGGCCCCCGGGGCGCTGTGGCGCATGACGATGAGGTCCGGGTGCATGGCCTGGAGGTTCATGGCCGTGTCGATAAGGGTCTCGCCCTTGTTGAGGCTGCTGGTATCCGCATCGAAGTTGATGATCTCGGCGGAGAGGCGCTTTTCGGCGATCTCGAAGCTGTTGCGGGTGCGGGTGCTGTTCTCGAAGAAGAGGTTGACCACCAGCTTCTTGCGCAGGGCCGGGACGATCTTGATGTTGGGCCGCTCGCAGACCTCCTCGAAGGCCTGGGCCTGGTCCAGGAGGGCCGTGATGTCCCGGGGGCTGAGGGGCTCAATCCCCAGCAGGTGCTTGTGGGGGAAGACATAGCGCTCGGAGGTCATCAGCAGGCCTCCACGGTGATGCCGTCCGTGCCATCGATCTCCCGCACGCTCACCGCCACGCGGTGGCCCGGGGGGACTTCGACCCGGATGCCCGCCAGGTCCGCCTGGATGGGCAGCTCCCGGCCCGAGCGCTCGGCCATGACCACCAGCATCACCCGCCGGGGCCGGCCGTGGTCGAGGAGGGCGTCCATGGCGGAGCGGACGGTCCGGCCCGTGTAGAGCACATCGTCCACCAGCACCACGGTGCGTTCTTTGAGGGTGAAGGGGATCTCCGTGGGCCGGACGATGGGGCTACCCACCATCTCGGTGAGGTCGTCCCGGTAGAGGGTGATGTCCAGGGAGCCCACGGGAATGGGCGCACCGGAGAGGGCCCGGAGCTTCTCGGCCAAGCGCTCCGCCAGGGGCAGGCCCCGGGAGCGGATGCCTAGCAGGACCAGCTCTTCTTCAGGCTTGACCAGGGCCAGCAGGCCTGTGGCCATGTCCAGGAGGAGAGCCTCCATCTGGCTGGGGTCCACGGGGCAGGAGCCTTGGGGGACAGACATGGAGCCTCCTCGACCCGCCCCGCTGCGGGGCGTGCGTGTCTCCAAGTCTAGCCGAGGCGGGGCCAGGATCGGGTGACCTCCAGGGGGCTTAACAGGATTCAAGTTGCGTCGGTCCCCCTCCGATTCCGGCTAAGAGGATGCCCATGAGCCAGGAACGCCGACAGTTTCGCCGGATCCCGCTGGAAGCCAGCCTAAGCTTCCAGGAGCTGAGCTTTCACAAAGGGGAGGCCCCGGCCACCAGCAACTACCGGGATGTCTCCGCTGGGGGCCTCCTCGTTGATTCACCCCGCCCCTATCCCCTCGGCACCCTCCTGAAGCTGGAGCTGAGGGTTCCCGGCTGGGGCCGCTTTCAGAACCACTTCGGCCCGGTGCAGGACGCCGAGGTGCGACCCCTGGTGGCCCTCGGCCAGGTTGTCCGGCTGGAGCAGCTGGACAGCGGGGGCTTTGAGCTCGGCATCAAGTTTCAGAACGTCTACCCCGATGACCTGGAGGCCCTCGTGAAGTTCCTCGAGGCCGCCCCGTCATCCCCTTCGAACTGACCCCGCCAGACCCTTTCAGGAGGCCCCCGTGAAGATCCTCATCGTGGATGATTCCTCGACGATGCGGCGCATCATCATCAACACGCTGTCGCGCATCGGCTACACCGACGTGGTGGAAGGCGAGAATGGCAAGAGCGGCCTCGAGCGGCTCGGCCAGGGCGGCGTGGAGATGATCATCACCGACTGGAACATGCCGGAGATGGATGGCCTCGAATTTGTCAAGGTCGTGCGCGGCCAGAACCCCGGCATCCCGATCCTGATGGTGACCACCAACGCCGCCAAGGAGGACATCGTCGAGGCCCTCCAGGCCGGCGTGAACAACTACGTGGTGAAGCCCTTCACGCCCGACACCCTCAAAGAGAAGATCGAGTCCCTTCTGGGATAGGGAGCAGCAGATGGACCAGTCCGAGATCGACGCCCTCCTGGCCGCCGGTTCAAAACCCGCAAGTCAGCCTGCGGCGGCCCCCGCCCCGCCGGCACCCGTCGCTGCACCAGCTCCTGCAGCCCAGGAGCCCAGCCGGGATCCCAGCGGACATGTCATCGCCGAGCTCGACACCGTGACCGCCGTGACGGAGCGGGAATCGAACAAGGTCATGGATCAGCTGGACCAGATCTGTCGCCTGGTAACCCGCCAGCAGGAGCTCATCACGGGGATCATGACGCATACCGGGTCCCAGGAGCCGAAGGTGCAGCAGGCCATTCACGAGGTCATGAGCGCCGGCAAGGAGATCCAGGACAAGGTCTTTGAGGCCATGGACCTCATGCAGTTCCAGGACATCACCCGGCAGAAGCTGGAGCGCATTCTTAACCACCTCCGCCAGATCCACGACTACATCGTGGACCTGCTGGGGACCGGGACGAAGAGCGAGGGCAAGCGCGCCTCCATCAGCAACACCATCGCCCAGACCGGGACCACGCCCGACGAAAACAAGGCCCATGCCGATGCGGTCATCGAGGCCTTCAAGTCCAAGGGCAAGGGGTGACCCGTGGCCACCGAATCCGCCCAGGCCCTTCTCGCCATGGAACTGGTTCCCTCGGGCCAGCTGGTGACCTTCACGCTGGATGGCGTGGAGTTCGGGCTGGACATCGATCGGGTCCAGGAGATCACCCAGCGGATTGATGTCACCCCGGTTCCGGGCAGCCCCCGGTTCATCCTGGGCGTCATCAACCTGCGGGGTCTCATCATCCCGGTCATCGACAGCCGGGTGCGCTTCCACCTGGCCCCCCAGGAGCCCACCCCACGGACCCGGATCATCGTCCTGCGCCTCGGGGCCGGGCCCACGGGGCTGCAGGTGGACTCTGTCGCAGAGGTGGTGCGCCTGGAGGATCACAACCTTCGGGAGACCCCGCCCCTGGTGGCCGGCATCCGGGCCGAGTACCTGGCGGGCATGGTTACAGTGGGGAACCGCCTGATCACCCTCATTCACCTGGACAAGCTCCTGGATAGTGCGGAGTTCACCCAGCGGGTGGCGCTCGAGGACCTGGGCATGGCCGGCATGGTCGGTGGCCAGGACGATGATCCCGGCGAGGAGATCCAGGAGGACGGCCACCCCTATGTCACGTTCCGGGTGGGAGCGGAGTCCTTCGGCATTGCCCTTCAGGAGGTAGAAGAGATCGTCGAGCTGCCCCTGGTGACCAAGGTCCCGGACGCCCCTGACTACGTGCTCGGGGTGATCTGCCTGCGGGATCAGGTCATGCCCCTGATCGATATCTCGGAGATCCTCTCCATCCAGCAGGGCTCGGCCGAGCGCAAGCGGGACATGGTCATTTTGCTCTCCTTCGGCGGCGCCAAGATCGGCGTGGTGGTGGACGAGATCCAGGAGATTCTCCGAGTCCAGGAAGGCCAAGCCCTGCCGCCCCCCCAGACCCTGTCCGAAGCGGAGCGGGAACACCTCGGGGGCATCCTTCTTCTGCCGGGCCGGATGGTGAGCCTGATCAACGTCCTCAAGATCATCACCGGCGATGACCAGGAGAAGATCGCTGCCATGGGCCGCGGGCTCGGCCTGACCGATACCCGGACCCAGGAGGGGGTGCCGAACCTGGAGATGGTGGTCTTCCGCCTGGGCCCTGAGAGCTACGGCCTCCGCCTGCAGGAGGTCCGCGAGATCATCATGGTCGGCCTCATCACCCCTGTGCCCCGGGCGCCCCAGTTCGTGGACGGCGTCATCAATCTGCGCGGCGAGGTGATGCCGGTGGTGGACCTTCGGAGCCGCTTTGGGCTGGACCGCATTGAGCCCACCAGCATCTCCCGCATCCTGATCACCAGCCTCGGCGGAGTCTTCACGGGCCTGGTGGTGGATGCCGTCGATGAGGTCCGGCCGGTGGAGCTGAGTCGCTTTGGCCCACCCCCGTCCGTCACCGCCGTGGGCGCCAATCGCTACATCGAGCAGGTGGCCCGGCTGGAGAACGGCATGATCTTCCTCCTTGAGCTGCAGCAGCTGCTGACTGATGTGGAGACCGACCAACTGAAGAACGTCGGCGGCCGCCGCGGACAGACTGCCCGAAAGGGTGACGCATGAGCGACTTCGCCCTGGATGACCCCAGCTTCTACGAAGACTTCCTCGTCGAGGCCCAAGAGCACTTCGAACAGATCGAGACCAACTTCCTCTCCCTCGAGGAGGCCCCGGGGGATCTTGACCTCCTTAACGCCATCTTCCGAAGCGTCCACACCATCAAGGGAGCTGCAGGCTTTCTGGGACTCCAGAAGGTGCTCTCGGTCGCCCACATGGGCGAGAACGTGCTGGATGAGCTGCGCAAGGGCCGCATGGAGCTAAGCGACCGGGTGATGGAGCTGCTCTTCGAGACGGTGGACATCCTCAAGGTGCTGGTTGACGACGTGGCGGTCCAGGTGCGCAAGCAAGGCGAGGCTTCGGACCCCGACACCACCGGCCTGATTCGTGACCTGGAGGCCCTGCGCCGGGGCGAAGCGGCCCCTGCCGCAGCCCCGACCCCGGAGCTGCCTGCGGTGCCGGCGCCCGCCCTGACCGAATGTCCCCTGCCGGAGGCTCTTGTGGGCATCACGGCGGCGGGTCAGGCGGCTGCTGCCGCCGCCCTCGCCAAAGGCGGCGAGGTGCTGGGCGTCCGGGTGGTGCTGGACGGCGCCATCTACGGGACCGCTTTCAATCCCTTGTCCCTCTTCCAGATGGCAGGCCTGGTGGGCCGCCTGCTCCACGGGCAGCTAATCCCCAAGGCGCCCCTGGTGGACCTGGACACCTTCGAGCCCCGGGCTTTCCACCTGGACCTGGTGATGATCATCGAGGTGTCTGAGCCCATGGAGGAGGTCCGCAAGGTGTTCGCCGCCGTCACCCATGCTGCGGTCTCCCTCCACCCCCTGAGCCTGGAACCCGTAGCTGATGCCACGCCTCCGCCCGCACCCGTTGCCGAGGCTGCGATCGAGGCCCCGGGAGAGGCCGCCGCCCCAGCAGCGGAAGACCGCCGCAAGGCCGGCCGCCGCGGCAGCGATGAGAAGGGCGCTGCCGACACCATCCGGGTGAGCCAGGCCAAGCTCGAGCAGTTCATGAACATCGTGGCGGAGCTGATCATCAGCAAGACCATGATCAGCCACCTGGTGGAGCGTCTGGTGCCCATGGTGGCCGGCCAGCCGGCGGCCTCTGTGGCCAAGGAGCTCGCCCACGCCTCGGTCTACCTCGACCACGTGAGCAAGGAGATCCAGGCCTCGGTGCTCGGCATCCGCATGGTCCCCGTGAAGACCGTCTTCTCCAAGTTCCCCCGCATGCTCCGGGACCTGGCCAAGGCCAGCGGCAAGAAGATCGACCTCCACCTGGTGGGGGAGGACACGGAGATCGACAAGAGCATCATCGAGGAGCTGGGGGATCCCATGATCCACCTGATCCGGAACAGTGCCGACCACGGCATCGAGTCCCCGGAAGTCCGCCTCAAGGCGGGCAAGTCCGAGACCGGCACCGTCATCCTGCGGGCCCGGCATGAGGGTGACAGCGTTGTGGTGGAGATCGAGGACGACGGCAAGGGCATCGATCCGGCTGTGATTCGGGCCAAGGCCATCGAAAAGGGCCTCCTCACCGCCGACCGGGCCGAGGCCATGCCCGATGAGGACGTGATCGAGCTGATCTTCGCCCCGGGGTTCAGCACCGCCGCCAAGGTCACCGACATCTCGGGCCGCGGCGTGGGGATGGACGTGGTGCTCTCCAATGTCCGCAAGCTCAACGGCCGAGTAGGCATCCGCTCCACGGTGGGTAAGGGCTCCACCTTCACCATTAAGCTGCCCCTCACCCTGGCCATCATCGATGCGCTGCTGGTGAAGAGCGGGGGTCAGGTCTTCGCCTTCCCCGGGACCTCGGTGGAGGAGACCCTCATCATTCCGCCGGAGAGCGTGGCCCACCTCACCAGCCGCCAGGCCATCAACCTGCGGGGCGAGGTCCTGGGCGTGTCCCACCTGCGCCACCTCCTACAGGGAGAGGCCACCGGCGTCGATCCCGGCACCGACGGACTCTCGGTGGTGGTGATCTCAGCCGCTGGCCGCCGCCTGGGCATCGTGGTGGATGCCTTTGTGCGCCGCCAGGAAGTCGTCATCAAGCCCCTGGCGCCCTACCTGGCCAGCCTGCCCGGCATCAGCGGCGCCTCCATCATGGGCGACGGCGGCGTGGTCCTGATCCTCGATCCGGCCGAACTGCTTCAGTTGGCGGTGCAGGAGGTCGTGTGAACCCAGGCGACGGCCTCCTGTCTCGGCCCGGAGACGGCGGCCCTGAGGCCGCCTCCCAGCGGTTCCTGACCTTTTTCCTGGATGGCCGGTCCTACGGCCTGCCCCTGGCCCAGGTGGCGGAAATCTCTCCCCTGCGCCCGCTCAACCGACTGCCTCACATGCCCCGGGCTGTGGAGGGGATCCTCGAGCTCAGGGGACGGGTGGTTCCGATCATGAATCTCCGGGAGCGCATGTCCCTCCCACCCCTGGAGGCAGACCGCACGGGCACCATCCTGGTCCTGGACCTGGCAGGCACCGCCACGGGCCTGCTGGTGGATGGCGTGGACGCCGTGATCAGCGTCCAGCCGGAGGCTCTGGTGACGGCCAGCCCCATGCTGGCGGGCCTGAGCGGGGCCTGGGCCCTGGGCTTCATTGCACTGGGGGAGCGCCTCATCACCATCCTGGACGCCGCCACGATCACCAACCTGGGTGGCGGTCACGGCGTGGGGCAGGAGGCCCTCGCCACCCGGAGCCTGGAGGAGCGTCTTGACGAAGACCTGCGCCACCTCATCGACATGGCACCCAGCAAGGACGCGGGGCAGGAACAGGGCCGGATCCTCCCCCAGATCGAGAGCTCCATCACCTACACCGAGCAGGAGATGGGCAAGGTGATGAACCGGGTGGAGGCCATGCTGGCGGGGACGGACCGGGCCTTCAAGGGCATCGGCTACCTCAAGCACGAGGTCGGCCTGGGCAAGCTGCCCAACCAGGAAAAGGCGATCGTGGACCTGGAGCGCACCAACCAGGAGCTCGAGGACACCGTGTTTGTGCTCATCCAGCAGATGCAGTATCAGGACATCGCCCGGCAGAAGCTGGAGCGGGTCATGGTCCACCTGAAGGGCATGCAGGGCGTCATCTCCGGCAAGCTCCGGGCGAAGGACTGAGGCGGCCTCCTTCCCCTGGAGCCCAGGGCCTTCCCCGGTCACAATAGGGGTTTGGCCCAGGAGGCCCCGTGAGCGTCACCCCCTTCACCGAAGTCCGATTCCTCGCTGGCCAGATCGGCGAGACCGTCCGGCTGCGGGGCTGGGTCCGCAATGCCCGCACCAGCAAGACCCGCTTCATCGAACTGCGGGACGGCTCGGGCTTCGTCCAGTGCGTGGTGGGGGCCGCCGAGGCCGATCCCGCTGCCTACGAGCTGGCCGGCAAGCTCACGCAGGAATCAGCCATTGCCCTCACTGGGGTGGTGCAGCAGCACCCCCGCACCGGCCAGCCCGAGATCCTGGTGAAGTCCCTGGAGCTCATCGGGGGCAGCACCGACTTCCCCATCACCCCCAAGGAACACGGCACTGAGTTCCTCATGGAGAACCGCCACCTGTGGCTGCGCAGCCGCCGCCAGTGGGCCATTCTGCGCATCCGGCACACCCTGGTGAAGGGCATCCGCGACTTCTTTGACAGCGATGGCTTCACCCTCCTGGATGCGCCGATCCTCACCCCCAGCGCCTGCGAGGGCACCAGCACCCTGTTCGGCACCGAGTACTTCCACGAAGGCACGGCCTTCCTCAGCCAGTCGGGCCAGCTCTATCAGGAGCCAGGCATCGCAGCCTTCGGCAAGGTGTACTGCTTCGGCCCCACCTTCCGGGCCGAGAAGAGCAAGACCCGCCGCCACCTGACCGAGTTCTGGATGGTGGAGCCCGAGGTGGCCTTCGCCCACCTGGACGACGTCATGGCCCTGGGTGAGCGCATGACCAAGTACCTGATCCAGCGGGTGCTGGAGGCGCGGCAGGAGGAGCTGAAGATCCTGGAGCGCGACACCGCACCCCTGGAGACGGCCCTGGGTAACACTTTTGACCGCATGACCTACACCGAGGCCGTGGACAAGCTCAAGACCCTGGGCAGCGACATCCAGTGGGGCGAGGACTTCGGCAACGACGACGAGACCATCCTCATGAACGCCACGGACCGGCCCCTCTGGGTGCACCGCTTTCCCCGGGCCTTCAAGGCCTTCTACATGGAGCCAGACCCCCTGGATGACCGCCTGGCCCTGGGCGCTGACCTGCTGGCCCCGGAGGGCTACGGCGAGGTCATCGGCGGCGGCGAGCGCGCCAGCGATCTGCAGTACCTCCTGGACCAGATCGAGCACCACCAGCTCACCCGGGCCGACTACGAGTGGTACCTGGACG
>SESD01001057.1_pt1 | contig 15769 bp, 9 predicted proteins | sample 3171411 | NCBI WGS metagenome assembly SESD01 (sample SAMN06051880, study PRJNA518727) | freshwater metagenome | biome: subpolar coniferous forest; feature: holomictic lake; material: water; isolation source: holomictic Lake 442, 16.5 m depth | place: Canada: near Kenora, Ontario | collected...
AAGCCGGAAGACCTGATTGGTGAGAACGGGTTGCTCAAGCAACTCACGAAGCTGCTGGTTTAGAAGGCGCTGGAAGCCGAGATGGTCGATTACCTTGGTCACGGCAAGAACGAGCCGGTATCGGCTGGGGGGAACGGTGGTCTTCATTGACCACGTTGCCCATCTCTTCCGGCCGTCGTTTCCACGAATCAGGGGGGAAGCCATTAACCTATTTTTCCGGTGTCGGATTTTCGAAGAAGAATTTAACGGAAATCACGGATCTAACGGAGAGAATGACTCGCTTGGAGCGGTTTAGAACGTCCCGCGCTGAGATTAGGCCTTCGTCTGAACCAGCAGCCTGGCTTGCTGTCAAAGATCTGCGTTGCCTTGATATACAGCCGGCCTAGCATCTCAACCGCTTACGATGGATCAACAATGATCAAGAAACTGCTGTGGCTAGTGTTTGCATTGACGATGGCGGCGCAAGCCGCATCGTTCGACTCCGCAACGCCATTTCGCCCGGCGTTGAAGCCGGAACTGCAACAGTCTCAAGCGGCACATCTCGCAGCCGAACTCCTGACCCGCTACCACTACAAGGCGATGCCTCTCGACGACGCCATGTCAGAGAAGATATTCGATCGATATCTGAAGGCGCTTGATTCCGAGAAGCTATTTTTTGTTCAGACAGACGTTGATCAGCTAGCGCGCTTTCGCACGGTGCTCGACGACGCCATCATCAATGAAGATCTGACCGTTCCCTTCGCCATTTTCAACATTTATGTCCAGCGAGCGGCAGAGCGTTATGCATATGCCCGCAGCTTGCTCAAGGACGGGTTCGACTTCCAACAGAAGGAAAGTTATCCCTACGCAAGGGAAAAGGAGCCCTGGCTGAAATCGGAGCTGGAAATGCGTGATCTGTGGCGCAAGCGGGTCAAAAATGACTGGCTGCGTCTGAAACTTGCCGGAAAAGACGACAGGAGCATCGCCGCGGTTCTCGACAAGCGTTATGAGAACGCACAGAAGCGTATCGGCCGGATAAAGAGCGAGGATGCCTTTCAGACGTTCATGAACGCCTACACCATGGCCATCGAGCCACACACCAACTACATGGGCCCACGCGCCGCGGAGGATTTCGACATATCGATGAAACTCTCACTGGTTGGAATCGGCGCATCCCTGACAGAAAAGGACGAATACACCACGATCAGGGAACTCATTCCTGGCGGCCCGGCGATTCTCTCGGGCCAACTGAACGTCGGGGACCGCATTCTTGGCGTTGGGCAGGGTGAGAAGGGTGTCCTGACGGACATCGTCGGTTGGCGTCTGGACGACACGGTCGCTTTGATTCGCGGTCAGGCAGACTCCATCGTCCTGCTCGACGTTCTCCCTGCGGATGCCGGCCCGGATGGCAGGCACAAGCAGATTTCGCTTATCCGGAAAAGAATCAGGCTGGAGGATCAGGCTGCCCGGACATCAGTCATCTCCTTTACGGACGGGAAGGTCACGCGCCGCGTCGGCGTGATATCCCTTCCCGGCTTCTATGAGGACTTCGATGCCAGACAACGAGGCGAGAAGGAGTTCAGAAGTGCCACGCGCGATGTGGCACGCTTGCTGGAAGAGTTGAAAAAGGATCGGGTCGACGGCGTGCTTGTCGATTTGCGTAATAACGGCGGGGGTTCATTGACGGAAGCGGTTCAACTCACGGGCTTGTTCATAGGCAACGGACCCGTGGTGCAGCAGCGCAACGCCAAGGGACAAGTTCGCGTGGAAAGCGATGCCAGGGCGGGCGTCGCTTGGGATGGCCCGCTGGCCGTCCTGATTAATCGAGGCTCGGCCTCGGCATCGGAAATTTTTGCCGCGGCGATTCAGGACCACGGCCGCGGGTTGCTGATCGGTGCGCCAAGTTTTGGCAAGGGTACCGTGCAGGCCATGATCAATCTCGATGAGGTTGCAAAAACCGGCAGGCCAGCATTTGGTGAGCTGAAATTGACCGTCGCCCAGTTTTTTCGCATTAACGGGGGAACCACGCAATTGCGGGGGGTGAAGCCGGACATCATCTTCCCCTCATTGTCCGAGGCAGAAAGCTTCGGCGAATCGAGCTTCGACAATGCGCTGCCTTGGGTACAGATCAAGGCCGCCGACTATGCACCGGCCGACGATCTGAAATTTCTGCTGCCTGTTCTGCAGGCGCGCCATGATGAGCGCATCAGTATCGACACGGAATTCGGCTATCTGCGGGAAGACATCGCCGAGTACCAGCTACAGCGTAAAAAGAACGCGGTGTCACTCAACGAGGCCGAACGACGTAAGGAACTTTATCTCCAGGAAGCAAAAACGACATCCCGTGAAGCAAGGAGAACTCACGGCAATCGCTCCGGCGACCAGAAGAATGGCCGCGAGAATGTCCCCGCCTTGAGGGACGATGGCCTGCAGCCGGAGGAGCGGACACTTGTCAGGGAATTGGCAGACGAAAAAGCGGGCAAGAATGCCAAAGACATCGTACTTGACGAAGCCGCGCATATCCTCGGCGACGAAGTGGGTCTGCTAAAGCCCAAGGCCAGTTTGGCGTCCCGTCTCAAGCCGGGCGTCGCGTGGATTCGCGATGAGGCACAGGGGGCAGACGCGATTCCCGCCGGCGCTTGGTAACGGCAGGCCGACATACCCGTTCCTGGGAATTGAGTCGCCTCGTTTTATGGCAACTCATGCTTATTGGGGCAGGGTGACAGCAAGCCGGAACCCCAAATCACTGCGTCGGCTGACGACGTCATAAGCGCGGCGTTTTGCGATATGCCCGCTTCGGTAAGCCAGGTGCATGAGGCGCTGAATGTTGTCCCACGACCCGCCACGGGGTGTGTGCAGCTTGCAGTCGCCGGGTGCCGTCACGCCGGTCACGCTCGGCAAGCCTCCGGACGCTGCGTTGTCGCAATCCTGAGTCCATTCCCAGACATTGCCGATCATGTCGTACAGCCCCCACGCATTAGGCTGCTTGGCCGCGACCTGGTGAGTGGTATTACTGCTATTGCTTTCATACCAGGCCACGGGCTCGATTTTTTCACTGCCGCAGTATTTGCTTTCGCTACCTGCGCGACAGGCATACTCCCACTCGATATCACTCGGTAGCCGGTAGGCCTTGCCGGTCTTGGCGTTGAAACGACGAATGAAGTCCTGTACATCATTCCAACTGACGCGTTCCACCGGGCAATCGTCGCCGCAGTCGCTGAATTTGCTCGGGTTGCGGCCCATCACTGCTTTCCACTGCCCCTGCGTGACTTCGGTCTTGCCGATGGCGAAACGTTCGACCTCAACAGGATGTTGTGCGCCTTTTTTGGCGTCTCGTCTGGACTTAAATGCCGGATTGCCGGTCCTGAAACTCCCCGCCGGGATTACAACCATCTCGGGGCAGGTATCGCAGTCCCGGAATACCGTGCCGGGAATACGAGTCTCTGTAGGTTTTGTGTCGTCAGCGCTTGCCGCATCCGCTGTCAGGAGGCAACAACTCAAAAACAATGTAGCTAAAGCCATTAACCGGAAGACTATGGACAACACTTTCTCCTCGCAAATTTGACAGGACTCACTCACCGATATGCGGCTGATCTCAGGGTCACTTAGTGCTTTTGTTGGCCCATGTTCCCGTAGCGTTAGTGAGCCTTAACTGCCTTGACGGTCCGGCCAATCAGGACATGGCGATGCTACACGCATTTAATGACAATCGTGGTCTCTGAGAGACAAACGCCTCTTGCATGACTAGCGGTTTGTATGGACTACGAACCGGAGCCTGCAATAGACGCGAAAAAGTCGCGCTAGGCGACGTGGTTGGCATTGACTATTCTCGCCTGAGTTCATGCTAAAGATCGTCGTCGTATTCTTCGTCTTCAGCGCGTTCCGGAAATTCTTCGCATTCCATTGTTGCAACTTCTCGGCAGCCAATTGTTACGGCAACGCAGCTAACCAAGCTTTTTCTCCAGCGCTGTTCCGTCTGCAGCTCTCCATACATCCTGTAAAAAGATGCCCCCGACGCCTAGTCGGGGGCAAAGGGAGGAATATCAATGAAACGTTGAGGAATGGGAGATACCCCAACAGGCTGCAGGATATCGGCAAGGTGTAACAGGGTCGTTGCCAAATGGCTTCAAGTGTTACGTAATGTTTATCCGGCCAGCAGTGGATGTCGGGCGCATGTGCGCCGTCCTGCCCTTCTCCGCATCCACACGGAATTGCTCCATGGGATTGCCCGTCCATGACGCATCACGTCTCTCGTGTTGCGCAACAGCAGTCTGAACAAGTTCCGGACGGTCGCTTTCAGTTTTCAGGCAGTGAAGCGCAGCGTGTAATAAATGAGTCCACCGACATCTAGGCAACAAATCGACACAATTCCCCCCTCTTTGAAATGACTTAAGAACATTCTGCTTGCTTAATGCACCTGTGGTCATACCTGCGATGCAGAGGGGGGTGTCATCATGCTGATTCCAGAATGGAATGAATTGGTGGCAATAGCAGATTGCCTGGCTGTCGCCCCCTATTTGGTTGCTTGGCTATCTGGCAAATATGGCGAGGAGGAAACCTCTTGTGATCACTAATCAAGCTGCAACCGACTCTCTTACCGGTCTTGCCAACCGCCGCGCACTCGTGGCGGAACTTGAGTCGGAAATCACGAGGCAAAGGCGTTGTGGCGGAGTCTTCTCCTTGGCCGTGCTGGACCTTGATGGATTCAAAGCACTAAACGATTCAAAAGGGCACGCTTCAGGCGACGAGGCGCTGAAACTTGCGGCCGACATTCTGCGTAGCTGTACCCGGGCATCAGACTCAGTCGGAAGGCTGGGCGGTGACGAGTTCGCTGTAATCATGCCCAACACGCAGGACGTGGATTGCAGCTTAATGTTTCACGAACTCTGCAGAACTATAGCCGAGCGAATGGGTACTGCTGGGTTCGAGCTGACCGCAAGCATAGGTTGCAAGACGTTTAGGGCGCCACCGGAAAGCCCTTCTTGCGCATTGCAGCTTGCGGACAAAATCATGTACGACGCCAAGGCCGGTGGCAAGAATCGGGCTGTGGATTCCTAGCTGCGTAAGTTCGTGCCTGTCGCAGATCCCACTATTGCATAGCCCGCTTGTTTTTGTCTGGTGTTTTGGGTACAGTGATTGCGTTTCTATATTTTTATCAGAAACTAATCTAGAAGTACCGGGGGCAAACCTATCGAAAGTTAGGGACGCAAAACCACCGGCCTACCGCGCGAATCATGCGCCACGGCAGCGGGGTTGCCAGTAGATCGCCGTCCTTTCGGCGTCTATTGTCGGGTGTGGCCCTCGTTTTTCGGGAGCGTTGGGGCCATGAATAAAGCAATCAAATCGTACCTAGAATGCCTTCTGGCGGTTTCCACCGCGACGCTGCTATGCGCGTGCGGCGGCGGATCGGACAGCCTGCCGGGCGCAGCCGCCCCGTCGGTGACATTCGCCGCCGCCCCATTAGCCACCGGCACCACAATATTCCAATTGGACAACGCTGTGCTGGCGGATGCGCCAGGCCAGGATCAGGTTGCGCTTCCTGCGTTCCATGCGGCTCCCGTTTTGTTGAACGAGCCGGATGACCTGGATGTCCATGACAACGCGGCGTCGGCTCGCACAAGACCCCATCGGCATGCCATTCCGGCCCAATCGGCCGGTTTGTCCTCACGACGCCTGACCGCGCAAGGCATTCGTGAGCACCATGCGGGACGTCATGGCACGGCTGATAAAGCTTCCATGCCGACGATGACGCAGAACGCATCCGCGGCGCCAATGGCCGCCGGCAGCGTCATTGCCACCTATACGCCGGCACAGATCCGGGCAGCCTACGGATTGCCGGCACTGCCGGTCGCCGGTTCGATCATTACCCCGGCACAAGCGGCACAGATGGGTGCCGGTCAGACCATCTACATCATCGATGCGATGCATGACCCGAATGTGGCCGCCGAACTGGCGGCCTTCAACGCCAAGTTCGGCTTGCCGACTTGCACAACGCAAGCGATTTCCACCACTACGCGTTTGCCGTTGGCGCCTGCTTCCACCACAACCCCGGGCTGCGTGCTGTCCGTTGCATATGCCACCGCCAGTGGAGCGATGACCGGCACTGCACCCGCCTATGACTCCGGTTGGGCCACGGAAATCGCGCTCGACGTGCAATGGGCGCACGCCACCGCACCTCTTGCGCGCATTATTCTGATCGAATCCTCTGACGCGTCCCTTAACGGATTGTTGGGTGCTGTCAATTTGGCCAACGCCATGGGGCCCGGCATCGTCTCGATGAGTTTTGGCGGCGCCGAAGGCAACTGGACCGGTTCTGTGGAGTCTGCGTTCAGCGGCGCCAATATGACCTACCTTGCGGCTGCCGGCGACTCCGGTGCCGGCGTTCAATGGCCTGCCGTTTCTCCGCATGTGGTTGCCGTCGGCGGCACCTCATTGACATACTCCGGCAGCGGCGTACGGAGTGAAGCCGCCTGGGCCGGAACAGGTGGCGGCGTCAGTGCCTACACGCCGACGCCCGCCTACCAAGTCAATGCCATTCCGGGTCTGGGCTCCGTGGCGCATCGCAGTGTGACGGATGTTTCCTTCAACGCCGATCCGGCGACCGGGCAGTATCTTGCTGTCATGCCGGCGGGAAGTACGGCCGTCAGCTGGATCAGCGTCGGCGGCACCAGTCTCTCCACGCCGCAATGGGCCGGAGTCATCGCCATTGCTAACGCTCAACGCGCGATGGCCGGCAAAGCGTTGCTCGGCGCGCCACACGCTGTGCTCTACACCCAGATCGCCACGGTGCCGGGGACGTATGCCAGTACCTTCGGCGATGTCATCAAGGGGGCCGATGGCAGTTGTAGCCTTTGCGCCGCAAGGACAGGCTACGACCAGCCCACCGGTCTGGGTACGCCGAACGTCATCCCCATGCTGAACGCGCTTTCCGGCATTTCTCCAGCCCCCGTCGTCACTCCGGCGACGATCACCGGTACCGTGGGGACGCCCCTGTCATTCACGGTTTCCGTTGTGGCTGCAAATCCGATGACCTATGCCTTGGCGGGCGCACCTTCTGGCCTCGTCATCAATTCGACCGGTGCCGTGACCTGGCCGCTGCCGGTCGCCGGAACCTATTCCGTTACCGTGACGGCCACGGATACCAAGACCGGACAGAGTGGCCAGGGTGTCTACACCCTCAGCATTGCCGCACCGACGGCCCCCGTCGTTTCGCCCGCGACGATCAGCGGCACGGCCGGCGCCGCGCTATCGTTCCCGGTAAAAGTGACCGTCACGGCAGCCAATCCGCTGACATACACGCTCGCCGGCGCGCCATCCGGGATGGTTATCGGGACGACGGGAAGCGTGACCTGGACCACTCCCGTGGCAGGCACCTATACGGTCACGGCAGTCGTCAAGGACACTAAGACGGGTCTCACCGGGCAGGGCGTCTATACGGTGAAGATTGTGGCAGCCCCGGTTCCCGTTCCTCTCGGCCCCGTAATTACGGGCACAGCCATGACCGGTATTGCCGGCAAGCCGATGACAGGTTCCATCAGCTATTCCGATTCCGGTGCTTCATCGATATCCATATCCATTTCAGGCATTCCCATGGGCATGACATTCTCGATGAGCGGGATGACGCTGACAGCCACCTGGGCCAATCCGGTAACAGGGAGCTACAGTCTTAAAGTTTCGGCGATTGATTCTGCCGGACGTAGTGCCCAGGTTTTGATACCGGTTACGGTGACAGCTCACTGAGAGCTACGATCCCGCATTGTCCGCAGTCCGGATAGCGACTCCTGCAGGAAGAAATACAATCAGAGCTACCCTGTTATATTTTCAGGACGGCTCTTGACCCGACAGAGTTAGACGCAGCGGCAGGTTGTTCAAACGCCGGCCCGCCGCGGATCGAGTCGTCACGGGTTGAATCCAAGCTAGCAAGCTGCCGCTTGCAATAGGACGCCCACCGGTAGTTGGTTCGTCAACACCGTGAAGTCTTATACAGCCAGGAAACGTCGCCAGGGTAAGTGATACATGCTGACCGAAATCGGAGTAGGCTCCTTGGTCCAAATTAGAGACGCTGCTACATGACTCACGAAGTACCAAGAGATAGCGCACCAATCCTCGCCCTCGCTGCCCTTGGCGTTGTCTATGGTGATATTGGCACCAGCCCGCTTTATGCTCTAAAGGAAGTCTTTGGCAATCCCCACCATCCGGTACCGATCACGGCGGAGAACGTGCTAGGCATCCTCTCACTGGTGTTCTGGTCGCTGGTAGTTGTTGTCTCCTTCAAGTACGTGACCCTGATCCTGCGCGCTGACAACAAGGGCGAAGGTGGCATCATGGCGCTGATGGCGCGGGTACTGGCCGACGATGGTATTACCGGCCGTATGCGACAAGCAGTGGTGCTGCTGGGGTTGTGCGGCGCGGCGCTGTTTTACGGCGATGGCCTGATCACGCCAGCTATCTCGGTACTGTCGGCGGTGGAAGGCTTGGACGTCGCAACGCCGGTGTTTGCTCCCTATATCGTACCGATCACGCTTGGCATTCTCGTCGCCTTGTTCTGGATACAGAGCCACGGCACGACAAAGATCGGTGTGGTCTTCGGCCCGCTCATGGTGCTCTGGTTTGTTGTGCTGGGGGCGATGGGCGTGGCGCAGATCGGACGGCATCCTGGTATTCTCGTCGCGCTGCTACCCCAGCATGCTCTGGCCTTCTTCGCCGGTGATCCGACCTTGGGCTTTCTTGCCATGGGCAGCGTCTTCCTTGCCCTGACGGGCGCCGAGGCACTATATGCCGACATGGGCCATTTTGGCCGGCGGCCGATCCGTCTGGCATGGTTCGGTCTGGCCTTGCCGACCCTGCTACTCAACTACTTTGGCCAAGGCGCTGTTCTGCTGGCCGATCCTGCGACTGTCCGCAATCCCTTCTATCTCATGGCCCCCACCTGGTTTCTGCTTCCTCTAGTGGGGCTGGCCACGGCGGCCACTGTGATTGCATCGCAGGCGGTAATCACAGGCGTGTATTCGATCACGCAACAGGCTATCCAACTTGGTTACGCACCGCGTATGGAACTGCGGCACACTTCAAGCAGCCAGATGGGGCAAATTTACATGCCTGGGGTGAACTGGCTGATGCTGCTTGGTGTAATCGGTCTGGTGCTGGCCTTCAAGTCGTCCGTCGATTTGGCGGCGGCCTATGGCATCGCTGTTACCGGCACCATGATCATCACCACGCTGTTTGCCTACTTCGTTGCGCGCCGCCAATGGAACTGGCGAAGGCGACTGGCGCTACCGGTGTTCGGGGCGTTGCTGGTGCTTGATGTAATATTTCTCGCCGCCAATTCAACCAAGATTCACGATGGCGGTTGGTTTCCGCTGGTTTTCGGTGGATTGATCTATCTGCTGCTGACGACATGGAAAGCCGGACGTGAACTACTCGATGAGCGGCTCGACACCCAAGCCCTATTCCTCAAGCCATTCATCAAGGGTATTGAGGCTCCGGATACCATCACCGTACCGGGCACGGCTGTGTTCATGACGCCCTATCTTGAACATGTCCCACACGCTCTGCTGCACAATCTCAAGCACAACAAGGTACTACATGAACAGGTGGCGTTGGTCACAGTGATCGTGCTGTCTGTACCTCGCGTAGCCGATGCGCAACGGGTCGTCGTCGAACGCCTCAACCATCGCTTCTACCGTGTTCGCGTTCATTTCGGCTTCATGGATACACCTGACGTGCCAACGGCGCTTGAATGGTGCGCCGAGCAGGGGCTGGATATGGAGCCGATGACAACTTCTTACTTCCTCGGCCGTGAAACCGTCATACCGCGCATCGGTGCCGCCATGCCCTACTGGCGAGAGACCCTGTTTGCAGCTATGTGCCGCAATGCGGGTACCGTGGCGGATTACTTCGGTCTTCCGCCAAATCAAGTAGTGGAGTTGGGAACGCGGGTAACGCTGTGAATTAGTGATGGGATTCGATCAGTTGAAGGGGTTGCTCCCCTTAACCGCTTGAGGATGAGCGCGCATTGCCGCGCCGCCCAACCAAATTCTACCGTTTGGAGCGGTAGATCCAAGGCCGGACACCGGCCATTCTGATTCCCATGGCATCGCCAATGACCGCCCATCACTGTGCAGCCGAGGTTGCGCAACCAATATCACTAACGCATAGCGAACGGCAGCTATTCATTTTCGAGGGTTCCCGGCGAACGGCGGCTCCCGGTTTTCTCCACCGTCTCTTATGGGCACAGACTTGCCGGTGGCTTCCAAAACCTGACCGTCCGCAATCAGTCTGGAACCGCCGTTCCCAGAGGTTTTCAAGGTTTGCCTGGGTCGATGACTCTTCAAGACTGATTGCTGCCTGATGATAAATGCATCGCCAATGGCCGCTGTACACGAGAAACCTGCCGCTATGTTTTGCTCCGACTTAGCGAACGCAGCAAGACCGTAAACAGTTCGTCGGGGTTGAATGGCTTGATCAGGAAGTCGTTCATCCCTGCCGCAACGCACTGTGCCTTGTCCTCGGCAAAAGCGTTCGCGGTCATGGCGATGATCGGCGTATCCCGATACCCCGGAAGCTGACGTATCTCCTGTGTCGCCTCCAAGCCGTTGACCTTCGGCATCTGCATGTCCATGAAGATAGCCGCGTAGCTGTTCTTCGTCGCCAGAGCGACGGCCTCGGCCCCATCCTCTGCTGTATCCACCACAAGATCGACTGCTTCAAGCTGCATCACGGCGACTTCCCGATTGATCGGCTCGTCATCAACGACAAGAATGCGGTGACCGGAGTAGTGTTTCCGAATCTCCGCTTCGGCATCGACTACCGTTGCCGCCGATGCTGCCGCCTCCTCGCCCTTGTTCAGGTTCGCCGTAAACCAGAAAGTGCTGCCCACGCCCGGCGTGCTTTCACCTCCTGCTTCACCGCCCATTAGTTCTGCCAGCCGCCGCGTAATCGCAAGGCCAAGTCCGGTGCCGCCATACTTGCGGGTCATGGAGTTGTCGGCCTGCTCAAAGGTACTGAAGAGCCGGGACATGGCGTCAGGTTCGATGCCAATACCAGTATCCGTTACCTCGAAGCGCACCGTTACCGAATCGTCCGTCTCTCCCAGCTTGAGGGCACGCAGCGTCACGGTGCCTCGCTCGGTGAATTTGACGGCGTTAGTCGCGTAGTTGAGCACCGCCTGTTGTAGCCGTGTCGGGTCGCCCACCAGGTTGTGTGGCAAGTGTTCGGTCTCGATCAGCAGGTGGATACCCTTGGCCTTGACTCGCTCCGACAGGATCGAACTGACATTGGCCATCAGACTGCTGACGACGACCGGGACTTCCTCTAGGGTGAACTTTCCGGCCTCGATCTTCGAGATGTCTAGGACGTTGTTAATGACCGACAACAGGTGTTGGGCAGAGGCGTCGATGGTGTCGAGTCGCTTCGCCTGTTTGGGTGACACTCCCTCCTGGCGCAGAATGTTGGCCATGCCAATGATGCCGTTCATCGGCGTGCGGATTTCGTGGCTCATGTTGGCGAGGAAGGCGCTCTTCGCACGGTTCGCCGCCTCCGCATCTTCTTTGGCCTGACGCAGCATTCGATCGGCCTCTTTGCGCTGGCTGATGTCAGTGAAAAAGCTGATGAAATGGCTGGGTAGATCTCCGCTGGAGGGTTGGAAGTAAAACGTCACCTCGATCGGAATGATTCGACCGTCCTTATGGATCTCGGTCGTCTCGACAGTGGCAGAACCCTGTTCGCGTAAAGCCCAGGTAGCCTGCCTGAAGTTTTCGGAGGAATAATTTGGGTCAACGTCGGGCACGCCCATTCCAGCAAGCTCGTCCAGACGGTATCCGAGCAGACGCGCCGCATACTCGTTGACATACAGAAAGCGACCAGTATCGGCGTCGATCCAATGGATGCCGATCCCTGCACGATCCATCGCGAACTGGGTCTCGGCAAGACGGCTGTTACTTTTTGCCAGTTCCTCGGTACGCTCGAGAACACGCGCTTCAAGATTAGCATTGAGCTTTTTGATCTCGGCCTCTGCAAGCTTGCGCTCGGTGATGTCGGTATTCGTTCCAATCATTCGCAGCGGCTTGCCATCCGCAGCGCGCTGCACCACCATGCCGCGCCCCAGCGTCCATTTCCAGCCGCCATCTTTGCACAACATGCGAAATTCAATAGCTGCGGCGCCGGGCTTGCCTTCCATGTAGGGCTGCAACTTCGCAAACACGGCGGGGGCATCGTCGGGATGAATGCGTTTGCTCCACTCGTCTGACGTGGCACCGAAATCTGCATCGACGTAGCCGTACATCTCCTTGTAACGCGGCGAGAAGTAAGCGACTCCGGTTTGAATATTCCAGTCCCACAGGCCGTCGCCAGCTCCATCGATAGCAAACTTCCAGCGTTCTTCGCTGGCTACGAGCGCCTCCTCGGCACGTTTCCGATCAGTTATATCAATTGAGATGCCACATAGCGCATAGATACTGCCGTCCTCTCGACGAAGCGGCAGTTTGGTCGACTGATAGATGGCGGTTTTCCCGGTTGAAGGGACCGTATTGAACTCCTCCGCCCGTATCGTTTCGCCACTCTCGAGTACGCGGCGATCATTGCGTCGAATATTGGCTGCCGTCGCGTCATCGAAGAACTTCTCGTCGCCGAACCCGACGATGTCCTCCATTGCATCGACCCGCCACAAATCTCGTACCAACCGGTTGGCAAACAGATACTTCCCCGTGGCATCCTTCAAGTATATGTAGGCATCCACGTTTTCGAGAATGGTGAGCAGTTTGTTCTCGCTGGCACGTAGTTCCTGCTCGGCGCGCTTGCGCTCGGACATATCAACAAAGGTGACCACGGCACCCACCACGCGGCGATGGTCGATGATCGGGCGGGAGGTAAACGTCACCGGCAGGAAACTGCCATCCTTACGTTGAAAGTAGTCGCTGTCGTTGGTATGGGCAATGCCCTGTGCCAGGGTTTGGTGAATCGGCGACTCCGCCTCAGGATAGGGTCGGCCATCGGGATGCTGGCTATGCCAAAGTGCGTGAGCCGATTTCCCGATCAATTCGTCCTGCGTAAAGCCCAGCAGGGCGGTGGCGGCCGGATTGACCACCGTATGCCGGCCCTCTGCGTCCAAGCCGACGATTCCCTCACCGGCAGTCTCCAGGATGCGGCGATGGTCCTCCGCTTTGCGGTCCATTTCGAACCGGTAGTCCTTGACGGCGGCTCTGGCGGCCTGGCTGAGTTCGCTGTTCAGGTCGATCAGTTGGTGCTGCAGGTGGGTCAGTTCCGGCATGTCGTGCCAACCGATGGCGAGCACCTCATCGGGGGACACCGCCGTGAAGCGAAACAGCAAATTGATCGGAAGTCCTGTCGCTGTTGGCAGGTGGAACCGCGATAGGCTCTTGGCAGCTGTCAGAGAACGAATGTCCAATGTGGCAGGGCGCATCATGAGATCAACAAATATCTTGTCGAGCGTCATGCCCGACGGATCCATGCCCGTCAGTTGTCGCGCATAGGGGTTGCCATCGATCACCGCGCCCGCGTTATTGAGCCGTAGCACCACCACCGGCGCTTCGTTCCAGACTATGCCGTTGATTACGCAATCATGCATGGACAACGAGAAAGGGAGGTCAGGCACGGGTCAGGTAGCCTTCTAGATCATGTAGTGAATCGAAATATTTTGCCTGCGGATAGCGCCGCATCAGTTCTTCCCGGGCTTGTCGTCCTGCGCCATCGCCGTGAAAGGCGCGGCCGCCAATAAGCACTTCCAGCTGTGGGAATTCCGTACAGACTGCCTCGATCATGTCATCGAACCGCGGACGATTGAACAGAAGACTCATGGACAAGCCCACCACGTCGGGATCACGCTCGTGGATGAAATCGATCAGGCCCGCCGTGGATGTATTGGCACCCAGGGAGAAGCCGTGCCAGCCGTGCAACTCAAAAAAGTCGGCCACCATGCGTGGCCCGATCTGGTGATATTCCAGTGGTACGCAGGCAATGACTGCGCGGCGGTCCTTATGGGCCTGCATGAAGATTTTCGGGTAGACCAGCGCCAGCAGAACCTCGGTGATGGCCGAAGCCAGATGCTCGGTCGCCACCGAAACCAGATTCTTTTCCCACAGAGTTCCAACTTCGTACATGGCCCTCTGCATTAGATCGAGATACACCGTCTTCAGCAGCACTCCATGCCCCATCTGCTCATGAAGAATACCCGCACAACGATGGCGATCACCGGCCAAGAGTGCCTCGAGATAGCTCCGATAGCAGTTTTCACTGATGGCCGGACTGCCCGTCACGACGCTTCTCCCGGACTTTGTGCCGCCAAGGCACGGGCGCGCATAATCGCATCGGCAACCGCCGCGCACCACTGTGGCGAAAAGCGACGAGTATCACCTAGCCACGCGGTCAGGCTGGGCACGGCCTCGGTCAAACCGCAGCACTCATCGCAGACGGCAGAGACGAGCAGTCCGCCGGAATTCGTCAGACCAGCCCCACAGGCCGCCTCGAAGGCGCCAACCAGGGCGTCGAAATCGGATTGAGCGATCCAGGCCAGCCTGACTTGCCGCAGTTCTTGGGCGGCTTGCCGCAGTTTCCGATAGTCGGCCGCACGCGCCGGAACCGCCGCCGATAATGCTTCGCACAACAGCTCCAGATGTACTTCCATCAGCCAACGCGGAATGCCACGGCTGGCCAGCACGCCGGCCAGCCACATTACCTGCTCATCGACATGGCTCTGCGGATGCTCTGCCAATGTCGCCAGGTAGCCGCCGTCCGAGCGGGTAAAAGCTTCGCCACGGTCGCCATAGCGCTCGAGAAAGTATGGATGAAGCTCTAAACAACGCCTGCCTGCGCGCAAGACGGCGTCGATTTCGCGCTCGTCACCCGGCAAGGGATGATTTCCTGAGTCTGGGTTGTATAGAGGATGGGGCAGATTCACATTCGCTGGCCTGTCTTTTCGGTTTGTCCGGATGTACCGATTTCAGCGGAAATTGTACGCCGCGCGCACCGCTTCCCATTAATCGAAGTCATAGCTGAGTGCGATAGACCAGGAAGAGTCCTCATTTAACGCAGCCAGGATCATGTGCGCTGTCGAGATGCGTCTTGATTACATCGAAAAACGATACTGCCGTGCTAACCGCTTCTTCGTACTCAGCCAACGGACATTGACTATCGGCAAATTGCAGAAACTCCTCCCAGCGCTGGCGTGATTGGTCATCATATCCACTGAAGAAGCGTATGGGCAGACTTGCACCCGGAATCAGTCTGAGATTGCGGGCGATAAACTGGCCGCCCTGAGTCGAGCCTTCAAGCGTGTAAAGAATGCCGACCAGAGCGCCAAGCGTCGGCTCTGGCTTGAATTGGATTTTGCAGGCAAGCGGCAAACGTCCGAGAGCATTAAGGTCGGATTCAAGCGCGGGCAACTTGCGTCGTGACTGGTAGTCGAAAAGGTCAGGGTGTTCTGCAAGAAACTCAAGAACCCACGCTTCGGCTTGAGCATAAACACCATGAAGGGCCGCGAGCGCCAGGCCATACTGGGCCACTGTTAGCTCACGCTCAATTAGTGGCGCAAGCACCGGATGGTGATCCAGTAAATGATGGGGCGCCTTTGTTGCCTGCCGAAGTCGGCTGTGCAGTTCAGAAGATGGAGCTATGTTCGTCACGGTCAGTCCAAGGGAAAACTCTGTTCTTGGGAACCCAACCGATTGGCGCCTAGTATCAAAACCTCAGAGTTGGGTGAGGCAACACGGCGACTGTACCATCGCTCCCCTAATTTTATCTGCATGATGCTTGAATGGCAGTTCTAGCGCGGTAA
>SESD01001059.1_pt1 | contig 15759 bp, 7 predicted proteins | sample 3171411 | NCBI WGS metagenome assembly SESD01 (sample SAMN06051880, study PRJNA518727) | freshwater metagenome | biome: subpolar coniferous forest; feature: holomictic lake; material: water; isolation source: holomictic Lake 442, 16.5 m depth | place: Canada: near Kenora, Ontario | collected...
ATGTGCGAGGGTTTCTGCGGATGAAGAGCGGGTACAAGGGAACGTTGCTGGATCTGGACCGGCGGTCGCGCGAGAGCGTGCCGCCGCGGCGGTCGCGCATGTCGCGGGACTGGATCCCGCTGGGCGGGCGGCTGGCTGCGAGCGCGGATTTGGAGGACGCCGAGGCGCCGCGCTGGCCGTGGCTGAGCGCCCTCCCCCTGGCTCTGGCCGCATTCCGGGCCGGGCGGCTGCCGCTGCTGCGGGCCGCGGAGCAGTGGCGCGGCCGCCTGTTCCAGGAGCCGGTGCGGCTGACGCGCTTTGTGGCGATCGGCTACCGGACGATGCCCGCGAGTGTGCCGGATGAACTTGCCTGGCTGCGCCATCTGGGCGTGCGGCAGGTGGTGCTGCCGATCGAGCCGGAGGCGTCGGACGCGCAGCAGGCCCGGACGCTGGCTGCCATCCAGCACCTGCGCCAGGAGGATTTGCGGGTTGCGGCCGTGCTGGGCCTGCGGCGCGGCGCCGGCGCGGCGCCGGAGGCCTGGCATCAGTTCTGCCATTGGATCCTCTCGCAGGTCGGCTGGCAGTTGGACTGCGCGCAGCTGGGGGACGGAATCGAAGCGTTTGTGCGGGAGCGCCGAGGGTCCCACGGAGCGGCCGCGCTGTGCGCACATGTGCCGCGCCTGCGCCACGACTATCCGGGCGTGGCCCTGCTGGCACCGGGAGTGGAACAGGTCGAAACACCGGCGCTTGTTACGGCGCTGCGAAAACTGCTCCCTGCTGGTGCGGCGTGGGATGGCATGACCCTGCTGGCGCCGGCATGGCAGGCGCTGGGAAGCGTGGCGCGTGACCACCTGTTTCTGCGGCAGCTGACCCTGGCCGGCGGCCTGGCCGTGCGGCCGGGCGTGGCCGGAGGCCGGGTGCAGGTTGTGTTTCCGCCGCCGCAGGCCGGATGCGATGCGGCGGCAGCGGAGCGGATCGCCGGGAGCGTGGTGCGCCGGAGTGTGCTGGCGCTCTGCTCGGGCGTGGCTGACCGCGTGACCATCGGCATGGACGCGGCCACGGCCGTCCCCGAACGGCAGACACTGTCCACGGCGATCCGCACGCTTGTGGACCAGCTCGAAGGTGGGCGTTTGGTGCGCCGCGTGCGGGTTGGCGATCCCAAACGCGACTTTGTGCTGGAATTCGCGCACACGGACAAGCCGTCCCTGCTGGTCGGATGGACCGACGGCGATCCGCAGCAGGTGTCGGTGCCGTTTCTTGTCGGCACGGCCAGCGATTTTCTTGGCCGCTCCGTGCCCATGCTCCCCCACCCCCGCATCCGGCTCACACGCAGCATGGCATATTTCAAGGCTTCGTAAGGCGGGCGTCAGCCCGCAACCCAATGAATGAACGAATCAAGGACACCGAGAGCACAGAGAGGAACAGAGACCACAGAGAAATGCCTGCCTGCAGCCGGCGTACCGGCCGCAGCCGAAAGAAATTCTCTTTGTGCTCTCTTTCCTTCTCTGTGACCTCGGTGTCCTTGACGCATACGTCCGATTGGGTTGCGGGGTGACGGTTGCCTTGCCCTCGACACGTTCACTCGCCCCCTTCCCCATCGCCCTTCAAAACCCCATGAACCCACTTCTTTCCAGCGACACGATAGCGGCCATTGCCACGGCGGAAGGGGCGGCCGGGGTGGCCATGGTGCGGATTTCCGGGGCCGAATCGTGGCAGGTGGCGGAGCGCGTGGTGCGCTGCAAGGGGTTGCGTTTGGCGGATCGCGGCAGCGGGCGGTTCCTGCACGGGTACTTTGTTAATCCGGCTGACGGCGCGATCATTGACGACGGCATTGTGCTGCTCTTTCGCGCCCCCGCGAGCTTCACGGGCGAGGACGTGGTCGAACTTCAGGGGCACGGCGGGGTGGCGCTGCCGCGCGCCGTGCTGCGAGCCGTGCTTTCGGCCGGGGCCCGGCTGGCCGAGCCGGGTGAGTTCACACGCCGGGCTTTTCTGAGCGGGCGGTTGGACCTGACCCAGGCTGAAGCGGTGATGGATCTGGTGCATGCGCGGTCGGAGCGCGCGGCGTTGGCGGCGCGTGCACAGCTTGCCGGCCTGCTGGGACAGGAGATTGATTCCTTATATAGGCGCCTGACCGCGCTGTGTGCAGACGTGGAGGCGCAGCTCGATTTTGAGGCTGGCGATTTGCCGGCGCGGGTGCTGGACGAAGCGGCGGCGCGGCTGGATCAGGTAATCACAGATGTGCGGCGCTTGCTGGCCACCAGCCGTGAAGGGCGACTGCTGCGATCCGGTGCGCTGGTGGTGATCGGCGGGTGCCCGAATGCGGGAAAGTCGTCTCTGTTGAATGCGCTGCTGGGAGAGAATAGAGCTATCGTTAGCTCTACGGCTGGCACCACGCGCGACACGATCGAGGAGGGGGTGGTTCTGGATGGCATCCCCTTGCGCCTGGTGGATACAGCCGGCTTGCGCGAGACGACAGCACACGTGGAACAGGAAGGCGTGGTCAGAGCGCGCCAGGCATTGGAACAGGCTGATTTGGTTATTTACTTGATCGATGCCTCACGGCCGCTGGCAGAGCAGACCACGGGATTTGCGCGGAATACCGCGCAAATCTTGTTGGTCATGAATAAGATGGACCTTCCGGTAGTGGTGCAGGAGGGAGAAATCATGCAGGCGTGGCAGGGTGTCGAACACGGGATCGGCAGTCAAGCAGCAGGCGAGCATGATCTTCCACCCGATGTGCTCAAGCTTTCGCTCAAGACTGGCGCAGGGTTGCCAGAGCTCAAGCAGGCGCTGATTGAGCAGCTGGGCGTGGAACGCCAGGCTCCTGTGCATGCGCTCGTAACGGAACGGCATCGATCCGAACTCGTGCGGGCAGAGCAGGCCATGCTCCAGGGACGAGCCCTGCTGGCTGACGATGAAGCGCATCTGGTGCTGGTGGCAGGCGAACTGCGCAAAGCAACCGAAGCACTGGGCCGGATCAATGGCCGATGCTACACATTCGACCTGCTGGACCAGATTTTCTCCAGGTTCTGCCTGGGGAAGTAGCGCGATAAATAACCGAAAATCAGTTATTTTTCAGGCCTTTTTGCAGCTCCGACACGTCTGTTCACCGGTTGTTGATAAAGCGTTCAAAAAAGCGAACCTTTTGGCTGAACAAGCTAATAATAAACCAATCGTTTTTCATATAAACTACTGAAGACAAGCACGTTACGAGTTTTTCGCCGAGTTTTTGTTTCATTCGACCTTTTTCCTTTTTTACCTGTTGAGCAAGTTGAAAAGAGAGTCATCATTTTGCACCATGAGTCTGTGCCTCTTGTTGCCAGACACCGTAGGATGTTAAGATACTTGGACAAGGAAAACGATGTCTGTCTTGATCCAGAATCCGAATGATTTTGATGTCGTTGTGGTGGGTGCAGGACACGCCGGCGTGGAGGCTGCCCTCGCGTCTGCTCGCCTGGGATGCCATACATTGCTGGTGACGCAACTGCGCCCAGCGATGGCGCGCATGCCGTGCAACCCATCCATCGGCGGGATTGCCAAATCGCACCTGGTGTTTGAGCTGGATGCCCTCGGTGGTGAGATGGCGTGCACGACAGATGCCACCGGCATTCAGTTCCGAACTCTTAATGCCAGTCGCGGTCCAGCGGTGCAATCCAACCGGGCCCAGTGCGACAAACAGCGCTACTCAGCACGCATGCGACAGAAGGTGATCGAGCAGCAAAACCTGACGGTGCTGGAGGATGAGGTCACTGCCATTTGGATTGAAGGTAGAGACCTGTTGCGAGGGATCCGCACCGCGCGCACCGGCGAGATACGGTCGCGGAGCGTGGTCTTTGCCACAGGGACTGCTCTTGCCGGACGGATTCATGTCGGCACGGAGGTGTTCCCAGGAGGCGGTGACGGCCGTCCTGCTGCAGAATCGCTGTCCGCTAGTCTTCGCACGGCAGGTTTCGAGCTTAAAAGATTCAAGACCGGCACGCCACCCAGACTTGATGGTCGATTCATCGACTGGTCACAGACAGAAATCCAGTCTGGAGACGAACCTCCGCCGCTCTTTTCGTGGAATTATCGCCGTCAACGTGCGCAGGACAGTTGGAATATTGGCCAAAACATTCGCCAGATGTTCCACGTGGAACATCTCGCAGCAGCGCGTGCGGAGGATGGATCTTCAGGCGCTGCTTCACCGAATGAAATTCATTTGTTCCACGTGGAACATTCAGGTCCAGATGGACAGATCCCATGTTGGTTGACCCATACCACGACGGAGACTCATCGGATCATCCGCCAGAACCTGAACCGTAGCGCGCTCTTTAACGGCTCAATTACCGGTGCCGGAGTTCGGTACTGCCCGTCCGTGGAAGATAAAATCGTAAAATTTCCGGATAAGGCTAGCCATCATGTCTTCCTAGAACCGGAAGGCATGGCGACCCACACCATCTACCCCAACGGCATCTCCAATAGTCTGGATCGCGATGTACAGGCTGAGCTGGTGCACTCCATACCCGGACTTGAGCAGGCGAAGTTTCTGGAATACGCCTACGCCATTGAATACGACTGCATTGACACCCTTGAGCTAGTTCCCACACTGGAATCCAGGCGCGTCCACGGTCTGTTCTTTGCCGGGCAGATCAACCGCACGACCGGGTACGAGGAAGCCGCGGCGCAAGGGTTTGTGGCAGGTGTGAATGCAGCCTTGCAGGTTCTGGCGCGAGCGCCTTTCACGCTCAGCCGGCAGGAAGCCTATATTGGTATTCTGATTGATGATCTGGTTACTGTTGGCACCAACGAACCGTACCGCATGTTTACATCCCGTGCGGAGCGGCGGCTGATCTTGCGTCAGGACAATGCCAGATTTCGTCTATTGGAGCCTGCCGTACACCTTGGCATCGCGGCGCAGGACTTCATACAGGAGACACGTAATTATTCAGAACTTGTTGCTGAAGAACTACTTAGGCTAGACAATGCACATTTTGACGGCGTTTCCCTGTCCACTCATCTGTCACGCCCGCAGGTTCGATACCACGACTTGCCGGATGCCAGACTCGATCTTCCGGCTGAAGTTCGCGAGCAGATTGAAATCCAGGTGCGCTATCGCGGGTATATTGAGCAGGAGAAGCGGGCTGCGCAGCGGGCGCGGGCTGACGAACACGTGCGGCTTCCCAACTGGCTTGATTACTGGCGTGTGCCAGCCTTGCGCTACGAGGCGCGCGAAAAACTGCACGCACAGCGTCCGGGCAACCTGGGTCTGGCCTCGAGGATCCCCGGAATCACGCCGGCGGACATATCCGTGCTAACGATAGCTCTTAGGCGCGGTCCACCAGAAGACTGTCGGACTTAGGTCTCGGATCGGTCCCGTGCCTTCTGCCGACAGTCTCCTGGTTGAGCAACCCGCCGTCAGCGGGTTACGAAAACGCAAGTACAGCCAGAATAATTGTTCCGACTGCTCTTTTGGTTGCGTATTACACTGCTATTCAGCGCCTGGCGATGGCTTCACAGGAAAACTTTCCTCGTCGCTATTCCTACAGGACAGGTGTAAAATGCTTACATGGTGTTGCTGCAATAGCGCACCGTTTGCCCGTCATGGAGCAAGGGTCTGGCATGAACGGCGAGGTCGTCATCCTAACAATCGTCCTGTCGCTGGCCAGCGGGGCGCAGCTGGCTGCGGCCGTGGCAGCCATCCGGCTGATCCGCATCACCGGCCGGCCGCTGGCGTGGTCGCTGATCGCCACCGCCCTGACCTGCATGACGGCGCGCCGCATCATACCGCTCTGCCTGCTGCTGGCGGGCTACCCGGTTGCGGACGCCAGCCTAGCCGTTGAAAGCCTCGGGCTGCTGACCTCGCTGCTCATGCTCGGCGGCATGCTGCTGACCAGCGGAATCTTCAAGACCATCCAGCGCGACCGCGATGCGCTGGACCTCGCCTCTCAGCGCCTGCAGCATGCGCTCGTGGCTGGCAAGGTGGCGCTCTGGGAGTGGAACATCGCCGCCGGCACCCGTGAGTGGTCGAGCCTGGTGGACGACATGCTCGGGTTTTCGCCCCACGGTTTTCCCCGCAGCTACCGCGCGTGGGAGACCCGCCTCCATCCGGACGATCTACCCGGCGTCCAGGACGCCATCCGCCGCAACTTCGAGGCGAACGCGCCCTACGACGTAACCTACCGCATCCAGCGCGTGGACGGCTTGTACGTCTGGTGGCACGAGGTCGGCCATGTCAACCGCGACCACAACGGCGCGCCTATCTCCCTGGCCGGGGCGAGCGTGGACATCTCCGACCGCATGCAGCACGAGGAGGAATACACCGCCATCATCCAGACGGCCATGGACGGCTTCTTTGTTGCCAGCATGCAGACCGGGCGCCTGCTCGATGTCAACAACGCCTACTGCCGCCTGGTTGGATACACGCGCGCCGAACTGTTCGCCCGGCGCATCGCCGACCTCGACCTGAATGAAACGCCCACGGCGCTGACCGCGCATTTCCAGCGCATCGCGCTCGCCGGCCGCGACCAGTTCGAGACGCGCCACCGCTGCAAGGACGGCCGCCCCGTGGACGTGGCCATCAGCGCGCAGCACCTGCCCAACGCCAACCGCATCTGCATCTTTGTCAGCGACATCACCGAGCGCAAGCGCAACGAATCGGCCCTGCGCGTGCGCCTGGCCGAAACCGAGCGCTTCAACCAGCTCACCACGGAGCGGGAAGAGCGCATGATTGAGCTCAAGCAGGAGATCAACCGCCTGCTGCAGGAGCTGGGACGGCCGCCCAGCCATGTCGTCACCGCAGACTTTTCCAGCGGCAAAAACACCCCGGCAGCCCCTGACGGTCCGGCCGGCGAACCGACGGCGCCGCTGCCGGAACCCGCACTCCAGGATCTGCTCGACCGCCGGCAGATGCAGGAGCTCCTCGAAAGCTTCAGCGCGGCCGCGGGCATTTCCGCCTCGATTGTCGACCTGCGCGGGAATATCCTGGTGGGCGCCAACTGGCAGCCGATCTGCACCGCCTTCCATCGCATCCACGAGCGCACCTGGGCGCGCTGCGTCGAGAGCGACACGGATCTCGCCGCGAAGCTCACGAACGGCAAGAGCAACACGCTCTTCACCTGCCGCAACGGCCTGACCATGGCGGCCGCGCCGATTCTCGTCGAAAACCGCCCGCTGGGCCATTTCTTCCTCAGCCAGTTCTTCCTGGAACCGCCGGACACCGCCTTCTTCCGGAGCCAGGCCGCCGAGTTCAACTATGACGAAACCGCCTACCTGGCTGCGCTCGCCCGTGTCCCCGTGGTGCCCCGCGAGAAGCTCGAGCCGCAGCTCCGATTCCTCACCAGCTGCGCCAGCCTGGCAGCCAAGATCGCCCAGGAGCGCCTGGGCGAACGGCAGCACGAAAATCTCGCCCGCCGCACCACCGCCGAGATGCGTCACCAGCGCGAAGCGGCCATCAACCTGGCCCAGGATGCCATCGAGGCGCGCCGCCTGCTGGAAGCCAGCGAGGAGGCGCTGCGCCAGAGCCGCGACATGCTCGCGCGCATCCTCGATACCGTGCCACAGTGCGTCTTCTGGAAGGATGTCAACAGCGCCTACCTCGGCTGCAACCAGCCGTTTGCCAGGGCCTTCGGCCTCGAGTCGCCGCAGGAGGTCGTGGGCAAGACCGATTTCGACCTGATCCCGTCGCGCGAGGAGGCCGAGGCCTACTGCGCGGACGACCGCGTCGTCATGCATGACAGCCGGCCCAAGCGCCACGTCATCGAGCACGTGCAGTGCGCCGACGGCGAGCACATCTGGGTCGACGCCACCAAGCTGCCGCTCGTGGACAAGGATGGCCGGGTCTATGGCGTGCTGGGGATCTACGAGGACATCAGTGATCGCCGGCAGGCGGAGGAGCTGCTGCGGCAGCAGGAAACGCGCCTCCGCTTTGCGCTTGAAACCGTCGGCGTCGGCGAGTGGGAGTTCAACCTGGCCACGCTGGCGGCCCGGCGCTCGGAGCAGCACGGCCGCATCTTCGGCCACGAGCCGCCCCTGCCGCCCTGGTCGCTCGAAATCTTCCAGAACCATGTTATAGCCGAGGATCGCGAGCGCATGAAGCTGACGGTTCGCGATGCCATCCGGCTCGGGCGCGATCTGGACTTCGAGTGCCAGATCGTGCGCCGCGACGGCGCGCTGCGCTGGATCTGGGTCCGCGGCCGCCATGTGTGGGACGACAAGGGCCATCCGGTGCGCATGGCCGGCATCGTGCTCGACATCACGGACCGCCACCAGGGCGAGAACCTGATCCGGCAAAGCAAGGAGCGCCTGCAACTGGCCCTGATCGCCATCGAGGACGCCATCTGGGACTGGACCCCGGCGCACAACCGCCTGTACTGGAGCCCGCGCCTGTTCAGCATGCTGGGATATGCGCCGGATGAATTCTCCCCCTCGGTTACAACCTGGGAGACCCTCCTGCACCCGGACGACCAGCCGGCCGCGGTCGCCATGCTGCAGCAGTGCATGGATGGCCGCCGCGACGAATACCACCTCGAAGTGCGCTACCGCACCAAGTCTGGCGACTGGCACTGGGTGTTGGTCCACGGCCGCGTGCTGGCGCGCGGCCTGCACAACGAGATCATACGCATGGCCGGCACGCATACCGACATCTCCGCGCGCAAGCAGAACGAGGAGCTGATCTACCGGCAGCTCCAGGAGCTGCAGCGCTGGCAGACCGTGATGCTCGGCCGCGAGCAGCGCGTCATGGAGCTGAAGCGAGAAATCAATGCGCTGCTCTCCCGGCTGGGCGAACCGGCCCGCTATGGCAGCGCGGTGAAGGCTTAGCCCCGCACGCGTGCAACTTGGAGAAAGAAGCATGTCCGCGCCAGCCACAAAAAGAAAATCGCCGCGCACCGGCTTCCGGGTCAGCCAGTGGCTGCCGCTTGTTCTCCTCGCCTCCCTGGGCGTAGGCGGAACCGGCTGCTGGTACTTCCTGAAGCAACGGCAGATCATTCAGGCTGATCGCTACAACGAACTGCATGCCATTGCGCAGATGAAGGCTGCGCAGATCGTCTCCTGGCGGGTTGAGCGCCTGTCGGACGCGCGCCTGTACGCATCGCAAAACATCGGCCCGCTCGCCCTGGCATGGCTGACCAACGGCCCGGCCCTGCAGGCAGCCATGCGGGAACGCCTGCAGCAGGTGGCCAGGATTGAGGGCTATCCAAATCTGCTCCTGACCGCGCCAGACGGCCGGATCCTGCTCTCGCTGGCACCCTGCACGCCACCCGCGGACCCGGCTGCGAAGCAGTTGGCCCTGCGGGCGGCTGCCACGCGCACGGCCGTATTCGGCGACTTCTTCCGCTGCACGGAGTGCCGGGAGATCTTCCTGGATGTGGCCGTGCCGCTCCTCGACCCGGCACTGCAACCGGCAGCCGTGCTGATCCTGCGGACCAACCCGGAGGAGCACCTGTACCCGCTCATCCAGTCCTGGCCCCTGCCGAGCCGAAGCGCCGAGACGCTCCTCGTGCGCCAGGACGGCAGCCACGCCCTCCTCCTGAACCGGCTGCGCCACAGCCAGGCGCCGGCCCTGACCCTGCGGCTTCCGCTTTCAGACACGGAGGTGACCGAGGTTCAGGCTGTCCTGGGAAAAACAGGCCTGGTTTCCGGAAAAGATTATCGCGGCGAGCCGGTTAAAGCCGACCTCTTGCCGATCCCCGGCACCGCCTGGTTCATGGTGGCCAAGGTCAACACGCAGGAGATCATGGCCGAGGTCAACTACCGCGGGCAGGTCATCCTGATCTTCGCATGCCTCGTCATCCTGTTGATTCTGGCCACGCTGGCCGTCCTGTTCTACTTCGGGCAGGCCAATCTGCTCCGGGAGGCGCAGCGCGCCACGCTCGATGCCGCCGACGAGGAAGCGCCCGTTTCCGACGGGATGACGCGCAGCGCAAAAAAGGAGACCCTCCTGGCTTCCGGCATGGTTGTCTTCTCCGGCGGACTGGTGCTGATCGGGTGGTTCCTTGACTGGGACACGCTGAAGGGCGGCCTTCCCGGACACGTCAGCATGATGCCCAACACGGCCGCCGGGCTGATGCTCGCAGGGCTGGCCCTGGCCGCGCTGGCCTGCGCCGAGACCTCCAGGCTGCTGCTGCGCATTACGCAAACCTGCGCCGCCGCGGTGGCCGTGCTCGGGCTCTGCACGCTGGCGGAATATTTCCTCGGCGTGGACCTCGGCATCGACCAGTTCCTGTTCCGGCAACCCGCCGGGACGCCGGAGACGCTGGCTCCGGGGCGCATGCTGCCGACCACCGCGCTCAACCTGCTGCTGACCGGCAGCGCGCTGCTGCTGTCCTCCGCCCTGCGCCGCGCCCGAATCGCCCAAGGTCTGATGCTGGCCGCGATGCTGCTGGCGTGGCTCCCGCTGCTGGGTTACATCTACGGCGCGAACCACGTGTACGACATGGGCCTCTACACCCGGATGTCCGTCCTTTCGGCCATCTCCTTCCTCTTTCTCGGCCTGGGGCTGCTGTTCCAGACCCATCGGGAAGGCTTCGTGCGGTTTGTCCTCTCCGACAACCTCGGCGCGTGGCTGCTGCGGCGGATGCTGCCGTTCGTGGTGCTGGTACCGCTGATGATCGGCTGGCTGGGCGCGACCGGGCACCGGATGGGCTTTTACGAAAGCATCTTTGGCGGGGCACTCACGATGCTGGCCATGACGATCGTGACGCTGGGACTGCTCTGGTGGAGCGCCCGGGCGCTGAGCCGGATCGACGCGCTGCGCCGCAGCAACGAGCGCCAGGTGCATCAAAGCCACGAGCTGCTCCGCGCCACGCTGTATGGCATTGGCGATGTCGTCGTGGCCACGGATGTCGGCAGCCTCATCACGCAGATGAACCCCATGGCCGAGCAATTCACCGGCTGCACCGAAACCGAGTCGCTGGGCAGACCGCTGCACGAAGTCTACCGCATCATCGACGAAGGCACTCGCGACCTCATTGACCTGTCCGCCGGCTTGCGGCGCGCCGGCAACCCCGGGGAGAAGTTCAGCCATGCGCTCCTCGTTGCCCGCGATGGAACGGCGCGTCCGGTCACCGGCACCTGCGCGCCCATCCACGACCGCAGCGGCAATCCGATGGGCATGGTGTTGGTGCTCCACGACCAGTCCGCTGCCCGCGCCGCCGAGGCCCGGATCCAGGCGGAGATGGAGAAGCTGGTCACGGTCTTCGAGTGCGCGCCGGTGGCCATGCTGGTGATCAACGAGCAGGCCAATATCGTCTGGGCCAACACGGCAGCCATTGCCCTGGCGGATGCATCAGCGGCTGAAAACATGCAGGGGCAGCGCCCGGGCCATGCGCTGCACTGCCTGCACACGGCCGACGATCCGCGGGGGTGCGGCCTCGGTCGCGAGTGCCCGCTCTGCCCGCTGCGCCGCGGTCTGCTCACGGTGATCGGCAGCAACACCGCCCTGTTCGGGGCCGAGATCAGCATGAATCTCTACCGCCACGGTCTGCCCAGCCAGGTCTGGCTGCGCGTGGGAATGGCGCCGCTCCTGCTCGACAACCGCAAGCATGTCATCGTCGCCTTGGATGACATCACCAGCCGGAAGCAGCTGGAGAACCAGACACACGCCGCCCGGGAGGAAGCCAACCGCCTGCTGGCAACCTCAGATCAGTCCCGCCTGGCGCTCCTGGGCGCCATCGAGGACAACCAGCTGCTGGCCGAGCAGCAGCAGCACGAGCGCCAGCGGCTGGAGAACATCCTGGAAGGCACCCGCGCCGGCACGTGGGAGTGGAACGTGCAGACCGGCGCGACCGTGTGCAACGAGCGCTGGGCGCAAATTTTGGGCTATTCCCTGGAAGAGCTGGCGCCGGTCAGCATCGACACGTGGAATAAATTGACGCACCCGGACGATCTGCAGAACTCGAGGGCTCTGCTCGCGCGTCATTCTGCCGGGGAGTTCGCGTACTACGAGTACGAAATCCGGATGAAACACAAGGACGGCCGCTGGATCCCGATCCTCGACCGCGGACAAATCGCCACCCGGACCCCGGACGGCAAGCCGCTGCTGATGTTCGGCACCCACATCGACATCACCGAGCGCAAGCAGGCCGAGGCGCTGCGCCTGTCCAAGGAAGCCGCGGATGCGGCCAGCCGCGCCAAGAGCACCTTCCTGGCCCACATGTCGCACGAGATCCGCACGCCGCTGAACGCCATCCTCGGCTTTGCGCAGCTGCTGCTGCGCGACCCGGTGATCACGATTCGCCAGCGCCAGCAGATCGAGACGATCAACCGCAGTGGCGAACACCTCCTAGCGCTGGTCGAGGATGTGCTGACCATGACCCGGATCGAGGCCGGCCGCATGGAGCTCAACACGGTGGCGTTCGACTGCGCCGCGCTGCTGACGGACGTGGCGCGGATGTTCCAGCCGCGCCTCCTGGCCAAGCAGCTGCAGTTCGACCTGCAGCTGGCCCCGGGTCTGCCGCGCTTTGCGAAGGCCGATGTGGGCAAGCTTCGCGAGGTGCTGATCAACCTGCTGGGGAACGCCGTCAAGTTCACCGCCCGGGGGCGGGTGAGCCTGCGCGTGGAGATCACCCGTCCGGCGGACGGACCCCATCTGCAGTTCCAGGTGGAAGACACCGGACCGGGCATTGCGCTCGCGGACCAGTCGCGGGTGTTCCGCTACTTTGAGCAGACGCACGCCGGAACCACATCCGGGACCGGCTCCGGGCTGGGACTGGCCATCAGCCGCGAGCTGGTCCGCCTGATGGGCGGCGACATCACCTTCTCCAGCGAGGTTGGCAAGGGGAGTACGTTCCGCTTCGACATGCGCATCGAGCTCGTGGACCATGCGGATGTGCAGCCGGTGCCAGCCGAGCGCCGCGTGCTCGGCCCGCAGCCGGGACAGCCGCCGGTCCGGCTGCTGGTGGCCGACGACAACGCAGACAACCGCGAGCTTCTGCTGCAGATGCTCGCACCAGCCGGGTTCGAAACCCGGCAGGCAGCGAACGGACGGCAGGCGCTGCACGAGTTCGAGACCTGGCACCCCCGGCTCATTCTTCTCGACCTGCGCATGCCGGAAATGGATGGCATGGAAGCGCTCCGGCAGATCCGGCTGCGCCCCGGCGGCCGCAACGTGCGCATTATCGTAGTGACGGCCAGCGTGCTGGCGAACAAGAGCCGGGAGATTCTCGATGCCGGCGCCGACGCCTTCTTTGTGAAGCCGTTCCAGGAAACGGAGATGTTCGAGAAGATCGGCGAGCTGCTGGAAATTTCCTGGATCTGGACCGACTCGATGGACGAGCCGCCTGCCGTGGTGCTGCCGACGCCGGAAGAGCTGGCGAAGCTGCCCGCCGAGCTGCGCCGCACCCTCCGCACCGCCGTTGTCCGCGGCGACTTCGACCAGGTGCAGGAGCAGATCGCCCGGGTGGCGGAGATCGCCCCCACGGTGGCGCAGGCGCTGCATAAGCTGGCCAACCGGTACGACAGCCACAGCCTGCTGCAGCTGCTGGACGAAGGAGGGGAACGTGAACACCATGCCTGACAAACCGGCTCCCGGCCACGCGCCAGGCGTGCTGATCGTGGATGACACGCCCGCCAACCTCCAGGTCCTCGCGGAAATGCTGAAAGATCACGGCTACCACGTCCGCATGGCCCGCAGCGGCGCACTGGCGCTCAAGGCGGCGCAGCATGACCCGCCGGACCTGATCCTGCTCGACATCACCATGCCGGAGATGGACGGCTACGAAGTCTGCGCCCGGTTCAAGGCCAACGCACAGCTGCGCGAGATCCCGGTCATCTTCATCAGCGCCCTGACCGAGCCGCTGGACAAGATCAAGGCCTTCAACGCCGGCGGCGTGGACTACCTCCCCAAGCCGTTCTACAGCGAGGAGGTGGTAGCGCGTGTGCGGACACACCTCGAGCTCCGACGGCAGCGGCAGGAGCTGCAGGATCGGGTGGCGCAGCTGCGCGAACTCGAGCACCTGCGCGACAGCCTGGTGCACATGATCGTCCACGACCTCCGCGCCCCGCTGAACGGACTCCAGGGCGGACTCGAGCTGCTGGACATCACGGCGAAGGCCCTGCCGGAGGAAAGTCGAAAATGGCTGGTCTTGTCGCAGGGATCCTGCCGGAAGCTGGCCGAGATGATCAGCACGCTGCTGGACATCACGCGCCTGGAGCACAACCAGATGCCGCTGCATCCGGCCCCGGCAAACCTGGCGGAACTTGTCCGGCACGGCATTGATCTGCTGGGGCCGACGGCGCAGGTGCGCTGCGTTGTCGAGGCCGGCGGCGCCAGCAGCCCGGTGATCCCGTGCGACGCGGCGCTGATGGTCCGCGTGATCACCAACCTCGTGGGCAACGCGCTCAAGTTCAGCCCGGAGACGACGCGCGTGCGCGTGGCGCTTGGCGCGGAAGGCGCCGGCATGGTGCTGCGCGTGACGGACAGCGGCCCGGGCATACCCGCGCCATACCATGCGAAGATCTTCGAGAAGTTCGGCCAGGCCGAGCTGCAGCGCGAGCACCAGCAAACCTCGACCGGCCTGGGTCTCGCGTTCTGCAAGCTCGCCATCGAGGCGCATGGCGGCAAAATCGGCGTCATCAGCAAGCCGGGCGAGGGGAGCACCTTCTGGTTCGAGCTGCCGCTGCGCCGGGATGCGGCCGGCGAGGCGGCCGCGGTTCGCGATTGAACCCGCCGGCCGGGGCATTGTAAGGTGGCTACTGCCGGGCGCAGTGCTCCGGACCGTACACGTGGGGGCCATGCCGGACCCGGGAGCTTGTCACATGCCAAATACGACCGCACACAGGAGCTGGTCGCTGACGACTTCCAGCTGGGCCCACCAGCTGGTGGTGGCCTTTGCGCTCATGACCATCATCCCCCTGCTGACGCTGGGGTATTTTCTTTCCGCTTACGTGCTGCCGTTTATTCGCACGCGCGAAAGCATGGTCCTGATCCTGTGTCTCAACCTGCTGCTGGCCATCGCGGGGTTTGCGCTGCTGCGCGGCATCCTCCAGTCGTTCCTCAAGCTCAAGGAAAACCTCGAGGCCATCACCCGCGGCGATTTGAACGCGCAGCTGGAGCCGGCGCAAAACCCGGACATGAACGACATCGTCACCTCGGTGGGGGGGATCATCCAGCAGCTGCGCGAGGACCGCGCCAACCTCCGCGCCTATTCCGGCAAGCTGGAGAAGCTGGTGGACCAGCGCACGGCGGAGCTCCGCACGGCCAACGAGTCCCTGCAGGCGGAGCTGCAGAAGCACGAGCAGGCGGAGATCGTGCTGCACGACGTGTTCCGCCGCCTGCACCAGTCGCAGGACGAGGAGCGCCGGCGCATCGGGCGCGAGCTGCACGATTCCACGGCCCAGCGGCTGGCGGCGGTCGTGATGAACCTGGAGCGGCTTCACGAGGCCCTGCCCGCGCACGATCTCCGGCTCATGGAGCTGATGACCGGAACCTTCACGCTGATCGACCAGAGCGTGCAGGAGGTGCGGACCATCTCGTACCTGCTGCACCCGCCGCTGCTCGACCAGATGGGGCTGGCCTCGGCGCTGCGTCACTACCTGGAGGGGTTCTCCACACGCAGCGGCATTGATGTGACCGTGGAGGCGCAGCCGGACCTGAACCGTTTGCCCAACCACGTCGAGATCAGCCTGTTTCGCGTGGTGCAGGAGAGCCTGGGCAACCTGCACCGGCATTCCGGCTGCCACACGGCCCGCATCTGCATCCGGCAGCAGGACAGCCACGTGGTGGTCGAGGTGATTGACGACGGCAAGGGGATGGCCAAGGAGCTGCTGGATGCAATCCGTCGGGGCTCACCGACCGGCGGCGTG
>SESD01001060.1_pt1 | contig 15756 bp, 12 predicted proteins | sample 3171411 | NCBI WGS metagenome assembly SESD01 (sample SAMN06051880, study PRJNA518727) | freshwater metagenome | biome: subpolar coniferous forest; feature: holomictic lake; material: water; isolation source: holomictic Lake 442, 16.5 m depth | place: Canada: near Kenora, Ontario | collected...
TGTAACTTCAGGGTGTCGCTAAGACTGCTTGCTTCGTAATCGTAATCGTAATCATAATCATAATCATCTCCGTGGTAGCAGATTACGATTAAGATTAAGATTAGGAATGCTTTGGGATGATTCTGCCGATAAAGTTACCTCAGTGTTTCCTCGCGGCGCAGCCGCGCGGCGGCTTCGTGGTGGAAGCCGCCCAAACGAAGCTTCAGGAAAAGACCATGGGGCCCCGGGTTTGCCCGCTGGCATTCCTCCCCGTGTTGCCGTTAGAATGGCAATTTAACGGAGGGAGCGGCTCGATGCGGATTGTACAGATCATTCCAGGTACCGGCGGCACGTTCTATTGCCAGAACTGCCTGCGTGACCTGGAACTGGTGCGGGCGTTGCAGCGGCAGGGGCATGAGGTGCTCGTGGTCCCGCTCTATCTGCCGATTGCGCTGAATGACGCGTCGGCGAAATCCAAGCCGGCCTTTTACAGCGCGGTGGTTCTCTACCTGCGACACGTCTGCCCGCGGCTCGCACGCCTGCTGCCAGCCGCCTGCTGGCGGATCTTCGAGTCCATGCCTGTGCTGCGCCTGGCCGCCCGCCTGGCCGGCAGCACGCGCGCCGCCGGGCTGGGCGACATTACCGTTTCCATGCTGCAAGGAGAAAAGGGGCGCCAGGCCGAAGAGCTGGAACGGCTGGTGACATGGCTGCGCAACGACCTGGCTGCGCGTCCGGATGTGGTGGTGCTTTCCAATGCGCTCCTGCTGGGCCTGGCCAGGCGGATCAAGGCGGAGTTGCACGTGCCCATCGTTTGCTGGCTGCAGGATGAGCATGTGTGGTCCGATGCCATGTCTCCGGCCGAGGCCGCACATGTAGGCCAGGTGCTGCGCGAACGTGCGGCAGACGTGGATGGGCTGGTGGCGGTGAGCCGAACCTACGCCTCCCGCATGACCGCCGCGCTAGGGCTGGCGCCGGAGCGTGTGCGCGTCATTCACATCGGCGTCGAGTCGTCGCCGCCACCGCCGGCGGGTCTGTCCCGCACCCCGCGCACCGTGGGCTTCCTGTCACGCCTGGCCTCCGGCGAAGGGTTCGGCCTGTTCGTGGAGGCGTTTATCGAACTGCATCGCGATGCGCGCTTCGCGGATGTGCGCATGAAAGCCACCGGCGGCATGACCGACCCGGCGTATGTGAGCCGGCAGCGGCAGCGGTTACGCCGCGCCGGCCTCGGAGATTTGGCGATCATTGATCCGGATGCCTTTCGGAACCAGCGGTCAGCCTTCCTCCAGTCGCTCACGCTGCTCTCCTCGCCGGTGCCGGACGGTGAGGCCTTTGGCACCTACGTGATTGAGGCCATGGCGGCCGGTGTGCCGGTGGTGGAGCCGGCAGCGGGTGCCTATCCGGAGATCTTTCAGGAGGCCGGTTGCGGCGTGCTGTGTGCGGCAGCGGATGCCCAAGCGCTGGCGGCGGCCTGGGCTGCGCTGCTGGATGATCCGTCACGCCTGGCAGATGAAGCCCGGCGCGGCCGTGACGCCGTGCAGCGCCACTTCAACCTGGAGCGCATGGCGCGTGAGACGGTGGCATACTACGAGGAATTACGGATCCAGGGGTCAGGAGAACGCGTTGACAACGCAGGTGGCCCGGGCGCTCCGCGCACGGGCAGGAAATAGGACAGATACGTGACTCGCACATGCCCGTGCGCGGAGCGCCCGGGCCACCTGGGTAACCAGCGATTACAACCCAATGCACGGTATGCGCTACAAACCCGACAAGAAACTGAAATGGCAGATGCTGCTGCTGCCGACCGCCGCGCTGCTGGCGGCGGTTTGCGGGATTTTGGCCATCCTCGATCTGTTTGCGCAGCGGAATGTGAACCTTGCGGCCTGCACGCAGCTCGCGTCGCCTGCACCCCGCACTGACCGCCCCGCCCGCGCCTCGCTACAGCAGTGGCGCCGGATTTGGACCTGCCCGGCCGGCGCCGCGCTCACCGCCGCGCCAGCGGCCTGGAGCAACGGCTGGGTGGTCACAACGAAGAACGGCTGCGTGACGGCCCTGGATGACCAGGGGCGCCGGCTGTGGCAGGTGTCGTTCACCAATGTGTACTTTGTCGGCTCGCCGGCAGTGGCAGGCTCAAATGTGGTGGCGTCCGGCAGCGACGGTGACGTGCTGGCCATGGATGCGGCGTCCGGCAAACGACGGTGGCAGGTGAAGCTGGATGCCACGTTCCTCCACGGACCACGGGCCGTGCGCCTTGGCGACGCGTGGCAGGTGGTGCTGCTTTCGGCCAGAAGCGGCGAGCTGTTCACGCTCGAAGCGCAGCACGGGCAGACAGTCTGGCAATCCCTGCCAACCAACGAGAGCGATGGCGAAGTCGGTTCCGACGGGTCATGTCTGGCCTACGGCAACTGCGACGCGGCCATGCACGTTTTCAATTCGACCACCGGGGAGAAACGGGCGCAGATCCCGGTTGGGGCAGGTGTGACGAACCGGGAGTCGTTGTCGGATGCCCCCTCCGGCGTCATGGCTGGAGGCGTGCTGGTTCGCGACGGGCGGATCTATGGCGGCACCGGCGGCGGTGAACTGGTCTGCGTGGACGTGGCAGGCAGTCAGGCGGTCTGGCGCGCCAGGGTGTCTGAAAACGAAGCGTTCAACACGCCTGTGGCGTATGGCCAGAACGTGTTGATGAGCACGCGGCAGGGCGATGTGCTGTCGTTCGAGGTGCGTAGCGGAGAATTGCGGTGGCAGGTGTCATTGCGCGACGTAATCAAATCGCTCTGTGTAGTGGATGACGCGGTCTTTGTCGTGGCCGGTGGCAGCCTGGTAGGGCTGCGCGCCACCGATGGCGTTGTGTTCGTGAAAGCCGCCATTGGTGACAACGTCGAGGGACCATCCTGGAACGGTCGTGTGCTGGTGGTGGCGGATGACGGCGGGAATGTGATCGGATTTCGGGGGGAGTAGGAAGCGGGATCAGTTGGAGCGCAGATGCGCCCCCCATGGTCTCTTCCTGAAGCAGTTGGGAGTTCTCACCACGAAGGACACGAAGAGCACGAAGTCGCCTATCCACGGTCTGGCCGTGTATATGCTGCGCCGTTCCCACTCCTGCGAAAACCGCCACCGCCAGACACCAAACAAATCTCCCCGTCAAAGTTGCTTCATCACTAATGAGTTGCGAATCTCTTTGACGCTCACAAAGCGAAGGTCTATCGTTGCATCAACAACTGGTCTGACAATTGCTTGCGGCACCCCACGCCAGCAAGTCCGATAGGCGGTCCATATAACGTTCGCGCCTCTGCGCGAGAAAACTTGCACGATATAAGGTCTGTTCTGGCTTTTGATTGCTTCGTAATCTGTTGATCGGTTATGTTCTTGGCGTGCTCTATTAAGCGAGAGGATTCACCGCGAACCACCGGTTGCTGCCGACGGCTAGCCTTGGGTGGCAAGTGGTTTGTGGCAGGACCCGCCGCGGCAGAGCCGGAACATCTCAATGACAATCGGCGCGCTACGCGCTATCATGTAATTTCATCCAGCCGTGATCCCGCCGGCGCTTCGGCAGGCGCCAATGACCACGGAACAATTCCCCTCAGGGAGACAGCCATGGCCACTTCCTTCATCAGCCTGCAAAACGTGGTGAAGCGATATCCGATGCCGGGCGCGCCACCTGTGGAGGTGTTGCGCTGCGTGAATCTGGATGTGGAGGCCGGCGAGAGCGTGGCGATTACCGGACCTTCCGGTTCAGGCAAGACCACGCTGCTGCAGCTGCTCGGCCTGCTGGATGTGCCGGACGAGGGTGTGCTCTCGTTTGCCGGACGGGATCTCTCGGCGCTGGAGGAATCCCAGCGGCAGGCGCTCCGCAGCGAATACATTGGCTTTGTGTTTCAGCTGCACCATCTGCTGCCGCAACTGACCGTGCTGGAGAACGTGCTGGTGCCGGCCTGGGCAACGGGGCACGCGGACGAACATCTGGAGCGTGCCCACGAGCTCCTGGAGCGGATGGGGTTGTTGGAGCGATGCGACCACCGCCCGGCGCAGCTCTCCGGCGGCGAGCGACAGCGGGTGGCGCTGGTGCGCGCGCTGCTGCTGCGCCCGGCGCTGCTGCTGGCGGACGAACCCACCGGCTCGCTGGATCATGCCGGCGCCACCGCGCTGGCAGATCTGCTGGTGGAAATCAACCAGTCCGATGGCATCACGCTGATTACCGTGACTCACTCCCGCGAACTCGCCGCGCGCCTGTCGCGCCGGATGCGGCTGCAGGATGGTGTGCTCAGACAAGCTTGAGGCGGGAGAAGGAAGACAGAAGTCAGGATTCAGAATTCAGAAGGAACCCGCTGGCAGCCTGTCGGACTTAGTGGGATTTTTCGAAAATGGTGCAACGTATTCGGCTATGCGTGAGATTCCCTTCGGCAAGCTCAGGGCAGGCTCTCGCTTCGCTCGGAATGACACATCGCCGATTGTCATCCTGAGCGAAGCGAAGGATCTCTATGCTCATCCAAATTTCTCCCGAAAGATCCACAACCCCATGAACACCTTCCGCTGGCTCATTCGCAGCCTTCGCTTCCACCGCCGCCTGCACCTGGCGCTGGCGGGCGGCGCGGCGCTGGCTACGGCCGTGCTGGCCACGGCGTTGTTGACCGGTGACGCACTGAATCGCAATCTGTTGCGCATCGCGCAGGAGCGCACAGGCCAGGTACGCGCGGCGGTCGAATTACGCGGCCGCTTTGTAAATGCTGCGCTGGCAGACCGGCTGGAGAAGGAAGTTGGCGTGCCGGTGGCGCCTGTGCTGCGGCTTTCCGCCGCCGTGCTATCCATTGCCGAAGACGGCACCGAAGCGCAACTGGATCGTGTGAATGCCTATGGGGTGGATGCGCGTTTCTTCGCGCTGGGCCTTCCGGTAGAGACGGCTTCAGGACGTTTAGATGGACGGCATCAAGCCGTCCCTACCGGTGGGCGTATAGCCCAGGGCGTGAATCCAGACGATAAGCCGGGTAGGGCGGGGCCGCCGGACCCGCCGCGCCAACGGACAGTGCAGGAATTACTTGTCGGTACCCAGGGTGCGCCTGCGGATGTCGCCGCAAATCGCATGCTTCTTTCTCGTAGCGTGCAGGAAGCGTTGGGGACTACAGGCACGCAGGCGGTCCTTTCTCTGCGGTTCGAGCAACCCTCGGCTTTCCCGTCCGATATGCCGCTGGGCGACTGGCGCGGGGAACGTGTGGTCCGGCGTCCGGTACAGGTGCGCGGCGTATTGGCGGATGCGGAACTGGGGCGCCTGTCGCTGGTGGCGAATCAGCTGCCACCGCGGAACGTCTTTGCCGGTCGTGCGTGGCTTGGAGGGGAGGCGGGCGTCGGCAACGGCGCCAACCTGCTGCTGACCGTCGCGTCTCCGGCAAAACTTGAAGCGGCGCTGCGCACGGCGCTGCTGCCATCGGATGCGGGTGTGACGGTGGCGGCTGGCACAGGCGGCGTCTGGCTGGTACAGTCGGAACGCGTCTATCTCGACGAAGCCTACGCGCGGGCTCTGGACGAGAGCAAACTGGCGCCGGTGCTGGCGCTGCATCATCTGGCAGACGCGTTTGTGGCCGGTGGCTTGCGGGGACGCTCGCCCTCCCGCGCGGGGACAAATGGACTGGAAGAGGCGGTGTTGGCGCTTGAAACGCCCTATGGCTTTATCACCGCGCTTTCGCCAACCGACGATCCGCGCCTGGGTGTGGTGCCGGCGGGCATGCGGGATGACGAGATCGTGCTTAACGCCTGGATGGCGGAAAAGCTGGGGCTGGGCGTGGGCGATTGGATGACGCTGCGCTGGCGTCGGTTCGAGGCCGGCGGCAAGCTGGTGTCCGACACCGCGGAGTTTCGTGTGGCGCGGGTGCTGGACATGGCGGCCTGTGTGTCGGAACGCGAGCGGCTGCCGCGTTTCCCGGGGCTGAGCGATGTCAACCGCTGCGCGGACTGGAGTGTCGGCATGGCTCTGGACCCGGCCCAGCTTAACGATCCGGACAACGAGGCCTACTGGAAGGCCTATGGTCCGACACCCAAGGCGTTTATCACGCTGACCGCCGGCCGGCAGATGCTTGGTACACATTTCGGCTCTGCCATGACGGCGCGCATTTCGCCGGAGTATGGCCGGGAGGATATTGTGGCCGCGTTGCGGCGGGCGGAGCCGCGGGAGCTCGGGTTTGCGGTGCGGCCGGTGCAACAGGAGGCCTTGCAGGCGGCCGGGCAGGCGATGGATTTCCGGCAGCTCTTTACAGGCATGTCGTTTGTGCTGATGGTGTCGGCGCTGATCCTGACCGGGTTGTTGGCCTCGCTGAGCGTGGCGCACCGGCGCGAAGAAGTCGGCGTGCTGCGTGCTGCAGGCTTCACGCCGCAACACGTGATGGGGCTCTGGCTGACAGAATCGTCGATCCCTCTGGTGGCAGGTGTTGCGGCAGGTGTCGTGGCAGGTCTGGGTGGCGCGCGCTTGCTGGTATGGGGTCTGAACCGGTTCTGGAGCCGGGCGGTGGCGTCGGCACAGATTCCGTTCGCCATGGAGCTGGAGTCCTGCGTGGTGGCAGGTGTCGTGGCGCTGATCCTGTCGCTGCTGGCCGTGTGGTGGGGTGTGCGGCGTGCCATGCGCGTGCAGGTGCGCGAACTGCTGGGCGATCAGACCGGGGAAGAAGAGGATCCCGCAGGTAGCCCCTGGATTGTCGGTAACTTTTCCGCAGGGATGGGTGCGGCGCTGCTGGCGCTCGTGCTGCTGGGCACGGCGGAGTATGCGGCTGGCGCGTCCGCTGCCGTGGTTTTCTTTGGCGCCGGGCTGCTGCTGGTGATCTCGCTGCTCTGCCTGGCCCGCCTGCTGGTACAATTCCTGGGAAGTGCGGCCGGCCAGCCGGCCACAGGACCGGTGCGTGCTGGCGTGCTGAACGTGGCGCGTCATCGCGGACGCAGCCTGCTGGTGATGGCCTTGCTGGCGACCGGGAGCTTTCTGACTTTTGGCACGCTTTCCATGAAGCAGGATCCGGCTGCAAACCTGACGCAACCCGGGTCCGGCAGCGGCGGCTTTGACGTGATGGTCGAACGTTCGATCCCGCTGCCTGGCAATAAAGCCGATGAGGCGCTCCGGCAGGCGCTGAATCCCCGGGCGGTGGTGTTGCCGTTTCGGGTACATGAGGGCGACGAGGCTGGGTGTCTTAATCTGAATCGCGCGCAACAGCCGCAACTGCTTGGCGTTTCGCCAGAGGCTGCCATCGCAAGTCGTGCGTTCGAATGGCCAGGCCCTGGCGAACCCTTCTGGCCGCTGCTGCGGTTGCCGCTACCGGACGGGTCCATTCCTGTGCTGGCAGGCGACCGGACCACGCTCGAGTATGGCCTGCAGGCCAAGGCCGGCGTGTTTGAGGGCAGCGTGTACGAGTATGCGGGCGAGGACGGCCGCGTGTGGCGGCTGCGCATCGTGGGGACCCTGCCGGTGCGCACGGGGGTTTTGCAGGGGAGTCTGCTGGTGGACGAGGCGGTCTTCACGCGCATGTATCCCTCGGCGCCGGGACACAGCCTGTGGTTGGTGCGCAGTGCACAGCCGGAGGCCACTATGGCGGCCGGGCTGCGGCAGGCGCTGGGGCGCAATGGCGGCCGGGTGACGCCGACACGTGTACGCTTGCGCATGCTGGGTGCGGTGGAGTCCACGTACCTGGACATGTTCCTGGTGCTCGGCGGCTTAGGCGTGGTGCTGGGAGCGGCCGGTGTGGGGCTGGTGGTATTGCGGAGCACCGCGGCACGGCGGCGCGAACTGGCTGTACTGCGGGCCGTGGGCGTACCGGCGCGGCAGGTACTGGTGTACTTGCTGGCGGAGCATGTCTATGTGCTGCTGGCCGGCCTGGTGGCAGGTGTGCTGCCGGCGCTGGTGGCTGTGCAGCCAGCCATGCGCAACCTGGGGCAGGAGATGCCGATGGGCGCGATGGCAACGATGATTGCCGCCATGGTGCTGGTCGGATTTTTGTGTATCGCGGCCGCCGTGCGGTCTGCCGCGCGCCAGCCGCTGCGCGAGGCGCTGCGCGGGGAGTGAGCCGGACTTGTACAGCGGGGGCTGCGCACCCGCTGCCAGCGTTTTTCTAAACCCCCATCAGTCTCACACTTCCGAAAGTCTGAGACTGGACGGAAAGAAGACGAATGCCGTGCGGGTTTGGTTCACAGGTAATCGCGGTTGATCCGCCACCCGATGTAGACACCTGCCACGCTGCCGATGCCGCTCAGCACAAAGCCGGCGAGAAAGCCTAAATTTGCGCCGAGCCACCAGCCAATCCAGCCAAACACGGTCATGCCAATGAATATGCAGAGCTTGTTCATAGCGGCTCCTGCCGACAGTCTCCTAGTCTGCGCCCATCCGACGGTACACCCGCCACAGGGCGGCATGCAAACGAATATTGTGAATGTGATGTGTTGCGGCAGGGGCTGGTGCTGCGCGTGTCAGTCTCACACTTCCGGAAGTCTGAGACTGCACTTTTGTCTCACGCAGTGTCGTTCGGCAGGCAGGGCGCGTGGGGCGGGGAGTAGAATAGGGCATTGCCGCCACACGAATTGCTTTCCGCAAATAACGTCACGCGCCTTTATGATTATGCGTCACGCCGATATGCACCGCCAGGCAGGCGATATGTTTTACGGATCACAAAATCGCGAAACTACAACACAATAGCCGCAACCGAGTATGCTATCGTAACTACCAACATCGCAAGCTATTACAAAACACCCTTGCAATGCCAAGCAAAGCGAGACTATATTCAAGCCCGAGAATCTCGACAGATGTTTGGGCATGTGCCCGAGCAAAACCGTCAGAGGCTGATATAATAGTTCGGCGGGAGATTAAATGAAAACAAAAGCAATTCCGATAATCGCGATCATCTGCGCTGTAATATCAGGCGCGCATGCCGAATCTAGTATGCCCGCTCTTCCGTCCCTGTACAAACGCATTGCAGCATCCACTCTGGTCATTGTGGGAACCATTACTAACGTTGAGACGGTTGCAGTCCAAGACGCACAGTGGTCCCGTTGGCAACCAGTGATTCCGAGAGCCGCCAAAGTATCATCCAGCACAGTCGGAGCACTCACCATTAGGATTGACGAGACACTATATTCAAATGAACTCGTCACTACCAATGCTGTCCTGTACCTCTTTGGCGACTGGGGGTTCAACACATCAGACCTTGATAATTACAAAGGAACGCAGCAGATATTCATCCTATCGAAGACCGCTGGTGCCTTTGTGTCAGCATACACAAGGTGGCGTCTCTGCGAACCATTGGAGAAGCGTGACGATATTGTCAAAGCCATCAAGCGTTTTCAGAAGACTGAAGGAAAAGAGCCGAACAAAGTGCCGGAGGATACGGCTCGCAAGCTCGCCGATCCTCAGCACTGACGTTCTGCCAAGAGATGATGAACAGGATCGCACCAATTATGATTCTGGCCTGCACCGCTCTGTGCGGGTGCTACGACCGTTACTTCCCGCCGTATGTCGTGAACTCGACGACATCGGATGTCCGCGTCCAGACGGATTCGCCGCCGAGCGACATCACACTCGCACCTGGCGGTGTCCGGTTGTCATCGGTAGGCCAGCCATTGGACTACAGCCGTGCGACATTCCGCATCACGAGCAAGGCAGGCGCATGCATGATCCCAGTTGACCAGATGAATTTCAGCAGCAATGCCCTGTTTATGGTGACCGAGAGGGGCGTCGATGTCTACGATACGCGGACACTCCCGGGAGGATGGGAGAAGAGGAAGACCGACAGTCTCAAAGAACACGTCTGGCGTTCGTTCGAGTTCAAAGAAGGGGCAGAACAACAGGGGCGTGGGTATTCTCCGCCCGCTACGCGGTCGGTTCAACCCACACCCTGAGCGTTGGGGCAGGAAGGAGAAAACCAATGCGAAGATCATTTGCGCTAATATTCTTCGTCTCAGTTCTCTGTGGATGTGCGCATCTCTCATCCGATCCGAGTGCCGTATCAATCCACTTATACGATAGCCCGCAGAATGCGGGCGGGTTCGCTTCCGGGATCAATCCCGACACGATACGTGTGGTAGTTGGCGGCAGAATCGTTCCACGTGAAGAGATCAGCATCGCGAAAGTGACCGACCCGAGTAAGAAGGAAGACCCTGGCTCCCCGAATGACGAATTCATTGTCACGCTCGACTCGCGTTTGCCCACGTTGACTTCGGACAAGGACGCGCATGTTTTTTGTCGAGACGGCGCGGGGAATCTGTGTGCCTACCGTTTGGTTCGCAAGTCAGACGGAAGCCACGATTGGCAGGAGATGATTGGGTCGGAGGCGGAGAATCTCCATGGACATTACTTCGACCATCTGAAGAATCGTAGAACCTACTGGAAGACCACACCGGAATACGAACTGGCCGGGGAGTATGGAGGCTTGCTCCTCAAGGAGGGAAAGGTGGTCTGTGGGTGGGGCATGGACAGTTGGCAACTGTATGAGGTCACGGGTAGTCGCATGAAGGACCTGCGGAATCTTGGACTGGAACACGTGGATAAGGTGGAATGCCTCATATGGGGCGCGGTTGACAACAAGGGCAAGGTCGTTGATATTCGAGACTACAAGATCCTGAAGATTTATCCGAAGTTGTGACAGTGGAGAGGCCCCAGCCGGGGAACAATCTGCAAACGGGTCACACCTTCTCTCTGACTGCAGATTCCCTCAGATACGCGGAGACCGGACGCGTGATTCGTTATCTCGGCGCTTATCTCAAGCGCGGCCCGATCTCCGAGAAACGCGTGATCGCAAACGACGGGCGCACCGTTCGCATTGCGCACAAGCATCCCGAGGAACACGAAGCCGAGTACTACGAATTAACAGGCGAAGAGTGTGTGCGTCGCCTGCTGCTGCACATGCCGGAGCCCCGGGTTGCACACCAGTCGCTTCTACGGACTCTACCATCCTGCCGCGCAAAAGTTGCTGGCCACGGCACGCGCGCAAATCCGGCAGACCCCGGTGCCGGATGATTCCTCCGCCGAAGCTACCCGCCAGCCAGTCAGTCGCGTCCCATCCACGCCGCCGCCGGTATGTACCGAGTGTGGACGTCCGCTGCGCGTGTGTGTGCGCATCCATGGCGGCCAGTCCCCGCCGGCCTCCTATCGCCAGCAACAACGTCGGAGAGCCGCATGAAACCACGCGAAACACGCGCGTCTGGCGATGGATTGCAATCAAACACCATAGAAATCGCCATTCCCAGGCATCCAACCGCCCATTCACCGGATACAGCCACAAATCCCGCTTGCTTCCCGCGCCCGACAGCGCCAAAATGCAAGCCAACGGTGGGTTTCACCTCACGCCGATTCCATCACCCAAGGTGAAAATCCCATACTATTAATTGAGAAGTTCAACCACAGGCTGCTGACTATCGTCGCTGCGCGCCGAAGTCAGAGCCTTATCGTTCGGTAACAATAAATGATAAAATTAAGAACTAACCATCTCTACTGCCATCTGCTTCTCTTATTCATTTCTTTGTCGTACGGCTGTATAGGCGCTGATCAGAAGCAAAAGGCTCTCCCGTGGCGGGTCACGGAAAAAACATTCACACCCCTTCCTCGAGCCGTCGATATTGCTCTTTTACCCGGAAATGAAGAGCTTGTCGCGGCAGTGTCGCTAGATTCGAACCTAGTGTACAGACTTAATGCGCTGAGCGGGGCAATTCTTGAAACAAAGCACAAGCGAATGGGTAGCCCCCAATGTCTTATTCAAAGTTCACAAGGCATTCTCCTCGTGCAGGACGCTAGGCCTAATCCTCAAATCGTCAAACTAAGTCCTAACGAATCAGACCCTGAAACATTTCTTACCCTTCCCGATTTCAGGCTCTACAGAGTTGCCAGCGCATCAATCTCTTACAATAAGCGCTATCTCTGGCTGACAAGTCATTCGACAATGTCCTCCTTGTACGGGCACATTAACTCCGCCCTTTTTCGCATTGACCTACAAGCGGTAAGGTGTGATTTGATGCAGGGCACGCCATTGCCACTACCTGTACCTTGGTCAGTGGCTGATGACAGGTCCCAGTCAGCCCCTCAAAGATATTCAGACAAAAACTGGCTAGTCTGCTCATCTGCGTCTGGGGAAGCAATAGTAGCAGACATTCAAACCAACAGGTTCTTGATTTATTCTGACGATTCGCCAGAAAAAGGAAGGAGCATCAAAACATCATTTTCACCTACTGTGCTCCCTCGTAGTTGCGGCCAATTTCTGCCCTATGCAGCTAAGGATATCGTTGGCATACTCAATCTACAAAAAGGAACGATTCGTACAGTCGATATTAAGGGCTATCCTTTGGCTATGTGCGTCTCTTCAGATGGTTGTCGAGCATTTCTCTCTGCAACAGGGTCAAATGAAATCACCCAGATTGACTTACTGTCAGGCCAGATTCTTTCCTCTATTGATTTTTCACGAGACAATGGCGTTCGTTTAATCAGGGATTCCAGACGGGGTCACGACACTTTCGAGATTGTTGGGTTGATGTGGGCGGATTCTCCTTCGCGGCTCATTGGTCTGGGTTATGATGGCTATATTGTGATGATTGCTAAACTTACCCAAGAGAGAGCTGAAGAACGGAGACCGAAGCAACGCGTGAACCTTACTTTCCAGACAGTCCCGCCGCCTTCCGTTGCACATTCGTCGGACGCATTCGTAATAGAGTACTTTGATAATACCGACTCACTATGTTACGCGGTTTCGAAGGTATTTGGTCATCATGGCAAATCACGCTTACAATTCGTAGATAGCAATGGGAATGATTATTGGGTCGATACGACCGACGTTCGGAGCTTGCAATTCTTGGATAGAACGACTGCTCGAGAGATAGCTACGTGGCCACCCTATTTTTCAGAGAAGGCTGACATTCCACAGATTCACATCAGAATTGTCAGATCAAACGGAAAAACAGAGACCCTCAGGACGTGGGGCACCCTTTGCTTTTACTTTACGGATGGTATAGCCGGTGAACGCATAGCCGTTCATCCGGGACAAGTCAGGACAGTATGGTATCCTCAACGAGAGGTACCGAACAAGTCGGATCCAGGCGACGGCAAATAGCCGCGGCTGATCCGCAGCATTCGCGCGCATCTTTCGCTCCGGCGGCGCAAGGCCGCCGGAGGCTGAAAGGAACGACGGCGGCGTTTGATTCGCGACGTATTGCTGGATTGCCATTTCCTGTGCTTGACACCCGTGGCCAAACTTCCGACACTTCCACACCATGAATCGAATCATCAGCCGACGTCAGCTTTCCGCCGAGGTTTTCCGCATGGAGATCGAGGCGCCGCTCATTGCGCAGGAACGCAAGGCCGGGCAGTTTGTCATTGTCCAGGTGGACCTGGACTGGGGTGAGCGCGTGCCGCTCACCATTGCCGACGCCGATCCGGCGGCCGGCACTATCACGCTGATCTTTCAGACGGTCGGCCGTACCACCCATCTGCTGGCGGATAAGCAACCCGGCGAGACTATCGCCGCCCTGCTCGGTCCGCTCGGGCAACCGACGCACATCGAGAAGCTCGGCACGGTGGTCTGCGTCGGGGGCGGCATCGGCGTGGCGCCCATGCACCCCATTGCGCAGGCCATGAAGGCCGCCGGCAACCGCGTCATCGTCATCATGGGTGCCCGCAACCGCGAGCTGCTCATTCTTGAGGACGAAATGAAGCGAATTGCCGACGAGCTGATTATTGTCACGGACGATGGTTCGTACGGCCGCAAGGCGCTGGTGACGCAGCCGCTCAAGGAGCTGTGCGAGCGGACACCCAAGCCGGATTGCGTGGTGGCGATCGGTCCGCCCGTCATGATGAAGTTCTGTGCCGAAACCACGCGTCCTTTTGCCGTGCACACCCTGGTGTCGCTCAACACCATCATGGTGGATGGCACCGGCATGTGCGGCGGCTGCCGCGTCACCGTGGGCGGCAAGACCAAGTTCGTCTGCGTGGACGGCCCGGAGTTCGACGGGCATCAGGTGGATTTCGACAACATGATGAAGCGCCTGCGCGCCTACAAGACCCGCGAAGACTCAGATCATCATCAGTGCCATCTGGAGAGCGAGGCCGCCAAGAAGATGGCGTAGTTTCTGGTTTAACCGCCAAATATCGAACGATTGCCCGCGCGCGGAGCGCACGGGCCACCTGTTTTGCCAACGAGGCCTGTCTACCACCTACCACCCACCACCCACCACCTAATCCCCCCCACCTTCCTATGAGCCACACCACCCCCGACCAACTCCTGCAGGCTGCTGCTGTGAAACTTGTCGAACTTGATGGCCTTGGCCGTCCGCTCACGCCCAAAGACCGCATGGCGATCCCGCCACAGGAGATGCCCAGCCAGGATCCTGCCGTGCGGCGCGCCAACATGCATGAGGTTGCGGTCGGCTATTCGGCCGAACAGGCGCGCCTTGAAGCCCTGCGCTGTTTTCAGTGCAAGAACGCGCCGTGCGTCAAGGGATGTCCGGTCGCGATTGACATTCCGCGCTTTGTGAAAGCCATTGCCGAAGGGCGCGACGCGGATGCGATTGCCGTGATTCGTGAGGCCAGTCTGCTCCCGGCGGTCTGCGGACGCGTTTGCCCGCAGGAATCGCAATGTCAGGAGCCGTGCACGCTGGGCAAGTCGCTCAAGTGCGTGGACAAGTCGGTCATGATCGGCCGTCTGGAACGCTACGTGGCGGACTTGGAGCGCGAAAGCGGTCAGATGCGCGTGCCGGCCATCAAGCCCCCCACCGGACGCAAGGTTGCTGTAGTCGGCACGGGTCCGGCCGGCATCACCGTGGCCGCGGATGTGCGCCGCGAGGGGCATGACGTGACGATGTTCGAAGCTTTTCACAAGCCTGGCGGCGTGCTGGTTTACGGCATCCCCGAATTCCGTCTGCCGAAGCGCATCGTGCAGCAGGAGATTGACGGGTTGGTCACCATGGGCGTGAAGCTGGAGACCAACTATGTGATCGGCCGCACACGCAAGTTGCAGGATTTGATCGACAAGGACGGCTTTGACGCGGTCTTTGTGGGTACCGGCGCCGGACTGCCGAAATTCATGAACATCCCGGGCGAAAATCTGGTGGGCGTGTTCTCGGCCAACGAATACCTGACCCGCGCCAACCTGATGCGTGCGTACGATGCGGACAAGTCGCATACGCCGATCTTCCGCTCGCGCAAGGTCGCGGTGCTCGGCGGCGGCAATGTGGCCATGGATGCCGCCCGCATGGCCGTGCGCCTGGGCGCGGCGGAAGTGCACCTGATCTATCGCCGCACCGAGGTGGAGATGCCTGCCCGCGTCGAGGAAGTCGGCCACGCCAAGGAAGAGGGCGTGATCTTCCACCTGCTGCAGAACGCCAAGCGCATCCTGGGCGACGCCAACGACTGCGTGCAGGGGATCGAATGCCTGCGCTACGAACTGGGCGCGCCGGATGCTTCCGGCCGCCGCAGTCCGGTGGAGATCAAGGGGAGCGAGTTCACCATGGAGGTGGACACCGTCATCGTGGCCATCGGCAACGAGTCCAACCCGCTGATCAAGCAGACCACGACCGGCCTGGCGACCGATAAGTGGGGGCACATCACGGTGGACGAGACCGGCAAGACCTCGCTTGACCGTGTCTTTGCCGGCGGCGACATTGTGCTGGGCGCCGCCACGGTGATTCTCGCCATGGGCGAAGGCCGCCGCGCTGCCGCCGCGATCAACAAGCTGCTAGCCTAGCAGCCTGTCGGACTTAGCCTTCTGGCAGTACAAACCATCTGCCGACCAGGCTGCTAGTTGGCAACCCGCGGATAGCGGGTTGCGATACCCCATAAAA
>SESD01001061.1_pt1 | contig 15748 bp, 9 predicted proteins | sample 3171411 | NCBI WGS metagenome assembly SESD01 (sample SAMN06051880, study PRJNA518727) | freshwater metagenome | biome: subpolar coniferous forest; feature: holomictic lake; material: water; isolation source: holomictic Lake 442, 16.5 m depth | place: Canada: near Kenora, Ontario | collected...
GGACTAAAAGTATTATGTTCTAAGGTGAAGATATTTTTTAATCAGCTATTCTTGTATTTTTTAAAATTATAGGAATCACACTCATGCTACAACCTAAAGTTACAATATTAACCGCTGCAATTGCATTGCTTGTGGTGCCCACTTTAATTCCAACGGTTACCTGGTTGCCTGGCATAAGCAGTCAAGCCTATGCAGCTGTTATTAACATTGATTTAGATAGCGATAACGATAAGATCTTAAATTCAAAAGATTTTGATGATGATAATGATGGAATTAAAGATGCATTTGATACGGATGATGACAATGACCGAATTAAAGATGCATTAGACAGGGATGACGATAATGATGGCATCCTGGACATAAATGATAGAGTTGACAATGATGCCGATAACGATGGTATTAATGATTCAAAAGACACAGATGACGACAATGATGGTATTCAAGATAGTAGCGATATGGATGATGACAATGATGGCATTGTTGATGTTTTAGATATAAATGATACCGATGATGATAACGATGGCATCCCTGATGCTAGAGATAGCGATTTGGATAATGATAGAATTTTAAATGCAAAAGATCTTGATGATGATAATGACCATTTGTCGGATGTAACTGAAAATCTATCGGGTACAGATGATGATAATGACGCTATTGAAGACATAGTAGATACCGATGATGATAACGACGGTATTAAAGACTCATTAGATACCGATGATGATAACGACGGTATTAAAGACTCATTAGATATGGATGATGACAATGATGGTATTAAAGATTTGATTGATGCTGATGACGATAACGATGGTATTTTGGATAAGGATGACGAAGCCGGCAATGATGATGATCAAGATGGAATTGTCGACGATATTGACACAGATGGCGACAATGACGGTGTGTTGGATATTAATGATTCCGATGACGATAATGACGGGGTTTTAGATGCGGATGATTTGGATGAGTTTGACGATGATAACGACGGTATTGAAGATTCATTGGATTCAGATGATGATAATGATGGCATAAAGGACATGTTTGATTTTGATGATGATAACGATGGCATCTCTGATTCATCCGATAAAGATGATGATAATGATCGCTTAAGTGATAATATTGATAGTGACGATGACAACGATGGCTTGGTTGACAATCAAGACGAAAATAACTGCAACGATACTGATAATGATGGTGTGATTGATTCTTTTGATGACGACGATGATAATGATGGCATAACAAATAGTATTGACAGAGATAATGATAACGATGGCAGTGAAGATGATAAAGATCTAGACAACGATAATGATGTTATCGATGACAACATTGATAGTGATAAAGGTAATGATGGAGTTGATGATAGTAATGAGAATGATAGTTCTCAATGTGAAATACATTGAGAAGATAAAAATCAAGATAAATCCGGAAAGTTGAAATAGAGGTCCTGTTTTATAAGCATCTAGAGATTGTAACGCTTATGTGTTGTTACTCGATAAATCTTTTTAGGGTATTATTACCTATTAGATTTATTGAATATTGACGTTTTAAGCACTACTGAGCGATGATGAAAATTGAAGATATTACAAAAGTAAAAAATTACCTGCTTAACTTACAAGACCAAATTTGCCTGGCATTGGAAACTCAAGAGCCTGAGGTACGTTTTATTGAAGATTTATGGGATCGGCCTGAAGGTGGCGGCGGTAGAAGTCGGATTTTAGAAAACGGACAGGTTTTTGAACAGGCTGGGGTCAATTTTTCTTATGTAAGAGGTATTAATTTGCCGGCATCTGCAACCGCTAAGCGACCTGAATTGGTTGATCGTCAGTTTCACGCCATGGGTGTTTCTTTGGTTATTCATCCTAAAAATCCTTATATACCCACCTCTCATGCTAATGTGCGGTTTTTAATCGCAGAAAAACTGGGTTCTCCTTCTATTTGGTGGTTTGGTGGCGGTTTTGATTTGACGCCTTATTATCCTTTTAAAGAAGATGTGATTCATTGGCATAGTACTGCACGAAGTGCTTGTTTACCTTTTGGCGAAGCTGTTTATCCTACTTACAAAAAATGGTGTGATGAGTATTTCTATCTCCCTCATAGAAATGAAACGCGAGGGGTAGGTGGTTTATTTTTTGATGATTTGAATGAATGGGAGTTTCATCATTGTTTTGCTTTTATGCAAAGTGTTGGCAATCATTATATTGATGCTTATTTGCCTATTGTCCAGAAGCGAAAAAACACCTCTTATACTGACCGCGAGCGAGATTTTCAGTTGTATCGCAGAGGACGGTATGTAGAGTTTAATTTAGTTTATGATAGGGGGACTTTGTTTGGTTTACAATCGGGTGGGCGAACTGAATCAATTTTGATGTCCATGCCACCTTTGGCTTGCTGGAAATACAATTGGGCGCCAAAACCAGGCGCCCCTGAGGCAGATCTTTATGAGCATTATTTAAAGCCACAAAATTGGCTACGTATTTAAGTGGTTGTATAATTAGTTAATGCTGGCTTTTATTAAATTACAGGAACGTTTGAATGCAGGGACCCTTAAAAAAAATGTATACCCGATTGGAAAGTACGGTTCAGTATGATCTATCCTTGGGGGATGAACGCATTCCCTTAAATCCTTTAATCGGCAAGTCTATTAAATTGACCTATACCGGCAATATAGTTTGCGTACATTGTAATCGGGCAATTAAAAAAAGCTTTAATCAGGGTTATTGTTATCCGTGTTTTATCTCTTTAGCACAATGCGATATGTGCATAATGAAGCCGGAAACTTGCCATTATGAAGCTGGAACTTGTCGAGAACCGGCTTGGGGTGAAGCATTCTGTTTTCAACCTCATAGGGTTTATCTTGCCAATTCCAGTGGTGTTAAAGTCGGTATTACCCGGCAAACTCAAATTCCAACCCGGTGGATTGATCAAGGTGCGGTGCAGGCATTGCCTATTTTTGAAGTTCAGTCTCGTTATATATCCGGATTGATAGAAATTGTAATAGCTAAGCACGTTAGTGATAAAACCAGTTGGCAGAAAATGTTAAAGAATAATGTAGAACCTATTGACTTGGTTGCTAAACGTGATGAATTGGTGATTAAGTGTAAGCAGGAACTTGCTGAAATTAGTCAACGTTTTGGAGAGCATGCAATTAAGTTTTTAACTGAAGAGGCCGTGGTCGATATACATTTTCCGGTGGATTTTTATCCAGTTAAAGTTAAGTCATTCAATTTTGACAAATATCCTGAAGTTTCAGGTGTCCTTCATGGTATTAAAGGTCAGTATATTTTACTGGATAATGGCGTCATTAATATTCGCAAGTTTTCGGGTTATGAAGTTGAATTTTCTTCATAAAGCCCGCGGAATTCGATAATAATGACAGTAATTTTGCCTTTTAGATGTTCATTTGAAATCAATAGACCACCCCTGCTCAAATTTATTGAGAATGTTTGCTATAATTATTAATTATTTGTTGTCGGTATCCGCATGATGTAGTGAACTGAGTCAACGATCTTTAATCATAAGATAAATATAATTATTACTTTTGATATCAATGTGTAAGACAAAATTGTTAAATAACGCCAAGCAGTTATTTTTAGCCATGAGTTTAAAAAGCTAGCCATGCGAAGAAGACAAGTCCCTAGAGGTAAAAGCTCGGCGGGTAAATTTGTTCGTTATTTGACCTTATACATTATTCTTGTATCAATAGTCGTGTGTTTTGTTGTAGTAAAACTGGTGCGCGATGAGGTTAAAACTTCTAAGTATCAGGCACGATACTTGTCATCAATTAGCGAGCAATTGGGCTTTAAATTGGCTTCTGGTCCAAGTTCATCAATCCGTTACCCTGAATATGGACCTTATGATCAACGGTTGGGTTATACCTTATTACCCGAAGTTATTAAGCGCTTGGAAAATGCCGGCTTTGTTATTACTTCGCAAGCCGCTTTTTCCCCGATGATGTCTGAATTAGCTGATTATGGCTTATTTAATATTTATCACGAAAAAACTCAGGCAGGGCTTCGAATTACCGATAAGGACGATCAGGTGGTTTTTAATGCGGTTTATCCAGCTTATGGGTATCCCAGTTTTAAATCTGTTCCACCCTTAATTATGGACACGTTACTTTTTATTGAGAATCGGGAATTACTCAGTGAACAGCATACGACCGTTAATCCGGCGATTGAGTGGGATCGTTTGGGTTTTGCAGGTTTACAATTAATGGCTCATAAACTGGGCGCAACCCATGCATTGCCTGGCGGTAGTACCTTGGCTACCCAAATGGAAAAGTATCGCCATTCAAAGAACGGTTACACTAATTCTATTCTTGATAAATTTCGTCAGATGGGTACAGCCTCTTTAAGAGCTTATATGATGGGGCCCGATACATTAGAAATGAGGCAAGAAATTGCGTTGTCTTATTTAAATTCAATGCCACTTGCAGCAACGCCTAAGTTAGGTGAAATTCATGGTTTAGGTGATGGGTTATCAGGTTGGTTTGGATCTGATTTTGCAGAAGTTAACAAACTGTTAAGTCCTGAGTCGCTTAAGCCACCCAGGCGTATTTCTGAGCAACAAGCGATAGCTTATCGACAAGTATTAAATATATTCTTATCTCAGAGAAGACCTTCTTATTTGCTGGGTCGTGGCTATGATGCGTTGCAGAACCTTACTGACAGTTATTTACGGGTGATGACTGAGCAAGGGATTGTTTCGCCCGCGCTTAGAGATGCAGCATTACAGGTTACGACGGTTCGACCGCTCAAAGTAGATTCTGTGCCCGTTCAGTATTTTACACAAAAGAAGACGCAAAATGTATTACGTGCACGTCTTGCAAAAACACTGGGCGTTAAGTCAAATTATGATCTGGATCGTTTGGATTTGACGGTTAAAACTACGCTTGATTACAACACCCAACAAGCGGTTACCAGCGCTTTAAAACTATTAAGCCTACCTGATGAAGCGCGTGCTGCAGGTATTTTGGGTTTTAGAATGCTTAATGAAAATACCGATCTTGCTCCTATTGTATACAGTTTGATGTTGTTTGAGCGGGGTGAAACCGGTAATCTTTTAAGGATTCAAACTGATAATTACGATCAGCCACTTGATATCAATGAAGGCATACGATTGGATTTGGGTTCTACTTCCAAACTTAGGACTATGGTGCATTATTTGGAGTTGGTCACTGATGTATATGAGCAATATAAAGAATTATCGCCACAAGCATTAAGCAAGTTTGATATACATCCCCGCGACTATATTTCGGCATGGGTTATTGAGCAATTAAAGCATTCACCTAAAATTAATTTGGAAGATTTACTGAATCTCGCCTTGGATAAGCGTTTTTCAGCAGGCCCCGGTGAATATTTTTTTACGGGTGGTGGACTTCATCACTTTAATAATTTTACTGAAGATGAAAACAATAAAATTATGTCAGTTCGTAACGCATTACGTGATTCCGTTAATTTGGTTTTTATTCGCTTGATGCGTGAGGTTGTATATCATCATCTTTATAAGCCGGATGGGATAGCTCGTTGGCTTGAAAGCCCCGATAATCCTAAGCGTAAGGAATATCTGCAACGTTTTGCCGATAATGAAGGACAGGTCTATTTAAATCGTTTTTATGCTCGATACAAAGGTAAGTCGGCTGATTATGCTTTAGAGATGCTTACTAAAAGAGTAATTGCCAAGCCTTCGCGTTTTACTATGTTGTATCGGTCTATTTATCCTGAAAATGATGAGATGGCGCTTAATGCTTTTCTAAATACTCATTTAGGTAAAGCCGCTATGGCTAAAGAAGATATTTATGAGCTCTATGATAAATATTCCATTGAAAAATTCGATTTACAAGATCAGGGTTATATTACTAAAATTCACCCCTTGGAGTTATGGTTGGTCGGTTACTTGGCTCAGCATCCCCATGCCACGCGCAAGGAAGTTGTTGCGGCTAGTTTTGAGCAACGTCAGGATGTTTATCGGTGGTTGTTTAAAAACCATAGAAAATTTGCTCAACAGCAACGCATCATGACTTTGCTTGAAGAAGAAGCTTTTAAAAGCATACACAATGCATGGAAGCGAGTGGGTTATCCGTTTGAGGCTTTAACACCTTCTTATGCTACTGCAATAGGTGCTTCGGGTGATAGACCAGCTGCTTTGGCAGAATTAACGGGTATTTTGCTTAATGACGGTATTAGGTTACCCGTTGTGCGGTTTGAGAGTTTGCATTACGCTCAGGGTACCCCTTATGAAACTATCATGAAGAAAGCACCCACTAAAGGCGAGCGTATTTTTGCTCCAGAGATTGCAAAAGTTGCGCGTGGTGCCCTTGTTGGTGTGGTTGAAGGCGGGACTGCCGGCCGCTTAAATGGAGTTTATACAGATGCTGAAGCAAGCAAATTATCAGTGGGCGGAAAAACCGGTACAGGTGATCACCGCAAACAAATATGGGGTGCAGGAGGCAGTTTGATTGAGTCGAAATTTATCAGTCGTGCGGCAACCTTTACATTTTTTATTGGGGAGCGTTTTTTCGGGGTAATTACTGCTTATGTTGAGGGTGAAAACTCCGGACTTTACCATTTCACCAGTTCCTTGCCTGTACAAATAGTCAAGTTTTTAAAGCCGACGTTGTCACCTTTAATTAATAACACCTTGCCGGTTAAGCAAGTGACGCCACCTGTTGTTAAGGTGTTGATGACAGATAATAGTAAACCGGTTGTTAAGCCCGTTATTAATAAAGTGACCAAGCCGTTGATAGAAAAAACGGTTGTAAAGGTCACCAAGCGATTGATTGAAAAACCAGTTGCCCCACCGATTTTAGAAAAGGCTCTGGTTCAGGCTCCAAAACCACTTACTGAAAAGCCGGTAGTTAAGCTTGCCCAGCCGATGATTGAAAAACCAGTCGTTAATCTTATCAATCCATTGGTGACACCAACAACAGTTAAACCCATTACCAAGATTATTGAGTCTAAAGCTACAAAAAGTTCAAGGAGTCAGAAGATTACAACGACCGATAGAAATGATAGTGCAACCCGATATTATAGATACCCTACAACACCAGCATTGACGCAGTAGCTGATTAGTTATAAATGCCTCCACTAATCGGCATATTTGGCTTCGAGTTCAAATAACTCTGTCAGTGTATTGATGTTGGTAAATATTTCAGGTGTTTTGCTAAAATCAGCTATTTCCCAGTTTTGTTCTTTAAGCCAATACTCAACTTTACGTTGACCGTTGTTTAAGTAGTCTTCTAGGCTTTCTTTTAAGGATGTATTAATCGCTAAAAAAACAGGATGTAAGCGCTCCCCATCATAAGCGATAGCAACGTCAGCTTTATATTCATCCAGTGTCTGCAACAGTTTTTGTAAATGTTGTGCTCTAATTAAGGGAGAGTCACAGGGTGCGACAAGCAGTGTATTCGCATTGCTGTTGATCATCGCCGTTAAAATCCCTGCCAACGGCCCATCAAAACTGCCAGTTTGATCGGGAATAACGGGTAAGCCAAAAGCTTGATAGGCTTCTTTGTTCCTATTGGCGTTAATAATGGTTTGATCAGTAATCGATTTGAAGGCTTCTATGGCATAACTTATCATTGGTCGATTCTTGTAAATCAGTAACCCTTTATCTTGATTATTCATTCGCCTTGCAAGTCCGCCCGCCAAAATAACACCGGTAACTTTTGATTGCTTGATCATGATTTGTTTTATGTGATAATACTGACAGAGTGTATTAAAGCATTTTTCAGTTAAAATGAATCGATTATTAAATTCGATTTCTTTTGCTTTTATGGATAAGAGAAAGTCATGGCTAATTTAGTCAATATGACCGCGCCGAGTATATAAGCTTTAACTATCGCTCTTTTTTGCAGAGCATACTTTTTTACTTTCTGATCTATGGGAATAAACATTAATAATGAAAAATAAATACTTAATAGCTGTTTTAGGCTTTTGTTTAAGCGTTGCCATTATCGGGTGTACAACTACACCTGAAAAGTCGATCGAACAAGCAGCGGATAAGCCCTCGGTGTTAGTTAACGATTATCCAACCCGTGATCGTGTTGAATATGTTTTAAATTGCGTTGCCCAACATGGCGGCCTCACCTACATCACGCAATACGCTTGTGGCTGTAAAATTGACAAGATTGCTGAAAAAATGACTTTTACGGATTATGAATCTGCAAAAACATTTACTTATTTAAGTAAAGGACAAACAGGTGACGCCGGCGCTGTATTTCGCGATCCTGCTCAATCAAAAGACTTAAGAACACGTCTTAAAGAAGCAGAGACATCTGCTGAAAAAAGCTGTTTTGTAAAATAATAATCGATAAACATGACACACTAAATAACTTGAACATTAACTATTCGTTCAAGTTATTTGTTTTAACTTGCTATGTCTGACTAATGGCTGACGGTAAATGCATCCAAAAATTCAGCCTCTCCCATTACTTTAATACCCAATGATTCTGCTTTATCCAGTTTTGACCCAGCATCCTTACCAGCAACCACACAGCTGGTTTTTTTAGAAACCGAACCGGCTACTTTTGCACCCCAGCTTTCCAATAATGCTTTGGCTTCGTCGCGTGACAAGTTTTGGAGTGTACCTGTTAAAACCCAACTTTGACCCGCTAGTATTTGTTGATGTGCAGACGTACTTTGTTCATCTTGCCAAGTAACTCCTGAGGCTAAGATTTGCTTAATAATAGCTTGATTTTTTTCGTCCCTAAAAAAATTGACCACATTAGTTGCCATGACCGGACCGATATCAGGGACTTGCGTCAGTTCTTCAGAAGTGGCATGGGAAATGGTTTTCAGGTTTTTAAAATACTTAGCAATCGTTTTTGCACTTTCCTCACCTACTTCATGTATGCCTAATGCAGCCAAAAAGGTACCCAGTTTTGTTTGTTTTGATGCTTCGATAGAATCCAATACATTTTGCGCACTTTTTTCACCTTGACCTTCAAGCTCGGCAATGTCTGATAATTTGAGGCTATAAATATCAGCAATTGTTTTAAGGGCGCCTTTATTATAAAGCAGATCAACTAATTTAGTACCCAGATTGTTGATATTCATGAATTTACGCGAGGCATAATGTTTTATACGCTCTGCGCCTTGAGCTGGGCAGGTCAAGCCACCAGTGCAACGGAAAGCGGTTTGGCCTTCTATTCTTTCAACGGGCGCACTACAAACTGGACATAGCTCAGGCATGATGATTGGCTTTCTCTGAGTACCAATTTTTACGACTTTAACTACTTTTGGAATAACATCACCGGCTCTTTGTATTTCGATACTATCGCCCATACAAAGCCCGAGTCTTTCAATTTCATCCATATTGTGCAAGGTTGCATTGCTGACGGTAACACCGCCAACAAAAACGGGTACTAGTCTGGCTACAGGTGTTAAAACGCCGGTGCGTCCTACTTGAAAATCAACTTCAAGTAATTGAGTTATTTCATTTTGAGCAGGAAATTTTCTGGCAATTGCCCATTTGGGCGAGCGGGCAATAAAGCCTAAAGATGTTTGTTGCTGTAAAGCATTTATTTTATAAACGATGCCGTCAATTTGCATTGGTAATTTATCTCTGATTTGCTCCATGACGTGATAGTTTTTTTCAAACTCTGCAAAATTACCCAAAAAAGCGTAACAATGCGGGTTTTTTCTAAAGCCCAGCGTGTGGATATAGTTGAGTATTTCTGAATGCTCTGTAAATTCAAATTTACCTTCATATTTACCTAGGCCGTAAGGGATAAATTGCAAGTCGCGTTCAGCAGCAACTTTAGGATTCATTTGTCTGATAGTTCCAGCAGCAGCATTTCTTGGATTTACAAATACTTTACTCCCGTTTTTTTCAGCCATTTGATTAAGTTTTTTAAAAGCGGCTACAGGTATGAATACTTCGCCGCGTATATCTATTTTTTCTGGAGGATTATGAATGGCCAGTTGAAGTGGTATTGATTTGATGGTTTTAATTGTATGAGTGACATCCTCTCCTATTTGGCCATCGCCACGTGTTGCCGCATAGGCTAAAAGACCTTTTTCATAATGAATGGAAATAGCCAGACCATCAAGTTTGGGTTCGCTAAAAATTGTGAGTGTTGACGAGGGTATATCCAGCTCTTTAGCTGCTTTTTCAAAGAAGCTGTAAGTTTCCTCAAGTGTGAAGGCATTTGCCAAGGAAAGCATTTTTACGGTATGTTCTATTTTACGAAATTCGGCTATGGGTTTTGCGCCGACCCGTTGAGAAGGAGATTGTGCAGTTATTAAGGCGGGGTTGTCGGCTTCTAATTCTAATAGCTTTCGGAATGTCTGGTCATATTCGGCATCACTAACCGAAGGATTGTCCAGAACGTAATACTCATGATCCCATTGGTTAATTTTGGCAATAAGATCGTTATAGCTTGAGTTTAAGGGCATAGATGTATTGATTGAGTCTTGCTGTCTGTCTAACAAGATGACATGCTTTGGAAATACGCTTAGTCACTTAAGAAGCTATAAACGGAATACAAGTTTGGCAGTCTGGTAAGCAGAGCTTCACTCTAAATATCTATGCCAACTGCAGTTCTGTGAACCTGCCGTTATGGTAAATTTGTCAGACCATGAACGGCTAAATTATTTACAATTACAAGCACTGCCTAAGCGACTGGATAGTTTGATCAGTAAGTTCTTTTCTATGATGATCAAGAATAATACCGTCCAATTCGATAGCCAACAGTTTAAGTGTATCTATATAGTCATCAAAAATAGCTTGAGGGTCATCTAATGCACTGGGTTGCATAAAGAACACCAGTCCTGGAGTAAAAAATGATTCCATATCTTTTTCCGGGAATGTCCCTGGTTCAGTCATGCAGGCAACACCGTAATCGACGAGTCGATTTTCATCCAATCGTTCATAAATTTTTAAGCTGCCGTATTCAAGTCCAACTATTCCAAAAGCATTAACGATATCTATGCCATTAAAACCTTCGTTTGCTTTTGCGATTAGGCTAAATTGAATAATAGCGGGTGCTGAAACTCGGGGAGTCGGTTCAATATCATCGTCATCTTCACCCTGATAAGTAATATTTTCACGATCGTAGAAATCATCATCATCATTTATATCGAGTTGTTTGGTGACATTATCTATTTTCTCATCGTTTAGCGTTAACGGGTTATGTGGTTGCCCGTTAAATTCCAGTTCATCATAAAAATCAATGTCGTCTTGTGCTCTTTTGTTTTTTAAATAACTCCAGGTCAGCATGCCCATGATAATCATTAGACCGGTTGCGATTATTACAATTCTTAATAGTTCTTTATCCATTAGATTTCCGCCAGACTCACTGCTTCTTCAATATCAACTGCGACCATTCGGGACACGCCCGGTTCTTTCATCGTAACACCTGCCAATTGTTTTGCAATTTCCATCGTCACTTTATTATGTGAAATATACAAAAATTGTACAGATGCCGACATCTCTTCTACCATTTTTGAAAACCGTCCGACATTTGCGTCATCCAGAGGAGCATCAACCTCATCTAATAGGCAAAAGGGGGCCGGATTGAGTTCAAAAATTGAAAACACTAACGCAACTGCAGTTAATGCTTTCTCTCCACCAGACAATAAATGAATGGAGCTATTTCTCTTGCCGGGTGGTCGAGCAATAATATTCACACCTGATTCCAGCAAGTCTTGCTCGGTTAATTCCAAATAGGCTTGTCCACCGCCAAATAATTTTGGAAATTTTTCTTGTAAGCCGGTATTTATTTTATCGAAAGTCTCTTTAAAACGCAGCCTGCTTTCTTTATCAATTTTACTAATTGCCTGATCCAGCATTTGCAGTGCTTCTATTAGGTCAGCATGTTGTTCGTTAAGAAAGTTCATTCGCTCTGATTGCGACTTATATTCTTCAATCGCGGTCAGGTTAATAGTGCCCAAGCGCTCAATTTGATTGGACAAATCGTCAACCTTATTTTTCCAGCGTGGTTCTTCAGCTTGCTCAGGCAGCATTTGTAAAACTTGTTCGGCATTTGCATCAATTTCTTTGAGCTGTTCATTGATGGTTTGCTGGCGAACCTTACTTTCTTGTAGTTCAAAGCGGATAGTATCTAACGCTTCTTTTTGTTTGTCCAATTCACGTTGTACACGGGTATGTTCTTCTGATAGTTTGGTGATATCTAATTCTATTGCTTCTTGCAACTGACGTTGGGTTTTTAGACTGGCTTCGAGCTTATCTTTTTCAAGGGTTTGTTGCTCTAATTGCTGTTTTTCGCCATCAAGTGGAGATAATGTTTGTTTCAGTTTCTTTTCAAGATTACTGATCCAGTCAATTGATTGCTGATGTTGGCTTTGCAAACGATCAATCTGTCTGCTGGTAGACATTTCAGATGATCGTAATGATTCAATTTGTGCCTTTAGCGAATATGCTTGTTGCCTTGCTTCATTAACTGCTCGCTCAGTATTTTCATGTTGCGCTTGTAATAATTGGTTTGATGCTTCAAGGTCACTACGATTTTGCTCTTGTTGCACCAAAATAACTTCAGCTTTATTTTGCAACAATAATGATTCAGCAATAATTTCGGCGTTCTCGCTGGTTTCACGTAATATTTCTTCAATGTCATTGGAGATTTGTTCCAATCGACGTTGTTGATGCTCCCAGCGCGTAGAATAGGCACTAAACTCCGCGCTTTTAAGCGATAATTCAGATCCCAGTTTATTATCTTGTTGCTGAATGGATTCGCGCAATATTTCTGCTTCTTTCAGCTCGGTTTCAGTTGTAACCAATTGGTCTTCGAATTCAAAAATTTCAGTGTGTAATTCTTCTTGCCTTAATTTTAGCAGACGTAATTCCTTTTCACGCTGTAAAACACCGATTTTACTGTCTTTAGTATGAGTGACTTTTAGCCAACCAGGACCAAACCAAGTTCCATCAGGAGTAATGACTGATTTATGGGGGGCGGTGTTTAATGAAAAAGCTCTAGCTGCATTATTATTTTCGGCGCAATAAATACCACTTAATAAGGCACTTAAATCCCAAGGTGCTTTGATTTTATCCAGTAAAGGGGGGCAGGAAACTGATAATACGCTATAGGGTTTAGTATTAGCTAACTCTTTGGTTTCAAATAGAGTCAACGATTCATTAGTCAGGCTACTTAATCCAGCAATTGCAGACTCTGCGCTACTGATACAAATGGCTTCCAAATAGCTGCCTAATACTGTTTCAACTGCAGTATCCCAACCTGTTTCTACCTCTAAAAACTCTGCAAGACGTTTGCTATTAGTTAAGTCCATTGATTCTAACCAAGTGCTTAAGTTTTTATTGTCTTTACCCATGGCATGTTGCTGCAATAACTCCAGGGAAGTTATTTTACCTTTGGTGCTATGGCTTTCAGAGCGGCGGGTATGAAGATAGTCATGAAGTTGTTTTACCTGCTGGCGCTGCTCACGGATTTGATGGTGCAATTGTTCCAGTTGGGCTTGATAATCATCACGCTGAAATCCAATGATTTCAATATCTGCATCCAGCGTTTCAATATCACTTTGTAATTGACTGGATGACAGTTCGTCACGTTCATTTTGTAACTTTTCAATGCGAATTTGTAATTGACGATTTTGATTTTCAAGTTGCAGGCCTTTTACCTTATGGACTTCTGCTTGCTCACGGCATTCAGAACTTAGGGTTCGATAAGTTTCCCATTGCGCTTGCCAAGCCGTTTTTTGTTGCAAGGCTTCTTGCTGTAACTGTAAAATTTCTTCTTGTTTTTCTTGGGCAATAAGGGAGTTTTCTTCGGCTTCCAATAACGTTTCTTTTAATTCATCCAGCATTTGTAAATCTGATTCTAGCTGGCTTAATGATAATTCCGCCTGAAGCTTGGTCCGATTTATTTCAACTAAGGTTTCATCATGACTAGCTTCATGATGTTTGATAGCTTGTTGTAGCCCGCTAACTTCAGCAACAATTGTATAATAATCACCTTGAGCCTGATTAAAGGCATGTTGTTGGGTTTTATGTTCGGCGCGTTTTTCGTCGATAGTATTATCAACATCTCGTAATTCAACAAATAAGCGGTTGTGCTCAGTTGCGACATTCTGGAGTTTGATTTCTAATTTTTGAGCGGCCTTATGAAAGGTATTCCAGCGCATGGCTAACAATTCAAGTTTGAATTGGCGTTCTTGTTTTTTTAGTTCGGTATATTTCTCGGCTTTTTCGGCCTGTTTTTGCAAATGTTTAAGTTGCTTGTCAACTTCTTCGCGCAGATCATCAAGTCTTTCTAGATTTTCGCGTGTATGCTTCATGCGGGTTTCAGTTTCACTACGTCTTTCTTTATATTTAGAAATACCGGCCGCTTCTTCGATATGCACTCTTAATTCGTCAGGTTTTGCTTCAACCATCCTCGAGATTGTGCCTTGTTCAATAATAGCGTAACTTCTGGAGCCCAACCCCGTGCCCAAAAATAGGTCGGTAATATCTTTGCGTCGGCAACGCGAGCCATTGAGTAAAAAAAGTGATTGACCGTCGCGGCTTATTTGTCGCTTGATGGCGATTGAATCATATTGAGCGTATTCGCCACCTAATTTACCCTCGGAATTATTAAAAACTAACTCAACTGAAGCCGTGCTAACAGGTTTGCGTCCGGATGAGCCATTAAATATAACGTCAGCCATATTGCCGCCACGTAAATGTTTGGCCGAGCTTTCTCCCATTACCCAGCGAACGGCATCAATAATATTGGATTTTCCGCAACCGTTAGGGCCAACAATAGCGGTCAGATTGCCGGTGATAGGAATTACGGTTGTATCAACAAAGGACTTAAACCCCGAAAGTTTTATTTTTTCCAGCTTCATAAAGGGTGTTAATTTTGCGCCTCAACTAAATAGCTGGATATTATCGGTGATATTTAGCAGAGATTCGACATTTTAATTAACAATTGTCTTATTAGTGTGGGTTTGTAATCATTTTGTAAATAATGTAAAAGCAAAATGAATAGCTCAAAAGAAATAGTTTGCCACAGATACATATCTAAAAATTGTTATAAACTGTGGCAACGTTAATGGAGTTGATAGCGAGGCATTGCCTTTATGCTAATAAATTTGAATGCCTGAGGACATTAATCTTCGTTGTTAATCAAACGATAAATTGTTGCACCCAGCAAAGCACCAATAATGGGTGCAACCCAGAATAGCCAGAGTTGAGCCAGCGCCCAGTCTCCGGCATAAAGGGCAACACCAAGACTTCTTGCAGGATTGACTGAAGTATTGGTGACAGGGATAGAGATCAAATGAATCAGTGTTAAGCTAAGGCCAATAGCAAGTCCGGCAAAGCCACTGGGCGCATTTTTGTGAGTAACCGATAAGATTATAAAGAGAAACATCATGGTCATGACAATTTCAGTGACCAGCGCCGCTAACAAAGAATAACCACCGGGAGAATGTTCACCGTAACCATTGGAGGCAAAACCGCCAATAGCTGTAAAATCAGCCTTACCGCTAACAATAATATATAAAACGCCGCCAGCAACAATTGCTCCTAAGCATTGGGCAATAATATAAGGTAATAATTTGTTGGCTTCAAAACGCCCGCCTGCCCAGAGTCCAATAGACACTGCAGGATTAAGATGACAGCCGGAAATATGACCTATCGCATAAGCCATTGTTAAAACGGTTAGCCCAAAAGCAAAAGCTACGCCTAAAAAACCAATACCCAAGTCGGGAAAGGTCGCATCCAAAACTGCACTTCCACAGCCGCCAAGAACCAACCAAAATGTTCCAATAAATTCTGCACTATATTGTTTCATATT
>SESD01001066.1_pt1 | contig 15715 bp, 16 predicted proteins | sample 3171411 | NCBI WGS metagenome assembly SESD01 (sample SAMN06051880, study PRJNA518727) | freshwater metagenome | biome: subpolar coniferous forest; feature: holomictic lake; material: water; isolation source: holomictic Lake 442, 16.5 m depth | place: Canada: near Kenora, Ontario | collected...
GGTGAACTCACAGTATAGCCCTGCAGTTCCAGATAATCCTTCATCAGCTTCCATGCCAGCTCAAAAGTCATTTCGTAAAACTGGATAATGCCACCTCGTTCAACTTCGGAGGGCGCTGTTATGGACAACGCGCGTTCCAGCAGTAGAAAGGCCTTTTCATAATTCTGAAAACGTTGCCGCCAGCGAATATCGTGAGCCATAGCGAAACTCACTCATGCCTATAAGCTCTTAAAAACCAGGGCTGCACACTCCAGCGTTTTATCCAGATCGTCATCAGTATGTGCGGCTGAAACAAATCCGGCTTCAAATGCAGACGGCGCCAAATAAACACCCTGCTCCAACATCGCATGGAAAAACTGTTTGAATAGATTCTGATCGCACTGCATAACTTGGGAAAAGCGGGATATTTGTTGTTCCTCGCTAAAAAACAGCCCGAACATGCCACCAACGCTGTTCGTCGTCAGCGCAATCCCCGCCTGACTTGCACTCGCTTTTAACCCTGAAGTCAGTTTTTCAGTTTTGTCAGCCAAAGTCTGATAAAAGTCGGGTTCGGCAATCAATTCCAGTGTTTTTAATCCGGCGGCCATGGCAACCGGATTACCGGAGAGCGTGCCAGCTTGATACACTGGTCCCAAGGGCGCAAGACATTCCATGATTTTACGCGAACCACCGAAAGCGCCGACCGGCATGCCGCCACCAATGATTTTGCCTAACGTGGTTAAATCCGGTTTCACATTATAAAATCCCTGTGCGCCATTTAAGGCAACTCTAAAACCGGTCATTACTTCATCAAAAATCAACACACTGTCATATTGATCGCAGACCTGACGCAGGGTTTCAAGAAAATCGGGCTCAGGAGGAATACAGTTCATGTTACCGGCGACCGGTTCCACAATAATACAGGCAACTTGTTCGCCGATTTCTGCAAACAGTTTTTTGACTGCATCACTATCATTGTAAGTCAAAGTAATAGTGTTTTCAGCGACGCTTGCGGGCACGCCCGGCGAACTCGGCACACCAAAAGTTAATGCGCCGGAACCGGCCTTGACCAATAAAGAATCGGAATGGCCATGATAACAGCCTTCGAACTTAACGATCTTATCGCGTCCGGTATAACCTCTGGCCAAACGAATGGCACTCATGGTCGCCTCGGTGCCGGAACTGACCATTCTGACCAGTTCAATAGACGGCATCAGCTCGCAAACCCGTTGCGCCATCAACGTTTCGATTTCGGTTGGCGCACCAAAACTCAGACCTTTTTCAGCAGCCAGTTTGACCGCCGCAATAACTTCCGGATGCGCATGGCCTAAAATCATCGGTCCCCAAGAGCCGACATAGTCGATATAACGTTTTCCGAAGTTATCGTAAATATAAGCACCACTGGCATGATCGATAAAAACCGGTGTGCCGCCCACACCACTAAAAGATCGAACCGGCGAATTAACGCCACCAGGAATTACAGATTTTGCTTCGGAAAATAACGCGGTTGCTTCAGTCATAGTGATTTTTATCGCCCAATTTGATGGATATAACCTTGGTCTAAAGGCTACAGGTTCAGTGAAGTATGAATTAATAATGTAAAGGATAAGATAAGTTTGCAATGATTCAAAGTTTATTGCTTTAGGGATCATCATCAGCCCCGCCATGCATCCTTCAATTTGCCAGTCTTGCCAATAATTGTGGCTGTGTTATGGTGTTTCAACTTTATCATTATCAAAAATGAGATCATAGAATGAATGTGTTAGCTGTCTACAGCATCAAGGGCGGGGTTGGAAAAACCTCAAGCGCGGTTAATCTTGCACACACAGCGGCCCGCAACGGTTACCGCACGCTGGTTTGGGATCTTGATCCGCAAGGTGCCAGCAGCTATTACTTTCGCATCAAACCAAAAATCAAAGGGGGAAGCAAAGACTTGATTGCCGGAAAACGCGAGTTGGATGATCTAATTAAAGGTACGGACTTTGAAAATCTGGATTTATTACCGGCTGATTTTTCTTTCAGAAATCTGGATCTGGTTTTGGATACCAAGAAAAAACCGACTCATCAAATTAAAAAACTGCTTAAGCCGTTGGCTGAAGACTACGATTTTATTTTTCTGGATTGTCCGCCCAATATTTCGCTGTTGTCTGAAGCCGTTTTTGAAGCCGCCGATATTCTGTTATCGCCGATTATTCCGACCACGTTATCCTTAAGAACACTTGAACAACTCAAAAAATTTATTGATGAAAATAATTTAACTAAACTGGCGCTGGTGCCTTTTTTCTCTATGGCCGACCGTCGTAAAAAAATGCACAAAGATATCATGACGAATATGGCCGAAAGTCATGCCGAGATATTAGCGACCGCCATTCCCTATGCCAGTGATATCGAACGCATGGGACTGGAGCGTATGCCATTGAATGGCTATGTCAAAAAAAGTCAGTCTACAATTGCTTATGATGCTTTGTGGCAAGAAATTCTTGTCCGCATTGCTGATATCGAAAAAAAGACTATTTAATTTATCGAGGCCATTATGAAGCCAGATAGCAAGACGATTGAAAAACGCTATGACCGGATTGCGCCTTATTTTGAGGGCATGGAAGCAGTGATGGAAGGTCTGTTTTTTAAAAACTGGCGAAAAAGATGCTGGGCGAAGGTTGAGGGTCATCATATTCTTGAAGTTGGTGTTGGAACAGGCAAAAATTTCGACTATTACCCCAAGGATGCAAGAGTTACCGCAATTGATTTTAGTGCGCAGATGCTGAAACAGGCAGTAAAGAAAAGAGACCGAAAACAGGTCAACGTTGATCTGGAGTTGATGGATGTTGAGTCATTATGGTTTGCAGACAATAGTTTTGACACGGTTGTAAGCACCTTCGTTTTTTGTTCCGTACCTTCAGCAATAAAGGGCTTGAAAGAACTTAAGCGGGTTTGCAAACCGGGTGGGCAGGTGTTATTGCTTGAGCATGTGTTAAGTGCGAACCGTGTACTTGCCGCCGTGATGAATCTGCTAAACCCTGTCGTTGTTGGTTTGCTTGGCGCCAACATCAACAGAAATACGGTTAAAAATGTAAAAGCTTGCTCTTTTACCTATGTAAATGTCGACGAACGTAGCGGTGATATTATCAAACTGATTGAAGCCAGAAAGTAACGCAGTAAAACTTTTTAACTGAATGCCCGTTGAATTAGGTAAAATAGACTAAATTTTTGGAAATTAGTTATATACGTGAAGCCACAATTAGAAAATCTGGTACAAACGCCAATTCCGACCAAACACGGCGAATTTATCCTACATTACTTCAGCAACACCATTGATGACAAGGAGCATGTTGCCCTGGTTAAAGGTGATGTCGTTAACAAAGAACATGTTCCTGTGCGCATTCATTCAGAATGTTTTACCGGTGACGTATTGGGTTCAAGGCGTTGTGATTGTGGTGAACAGCTGGATATGGCCTTACAGCTCATTGATCAGGCCGGATTTGGAGTTCTGATTTATCTGCGTCAGGAAGGTCGGGGCATCGGTTTATTGAAAAAACTGCAGGCTTATAATCTTCAGGATCAGGGCATGGATACGGTTGATGCCAACATCCATCTGGGTCATCTGGCCGATGAACGCGAATATAGCGTCGCAGCGTTAATTCTGGAAAACCTGAAAATAAACTCCATCGAATTGCTGACCAATAACCCCGACAAAATAGACGGCCTTATTAAGCTGGGTATTAACGTCGCAGGTCGCATTCCCGTAGAATCCGTGGCTAATGATGACAATGTCGGTTATTTGAAAACCAAAGCAAAAAAAATGGCGCACCTGCTGTTCGAACCCAAGAAAAGTTAAGGCGGTCGTCTTTCATCGTTTCAGCCGATATCAATAGCGGCTAACATTTAGCAGTTCCTTTTCTGACGGTCATGTGGAATAGGTGTTTTAGTTAAAACTGTAATAAGATAGCAATAGTTTCTACTTTAAAAGAGTTAGTCGATGCGACGTTTTATTCTACTGAGTTTGCTTGCCTTCCCGGCCTATGCTGTCGATGAGCAGCCACCACCTGTGCTTGAGGCGTTGCCAGAGGCGCCGGAACCACCTTTGCCGGTGCGGAACGGTGAAACCATGGAGCCTGACATTACTATTATTCGTAAAGCCAAGGAGACAATTCAGGAATACCGTCGTAACGGCAAACTTTATATGATTAAAGTCATACCGGTAGTAGGCCCTCCTTATTATTTTCTTGATACCAACGGCGATGGCAAAATGGATGTCCGTCGTAGCGATCTGGATAGAGGTTCTGACGTTCAGATGTGGAAATTACTGGAATGGTAGTCGCTTAAGCAGTGTCAGTTTTTACTTGCATTACACGTCCGCAACTCGATCAATTCTTAAATCCTTATGCCCTGGGCGCAGTCCTCAGTTTAGAGGGCATAAAGGACGGCATCGACAATACCAATTATTTTGTAACTACCGAGCAAGGCCGCTTTGTCTTGACTTTGTTCGAGTCGCTGACTGTCAATGAAGTCCCTCATTTTCTCAAGTTATTATCGCATCTAGGCAAAAACGGTCTTTTATGCCCCTGCCCTTTTAGCGATCTGCACACAAATCTGCTGGGTGAGGTAAACGGGAAACCGGCAGTGCTATTTAAACAATTATCCGGCGCAGCCATCGAAGTGCCATCAATCGTTCAATGCCAGGAAATCGGCTTGCAACTTGCGAGTTTGCACCGTTGCACGGAGGGCTATGATTTTGCTGTAAAAAATAGCAATGATTTAGCTTGGTGCAAAGCAGTGCAAATTAAAATTGGCGACCATTTATCCACTGAAGAACGTGAACTGATTGATGATGAACTGGCTTTTCAAACTGGACACAACCCGATCAATTTACCTCGGGGCGTCATTCACGCGGACTTGTTCAGAGATAATGTGTTGTTTGATGGAGATCGGCTCAGCGGCTTACTGGATTTTTACAGTGCCTGCACCGATACCTTATTGCTTGATATTGCCATAACGGCAAACGACTGGTGCTGTGATCATGGCAAGATTAACCCCTTAAAATTTAAGGCGCTTTTTGCTGCGTATCAAACGCTTAGGCCTCTGGAACTCCTGGAAAAACAACATTGGCCAATTATGCTCAGGGCTGCAGCATTACGTTTTTGGCTATCCCGGCTTCAACACCAATACTACCCTCGTCCTGGCGATATAACCCAGCAAAAAGATCCGCTGGTTTTTAAGCGACTATTGCTGCAACATAGACAGGCGTCATTATTATCTGATAACACTATTTTCAACCTCAGGAGTACAGCATGATTAAAATGTTACACCTTACTTTTGTTTTATTATCTATTGTCAGCTTTGTCGGCAGAGTCTTTCTGGCGCAAAGCCGCCCAGAGATGCTGGAGATAAAATGGATAAAAATCGGGCCACATATTGTCAATACGATATTGCTGATTACCGGTTTTACTTTGGTTTTTCAGGGCTCATGGTTATCAGGCGAGTATGGCTGGATTGTCGCCAAGTTAGTCGTTTTATTGGGCTATGTCGGTCTGGGAACTTTGGCTATCAAAAGCCAGGGCACTTTGCGTTGGCAAGCTTTCGCCGGGGCTGTTGCCTGTTTTATTTATATTGCGATTGTCGCAGTCAGTAAACATGCGTTGTTCTTTTTATAAGTAGTGTCGCTATCGCGACGGATTTTTTAATCGGGTTCTCGCACCCGAAGGCGAGATACTTTTCTTTGCATGGCCAAAGAAAAGTATCCAAAAGAAAGGCCACCCGGTTACCGCTTCATCCTGCGCGCCTCACTTTTGTCAGGGGCTGTCAAAAGGGACTCCTGTCCCTTTGTCAACGCGCGACATCCCTGCCGCGCCCCTGACGGGCTTATCCTGTTAAAAGCTCCGGTGCTCGGCGCGGTAAACGGGATTTCAACCTGCCTACCAATTAACATCAGCTAAAAACAGATAAGCCAGATTAACTGCTAGCTACAAAAAACATTCAACTTCATCAAGTTGCTGATCAAACCAAACTAAAAAATCTTTACCTTTTCGAAATTGACTTTCCTCAAATTCAGGAATGTTAGCTTGGGTTAACACCTCCCAGCGAGACAACCGATTTTTTAACTGCCCCTGTTCGCTGGACGTAAAGTGATACTGCCGAATCAGTTGACCAAAAGACTTCAACTCCGGCTCAGTGATCAATTTTGCCAAAGCGCCTAACTCTTTCATTAGTACTTCAAGCGTTGCGACATGCGGAATAATTAATGCCGTAACCTGTTTTGGCAGAATATTTTCGGCCGGTGATAATTCATTGTCAGAAACAACTTTAAGACAGTGAATTAATTCACCCGAAGAGAAACGTATTGCCGTTTCATAAAACGCCGAGGCCTCCATATCGCAAAGTGCCAGCGGATCATAAACAAGCTGCGGTCTTGAGGAAGTTTGAATGCTGGCCGTGGTACAAGGCGACTCAAAAACCATCGACGGATAATGGCTCTTGTAACTGTCAACATCGGTAATTTTGTCGATTAAAAACAGACTGCCCAGAGCATGATGCTTGTGTCCGGCAATGCCAATATTAATCAAAACCGGATGATCAACAGAACCTAACAAAGCCTGTGAATAAGCCACACCGGCAGCCATCGAAGTTTTGCCCAAGCCGGTAACCGTAAGACAAATATCCGCATTAACATAAACCGCAAACGGCTGAATGGTGGTTATTTTTTTTAAATTGAAATAATCAACCACCGACTTGGCTTCACAAGGCAAGGCGGCGTAAATAAAAATGCGAGGCTTGTTTTGTTGCATGGTTAATCAACTATTTCCACATCAAAAACAGTGCCACAAATTGCGACGACCTTTACTTTGGTATTAATACTGCAATCCGGCCCCTGTACTTTCCAAATTGAATCATCGACCTTTATTTTGCCCTCGCCATTTTCTATGGGTTGATACAAACTAAAAGTCCTGCCGATATATTGAGCTCCGCGTTTATTCAATAAAGGATGATCCGTTTCAATAACATGCTTCTTGCCATAAATCTTCCAGGCTGAAATTGCGGCAACCGATAGCACTGAGAAAACCGATACCTGCACTTCGATACTAATTCCTGGGATTACTAACAGCAAAAGCCCGGTTATAAAACCGGAAGTTGCCATCCACAGACAGAAAAAACCGGGCGCCAGCAGTTCTATTACTAACAGAACCAGCGCCAGCACCCACCAATTCCAAAAAACAATCGTTAGTTCAGTCATATCAACTTTTTTTGGTCATTGCTTCTTTGGCCAGTTCGCCAATGCCACCCAGGGCACCGATGACACTTGAGGCCTCCAAAGGCATAAATACCAATTTACTGTTGTTGGCGGAGGCGATATCTTTTAAAGCTTCGATGTATTTTTGCGCGACAAAGTAATTAATGGCCTGAACATCACCTTTACTGATCGCATCCGAAACCATTAACGTAGCCCTGGCTTCTGCCTGAGCAAGACGTTCACGGGCATCCGCATCACGATACGACGCTTCTTTTCGGCCTTCGGCCTCTAGAATGGCGGCCTGTTGCGCACCTTCTGCACGTAAAATCTCGGATTGCCTCAAGCCTTCAGCCTCAAGGATGGAGGCGCGCTTCAGTCGCTCGGCTTTCATTTGTCTTCCCATGGCTTCGACTAAATCCTTGGGTGGGGCGATATCTTTTATTTCAATACGGGTCACTTTAATGCCCCACGGAGTCGTTGCATCGTCCACAACGCTGAGCAATCTTGCATTGATGTCATCACGACGCGACAATAATTCGTCCAGATCCATTGAGCCCATAACGGTACGAATATTCGTCATCACCAGATTAAGAATAGCCCAACCCAGCTGGCTAACTTCATAAGCCGCTTTAGCGGCATCCATCACCTGATAAAAAATGACGCCATCCACAGTCACCATCGCATTATCTTTGGTAATGACCTCCTGGGATGGCACGTCCATCACCTGTTCCATCATCACCATCTTTTTACCGATGCGATCAATAACCGGCACGATGATATTTAAACCGGGCGTCAGCGTATTGGTATATTTACCAAAACGTTCGACGGTGTATTCCATGCCCTGAGGCACTGACTTGACACTCAAAAACACTATCAAGACTGCAAAAACCAATAATGCCAAAACAAAACCACCCATAAAACCCCCTGATTGTTTTTTACACAAAATGTGTCGAACTTCAATTGGCGTGCGTTTAATTCACCTCTTTTCCAAAAAGCGAAACTGAATAATTACATTTTTTCAGCGGTCTCAAATCTCTATTGTTAACAATTCAGACCGTGGTAAATTAAAAACCGTTAAAATAGCATTGTGGCGTGTTGCAAACCGCCACATAACTAATAATAATATAACTTTACGTTAACGAGTAATTATAATGCTGATAACCGCCGCTATTGACACCGGTCTTTTGACCCTGCTTTTTTTTATTGTTGGAATGATTAAGCCTGGCTGGGCTCTGTTTTTTATGGCAAAACCGGACAGATTTTTAATTCTGATTATATCGACCGTTTTATTTATGGTTTGTGCCACGCTGTTTGGTGAAGGAAACCGGCAAAAAGCTGTCGAAGAACAAGCCCCTAAAGAAATTGTCTCTAAAATACTGTCACCTGCTTCGGCTCCAGTTCCTGTGCCCGCAGCAGATGTTCCTGCCGCTCAACCAAGTTCTCCCAAGAATTAACAGCGGTAAACAAACCTGACAACACTATTAAAAGCGCTTGCCGCACAAGCGCTAGGATTAACCGCAACAATCTGTCTGACTTGGCTTTCACCTGCATTTTTTCACTGTGCTGTATTTTTAGTCGTACTCCAAGGTGCAATAGCTGCCTTGTGCTGTCAAATTCTGCGCCAACCGTACTGGTGGATTGCCATTCATGTATTTTTCCTGCCGACAGCTCTTACTCTACTTACACTGCAACTGCCGTCCTGGCTATATTTACTGGCAGCGTTACTGATGGCCTTGGTGTTCTGGGGCACCGTCAAGGGTGATGTGCCGCTGTTCTTATCTTCTACCGCAGTAGCAACAGCCGTAGCCGACATCGTTGACCGTGAAAAGGCAACTGCATTTGCTGATCTCGGTGCGGGAGTTGGCTCTGTTGCGGTACCCCTTGCGCAGCATCGACGGTTAATCGTAGATGCCTGGGAGTATGCGCCGCTACCCTGGTTAATTACCGCTTGGCGCTGTCGTAAACTGCCCAATGCCACAGTTAAACGTGCAAGCTTATGGAACTGTAATCTTGCACGTTATGAGGTGGTGTTTGCTTTTCTTTCGCCGTTGGTCATGGTGAAGTTAGGCGAAAAAATCATTGATGAAATGCCCAGTGGCAGTTTATTTATCTCATCATCTTTTCCGATTCCGAATTGGGAGCCTGAATCGATAGTCAATATTAAAGATCGACGTAAGACAATTCTTTTTTGTTATCGCATAAGATTTTAGATGCTTTTCTTGATAGCAATGAGTTGAATCTAAAAAACTTGAAATATAATTTCCTGGAAAATACAAAGCACAAAAACAGATTATGCTCCGTATCTTTGTGACAGAATGTATAAGCATGTTTAGAAAACCAAAGTCAATTTTGAGAAATCTTAAACCCCTGCAATAAATCCAACCGCTTCAATCCCGGCAATCGCGCAACGTTCGTCCTGATCAGAAATATCGCCGCTAATCCCCACAGCGCCAATTAGATTATTTTTCGTATCGCGAATCAAAACGCCACCTGGTACAGGCATAATTTTTCCGTCAGTCATGCTCATCAAGGCCGTCATAAAATCAGGTCGCTCTACCGCTACACTTGCCAGACTTCGTGAAGAAATACCCATACTGACGGCTCCCCAGGCTTTTGCTGTGGCTATCTGCTGTCTGATCATGGTTGATCCATCTTCCCTTTGCATGGCTTTTAAATGTCCTGAAGCATCCAAAACGACCACGGTAACCGGCTCCATATTTAATTTTCGGGCTTTGCTGATCGCTGTATGAATAATAATGTTGGCTTTTTCGAGTGTTAATAATTTCATTTCAAGGTCTCTTGTAGTTCTAGTATTATTTATTTCAAAAGTGGTAGCAGTTGCGGCCATACTTTATCTGCTATGACCGGTTGTCCTTTTGCATTGGGGTGCAGACCATCCGGTTGCATCAGTTCCGCGCTCAAAGCCACATCTTCCATGATAAACGGCACATAAGGCGCATTCAATTCCTTGGCTAATTGGGGGTAAATCGAATAAAACTGCGTAGTATAGCGCTGACCATAATTAGGCGGAATTTTCATGGCCAGGAACAACACCTTTGCACCGCTTTGTCGGGCACGATTTGCAAGCTCGGCAAGATTATTTTTAATCAAGGTCGTTGGCAAACCACGCAGTCCGTCATTGGCACCCAACTCAATAATAACGACTTGCGGCTTGTGCAAAGTCAGGGCTTGATCAATTCTCGCCAAACCACCGGACGTTGTATCGCCGCTAATACTCTCATTATGAATAAGATGACCTGTGGTTTGCTCGTCGAGTTTTTGTTGCAATAACGTCACCCAACCCTGTGAAACTTCAATTCCATAGCTGGCACTGATACTATCTCCCAATACTACAATAGATTTGGCCGCAGCGGTCATCGATAATAACGAAAAAATCACGACAAATAAAAAACGGGACATTATGCAAACTCAGTCAATAAAAAACATCATAGTAACCGAAAATCTGGGTAAATCGGTTACTACCTCCGATGGAATACTGTATATCTTGTCATCCATAGATTTGATAATCAAATCTGGTGAGAGTATTGCAATCATTGGCGAGTCCGGTTCAGGAAAATCAACCCTGATTAGCTTGCTCGCCGGTTTGGATACGCCGTCATCCGGAGCCATTATTGTAAATGAAAAACAGATTTCCGCGATGAGCGAAGATGGCAGGGCAACACTTCGTAATGAATTGATAGGCTTTGTATTTCAGTCCTTTCAGTTACTGCAAGGTTTAACCGCACTGGAAAATGTCATGCTGCCTTTAGAGTTGTGTGGCAATAAAAACGCCAAACAGCTTGCGACCGCGCTGTTAAACAGAGTCGGTCTTGCGCACCGCTTAACCCATACGCCACAAAAACTTTCTGGTGGCGAACAACAGCGCGTAGCGCTGGCACGAGCCTTTGTCACCAAACCCGCGATTTTATTTGCCGATGAACCGACCGGCAATCTGGACAGTAAAACCGGAGCGCATATCATTGATTTGCTGTTTGAACTTAATCATGAAAACAAGACTACCTTAATTTTAGTGACCCATGATCCATCCCTAGCTGCTCGCTGCCAACGTATCATTAAACTGGATTCCGGGCGGATTGTTACTTAGAAATGAACCTGAAAGACAGTAAATCGCCCTTCTCTTGGGTAAATTCAAGACTAAACACTATGGACAAACTGATGACACGTTTTAATTTAGCCTTAAGACTCTTATGGCGCGACAGCCGTTCCGGTGAATTGACGCTTCTGTTATTGGCACTGATTATTGCTGTCACCAGTTCAACGGCCATATCACTGTTTGCAGACCGCCTGCAACGCACCATGACCTCACAGGCCGCAGAATTTATGGCTGCTGATTTGGTCATTTCAAGCACCAGCTTGATTCCTGAGGCATGGCTGGAAAAAGCGGCTCAACTTAAACTAGCCAAAGCACAAACCATTGAATTCTCAAGCGTGTTAATCGAACATGAGGAACTGTTACTAGCTAGCATAAAAGCCGTTAGCTCCACTTACCCATTGCGCGGTTCTTTAAAAACCACCAGCACTGATTATTTGACTGAATCCACCGTCTATAACGGCCCAAAACCAGGAACGGTATGGGTTGAAAAGCGTATTCTGTCGACACTTAAACTCAATGTGGGTGATTTTTTACAGGTCGGAGAAAAACAACTTAGCATTAACCAAATCCTGACTTACGAACCTGACAAGCGAGGTGACTTTTATAGTTTCTCGCCGCGCGTGATGATGAATGCCGATGATTTGCAGGCCACCGGTGTATTGCAACCCGGCAGTCAAGTGCATTATTTCTTTCAATTTGCAGGCGAAACCCAAGCCTTAACGGAATTTAATCACTGGATAAAACCGCAATTAAATCCATCGCAGCGCCTTATGGATATTCAGGAAGACCGTCCTGAACTGGGTTCCGCGCTGGAAAGAGCCGAACGCTATTTGGGTTTAGCCAGCATTGTTGTTATTTTAATTTCCGGTGTTGCGATTGCGATGGCGACACGACGCTATACCGAACGGCACTATAACGCCACGGCCATCTTGGGGTGTTTAGGTTGTAAACAAAACGAAATCCTTTGGCTGTATGGTAGCCAGTTTGTGGTTTTGGGTTTATTAGGTAGCGCCCTGGGTTGTTTGCTGGGCTGGTTTGCCCAGCAAGGACTGTTTTATCTATTAAAATCGTTGCTACCGCAACAGCTTGCAGACCCGGGTTTATTGGCAATTTTATTCGGATTTATTATTGGCATGGCTGTTTTGTTGGGGTTTGCGTTACCGCCTTTATTACGATTAAAACAAGTTTCACCGTTGCGCGTCTTGCGCCGCGAACTTGATCCCTTGCCAAGCAGTGCCTGGCTGATTTACGGTTTAGCTATCATTATTATTGGTGTCCTAATCTGGCGCTATACCAATGAATTGAAAATGACCGTGACTATTATCGGTATCGGTTTGATCAGTTTTTTACTGCTGGGTTCTGCGATTTATTATTTACTGCGCTTTAGCCGAAAATTATTACCCTATTTAAGTCTGAGCTGGCGCTTTGGTTTAAAGGGCTTATTAATAAACAGCCGGGCCAGCGTCATTCAAATACTGGCTTTCAGCCTTACTTTAGTGGCTATGGTTCTGACCTTCACGGTACGCACTGACCTTATTAATGACTGGCAAAAGCAACTACCCAAAAACGCGCCCAATCATTTTGCTTTAAACATTTTTCCCGAACAACAACAAAAATTTCAACTAGACCTGCAACAACAGAAAATAGCCGGCAGTCAGTTTTATCCGGTCATTCGAGGCCGTCTGGTCGCAATCAATACCGTGCCTGTTCAGCAAATAGTCAGCAAGGACACACAAGGCGAAAGCGCCACGCACCGTGAACTGAGTCTTACCTGGACACAAACATTACCTGAAGACAATAAAATTACCGACGGAAACTGGTGGCAGAATCAACAAAGCGGCCTGGTTTCTGTCGAACAAAAGCTGGCCAGCAGCCTGAAAATAAAATTAGGCGACGCGCTAACTTTTACCGTTGGCAGTCAGCAGTTTATAGCGACCGTTACCAGCATACGTGACCTGCGCTGGGACACTATGAAACCAAACTTTTACATGATTTTTTCGCCGGGTACGCTGGATACTTTTCCCAGTACTTTCATCACCAGCTTTTATTTACCCGAAAACCAAAAAGACTTTTTAAATGCGCTGGTCAAAAAATATCCCGGTACCACTGTTTTGGAAGTCGATTTAATTTTAAAGCAATTTAAAACCATACTCGTGCAATTGACCGAAGCGATTAATTACCTGCTTTATTTTGCGCTACTTGCCGGATTTACCGTCTTGTTTGCCTCCGTTTATACCACTTTGGACAGTCGGATTCATGAGGGAGCATTAATGAGAACGCTGGGCGCAAATCGGGCCTTTTTAAGAAAAGCCCATCTTATTGAATTTAGTTTACTGGGATTTATTTCCGGTTTAATCGCGGTGTTTATCTCAGAGGCTATACTTTACGCTTTATACACACAAGTCATGCATATCGACTATCACGCTAACTTTATTTTGTGGTTTGGAGTGCCGTTAACCGGGGCCTTAGTGGTCGGACTTGCCGGTTGTTGGGGCTTACGAAAAGTCGTTACCAAGCCTCCACTTGAGGTCTTAAGGGAACTCTAACGCATCAATCAAAAGCTCAATACTAAAAGGGCAGAGCAATATCAGGCTTGATGTTTTTTAACAGTCGCTTAAACAGCTCTTGAATCCTGGACATTGCTGCGTCCGTATCCGCTTCAAAACGAATCACTAATGATGGCGTCGTATTTGACGCTCTGACTAACCCCCAGCCATCCGCGAAATCGACACGCATTCCATCAATTTCCGTCATTTTGCCGTCAGTGAAATGAGCGATCTTAAGCAACTCGTCCATAACGCTGAAATTTTCACCTTCTTCCATCATAACAACTAACTCAGGGGTGTTGATACTGTCGGGAAAATCGGCAAAGACCTCAGCGCTGCTTCGAGAATCCCTGGACAAAATATCAAGTAAACGAGCTGCAGCATACAAGGCATCATCAAAACCAAACCAGCGATCATTAAAGAATATATGCCCGCTCATTTCACCAGCGAGTTTGGCACCGGTTTCTTTGATCTTTGCTTTCATTAAGGAATGCCCGGTTTTCCACATCAGCGGTCTGCCTCCAAACTTGATTATCTGCTCTGTCAAATGGCGCGAGCACTTCACATCGTAAATAATTTCCGCGCCCGGATTGCCAGCTAACACATTTTTGGCAAACAGCATCATTTGCCGATCCGGCCAGATAATTTTTCCGTTTGAATCGACAACTCCCAAGCGGTCACCATCACCATCAAAAGCCAGTCCGATATCAGCATTATAATGTTTTACGGTTGCAATCAATTCAGTCAGGTTTTTTGGGTTACTGGGGTCTGGATGATGGTTAGGAAAGCTGCCATCAATATCGCAGAATAGTTCAATGACTTCACAACCCAGAGACTTCAGGAGCATAGGTCCCAGCTCGCCGGCAACGCCATTTCCACAATCCAATACTACCGTCATCGGGCGTTTGATTTGGATATATTCAGAAATAATGCCTATATATTCATTGTGATACTGGGTATTGAGTTCGATGTTCCCGGCCGGACCTGTAGCAAAGTCCTCTTTTTCTATACAAGCTTTAAGTTGTTGAATACCTTCACCGGCCAGCGTTACGTCGTTGATGATCATCTTCAAGCCATTATATTCCGGCGGATTATGACTGCCTGTAATCATCACTCCGGAACGCCCTTCGGTGTGCTTTGCCACAAAATAGAGTATCGGCGTTGGTACCATGCCAATATCAAGCACATCAAGCCCGGTTGAAATAAGACCTTTGACCAAGGCTTCTGCAAGTGCAGGACTAGAGATTCTTCCATCCCGTCCGACGACAATAGTTTTACACTTGTGCTGTATAGCTTGTGTTCCGAGCGCGCGGCCAATGTCGTAAATTATTTCTTTGGTTAAGGTTTTACCAACAACACCTCGAATATCGTAAGCCTTGAAAATAGTTCCGGCGTCAGCTTTTTTTTTTAAGGAGCCGGGCATTTCAAAAAAATCAGGCACTGTATTTTCAGGTGTTTTGGGTGTGGCAGTTGGAGAGGGTCTAAGCTCGACCATTTCATTAATTTGCTGAATAAAGTAATCGTCATCAATTATGTTGTCCGCCAGATCTTTGGAAGCTGGCGCCGATTCCTCGCCCATCCATGAAGTTGTGCCGCCGGCAACGATAGGATCATCGAAATCATCGAAAAAACCACTCATTTCCATATCAACAAAGTCACTGTTGCTATCGGTGGCAACATCAGCATCCTGAGTATCCAAAACTCTTTTAAATTGGACCAATGTTGAAACAATGGCATTCATCTCAGGCAACGCAACAGGATAATTACCTTGTACTTTATTGGTCATCATATCTTTATAGGCTTTTAAGACAGTACCAAGATCTTGCCTCAATAACGCTGACAATCTCCTGT
>SESD01001067.1_pt1 | contig 15711 bp, 9 predicted proteins | sample 3171411 | NCBI WGS metagenome assembly SESD01 (sample SAMN06051880, study PRJNA518727) | freshwater metagenome | biome: subpolar coniferous forest; feature: holomictic lake; material: water; isolation source: holomictic Lake 442, 16.5 m depth | place: Canada: near Kenora, Ontario | collected...
GAATAACTCTTATTAACTCCGTTACAGCGAGGCAACTTGCTGGCGGTGACCAACTCGCTAAGACAATCAGGCGATAAGCCGCAATCTGTAGGAAAAATAGCGTCGTGTGTTAGAAGGAGTCATCCCATTGCCCTTTAGATTTCATTTTACTGCATTGAAGGCACGCGATATTTTTCTCACTTCCATCTGTCCTTGATTAGCAATTAAAACCGTAGTTGCCAAATCATTAAATATTCCATGCTCCACGATTCCTGAAATACTATTTAAACTATCGTTCAAGGCTTTTGCAGGGATAGACGAATCAAAACTTACATCGGCTATCAAGCTACCGTGAGAACTTAGGGCAAAGCCATTTTTAGCCGGATTTTGACGTAACTCTCCATGCCCACCAATTGCTTCCAGCTGATTTTTAAGCAGTTGCCAGGCAAACGGCATCACTTCGATGGGGATTGCGAAACGCTGTCCGATACGATCAACTAACTTGGAAGCGTCAGCCAAAACGATAAACTCTTTACTTGCGGTTGCCAGTAATTTCTCACGCACCAAATCAGCTCCCTGACCTTTAAGCAAGGTCGAGTCAGGCGACACTTCATCCGCACCATCGACATAAAGGTCGAGTTGACTGACTTGATCAAATTCAACTACAACTAATCCCTGTTGTTGCGCAAAATGCTTGCTCACCTCCGAACTGGCAACGATAGTTACTCTTAAGCCTTTCTCACGACTTCGCATGCCCAGTTCCATAATAAAACAATTTGCGGTTGAGCCAGTCCCCAACCCAACTACCATGCCCTCTGCCACTAATCCGACCGCATAGTGGGCCACAAGTTCTTTATCATTCATGGTTTCACCCTAAGTTAACATCATAACAAGCCTTACTATATCAGCTACATTCAAGAAATTTTATAACCCGAAAGCGCTGTCGCGTATAATCAACCCCTTTTTTATGCACTGGATTTACGTTCCAGCCAGCACTCAGGAATAATAATGCCCCAAATAGTTGTTTGCGCCCTATACAAATTTGTTGTTCTGGAAAATTACCAGGCTTTACGTCAACCCCTACACGACATCATGGAAGTCTCAGAGGTTCGCGGAACTTTGTTATTAGCCAATGAAGGCATTAACGGAACGATAGCCGGTTCGCGCCAAGCTATTGATACAGTTTTGAATTGGTTACGGCATGACTCGCGCCTGGCGGATATTGACCACAAAGAGTCGCTGACCGACACCATGCCGTTCAACCGCGCCAAAGTAAAACTCAAAAATGAAATTGTTACCATGGGCATTGCAGGCATCGACCCTAAACGGGTGGTGGGAACTTATGTCAATCCCAAAGAGTGGAACAAACTGATCTCCGATCCTGACGTTATTTTGGTGGATACCCGAAACGACTATGAGTATCAGGTCGGCACCTTTAAAAACGCCATCAACCCGAATACCATGAGTTTCAGGGAGTTTCCCCAATACGTTAAAGATCATCTTAATCCTGAAAAACACAAAAAAATCGCCATGTTCTGTACTGGCGGTATCCGTTGCGAAAAATCAACGGCCTTCCTCAAAGAACAGGGTTTCGCCGAGGTTTATCATCTCAAAGGCGGCATATTAAAATATCTGGAAGAAGTCCCCGCTCAAGAAACACTCTGGGAAGGCGAATGCTTTGTTTTTGACGAACGGGTAACGGTTAATCTTCAGCTTGAAAAAGGCCAGTATGACCAATGTAACGCCTGCCGCTTACCGATTACTGAAACAGACAAAGCCAGCGATACTTATCAGCAAGGCGTCAGCTGTCCCCATTGTTACGATAAAATCACGCCTGACCAGAAAACCCGCTTCATGGAACGTGAAAAACAAATGGATTTGGCCAGAAAGCGCGGCGAAGCGCATATTGGCGCAGATGCCGCCAAATCGTTAATCCAAAAGCGGGCCAACAAAGTGCAACGACGCAAAGAGAGTAAAACTGAGTTAGGATGATTAAGCTATTTTCATTAAGCTATCGATTATTGCCACTATAACTTTTTGGCGATCTTTAAATATTTTCGTCAAATTTCTGCGATTGATAAAGTTGATGTTAAAATTATCATTAGCGACACCGTGTAGCAAAATACTGATTATCTTGTTAAAAATAGGTTTTTGTTTTCCAACCACATAATCAGCATAACAATCATTCATCGAAGAATTAAATTGAAAAAAACCATAAGACACCGCATCCCACGATTATTTGTTATTCTTTTTTTGATCCTGCCTTTGCAAGCATCTCTTGCTGAAGACATAATCACTCAGGAAACCGGCATATCGCAGGAAATTACGGCCATTATTACGGCAAAACAACATCCTTATCTGGTGCTGTCGAATTTCCCAAATCGCACTGATGATCTGGAAGCGCTTTATAAACTGTCCAACCACGAATTGTTATGGCTTGGTACGCCCGATTCAGAAAAGAAAATTAATGAAGCGCTCGTTTTACTGGCCAACGCGACTGTTCACGGTTTAAATCCTAAAAACTACGATACTGAAACTTTATGGCAAAAACTACAACCCGCCTTACAGTTGAAACCGGATGCTTATAAAGATTTGGCCTTATACGATACAGCTTTAAGCATCTCGTTACTGAGATTCCTGCATGATTTGCATTATGGTCGGGTCAACCCTCAGGGCATAAACTTTAACTTGAAGTTAAGGGAAAAAAAGCTGATTGATTTACCGTTATTGATCAAAAATAGCCTGAACCAAAAAACCTTGGCTGACCTACCATTGGCGGTTGAACCCAAATTAAAACAATATCAGAAGTTAAAGCCAGCCCTGGCAAATTACCGCCAACTTGCCGCGAACTCATTGCCATTTAAATTTGACTTTAAAGAAACTCTGCGCCCCGGTGAATCCAATCCACAAATCGCCCAGCTTCGCCGATTTTTGATCACAGTTGGGGAAATGCCGGAAGAAAAATCTGTTTCAACCACTCAAAAATCCTCGCTCTATTCGGATGCCATCGTTAGCGGAGTTAAAAAGTTTCAAAAACGTCATGGACTGACGGCTGACGGGCATATTGGAAAAGGTTCTGTTGCTGCGTTAAATATACCGTTAAGCCAACGCGTTACCCAAATTGAGTTAGCTATGGAAAGACTACGTTGGTTACCTGCGCTTAGTACCGGCGCCTCTATCATCGTTAACATTCCGGCCTTTCAATTATGGGCATTTAATTCGGTGGATCAGAACGATTCTGATGTATTAAACATGCGAGTAGTTGTGGGCAATGCGCTAAAAACCCAAACCCCCGTGCTAATGGCTGAAATGCATTTTATTGATTTCATGCCTTACTGGAACGTTCCTTACAGCATCATAAAAAATGAACTGTTACCCAAGTTAATTCAAAACAGTCATTATCTTGAAAAAGAAAATATGGAACTGGTTTCGGTTTTCCGCGACTCAGAAAAACCCACAGCATTTAACCAGGAAACCATGAGCCTGCTTAAAGAAGGTAAATTAAGAGTCAGACAGCGACCCGGTGGCAAGAATGCACTGGGCAGAGTGAAGTTTATCTTCCCCAACAAAGATGATGTCTATTTACATGATACGCCATCAAACGCTTTGTTTAGCAGATCAAGAAGAGATTTTAGCCATGGCTGCGTGCGAGTCGAGAACCCACAAAAACTGGCTGAATTTGCACTGAAAGATCAGGATAACTGGAATACAGATACCATAAAAGAGGCTCTTAACACGCCAAAAACCCAGAGGGTCATACTGAAAAAACCAATACCGGTTTTGTTTTTTTACACTACGGCCTATTTTGATCACAATGACAGCCTGGATTTTTACCCCGATATCTACGGTCATGATGCAGTATTATTGGAAGCATTAAGTAAACCTGATGATTTATCCGATCAATCGCTTTTTATCAGTTCCAACGCAACTCAAGAAGCAGTGATTCAATAGACTTGATTATTAGACCAAACCAATAAAAACAGGGTCGGTACTTTTAAAGTAATTTGCCGACCCTTTAGTATGCTGACAGTCGAATACAACCATTCAATACGCAAAGCATTGGTTGCTTCGATTCATTTTGCGCAATTTCTTTACGCATCTCAAGTTCATCCGATTTAGAAAAAAATTTACATCTTATCCGTATAAGGGAGTCTTTAACCAGATTGGAAAAAAGCTGATCATGGCCCTATTCGTGAGTAATCTAAGTAAACAGCTTTTTTAAGTCACCGATCAACATTAACCACCGCTTGACATTCAATCATTTGATTGACAAAATATAAATCAAACGATTGATTTATATTTAACGACTGTGAGTAAGCATGACTAAATCCGCCGATAACCAGACAGAACAGGGTAATGCCCGTGGCTGTTTGATCATGGCTGCATTGCGAATCTTTGCCGAAAAAGGTTTTGGTAGCGCAACCACGCGTAATATTTGCGAATTAGCAGGAACTAATATCTCTGCCATTCGCTATTACTTCGGTGATAAAGCCGGGTTGTATAGGGCTGCTTTTACTGAGTCTATGGGCGGACTTCCTTGCCATTCAACTCTCGATACTTTCGCTAACCTGCCTTTGCCAGAAGCTTTACATTTGTTTTTCAGGGAATTCCTTGAGCCCTTAAAAAAGGGTGAAGAGTTACGCCTGGCGATGAAATTGCGCTTTCGGGAAATGATCGAACCTACCGGAGTCTGGCAACAAGAAATTGATGCCGAAATCAAGCCGCAATTCGACGCCTTATTGTCGATAATAAAACAATATTTAAAGTTAGAGAGTAGTGATGACGATATGCAACGCCTGGCGTTTGCAATTATTGGTATGGCGGTACATTTTTATGTCGGTCAGGACGTTATTGCCATTATTGCACCACACCTGCTTGATACGGCTGAAGAAATCGATACCCTGGCTGAACGTTTATCAGGCTATGCCGTTGCGATGATTGAAAGTGAAGCTAAACGTCGGTTAATGGATAACGATTTATGAACATAATATTTCCCCATCGTCTTGGCTTTGTTGTTTATGCTTTATTGCTGACTGGCTGTGGCTTAAAAGGTGGCTGGCTGACTACCGTCGGCCCAGATTACCAAGCACCTAGCCCACCGACCGCTCCCCAATGGAATGCACCTCAACTGACGCTTGCGCATCAGGGTGAACTAACCGAATTAACCAACTGGTGGAAAAAGTTTAATGATCCCACGCTTAGCCAATTGCTGGCCGCCGCACAAAACGAAAGCGCGAGTATTGCCAAAGCCAAAGCTCATATCGAAGAGGCACGAGCCAGTCTGGTTGGCTCTGAATCTGTATTTTTGCCCAGTTTAGATTCACAAATAAGCAGTAGCCGCTCGTCCTTCTCTTTCGGCCAAGCACCCTTCATCCGCAATCAGCACCAAATCAGCATACAATCCAGTTGGGAAGTTGACTTGTTCGGTGGCCTAGCGCGCCAGCAAGAAGCCAACCTTAGCAAATTGGCCTCACGAACGGCAGCCTGGCACGATGCGCGGGTTGCGGTGGCGGCTGAACTTGCCAATGCTTATTTGGCCTACCGTTATTGTGAAGCACAATACCAGTTAAGCAAAACAGATGCCGAGTCCCGTTCGGCCACGGCAAAACTGCTGGCTGTTGCGATGAAAGCGGGTTTACGCAACGCGACAGATCAAGCACTTGCCAGTGCCAGTGCCGCTGAAGGCAACAATGTCATGCTACAACGACAAACTCAATGTGAACGCTCGCTTAAAGGACTGGTTGCGATGACCGGCCTGGAAGAAATCAAGCTTCGTCAGTTAGTGGCGCGTTTTCCTGATCATGTCGCCAAACTGCCCAGTCCACCGCCCTTCCCTATCAATGCCGTCCCGGCAATAATGCTGCTTCAACGACCTGATGTAGCGGTCGCCGAACGCGATATGGCCGAAGCCAGCGCTAAAATCGGTGTAGAACAAGCCCAACGTTATCCCAAATTAAGCTTATCTGGAAATATTACGCCTGTGTTGCAAAACATCAACGGCGCGGCTTTAAGCCTGGCGGAAACCTGGTCGTACGGCCCCACTTTGAGCTTACCTTTATTTGATGCCGGCAAACGCGCCGCAAATGTAGACGCGGCAAAAGCGAATTATACCGCCGCCACCTCGCAATTTCGTGCCACGGTAAGAACAGCGGTAAAAGAAGTGGAAGATGCACTGGTGCGTTTGGCGAGTTTAGAGCAACGTCTACCTCAAGCAAATTCAGCTGCCAGCGGTTATAAAGCCAGCTTCCAGGCGACCCAAAAACTATTCGACAGTGGCTTGGGCAATTTACTTGATGTTGAAGTGGCAAGACGTTCCCTAGTGTCTGCCGATCTGGCCGTTAAAGAACTTGAACAGGAAAAAGTGAGTGCATGGATTGCCCTGTATCGTGCGATTGGCGGCGGCTGGGAGGACAAGCCAAGTCACTAATCAAAAATCAGTTAAATATTATTATTTTCCTACACCAAAAACCGAATTTCCAAGCGGAGAAAAACTCATAATGAAAGGCAAAATCCTTGCACTTTTAAGCACACTATTCATATTCATCAGTTTTGGTATTACCATTGGCCAGACCGAAGAAACACTGCCCAATGCCAAAAACAACACCCAGGCAGCACTTAACGTAACGGTCATCAAACCCGTGCAACTCGATATTCCTCAGACCTTGACCGCCAACGGCTCTATCGCAGCCTGGCAGGAAGCGATTATTGGCGCGCAAATCAGTGATTTATGTTTAAACGAAGTGCGGGTGCAAGTCGGCGAAAGTGTGCATAAAGACCAGGTTCTGGCGGTGTTTGCCGATGACAGCGTGCTGGCGGATGTCGCCAAAGCGAAAGCAACGGTCGCAGAAGCCGAAGCAACGCTGGCCGAAGCGCAACTTAACGCAGATCGGGCAAGACAGGTAGCCGGTTCCGGTGTACTCAGCGAACAACAAGTCGCGCAATATATGACCGGTGAGAAAACCGCAAAAGCCAAACTGCAATCAGCCAAAGCCCAGCTGGATAGCCAATTGTTACGGCAAAAACACACCCGCGTCCTTGCCAGTGATGATGGCATTATTACTTCGCGTGCCGCGACACTGGGTGCCGTGGCGACTCCCGGCCAAGAATTATTTCGGCTGATCCGGCAAAACCGCCTGGAATGGCGGGCAGAAGTCACCGCTGCGGAAATGACCAGTCTTAAAACAGGGGTTGCCGTTACCGTGACTATACCCAACGTGGGACAAGTACAGGGCAAAGTGCGTTTTCTTGCCCCGACCCTGGATCCACAAAGCCGCAACGGCTTGGTATATGTCGATCTGCCCAATGCCGCCAACCACGGGTTACGTGCAGGGATGTTTGCGCAAGGCGAGTTTACTTTAGGCAGCAGTTCTGCTTTGACAATTCCGCAAGATGCCCTGTCGTTGCGCGAAGGTTTCAGCTTCGTTTTTCGTTTGGGCCAACAAACGCAAGACCACGCCACTGTCAGTCAGGTCAAGGTGCAATTGGGGCGACGCATGGGCGAACATTACGAAATCCTCTCCGGCCTCAAACAGGAAGATCGCCTGGTTGCCAGCGGCGCGGCATTTTTGACCGATGGTGATAGTGTGAAGGTAGTGGAAAAATGAACATTTCCACTTGGTGCATCCGTAACCCCATCCCAGCCTTAATGCTGTTCCTGCTAATGAGCGTGGGCGGCATGATGAGCTTTAAGGCTATGAAAATCCAAAACTTTCCTGATCTGGATTTGCCGACTGTCATTGTGACCTGCAGCTTGCCCGGCGCGTCACCAGGGCAATTGGAAACCGACGTTGCGAGAAAAATTGAAAATTCGCTGGCAACCGTACAAGGTTTAAAACACCTCACCACCACTATTAAAGATGGCAGTGTCACAATTACCGCTGAATTTCGCCTGGAAAAACCCGCCCAGGAAGCGGTCGACGATGTTCGTTCAGCTGTCAGCAAAGTGCGTTCCGATTTGCCTGGTGACTTACGCGACCCGATTGTCAACAAACTTAATCTTGCCGGTTCACCGATTTTAGCCTTCACGGTAGCCTCGACCCAACGTGATGAAGAAGCTTTGTCCTGGTTTGTCGATGACACTATCACCAAACGACTTTTATCGGTACGTGGTGTTGGCGATGTAAAGCGCGTTGGTGGTGTCAGTCGCGAAGTGACGATTGCCCTTGATCCCGTCAAACTGCAAGCGCTAGGGGCAACCGCTTCGGACCTTTCCCGTCAATTGCGGCAAATTCAGCAGGAAAGTTCCGGTGGACGTACCGACTTGGGTGGAGGCGAACAACCCGTCCGTACCTTGGCCAATGTCAAATCAGTTGATGAATTGCGTCCCCTCCAAATATCGCTATCCGATGGACGGCGCGTCCGCCTTGATCAAGTTGCAACAATTACCGATGGCGTCGCTGAACCTCGGGCACTGGCCTTTTTCAATGGCAAACCCGTGGTAGGGTTTGAAGTCACCCGCAGTCGTGGTGAGAGTGAAGTTGAAGTTGGCGCTGGCGTGCAAAAAGCCCTAGCGGAGTTGCGTCTTGCCAATTCAGATGTCGAACTTAACGAAGCCTTTAATTTTGTCGTGCCCGTGCAGGAAGAGTTTAACGGCTCCATGACTTTGCTTTACGAAGGCGCGTTGCTGGCGGTATTGGTAGTCTGGTTGTTTTTGCGCGATTGGCGAGCCACCTTTATCTCTTCTGTCGCCCTGCCCTTGTCGGCGATTCCGGCATTTATGGGCATGGATTATTTTGGCTTTTCGCTGAATGTCGTCACTTTGCTGGCATTATCCCTAATCATCGGCATTTTGGTCGATGATGCTATTGTTGAAGTCGAAAACATCGTCCGTCATTTACGAATGGGCAAAACACCTTACCAGGCTGCGATGGAAGCCGCCGATGAAATTGGTATGGCGGTAGTCGCTACCACATTTGCCTTGGTGGCGGTATTTTTGCCTACCGCGTTTATGAGCGGCATTGCCGGGCGCTTTTTCAAGCAATTCGGCTGGACGGCTTCATTGGCAATCATGGCCTCCTTAGTCGTGGCAAGAATGCTGACGCCAATGATGTCAGCCTATTTACTGAAAAATACTGGTCACAAAGTACAAGCCGATAGCCGGATTATGCATTATTACCTTGCTATGGCAGCTTGGTGTTTACGGCATAGACTGCTCACTATCAGTGCGGCGGTAGCGTTTTTTGTTGGTTCTTTATTTTTAATTCCCTTGTTGCCCAAGGGCTTCGTCCCGCCGGATGACAATCCGCAAAGCCAAGTATTTGTCGAATTACCCCCCGGGGCAACCTTGCAACAGACACGGGCTTCAGCCGAAACCGCGCGGCAATTGGTCGCCGCAGTGCCTTATGTAAAAAACATTTACACCACCATCGGCGCCGGCACGGCGGGCGCCGATCCCATGACCACTCAGGGTGGCGGTGATGTCCGTAAAGCAACCTTAACTATCGTACTGGCCAACCGTCAGGATAGGCCGATGCGCAAACAAGTCATCGAGAAAGATATCCGCAAAGCCTTGCAAGCCTTGCCTGGCGTGCGTACCAAAGTAGGTCTCGGGTCGTCCGGTGAAAAATACATCTTAGTGTTGAGCGGTGAAGAGCCCCAAGCCTTGTCTACCGCAGCTTATGCGGTGCAAAAAGATTTACGGAGCATTCACGGGCTGGGCAATATCGCCTCCAGCGCGGCTTTAGTCAGACCCGAAATTTCCGTGCGGCCCAATTTCGCCCGTGCCGCTGACTTGGGCGTGACGTCAGCTGCCATCGCCGAAACCCTGCGCATCGCGACAGTCGGTGATTATGATATGTCACTGCCCAAATTCAATCTCGCGCAACGCCAGGTTCCGATCATGGTAAAGCTCAACGACACAGGCCGACATGACCTAGCCGTGCTGGAGCGTCTCGCCGTGCCGTCTAACAAACCCGGCACAGGCCCGGTGATGATCAGCCAGGTCGCTGACTTGGAATTATCCAGCGGCCCGGCGGTCATCAACCGCTTTGACCGCTCACGTAACGTCAACTTTGAAATTGAATTGTCCGAACTGCAATTGGGCGATGTTACCACGGCCGTGCAAAACTTACCCAGCATCAGGGCGCTGCCTGCCGGTGTCAAACAAGTCAACGTCGGCGATGCGGAAATGATGATTGAATTATTCACCAGCTTTGGCGTGGCGATGCTTATCGGCGTATTGTGTATCTTTGTGGTTTTGGTGTTGTTGTTCAGGGATTTCTTACAACCCATCACCATTCTAGTAGCGTTGCCACTGTCCTTCGGTGGTGGCTTTGTCGCTTTGTTGTTGGCAGACAAGAGTTTTTCAATGCCCTCATTGATCGGCTTGGTCATGCTTATGGGTATCGCCACCAAAAACTCCATATTGCTGGTCGAATACGCTATCGTTGCCAGACGTGATCATGGCATGGGACGCTATGAGGCCTTGCTGGACGCCTGCCACAAACGCGCCAGACCCATCGTAATGACCACCATTGCCATGGGTGCCGGCATGATGCCAATCGCGATGAGTTTGGGTTCTTCGGATTCATCATTCCGGAGCCCGATGGCCGTTGCAGTCATTGGCGGTCTGGTGACTTCGACGTTGCTCAGTTTGTTGGTGATTCCCGTCGCTTATACTTATTTGGATGATTTCAAAGAATTACTTTTGCGGATTTGGAAGCGGTTTGGAGACGACGGTATCGCTAAAGAACTTAGTTAGTATCACCATTTCTATGCAACCAACATTTGAATTATATTTTTCTTATGCAAACTATTGTTATACTGGAATTGTTTCGACTTTCACTGTACTGCTAATGGAAGATATTTATGCGTAAAAAAGCTATTAAACCTTCTACTTATCTGACCGAAGTTAAAACGCTATCGGATCGGATCGTCAAAGCACAACAACCCATTCGGATTTTGGATGCCATCAAATGGGATGATCATATCAAGCAGGATTTTCTTGATGGCCATTGTAAAAAATCGCCGATCGTAACACCGGATTACTATCAAAAACGTCCACTCGGCTTTGATCCCAACGAAAAGAAACAGGAGTTTTATCAAATCGAGCGCGATTTAATGCGCAAACTGGGGCAACTTAATCCGCTCAGCGTCATTATGCGTCGAATGTGTAAAGAATATCTGGATGTTGTTCGCATGCTGGAAGCCAGAGGCAAACCAACTTTTTCCAATATTTCCCAGGAATTATACGGTTCTTCGCAAGACGTTTTTCATGTTGGCGATCCCACTATTGCCGATCTGGGCAGTATGATGGAAGGCACTTTAACAGAACTATTAAAACTGGATTTTCTGAATGAAGAACCTAAAACCATCAATGGCACAGATGCAGTCATCATCCTGAACGAAAAAATTGATGCTGTATTTCCCGGCGCAGGTCTTCGCGCCATGCTCAGCGACGGTATTGTCGCTGATGCCGCAGCCGGCACCGATTACATCAAACTACGCGCTGACGCCATGTTCAACATACGTGATCTTCGAGTGCTGGAGGTTCATGAAATATGGGTACATTTAGGCACCACGCTCAACGGTCTGGCTCAACCTTATTGTACTTTTCTGGGTAAAGGACCACCTTCTGCAACTATTACCCAAGAAGGTCTGGCGGTTTTAATGGAAATTTTAACCTTCAGTTCCACGCCCAACCGGTTAATGCGTTTAATCAACCGGGTACGCGCCATAACGCTTGCCGAAGAAGGCGCAGACTTTATGGATATTTTTCGTTTTTTCAAAGACAAAGGTTTGGACAATGAGGACAGCTATACGCTAAGCAGCCGGGTATTTCGAGGCAGCAGTTCAAACGGCATGCCTTTTACCAAAGATCTGACTTATATCAAAGGTTTTGTGCTGACTTACAACTTTATGCGTCTGGCGGTCAACATGGGCAAACCGGATCGGATACCGTTACTGTTTTGCGGAAAAACCATGATCGAGGATATGAAAGTACTTGCTGATCTAGTTGAAGAAGGGACAGTAATTGCGCCCATCTTCCTGCCGCCCCAGTTTAAAGATCTGATGGGTCTTTCGTCCTGGCTAAGCTTCAGTCGCTTCATGTCATCAATGAATTTCCGGCAACTGGAACAGGATTATGCCAATGTTTTATGATATTAACCGATGTTATTTCTTCAATATTTAATAAGCCATCTGGTTTGCATTTATGAATAGCTTAGCCCGTAACACGAAATAGTTGACCTTATGCTTATCTGCATAGATCAACATGGAGGCTTGATCTGGATAGTGATGCGGGTTGGCGACTTCGCCAAGCCCGCATTGGATTTTACGACTTATGGAACGCCTCAACTTTCCTCCGTTTTTGATAGATCGTGGCAACTTATTCGCCGTTGCACGCCAAATCGCTGTGAACCACATTGAATGCTGGCATAACCTGATAAATTTCAGTCATTAAAAAATTGGCGCTCGACCCCTGAAAGTCAAGGAAAGCGCGATTCACATCTTAATGAAACACAATTGGCCTTGGAGAAAAATGGCTGGGTTCAAGCTAAAGTGCAAGTCTGCTTAATTTGTCCCCTAGGCAAATCGCTTATGTTATTTTGAATCTGGTTATCACCCTGTAGCAAATTTAGTGCACTTCAAACAACCGTAATCTCAGTCTCATGAGAAGATATTCCTGAAATAGACTGAGATTATTGTCTGTATTTGTGGCTTATACGATTTAAGTGTTAATATGTAAGAATATTTTTGTGGATTAAGGGCTGTTAGCCGAATCACAAAAAAACATCCTTATATTTAGTACCTTAAGCTGCTAACAATTCGTATTTTTCAATCATTCTTTTTGGCAATGAGGATTAGGTTATAAATCACATATCAATTTTATGGCCCAGGATTGGGCTGCAGCTGAAGTTACAGCTACTCATCCAAGGTTCTCTGATCATAATTCTTGTGGCTGCCCAGCTATGGATATCAATGCACCTTGAGCAACAGGACTTAAATGATGTTGAGGCGCGCGCCAAGTCAGTGGCCACCAGCGCCATTAATGTACTGAACACCTTAATGATTGTTAAGATAGGTGATCATGAAGTTATCAGTGATAAAACAACTCGCGGACTTTTCATTAAAAAGATGGGGGATGTGGACAAAGTCATGGAAATGCGAATTGTCCGTGGCCAGGGAATTGATGATGAGTTCCCTGCCGGTCTTGCAGAGGAGAAACCAGTTGACGATATGGATCGCCGCGTCCTTGCCACCGGAAAATCAGAAGTCGAATTAATTAAAGGCAATGACGGCGAGGCAAAACTTAGAACCGTGATGCCGTTTATTGCTGAAAAAAACTTTCACGGCATAGATTGCCTTAAATGCCATGGCGTTAATACGGGAGCCGTACTCGGCGCGGCTAGCGTTATTATTGATGTAAAAGAAGATTTGGCAAACATCAAGAGCTTCAATGAATTGATGTGGATAGGACAGTTAATTCTGCAATTCCTGCTGTTCTTTGTAATCAGTCTTATTAGCCGTCGCTTACTCAAGCAACTTGGCGGTGAACCTGCCAAAGCTATTGAAATCGCAAACAAGATTTCAAATGGCGATCTCTCTACATCAATCATCGTTGCAGAACATGATACGACCAGTTTACTTTCATCGATGAAGCGAATGTCCGAGACGATACACCTCATGACCGATGATGCTGTGATGTTATCGAATGCTGCAATGGACGGAAAGTTAGCCATTCGTGCGGATACAACCAAGCATCAGGGCGACTTTCGCAAGATTATTACCGGTATAAACGATACCCTGGACGCCGTCATCGGTCCGCTTAATGCTGCCGCCGGTTATGTTGATCGCATCTCAAAAGGTGATATTCCAGCAAAGATCACTGACACTTTCAATGGCGACTTTAATTCGCTCAAAAACAACTTGAATGCGTTAATCGACGCTATTCAAGCCTTGGTTGCAGATGCTGATCTTCTCGCTAATGCAGCGGTACAAGGTAAGCTAAGCAACCGGGTCGACGCCTCCCGGCATAAGGGTGATTACCGTAAGATTGTAGCGGGTGTCAACGATACACTCGATAGTATCGTTACGCCCATTAATGAAGTTATTCGGGTGCTCAGCGCACTAGCCAAGAGTGACCTCACCGAGAAAATCGCAAACAATTATCAAGGTAGTTTTGCCGAACTGTGCAACAACATTAATATCTCTGTAGATAACCTGGCTCAGACTGTTTCAAGCATCCAGGAAGCCACCGACTCAATCAATACTGCGGCAAAAGAGATTGCCGCCGGCAATAACGATCTGTCGCATCGCACTGAGGAACAAGCTGCCAGTCTGGAACAAACCGCTGCCAGCATGGAAGAGCTGACCTCTACCGTACAACAAAATAGTAAAAATGCCAAACAGGCCAATCAGCTTGCTGTTGATGCATCCACCATAGCCGGTAAAGGTGTTTCGGTGGTTGGCGACGTTATGACAACCATGGATGAAATTAACCAGTCATCCCACAAGATAGTAGATATTATCTCGGTCATTGATGACATTGCTTTCCAGACTAACATTCTTGCGCTCAATGCCGCAGTAGAAGCGGCACGTGCTGGAGATCAAGGTCGTGGTTTCGCCGTTGTTGCCATCGAAGTTCGTAATCTTGCCCAACGGGCGGCCTTGGCTGCCGGTGAAATTAAAATACTGATTTCAAATTCTGTCGAAAAAATTCATGATGGCACCAACCTGGTTACACAAGCCGGAAAAACGATGGAAGAAATCGTAAATGCAGTCAGTGGCGTGACGGTTATTATGTCTGCAATCAGCTCTGCTTCGATGGAACAAACTTCAGGTATTCAACAAGTTAATCAGGCTATCACTCAGATGGATGATGTAACCCAGCAAAATGCCGCCTTAGTTGAACAAGCCGCGGCATCGGCAGAATCGCTTGAAGAGCAAACTGAAAACTTAAGTATAACTGTTGGGCAATTTAAGGTTTAGGATTTATCCATCTTACAATCTACAAAATAAAAGCAGCGGTGGCCTGTTTGGCCAATGCCGCTGCATTACCGGCTTGAGTCGAGTTGATATAAAGATCCTTCCCCCATCACTTTTAATTCTGTTATCTCTGGTTCCATACCTAAAAAAATTATGGTCTGAATTTGGGATATAAGTTGACTTGGACAGGGTGTACTCCTCAAAAGCTGAATTGAATGATTAAACAACTGACATATTTGGGTTTGATTCTATCGCTAAGCTTGGATATCAGGCTTTGTGCCGGCTAACTTTTATGGTTTTCTCGCGTGCTTCCAACGTTCCCGCGCATGCTGGAGACGTTGCCCCGCACGCAAAAAGTATCACTCAAAAATTGATCCTCTGCAGGCCATATCTGGCGTGGCCTGCAGCGATTTTTACCTGGTCCTTCCAGCGGGCGCCGGAAAGACTGGACCGCGCGCAAATATCGTTCTGCCGGCACAGGTAAGCTTATTTCGTTCTGATCTTGTTTTAAAGAAACTAAACTTCATCCTGGTTCGGGATAACTCTGACTCATTACTACAAGATTTTTAAGCAGGTTGATAACTAAACAGCATCCCCCGGGTAACTATCGGGGCAAGCCAAATTTACCGCATTATTTATGAGGCGGGGATCAATAAGAAAGTTATTGTAAATCCCCTCAGTTAATGTTTCCTGAACGTCAACAGACGAACCACGGTGAAATTTCACAGAAATTTGCCAAGGACCTAGTTTCAGCAGACTTTAAGTACTTGGTGTTTTATTTGGATATCCGTAAAAATTTATCAGCTA
>SESD01001069.1_pt1 | contig 15690 bp, 16 predicted proteins | sample 3171411 | NCBI WGS metagenome assembly SESD01 (sample SAMN06051880, study PRJNA518727) | freshwater metagenome | biome: subpolar coniferous forest; feature: holomictic lake; material: water; isolation source: holomictic Lake 442, 16.5 m depth | place: Canada: near Kenora, Ontario | collected...
GCCGTGCTGCTGATGTTCGGGTGGCGAAGGAAATGGATGGCCATGGGGTCTCCTTCCAGAGCGTCCCTCTTGGCCCCCAGGATCGTTCCCTCCCTGGAGGGTCGCCGTAACAATTCAGGAAATTCTGCGTCCCGCTACTCCACCGTGACGCTCTTGGCCAGGTTCCGGGGCTGATCCACGTCGCAGCCCCGCAGGACGGCGATGTGGTAGGCCAGCAGCTGGAGGGGCACGGCATAGACGATGGGGGCCAGCCAGGGGTGGACCGCCGGCAGCTCCAGGACATCCTCGGCGATGCCGGCGAGGCCCGTGTCTCCCTCGGTGACCAGGGCCAGGATGCGGCCGTCCCGGGCGGCGGCCTCCTGTAGGTTGCTGAGGGTCTTCTCGCGATGGGCATCCCGGGGCATGAGGGCCACCACGGGCAGGTTCTGGTCGATGAGGGCGATGGGGCCGTGCTTCATCTCGCCCGCCGGGTAGCCCTCGGCGTGGATGTAGGAGATCTCCTTGAGCTTGAGGGCCCCTTCCAGGGCGATGGGGTAGCAGGGGCCGCGGCCCAGGTAGAGGAAGTCCTTGGCGTCCTTCCAGCGGTGGGCCCAGCGCATGATCTGGGGCTCCAGGGCATTCAGGCGCTCCAGGTGGGCGGGCAGCTCCCGCAGGCCCTGGAGGAGCTCGGCCCGGAGCTCAGGGGCCAGGGTGCCCTTGGCCTCGCCCAGGCGCAGGGCCAGCAGGGTCAGCACCGCCAGCTGGGTGGTGAAGGCCTTGGTGGAGGCCACGCCAATTTCTGGGCCCGCATGGGTGAGGATGGTGGCCTCGCACTGGCGGGTGGCGGTGGAGCCCATGACATTGCAGATGGCCAGGGTGCGGGCCCCGCGGGTGGCGGCTTCCTTCATGGCGGCCAGGGTGTCGGCGGTCTCGCCGCTCTGGGTGATGCCGATGATGAGGGTGCCGGGCTGGATCACGGGCTCCCGGTAGCGATACTCACTGCCGTAGTCCACCTCCACCGCCACGCGGCTCAGCTGCTCGATGAGGAACTTCCCCACCAGGCCCGCGTGCCAGCTGGTACCGCAGGCCACGATGTGGATGCGGGTGAGGGCCGCCAGCTCCGCGTCGCTGAAGGGCAGGTCCAGGGGGATGGGCTCGCCGTCCACAGGCAGGCGGTTGAGGAGGGTGTTGGAGAGCGCTTGGGGCTGCTCGAAGATCTCCTTCTGCATGAAGTGCTTGTGGCCCCCCTTTTCGGCCGCCACGGGATCGTAGGGGATGGCGACCACGGGCCGGTGGACCTCGCTGCCGTCCTGCCGGGTGATGCGGGCGCCGCTGCGGGTCAGCTCGGCGAAATCACCATCCTCCAGGAAGATCACCCGCCGGGTGTGGGGCAGGAGGGGCACCACATCCGAGGCCAGGAAGGTCTCGCCGTCCCCCAGCCCGAGCACCATGGGGGGGCCGCTGCGGGCGGCGAGGATGCGGTCGGGATCGCCTGCGTGAAGACAGGCCAGGGCGTAGATGCCCTTCATGCGGCCCACGGCCTCGCGGAAGGCCTCGCCGAAGGAGTGCCCCTGCTTCATCAAGTGGGAGACCATGACCGGGAAGCACTCGGTGTCGGTCTCCGAGCTGAAGGTCTCGCCGGCGGCGGTGAGCTCGGCGCGCAGCTCGAGGAAGTTCTCGAAGATGCCGTTGTGCACGGCCACCACCTGCCCATCCGCACTGCAGTGGGGGTGGGCGTTCTCCTCCGTGGGCCGGCCATGGGTGGCCCAGCGGGTGTGGCCGATGCCCAGGGGGGTGGGGTCGGCGGGGTCCACCTTGCCGGCCAGGTTCACCAGCTTGCCCGAGGCCCGCGTGATAGTGAAGGTTCCCGTGCCGGTGGCCAAGGCCACGCCGGCGCTGTCATAGCCGCGGTACTCCAGGCTGCGCAGGCCGTTCACCAGGATGTCCACGGCTCCCCGCTGGCCGATATACCCGACGATTCCGCACATGGGAGACCCCCTATAAAGTCACCTTACCGTGCGAAACGCTGGCTTCCTATGGGGTGGAAGCTACCCGGACCGTGGGCGTTCCGCCGCACCCACCCTGTGGCGGATTGGCCGCGTCCCTCAGGAGGTGGCGCGACGGCCCGGCTTGAGCCAGCCCAGGAGGGTGCGCCGCACCTGCTTCTTGATGCGACTGGCCACGAAGGGGCCGAGGCGGCCCTTTTCCCGGAGAATTTGAACGAAGAGGTCCCGCTTGCGGCGGGGCGGCTGGCGGCGGTTACCCGCGGGCACCAGGCTGAGGGCCCCCTTGGTGCAGGCCGAAACGCAGGCGCCGCAGCCCAGGCAGACCGCCGCCGTCACCGCTGCAAAGCGGTCCTGGGGCGAGGCGAAGGTCTCCCCCTTGGCCAGGCCGATGGCCTTCACATTGCAGGCGGGGAAGCAGGTGCCGCAGTAGTCGCAGTCCTCGGGGTTGATGACAGCGGTGAAGCCGGTCTTGGCGATGCCATCGTGGTAGCCCATCTGTACGCCGGCCATGAGCTCGCAGCAGCAGCGGCAGCAGTTGCAGATGAAGGAGGGCTGCTCGCGGATGTTGTCCGTGACGTGGGTGAGGCGCAGCTCCCGGGCCCGGTCGATGACCTCCAGCAGCTCGTCTTCGGTCTTCAGCTCGGCGAAGCCTCGGCGGGCCAGGAAGCGGGCCGCGCTGCCCAGGGAGATGCAGATGCCCTCCACCGGGGCGCCCTTGGCGCAGGTCTTCCCCTGGTGCTCCTTCTTGTGGCGGCAGTAGCAGAGGCCAACGGCCCCCATGCCGGCCCGGCGGATGAGCTCCCGGGCCTGCTCGTAGGTGGCGATCTCGGAGCTGACGGGGATGTGCTCCTCGTAGGCCAGGGTGCGGGTGAGCTGGGTCTCGCTGCCGAAGAACTCCTTGGCCTGGCTCTCCTGCAGGTACTCCCGCATCAGGGTCGCCACCCGCTCCATGGGCAGGTCCGTGCGCCGCTTCATGAAGGTGAACTCGAAGAACCCGATGAGCCCCGGCATGAGCAGGTAGTAGGTGGTGCCGGCGTAGGGCATGTCCATGACCAGGCCTTTGTTCGCCATGATCTCCAGCAGGGGGAGCAGCGTCTCACCGGACAGGCCCGTGGCCCGCACCAGCTCCTCCAGGGTGGCTTCCTCCAGGGGAAACCGCGAGGCGATGAAGGCCTCCTGCTCGTCGAAGAGCAGGCCCAGAATCTCGCGCAGCTTCCCGCTATCCACCAGCCCGATGGGGTACTTGTTCAGGCGGTCGATGAGGGGGATCAGACTGTCTTTGGTGCCGAGGTGGTGTCCCATAGGCGAAGTCTAGGACCGCCGGGCCATGACCAGAAGCACGATACCCCCAGGACCCAGCCGAGGCGCCTAGCGGCTCCGGTTGCCCGGCTGGGAGGTCCACGCCACCGGCGGCCGGTGCTTGAGCACCCAGGCCGTGTCCACCCAGCCGGCCAGAAGCAGCAGGCCCGCGGTGAGGGCCAGGGTGACCGACACCCAGCGGTGGCCCCGCTGCAGATCGGCCCGGCCCTGGGCCACCTGCAGGTAGCCGGCGATGCCCAGGCCCAGAGTGCCGCCTGCCAGCAGGCCCAGCCACAGGTGGACCAGGTCCTGAAAGGCCCACGCTCCCATGAGCCGCAGGCTCAGCCAGCGCACCCCCAGGATGAAGACGGCCCAGGCCCCCAGATCCAGCACCAGCCAGAGAGATCGGGAGCGCACCTGGATGGACACCGCATGAAAGAGCAGCAGCAGGAACAGGCTCCCGGCCAGGCCGACCCCGACGATGGAACCGACGTCCTTGAGCGCAAGCTGCCGCCAGAGGCCGCTCAGGAGCACTGAGGGCAGGGTGGTGAGGAGGCCCGCCAGCAGGGCCAGGCCCAGGCCCGCCAGCACCTTGCCCAGGAAGATCTGGCCCGCATGGAGGGGCTGGTTCAGGAAGAAGCCGAAGCGCCGCTCCTCCAGATCCCGGCTCACCATGGTGGCTCCGAAGAGGAGGGCGATCACCCAGGCGAGGGCGGTGCCTGAAAACACCCCCATGAACGAGGCCTTCTCAAGTGCGAGCTTGGGATCTGCTTCGAAGTACAGCGACAGCAGGGAGATGATGCTGAAGCCAATGGCCACCAGGAGGACGTTGCGGCGGCCGGTCCACTCCCGGCGGGTGACGGCAAGGATGCTCATGAGGCCACCTCGGCTTCGCCCACCAGGGCGACAAACAGCTCTTCTAGGGAGAGGGGATGCACCTGCAGACCCGGGACCTGGCTGGGATCACCCTGGGTGAGGATGGCCTCCCCGCCCAGGCTGCCCGCACGGCTCCAGAGGGGCGCAAAGGGAACGAGATCGGCGGGATCCACCGCCTGGGTCGGTGCCCAGCTCACCTTCCGGTGCCTGGCTTTGAGGTCCTCCAGGCTGGCGTCCACCAGGAGGCGGCCCTGGTGCAGGATGCCGATGCGATCCGCCAGGCCCTCGATGCCGGCCAGGTCGTGGGTGGTGATGAGTACCGTGGTGCCCCGCTCCCCCAGCTCCCCCAGCAGCTCGTCGTAGACCTCGCGCCGGGCCACGGCGTCCAGGCCCAGGGTGGGGTCGTCCAGGACCAGCAGGGAGGGCTTGGGCCCCAGGGCCAGGGCCAGGGACACCTGCCCCTTCTGGCCCCGGGACAGGCGGCCGAAGGGCAGGTCCATGGGGATACGGAAGCGCCCCAGCCGCTGATCCACGCCAGCCTGATCCCAGGTGGGATAGAGGCTCCCGCAGAACCGGACCAGCTGCCGGGTGCTCATGATGGGCGGCGCGTCCGGCTCCTCGGCCACCACGCCCACCCGATGCATGAGGGCCTGGCGAGCGGACCAGACATCCTGGCCGAAGAGGTCCACCCGGCCGGCGGTGGGCTTCTGGTGCCCCAGGAGGCAGCGCACCAGAGACGTCTTGCCCGAGCCATTGCGCCCCAGCAGGGCATAGACCTGGCCGGGCTCCACCTGGAAGGAGGCCTGATCCAGGGCCTGGGTGCGGCCGTAGCGCACCCCCACCTGATGGCAGGCCACGGGAAGCGAAGCTGCTTGGCTGGTCATGACTGGCCTCCCTTCGGAGCTGGTTTCAGGGCCTTCCAGGCGGTGCCCAGGGTGGTGGTGGCCTCGGGCAGGTCTGCGCCCACGGAGAGGGCCGTGGTGGCAAAGCGCAGGGCCCCTTCGCGGAGCAGGCCCAGGCGCTCGGCGGCGCTGAAGCCAGGCGGCGTCTCGGAGACATAGGTCCCATCCCCCCGGCGCACCGTGAGGATCCCCGCCTCCACCAGGCGCTGGTAGGCCCGCACGACGGTGTTGGGGTTGACCCCCAGCTCCCGGGCCAGGTCCCGCACGGAGGGCATAAGGGCCCCGGGGGCCAGGCCGCCCGTGGCCACCAGACGGCGCACGCCATCCTCGATCTGCCGCCACAGGGGCGCTGCTTCTGCTGGATCCACCTGCAGGATGGCCTTCATGCGTCGCCTCCCGGACGAGTTACTGTATCGCTGAACTAATACAGTAAGTCAGCAGCGAGACCCGTCAAGAGGCAATTTCTGCGGCAGTACGCTACGCCAAGCTTCGGATACGAACCGCCCTGGTCTCGATCTCGGTGATGCGGAACGCGAAGTTGCCATCCACCACCACCACTTCACCTTTGGCGATGAGCTTGCCGTTCACCAGCAGCTCCACCGGGGCATCTGCACTGCGGTTCAGCTCCAGGATGGCGCCCGGCGTGAGCTTGAGCAGCTCGCCCATCTGCATCTCGGTCTGGCCCATGCGCACCACCACCGGGAGCTGGATGTCCAGGAGCAGCTCCAGGTTGCCAGAGTCGGGCAGGGGGCCAGAGGCCAGGGGGGCCTGGAGGGCCTGAGGAACCGGCGCCGCCTGGGTAGCAGCGGCAGGGGGCGGGGGTGGGGCAACCTCGCCATAGCCCAGCTTGCGCTTGACCTGCTGGAGGAGTTGGTCCGGGAACAGGATGTGGACGGTGGCGGCGATGGCATCCTGAGTGGTGGTCAGGGCGATGTCCTGGAAGGTTCCGGTCCCCAGGTTTTGGGCAAAGGCGTCGGGATCAGCGTCCAGGGCCATGATCTCCACGTTGGTGATGGAGAAGGTCTCCCCGGCCAGATCGGACAGGGTCTGGTTGGCGCTGCCCATGACCTGGTTGAAGGTCTCGGCCATGGCGTCCTTGGAATCACCCGCCAGCTCCTCCGTGGGGGCGCCCTCGCCACCCAGCATGAGGTCCACCAGGATGGTGCCTTCCTTCAGGGGGAGGCTGAAGAACAGGGCACCGCTGAGCCCCTTCTGGTAGATGGCTTTGACCAGGATGATGGTGCCCTCGTGGAGGGCGGCCACGGCAGGAGCTTCCAGGAGGTCGCCCGGGGCGGCCTGGATCTGGAAGTCCCGTCCGGTGAGCATGCTGAACACCGAGGCCATGCTCTCGGCGAAGGCCCCACCGGTTTTCTGGAAGAATTCGCTGTCACGGACGTCCATGGTTCATCCTTCCGACCGGCTGCCGGTCACTTGGAACACGCGTTTGCCATTGGGGTTCAGGGCCACCAGTCCCTTGAAGCGCGGGATGCCGTCCACGCAGAGGTCGAGGTCGGCGTCGAAGCGCTTGGTGAGCGGGATCAGATCCCCGGGCTTCAGCTGAAGCACTTCCTCCATGCTGAGGCTGGTGCCATGGATTTCCGCGGCGGCCTCCATGGAGCACCGCTTGAGGGTGGCCATGAGCAGGCGGGCCTCTTCGTAGGAGGAGGACTTCTTGTAGCCCGTGAACATCTCCTGGTCGAACTTGTTGGAGATGGGCTCGAGGATGATGCTCGGGATGGCCAGGTTGATCATCCCGGACACGGGGCCCATCTTCACCTCGAAGACCACCAGCAGGACCACCTCATTGGGGGCCACGATCTGGATGAGCTGGGGGCTGGTCTCCCGGGCCTGGATGCGGAAGTCCAGGTCCACGATGCCCCGCCAAGCCTCCCGCAGATCCTCCAGCACCAGCTTGAGCACACCGTCGAAGATGCTCTGCTCGATGTCGGTCATGGTGCGCAGCACCTTGAGGGGCTCCCCGGGGCCGCCCAGCATCTTGTCGATGATGGGAAAGACCAGGGTCGGGTTCACCTCCAGGGCGAGGGCGCCCTCCAGAGGCTTGATGGAGATGGCGTTGAAGCAGGTGGGGTCGGGGACCGACAGCAGGAACTCCTGGTAGCTCAGCTGCTCGACGCTCACCAGGTTGACCTCGGTGATGGTGCGGAGGTAGGCGCTGAGGGAGCTGCTGAAGTTCCGGGCGAAGCGGTCGTGCATGAAGTGCAGGGAGCGCATCTGCTCCCGGCTCACCCGGTCCGGGCGGCGGAAGTTGTAGAGGGTGACCTTGCGCTGAGCCTGGGCTTTTTTTGCCGCCCCAGGGGAGGGACCACGGTCCGCCCCGCCCGACCCAGTACCTTTGCCGGCGGGCTTGGTATGCGACTTAAGTAGAGCGTCGACTTCCTCTTGGCTTAGGATTTTGGCCATGAATCATCCCTCAATGTGCTTTTCCAGGAGCTTGCCCCGGAGGCGCAGCATGGCCTTGGTATGCAATTGGGATACCCGGGATTCGGTAATGTTCAGGAGGGTGCCGATTTCCTTCATGGTCAGCTCGTCGAAGTAGTAGAGCTGGACGACGAACTTTTCCTTCTTGGGCAGGACATCCATGGCTGCCTTCAGGATCTCCTTGATCTCGGAGGCCTGGAAGGTCTGGTGGGGGTCCTCGGCGTCGGGATCCGGCACGAAGCTGATGATGCTCTCGCCCTCGCCGTCCTCGCCGACCTCGACGAAGGTGCCGAGGGTGACGCCCTTGAGCTCGTCCAGGTTCTTGTGGAGCTCTTCGAGGGGGATGCCCAGGCGGACCGCCACTTCCTCGTCCGTGGCCGCCCGGCCCGCCTGCTGCTCAAGGGCGTGGTAGGCGGTCTCGATGTCCTTCTTCTTCCGGCGGAGGCTGCGGGGCACCCAGTCCAGGTCCCGCAGGCCATCGAGGATGGCGCCCTTGATGCGCAGCTCGGCGTAGGTCTTGAACTTGATGTTGCGGGCCGGCTCGAACTTCTCGATGGCGTCCATGAGCCCGAGGATCCCGCTGTTGATGAGGTCGTCCAGCTCCACATGGGAGGGCAGGCGGGAGGCGATGCGGTGCGCCACAAACTTCACCAGGGGGACATAGTCCTTGATGATTTGCTCGCGGTTCTCGCGATCGAAGGGCTCGGGGGCCTCGCTGGCTTCCTGAGGCTCTGCCGCCGGTAGGGCCGCAGGGGCGGCAGGCTGAGGTAGAGGCTGGGGCGGGTGAGGGATGGCTCCGGCCCGGCCATAGGCCCGGGCGGCGGCCAGGGCGGCCCAGGGGCGCAAGGCGGCAGGGGCCGCCTGAACGGCCTTTTCGGCCTCCGGGTGGAGGGGGATGCCAGGGTCGACGGGCTGATCCGGGGTCGGAGGCATGCGGGATCCTAGTGGGGTTCGCCGGAGGCAAGTTGCCTCCAGAAAGTGGCAAAGCCGTCGGGCTGAAGGGACACGCGACGCAGGAGCTGATTGGCGAGGGACTGGAAGGCTAATGATGCAGGACAGTGAGGGAAGAGGTCCACCACTCCCCGCTGCTGCCGCACGGCCTGCAGCACATGGGGGTCGCCCGGGATCATGCCCAGCACCTGGAGCTGCTTGCCGAGGAAGCGCGCCACGGCCGCCTGCAGCTGCTCGACGGTCTCTTCAGCCTCTTCCGGGTTCTGGCCGTTGTTCACCAGCAGCCAGAGGGGTTTGGCGGGCTCCCGCAGGTGCAGCACCTTCACCATGGCGTAGGCGTCCACCAGGCTGGTGGGCTCCGGGGTGGTCACCAGGATCACCTCCTGGGCAGCCATGAGCAGCCTGAGAACGGAGTCGTGGATGCCGGCGGCGGTATCGATGAGCAGCCAGTCCGCCGTCTCGGCCACCCGCTGGAGCCCCTGCACCAGGCGCAGCTCGGCCATGGTATCGATCCGGGTCATCTCCTGGACCCCGCTGCTGGCAGGAATGATGCGGATGCCAGAGGGGCCGTCCAGGAGGATCTCCTCCAGGACCTTCTCGCCCTTCAGCACATGCTCCAGGGTGTACTTGGGGGACAGGCCCAGCAGGATGTCCAGGTTGGCCAGGCCGAAGTCGGCGTCCATGACGACGACTCGCTGACCCTGCTGGGAGAGGGCCAGGGCGAGGCCGGCCACGACGTTGGTCTTGCCGACCCCGCCCTTGCCGGAGGTGATGGCCACCACCCGCGCAGCGAAGAGGGGCGCCTCATGGGGCACCCCCTGGGCCATCTGACGAAGGCGGGACGCCTGGTCGCTGCTCACAGGGCCTCCTTCACGGCTGCTGGAAGAATGAGATCGGCCAGCCGGCGGCTGGTCGCAAGTTCCAGCGCATCCGGCACATCCTGGCCGGTGGCCAGGTAGCTGATGGGCCGCTTCACCCGCACCAGGGTGCTGAGGAGGGGCCCGTAGGTGGAGGTCTCGTCGAGCTTGGTGAAGAGCAGGCGGGTGGGGTGGAGGGGCTCATAGCGGGTGGCGATCTCCAGGAGGTCCCGGGGCTTGGTGGTGGCCGACAGCACCAGGTGGGTCTCCACCTCCGGGAGCTCCTCCAGGAAGCCCCGCAGCTGGCCCAGGGTCTCGGTGTCCTTGGGGCTATGGCCCGGGGTGTCGATGAGCACCAGGGCCCGGTCCTGATAGAACCGCAGGGCGCTGCGGAGGTCTTCCACCGTCAGGGCCACGTGCATGGGCACCTGGAGGATCTGGGCGTACTGCTGGAGCTGATCCACGGCTCCCAGGCGGTAGGTGTCCAGGGTGACCAGGGCCACCTTCTGCTTGAGCTTCAGCTGGGCGTAGGCAGCCAGCTTGGCCACAGTGGTGGTCTTGCCGACGCCGGTGGGACCCACCAGGGCCGCCACCCGCATCTTGCCGGGGTCCAGCTGGATGGGAGGGGCCACGGGGATGAAGTCGGCGATCACCCGGCGCAGGAACAAGCGGGCCCGCTCGGGGTCCACTCGGCCCGCCGAGGCGTCCCCGTCCTGATCGGCCAGGGCCCGCTGGGCGTACTCGCAGAGGCGCAGGGCCAGCTGGGGCTCCACGTCGTTGGCCACCAGGTCGCCGTAGAGTTCCAGGAGGGTGGAGGGCAGGTGCAGCTGGGCGGGGGGCATGCCCTGGCGCTGGATGCGGTTCAGGAGCGTCTTCAGCTGGTCCAGCTCCGTCAGGATGGTGGCGTTACGGGTCTCCTGGTCCTTCAGTGCGGCCACCGCCCCCTTGATCTCCAGCAGCTCCCGGCGTAGGGGCTGCAGGTCCACGGGGGGTGGCGGCGGGGCGGCGCTGCGGGTGGGTGCGGGGGTGTGGGCCTCCAGGGAGGGGCGTAGGCCGTAGGTGAGCGGGGGGCCGCCGGCTGCTGCCACAGGGGCGGCGGCCTGGGCCTCGTCCACGGCGGCGGTGACCTCGATGACGGCCTCTTCGCCCAGGCCCAGGGCGGAGGGGCGGCGCCGGGTCCGGGTCGAGAGGATGAAGGCCTCCTCGCCCATGTCCTTTTTCACCACGTCCAGGGCTTCCTGCATGGAGCCAGCTTCGAAGGTCTTTACACGCATGGTCGGCCCTTCATGACACGGTTCCCAGGTTCACGACGCGGACGTCCATCGGCACTTCGCTGTGGCTCAGCACCACCAGGTGGGGCAGGGCCCGCTCCAGCAGGCGGCGCAGGTGGGGGCGCACCACGGGGTTGGTAAGCAGCACGGGCTGGGCGCCCGGCAGCAGGGCGGCGATGCCGTTGGCAATGCGGGTGAGCAGCTCCTGGGTGCGGCCGGGCTCCAGGGCCAGGTAGCTGCCGCGGTCCGACTGCTCGATACCGCCCTGCAGGGCCTGCTCCAGGCTGGGGTCCAGGACCAGGACGCCCAGGTCGCCGGTCTCCGAGAGGTGGGGGCTGGTGAGCACCCGGCCCAGGGCCTGGCGCACGTACTCGGTGATGAAGCCGATGTCCTTGGTCATGGCCGCCGCGTCGGCGGTGGCCTCCAGGATCCGGCCCAGGTCCCGCACGGGGACCCGCTCCCGCAGGAGGTTGTGCATCACCTTCTGGAGCGTGGTCACAGAGACCACGTTGGGGATGAGGTCGTCCACCAGGCGCGGGGAGGTCTCCTTCAGGGTGTCCAGCAGGTGCTGCACCTCGGGGCGACCCAGCAGCTCCGGGGCGTGCTGCTTGATCAGCTCGGACAGGTGGGTGGTGAGGACTGTGGCCGGTTCCACCACGGTGTAGCCCAGCATCTGGGCCCGGTCCCGCTGGGCATCCGGGATCCAGTAGGCGGGCAGGCCGAAGGCGGGCTCGGAAGTGGGGGTGCCGGAGAGCTCCTCCGAGGCGGTGCCGGGGTTCATGGCCAGGAACTGGGAGGGCTGCAGGTCGGAGCGGGCGATCTCCTCGCCCCTCAGCAGGATGCGGTAGCCCTGGGGGGGGAGCTGCAGGTTGTCCCGGATGCGCACGGGGGGCACCACGATGCCCAGGTCCTGGGCCATCTGGCGCCGCACGGCCTTGATGCGCTCCAGCACCGTGCCCCCCTGGTTCACGTCCAGGAGAGGGATGAGGCTGTAGCCGACTTCCAGGCCCAGGGGATCCACCTTGAGCAGGCCTTCGACCTTGTCGGCAGCCTCTGCGGCGGCCGTGCGGGCCTTCTCGGCGGCGGCGGCCTCCTCTTCGGGCCCTGCCGGGGCCTCGCTGGGGAGCTTCCAGGCGGCGTAGGCCATGACCCCGAAGATGGCGGCCATGATCCAGAAGGGAAACAGGGGCAGGCCCGGCACGGCACCGAAGAGGAAGAGGACGGAGGCGGCGATGGCCAGGGGGCGGGGGTCAGCTCCCATCTGGCCCATGACCTGGCTGCCCAGGCCCGTGGAGTCACTGCCGCTGCGGGTGGTCAGGATGGCACCGCCCACGCTCACCAGCAGGCTGGGGATCACGGTCACCAGGCCATCGCCCACGGTGAGGAGGGTGTAGACCTCCATGGCCTGCATCACGGGCAGGTTGTAGCGCACAATCCCGAGAAGGATGCCCGCCACGATGTTGACCGCCAGGATGATCAGGGCCGCCACGGCGTCCCGCTGGGTGAACTTAACGGCGCCGTCCATGGCCCCGTAGAAGCCAGCCTCCTCCTGGAGGTCCTTGCGGCGCTTGCGGGCCTCGTGCTCATCGATGTAGCCCGCGTTCAGATCGGCGTCGATGGCCATCTGCTTGCCCGGCAGGGCATCCAGGGTGAAGCGGGCCGTCACCTCGGCGATGCGGCCTGCGCCGTGGTTGATGACCAGGAACTGGATGGCCAGCAGGATCAGGAAGACCACCAACCCGATCACATAGCTGCCGCCCACCACGAACTGGCCGAAGGCCTTGACCATGTGACCAGCGGCATCGGCCCCCTGGTCCCCGGCGTAGAGCAGGATCCGGCGGGTGGTGGCCACGTTGATGGCCAGACGGAAAAGCGTCACCACCAAGAGCACAGAGGGGTAGGAGCTGAACTCCTTGGGGCGGGGCACGTACATGCCCACCATCAGGATCACCAGGCTCAGGGTGATGTTCAGAACGATGAGCAGATCCAGCAGGAACGCGGGCAGGGGCAGCACCATCACCACCAGCACGATCATCACGAAGACGGGCGCAGCCAGATCCGCCCGCCTCGCCAGGCGGCCCATGTATGGAAGCAAACGATCCAGGAAGGTCAACATACCGACACCCGCAGCACCTGGGGCGAGGGGCGTGCCAAGGGGCGTTTGGGCTGTTGGCTGTCAGCTATCGGCTGTCAGCTCAAGCAGGGGGCGACCCACCCGGCCGTGGTAGCCGACACCCAGAAAAAAACGGCACGGAGGCCCGCAGGGCGCCGTCACCATGAGCCGATAGCCGATAGCCGATAGCTGATAGCTGATAGCTGATAGCCAACAGCTAATGCCGTGCCATCTTCAGCCCATCCCACCGCTCAACCAAGTGCAGCCGGCACCGCCAGCCGGCCCAGCTCACCCGCTGGAACGCCACCTCCCCCGGCCAGGGGACCCGGTCCAGCCAGGCCTGGAGGGTGCGCTGGAGGCGCAGGCGCTGCTCCGGCTCCAGGGCCGTGTCGGCGCCCACCCAGGCGCCCGCCCGGCGGGCCTTCACCTCCAGCAGGCGCAGCTGGGGCCCCCGGCTCAGGAGCAGGTCCAGCTCCCAGCGCCCCTGCTTCCACCGCCAAGCCACCAGGTCCCAGCCTCTCAGCCAGAACAACCAGAGCGTCAGCCGCTCCGTCCAGAGCCCCAGCCGCCGAGCCGCCTCACCCCGCCGCGAGCGGGTCATGGCCGGTCATCCACGGGGAAAGGACAAATACTCTCGCAGAGGGACGCGGAGAAGGCAGAGACTGCGGAGATTCGTACCTGTGAGTTCATTCCTCAGCGCTCTCCGCCATCTCTGCGCTCCTCTGCGAGAGTGGTTGGTTTTTCCGTTCCTACTCATCCCGCCGGGGCAGGAGCAGGCTGCGCTGGACGCGCTCGAGGTTGCCGTGGATGCGGACGATCTTCCAGGCCAGCACCATGGCGTAGCCCAGCCAGACCCACAGCAGGCGGGGGTCCACGGGGGTGCGCTTGAGCATCTCGATGCCCAGGTCCAGGCGCAGGCCCTGGAGGTACCAGACCACCACCCCGAAGGCGATGATCAGGTAGCCCCAGCGGATCCAGTAGGGCCGCAGGCCCTCTTTCACCTTCCAGCGCATGAGGAGCCAGCGGTCGAAGCGGTCGCTCTGGGCCTCGGCGAAATGCAGGGCCAATAGCTGATCCACCAGGGGCGCGTAGCGGTGCACCTTCAGCTCCTGGACCTCTTCCTCGCCGTTGGTCTTGCGGAGGAAGGCGGAGCGGATCTTGCCGATGCATTCCTCCCAGGGCGCCTCTTCCCGTTGCAGGGACAGGTGCAGGCGCACCAGGCCCACCCAGAGCAGGGCCTGGGCCAGGAGCACCACCCACAGGGACCAGCCCTGCCAGCCCTGAGTGCGCACGAGATCGAGGAAGCGGGAGAGATCCATCCCGGCAGTTTAGCCCAGGGGCCGAGGGGGGCTGGGAACCATGTAACCTGGACAGGGGCTGGACCCGAGCCGGCCCGGGAGGATCGCATGGGCACCGAAGACCTGAAGTCCGCGACGAACTGGGCCAAGGAGCTGGGCGTTCCCGAGAAGAAGCTCAAGGACGCCCTCAAGGCCGCCGGCATCGAGCCCGACGCCAAGAAGGGGGTCTGCGCCTTCTACTCCAAGGCCTCCGCCGAGAAGGCGAAGAAGGCGATCAAGTAGGCTTTAGGCGCTCGCTAGACCTTGCTCCAGGGCACTTCCCCGGAGGCCAGGAAGGCTTCGCCGTCCAGGCCCTGGTCCTCGGCTCGCTGGAGCAGGTGCTGGAGGGCCTCAGCCGTGGCTTCGGCGTCCTGAGGAGCCCGGTGGGCGCGGGTGTTGGTGATGCCCAGGAACTCACAGAGCTCCTGCAGGCTGCGGCGGGGCAGCTCGGGAATGAGGCGCTTGGCCAGGAGGCGGGTGCAGATGAGGCGGTGCCGGCGCCAGACGCCCTCCGGCAGCCAGGCCTTGAGGAAGCTGCCGTCGTAGGGAGCATGGTGGGCGACCCAGATGCGGCCCTCCAGGTGGGGCACCAGCTTGAGGGCGACCTGCTCCCAGGGCGGGGCCCCCGCCAGCATGGGCAGCGTGATGCCCGTCAGGCGCTGGATCTCCTCCGGCAGGAAGCCCTCGATGGCAGCCAGGCTGGAGAACCGCTTCTCCACCACGGGGCCCGCCAGGCACACCAGGCCCACCTCCGTGATCTCCGAGGCCCGGATGAAGCGTCCGGTCTTGTCCCACCGCGCCTTGGGGGTGCCGCCGGTGGTCTCCAGGTCCAGCACCGCGAACCTCAGTTCCCGCAGGGCGGGGGAGCCGGATTCGAGGAGTGGCGCCTGGTTCATGCGCTGACCAGGGTCTTCAGGCCATCGGAAAAGAGCACATCCACCTTCTTTCCGGCCCGCCGCTGCACGCGGCCCAGGCCAAAGGCGGGGTGGTCCATCCAGGCCCCTTCCGCCCAGTGCTCTGTCACCCGGTAGGGTCGGGCCAGGGCACCACCCTGGTCCTGGGTGAGGGCTGTCTGGAACTGGGCTGACAGAGAACCCGGCCGGGGGCCACTGGGCCTCGGGGCCGCCGCAACGCGCGGCGTCCGGGCCAGGGGGGGCGGCTTGGGGGCCCGGAACTTGTGGACAGAGCGGCAGTTCCCGCAGATCAGCTGCTCGGGGGTGCCGTTGGTCACGGTGAGGATCTGGTGGCGGGTCTCGCCGCCACAGCGGCCGCAAGGTGCGTCCACGTCCTGGCCAGCGTAGTAGGGCTTCGTGCTCATGCGATCCAGACTAGCATCGGCCGGAGCGCCCCAGGCAGGGATTGGCGCATCCCCCTCAGCCCAGGAGGGCCTGCACCTGGGCGAGGCGCTGCTCCCGCTCCTCGGCCTGCCCCCGGAGCTTGGCCACGGCCACGGCCGGGGCCTTGGTCACGAAGCTCTCGTCCGCCAGGCGGGCACGAAGGGGCTCCAGCTCCTTTTCAAGCTTGGCCAGCTCCTTCTCGAGCTTGGCCTGCTCCGCAGCGGGATCCTTCAGCCCCGCCAGCTCCAGGGCCACGGTGCCGCCCGCCAGCACCGCGACGCTGCGGGTGGGGGAGCTGAGGTCGCCCTGGGAGAAGGTGACGG
>SESD01001070.1_pt1 | contig 15690 bp, 5 predicted proteins | sample 3171411 | NCBI WGS metagenome assembly SESD01 (sample SAMN06051880, study PRJNA518727) | freshwater metagenome | biome: subpolar coniferous forest; feature: holomictic lake; material: water; isolation source: holomictic Lake 442, 16.5 m depth | place: Canada: near Kenora, Ontario | collected...
TCAGTCGTTCCAGCGCACGAACGGACTCTAAGACAGAATGGCCAAAGCTGTCACCAAATATATCTGCTCAAACTGCGGAGCGGTCTCCCTGAAACATCAGGGGAAATGTTTTGAATGCCAGAGCTGGGGAACTCTTGTGGAGACCCACATCGACCCCGAACCAAAAAAACAGCGATCGGGTTCAGCAGGAGCCGTTGCCGTTGTGCAGAACCTGCATGATGCCGTTCCCTCAGAGTTCAAGCGGATCATGACCGGCATGGGGGAACTCGACCGCGTCCTCGGAGGCGGGCTCATGCAGGCATCTGCCGTGCTGGTTGGGGGCGAACCGGGAATCGGCAAATCAACCCTCATGCTGCAACTGGCTCCCCGTCTCGCTCCTGCAAAAGTGCTCTATATTTCCGGCGAAGAGTCACCCAACCAGATACGCGAACGGGCGCAAAGGCTCTCCATCAAGGCCGATAACCTCTGGCTCGTGCCCGAAGTGAACCTTGAACGCATCCTGACGCTCATGGAAAAGGAAAAACCGGCGCTGGTCATTATCGACTCAATCCAGACCGTCCACTCAGAGGAGTACCAAAGCTCCGCAGGCACCATCACCCAAATCAGAGAGTGCGCCGCCTCGCTTATCCGTGCGGCCAAGCAGCAGAACTTTATTTTGATGATTATCGGCCATATCACCAAGGAGGGAGCGCTTGCTGGCCCAAAGGCGCTGGAGCACATGGTCGATACCGTCCTGCAGTTTGAGGGTGAGGGCTACCAGCGCTACCGCATTATCCGTTCAGTCAAAAACCGCTTCGGCTCCACCAACGAAATCGGCGTATTCCGGATGGATGAAACCGGCCTCGAAGAGGTGAGCAACCCTTCAGAATTCTTTATCTCAGGAAGAAGAACCGATGTACCCGGCAACTCGATTCTTGCCGCAATTGAGGGAACCAGGGCGCTTCTGGTCGAGGTTCAGGCGCTGGTCTCCAAAACAAACTACTCCATGCCGCAGCGCATCAGCACAGGCTTTGACCTGAAACGCATGTCGATTATTCTTGCTGTGCTCGAAAACAGGCTGAAGATCGAGACCTGGGGGCAGGATGTTTTTGTCAAAATAGCCGGTGGACTCAAACTGGCAGAGCCTGCGGCAGACCTTGCCATAGCAGCAGCAATTGCTTCAGGACTCATGAACCGCCCGGTCGATCCGGCAACCGTCTGCTGCGGAGAGATTGGCCTTGCCGGTGAACTCAGGGCCATCAGCGACAGCGAACGGCGCATCAGGGAGGCCGCGCACCTCGGCTTCAAACGCATCGTGCTGCCCGAAGCCAATACCCGGGAGCTGAAGCCATCTCTGAAAAATCTGCCGATAACCATTGCCGGATGCTCAACACTGCGTGAGGCACTTGAGGAACTGAATATCTGAAGAGTGTGTTAACTTATGCATTCACGCAACTTTCTTACCTTTCATAGGGTGAGATTCAATGCAAAGCAATCCGAGAAAAGACAATGACCCACATCCTGATTCAATGGCTGATTAACGCTCTGGCGGTTTATGCGACCGCACATATCCTTGATGGCATTCATATCAAGAGCTTTGGAGCTGCAATTGCTGTGGCACTTGTACTGGGCCTGATCAACACCATTGTACGCCCGGTCATGCTCTTTTTCTCCATCCCCTTTATCATTCTCACCCTGGGGCTTTTCCTCCTCGTCATCAACGCCCTTCTGCTGCAGTTCGCTGCGGTACTCGTCAGTGGATTCACCATTGACGGTTTCTGGTGGGCGGTCGCCGGTTCTGTAGTTATCAGCGCTATTTCATGGCTGTTGGGATCGCTGTTCAATCTTTGAAACCGCTCTGTTTTTGTGTTCTGCATGGCGGATTATTAACTTTACCGGGAGCATAATTCATTGACGCATTTTATTGCAAAGCATGGCTCCTGCTGAAGCCCTTCATTGGCAAAGAGTAACAAAACTTGCGGTGACCATTGCGGCCTTCATCCTGCTTGTGATTTTTGCCTCTTTCTTCCCTGCCCATTCAGTAAAAGCCGCAACAACAGTAACAGCGGCAAGACCCGTCATTCTCGACCGGGAACCCCGCGTTGAGCTGTCCGGACGTATGGAGCGCTACGACGACCCCACCGGAAAGTTGACTCTTGCCGATATTCTCGATCAAAAACATGCCATCGGCTTTAAGCGACTCAAGGGTAATCTCAACGATGGGTACAGCCACAAAGCAGTCTGGCTGCGTTTTTCCCTCTCTCGCACCTCCCGATTTCCTGCGGACGCATGGTTACGGCTTTACCCATCATACCTGGATCACGTCACCGTCTCTATACAGACAGGCGCCAACCCATCCAATGTTACTTCATATCGCAAGATAGAGCTCGGCGACCACATTCCCGTTGCAGAACGCCCGGTGCCGGACCCAGACTTTTTTGCTCCCTTGTCACTGCCTCTCAAAACGCCGGTCACCATTTACGTCCGGGTCGAGGCTATCAGTTCCCTGAATTTTGGTGCTTCTGTTCATACCCCGACGGATATGATCCTCCAAACTGATACCAACATCCTGTTTCAGGGCGGCTATCTGGCCATCGTTATCGTGATCTCGCTGCTGAACTTTATCTATTTCATTCGCATTAAAGATCGGCTTTTCCTCTCCTTCGCGCTCTATGCTCTGGCAGTCTCCATCAATTATCTCTCAATAAGCGGTATTCTCAGCCTGATACTGCCAGCCTCTGCCCATCTCATCTCCGACTATCTCGCTGACCTTGGAAAAGGTGGCGGAATACTGCTCGTTTCAATTTTTTTACTTCGACTTTTTGCGTCAGAACTTACAACGTTCAGTCGCCACTACCTCAGGCTCATGGTGGTTATTGGCGCTCTCACCGTACTTGCTGATCCACTCGGCTTCTATATCGAGATGGCCCCTGTCACCTCTCTGGGAGCGCTCTTCCTGTTTGTTGTAGTCAGTTGGCTCAGCTATAAAGCTGTAAAAAACAATAAACCCGGAGGCATTGTTTTCTTTGTGGCATTCGGCATCAGCAATCTCGGCTATTTTATACATTTTCTGCAACTGCTCGGGCTGGTTCCTCTTGAATGGTGGAGCGTCAACAATATCCAGTATGCCTCTCTGCTCAATATTGTCCTCATGACCTTCGCCCTCGCAGAACGGCTTCGGGAGACTGAAAAACGGGCAATGGCAGCACTCAGGGAGTCTGAGCTGAAAAGTGTGGAACTTGCAACGGAAAGAGCGGCAACAGAGCGGCAGCAGCGATTCCTGACTATGGTCTCTCACGAATATCGAACTCCGCTTGCCATTATCCGAAGCTCCCTTGATATCATGGAACTTCAGATGAGCGACCAGCGTTCACAAGAGAACGGCAATGAACTTTCCAAAATGAAGCGTGCCGTTCGCCGTCTTGTTGAGGTGATGGATGTTTCGCTTGAAAAAAGCCGTCTCTCTGATTCCAGGGAAAAGGAAGGAACCATACAAACTCTTTTAGCGCCATTCATGGCATCAGAGGTTGAGGAAGTTCGTGCGCTCTGGCCAAAACGCACCTTTATTTTTTCCATATCGCTCACTGACCAGACAATCAATGCTGAACAACACTATCTTACAACTGCTTTGTTTAACCTGCTCGATAATGCCCAGAAATACTCTCCCCCGGATTCTCCGATTGACGTTGATTGCAACGCTGAGAGAGATGAGGTCGTTATCAGGATACGAAACGAGAGCAATGGCATCATGACGGATGAGACCGAACAACTTTTCAAAAAATACCAGCGCGGCAGCAACAGCAATAATACCAATGGTTCCGGTCTCGGTCTGTGGCTTGTGCAGGAGATCATTCAGCGGCATCATGGCTCTGTCACTTTTGAAAAAAGCGACACTCATGTTATGGTAACGGTTCGTCTCCCCCTTGCAGATACCGGGGAGAAATACACAAAAAATAAAACTCTTTAACAGGGATGCTCAATGAAACAAAAACGCATCATTATTGTCGAAGATGACCGTGACCTGCTCGAAAACATGGTGAAATACCTGACGCTTGCAGGCTATGAGGTGACCGGAGCAGCTTCTGCTGGTGAATTTTATTCTCATCTTTCCCGGCAAACATACTTGCTGGCAGTGCTCGACATAGGGCTTCCCGACCAGAGTGGTCTGGTGCTTGCCGAATATGTACGGAATAATACCAGTATGTGGATTATCATGCTGACGGCACGCTCAACACTTGACGACAAGCTTGCAGGGTTAAAATCCGGAGCTGATTTTTATCTGGTCAAACCGGTCGATTGCAGCGAGCTTGCTGCAACCATTGCCAATCTTTTTATGCGTTTTGATGAGACGCCCGCCGTTCCCGAGCAGGAGTTGCTGAGAGAGGCGGATACTCTTGCGCAGTGGAAACTTGAACGCAATGGGTGGAGACTTGTCACTCCAAAGGGAGACTCCATTAAACTGACCTCCAAAGAGTTTGAGTTTATTGCCTCTCTCAGCGTGCGAAGCAACACCATTGTAGCCCGCCGTGATATCCTGAAAATCCTTGACTATCCCTCGACCGAACAGGCGAGCCATGCACTCGAATCCATGATCTACCGTCTGCGAAAAAAGATCGAAGAGGCTGGCTGTGAGTTTCCCGTCAAAACCTCCCATGGTACCGGGTACTGTTTATCCGCTGATATTATCCGCATCTGATTTCCTCGCACACGTCATTTCTGCATCAAAATAAAACATCACAGAGCATACACCTCATATATACATCATAATGCCTTGCTAATGTGAGGTATTGTGATGTTTTATGACTTTTTGCGACTCGTTTTTTCACCACTTCCATGCGTATGATTATAACGTGATGTAGTACACATCACCAAGCTTCAGCGTCGCTGGAGGAGAGGATTTTGATTTCCCTGACAGATTTCAATGAACAATCATTTCGCAATGACCATGGCCAACATATTTACTGATGAGTTCACAGGCTCAGGCCTGATTTCAACCGCTGTTTATGAGAATTTTTCCCCGGTTAGCGGTGAGCCAGGGAATGAAATTGCCTTTCTCATGGGTAACCTGCCCGATCTGCAGACACTGATCGGGGGAATTAAACCAGGTGTCGAGATCCATATTCTTGAACCGTTGGGCGACGGCGTTGCAGAAATGGTTTCCATCCTCAACGGGCGGAGCGCTCTTGATGCCATCCACATTTTCTCTCATGGCGCTTCCGGGTCGCTCGCTCTTGGCACCACCACGCTGAACAGCAACACTCTTCTGGATCACCAGGCTCAACTGGCTGAACTGGGGAGCCACCTGACCTCAACCGGCGACTTGCTGCTCTACGGCTGTAACGTGGCACAGGGCGCCGACGGGCAGGCGTTCATTGAGTCAATTGCCAGAACCACCGGCGCTGATGTGGCCGCGAGTACGGATTTGACTGGTGCGGCAAGTTTGGGGGGGGACTGGGTGCTGGAGGCGCAGACGGGACTGATTGACGTAGCGCCAACGCAACCGCTTGCTTACAACTTTATGCTAAATACCGCGACAGCCAAACCTTACACACAAGTTGAGTCAGATACGGGTACCACCATTTTGGACAGCGCTGCAGGCATGGGAGCGTATGGTTTAAACAGCACCCCCGGCACTACGGCAACCAAGGTCATCTTTAGCAGCATCAATGCGCAAGCTGGTTTAACGCTGGTAGTAAAGAGCACCGCAGGTGCATGGATCGGCTGTGGCGTCCCAACGTCAACTTATTTTGCGGGGGGGAATTCCGACACAGACGGCAACACCACACCAGGTATCTTTGTTGACTATGGCGTCAAGGTTGACTGGGGCATCGTCGCCAACGGCGCTACGCTCAGTTGGACTGCAGCGACAGACGTACCGGATGGAGGCCTCGGGGGCGCAAGCGTATGGAGGGACTACACCGTCACCATTACTACGCTGGCTCCCGCAAACACGGCCCCCCTTGCCAGCAATGGCACTCTTAACGTCAACGAGGGAAGCAGCAACAGCATTAACTTGGCGACCCTCGTTACTGATGGGCAAACTGCTTCCAGCTCGTTGACTTATTCCGGCACCGGCGTGAGCGGCACCAGCATGAGCTACAGCGCCGGCACCAACGCCGGGCTCAAGGGGACATACAATGTAGCTAACCAGAGCTACACGGTCACGGACCCTGGGCCTTTGTCGGCTAACGGTACGGTCTACATCTACGTTACCTACGCCGACGACCCCACCACCTGGGGCAGCGGCCCCACCAACCAGAACTGGATCACCAGCGGCACCAACAGCTATCAGTTGAGCGGTGCCAGTGACCCGGACGATAATGTCAACTACAGTATCGTTAGCGGTGCGCCGAACTGGATGCATATCAGCGGTGGTCAGATTTACGGTAATGTTGCACCCGAATTTGCCGGGCAGACATACAACCTCACAGTGCGTGCCAGCGGCAGCACCTCGCAGGACAGAACCTTCTCCATCACCACCGGCACCGCAGCCCAGTTGAACGACCTGCCCACCGCCAGCACCGGCAGCCAGACAGTGGCTGAAGACGCTCCCGCACATCTGACTTTTGCTGTGGGCAACTTCAATTTTGCCGACCTGGACAATTCCGCAGGCCTTTCATCATCTGTCAACGGTGCGGCTCTGGTCAGCATCCGGATTGATTCACGTACCAGCCATGGCACGCTGACGCTGAGTGACGTGGCAGTGACAAGCAGTCAGGTTATTTTAGCCGCCGATATTGCCAACCTGAAATTCACCCCGACAACCGACTACAGCGGCAGCGACAGCTACACCTATTCGGTGAACGACGGCATTGGCTGGTCAGCCTCGCCTACCACCATGAATATCACCGTGACGCCAAGTAACGACGCGCCGGTGCTGGTGGATGGCGTGCCGGTGCTGGGTGGCATCAGCGAAGATGCCACCACCGACGCCAACGTTGGCAATCTGGTCAGCGACTTGATCAGTCGCACTGGTGACGGCGGTACCAAGACGGGCATGACCGATGTGGACACGCTCAACAACAGCGGCGCAGGCAATGCGCCAGAGTCCGTCGGCATGGGCATTGCCATTCACAGCACGACTATCAATGGCCCATCCATCGGCGGTGTGTGGCAATACAAACTGGCCTCGGGTGGGGGCTGGACGCCTTTTGGCAGTGTATCCGACAACGCCGCTCTGCTGCTAAAAAGCACCGACAGCGTGCGCTTCTTGCCCGATGCCAAGAACGGCCAAAATGCCAGTTTCGATTATTACGCATGGGATCAGTTCAGTGGCAGCGCAGGCAGTACGGCGAATGTGATTCTGGCAAACCGTGGCGGCAGCACCGCCTTTTCTACGGCCAGCGATTCTGCAAGCATCACCGTCACCGACGTCAACGATGCCCCCACCATTGTCAAACCGGCTGCCCAGACCGTAGCGGAAGATGCCACCGTCAGCATTACCGGCATCAGCTTCAGCGATGTGGATATCGTGAACCGCAATGACAGTGACTTCACTAACGATAACCTGAACGCCACAATGAGTGTGCTGCACGGCACCATCACCCTGGCGGGTACCACCGGCATCACGGTGGATGCGGGCGCAGATGTCAGCGGCAGCGTGACTATTACCGGTTCGCTCACCGCCATCAACACCGCTATAGCCACACTGATCTACGCACCGGGCACAAACTACAGCGGCGCTGAGACCTTGTCGCTGTCGGTGAACGACATCGGCAATGTGGGTAGCGGCGGAGTGAAAACCACCACCGACACGCTGGCCATCACCGTCACCCCCACCAACGACGCACCGGTTCTGGTCGATGGTCGGCCCACCCTGACCGCCATCACCGAAAACGACACCAACAACGCGGGCAACCTGGTCAGTGACCTGATCAGCCGCACCGGTGGCGGGGTCAACCCGGGCGATAAAACCGGCATCACCGATGTGGACACGCTCAACAATGGTGGCTTGGGCAACGTGCCTGAGTACGTGGGCCTGGGTATTGCCATTATTACAGCAACCAACGGTAACAGTGTTGCAGTTGACGGGGTTCTATCCAACCACGGTACCGGCAACGGTTACTGGGAATATTCGATCAACAATGGTGTCAACTGGACGGCCATTGGCACGGTCTCATCCAGCAGCGCCCTGCTGCTTTCATCCACTGACAAGGTACGCTTCATTCCCGATACCGCCAACGGCACTATGGGCACCCTGAACTATTACCTGTGGGACGCCGCCAACAGCACCACGCACGCGACCAGGGTGGATGTCACCACGCGCGGCGACGCCACACCGTATTCGGTGCTGTCGGATATCGCCACCCTGGTAGTCAGCAACGTCAACGATGCACCAGTGCTCGATCTCGACGGCAACAACTCCAGTACCGCTACGGGGAGCAGCGCTGACAGCAGCGTGGCCAGCTTTATCAAAGAGTTCCTGGTGCGCGGCGCGGCTGTCAGTATTGCTGACACCGACATGACGATCACTGATGTGGACAGCACCGGCGGTGTTACCGGCCCCATTGTTTATGACACCGTGGCATCGGCCACAGTGGCGATCACAGCCGGAGCCACCGACAACCTGTTCGGTACCACCTATGAAACGCTAACCGCCGCCAGTGCCACTGTACCCGGCAGCCTGGGCACCATTACCATCGCCAACATATTGATCCAGCCATTGACTTACCTGCACCAGATGAAGTACCCGGCAGCCTGGGCACCATTACCATCGCCAACAGCGGTACCGCCAGCATCAGCATCAGCGGCGTCGGCACCTGGGCAGAATACCAGAACATCATCAAGGCCATCACCTACCAGAACGCCAACCCCAACGCCTATCCGGGTGCGCGTACAGTCACCGTTTCCATCACCGACAGCGCCACTGCTGGCGGTACGACGACCCCGGTCAGTGCCACCAGCACCATCACCAACGTCTGGGCACCCTCGGTGGACACTAACGGCGTGGCGGTCGGTGTTACCTATACCACCTCGTACACCGAGGGGGGCACGGCGGTCAAGATCGCCTCGGCCGATGCCACAATAACCGATCAGGACAGTCACCTGAGGCTGGTGGTTGTAAGCATCAGCAACGTCCTTAATCCCAGCAGCGAAACCTTGACCATTACCGGCGGCAACGGCTCCAACTGGAACGGCATCACCGGCCTGACCGTGAGCGGCAGCGGCACCAGCACCCTGACCTTGAGCGGCGATTTACCACCCAATGACTACCAACTGGCGCTGCGCTCCATCAGCTATGCCAACAGTTCGGACGCACCGATCACGACCCAGCGTGACATTACGGTAGTGGCAACGGACATCCAGAACCACGTTGGCGATACCGGCCACAGTTATATCAATTTGACGGCAGTTAATGACGCGCCGGTGCTGGGGGATTCCGGCTTGGTGCCAGCGTACTCTACAAACAACCTTATAGCGGGTATTCCCGGCATTTATTCTGCAGACGGCTCTTCGTCTACACACGATTCATTCAGTGGTGGGTCGGCAATGGTTGTTGTCAATTGGCCAGTCACGATTACGCTGAATGATGCTCGCGACAGTGTTTCATTGAAATTGAATCAGAGCTTTTTTGTGTTCAACTCTCCCGCAAAGGTCGAGTTTTTAAACAGTAACAACGAAGTTTTGAATACCGTGGGGGTCACTGCCAACGGCACCATTCAGGACGTTTCATACACCAGTGCCAGCGCCAACATCGCGAAGATTAGGGTCACCAACCTCGGTTCGTCCAATGTGGCAATTGACGATATCACGCTTGGGGCTGTGGTCGTCACTGGCACCCCAACGCTCACTGCCGTGGCCGAAGATGTGAGCAACGCGGCCAACACCGGCAACACGGTGGCGCAACTGATTGCCGATGGCCGTATTACCGACCCTGATCTGAGCAGTAGTGTGCCTGAAGCGATTGCCGTCTCGGCGGTGGACAACACACATGGCATCTGGCAATACAAGCTCAGTTCCGGTGACTGGACGGCCTTTGATTTCACCGCCACCAATAACGGCAAGGCGCTGCTGCTCGACAGTGCCAACAATATCCGCTTTGTACCCACTGCCGACTGGAACGGCATCGTGGCCAGCGGCGTCACCTTCTACGCCTGGGACAAAACATCAAGCGCGGTGGCGGGGAATTACCTGACGGTCAGCGGCAACACCGGCACAGACAAGATACTCTCCACCGCCACCGGTACGGCCGCGATTACGGTCAATGCCGTGAACGACGCACCAGTCATGACCGGCAGCGGCAGCAACATGACGGGCATCAACGAAGATGCCACAGGTAACGCAGGGCAGGCGGTGTCCACCATCCTTGCCACGGTGACGGATATCGACAGTGATGCCCGGGGCATTGCCATTTACAGCACCACGGTGACCGGGCCGACGACAGGCGGCAAATGGCAATATAACGTGAATTCCGGCGGCTGGACCGACTTTGGCAATGTGACCGAAGGTACGGCCCTGCTGCTCAAAAGCACCGATCTGGTTCGCTTTGTGCCCGACACCAAGAACGGCCAGACCGCAAGCTTCGATTACTACGCATGGGATCAGTACAGCGGGACGGCAGGCAGCACTGCCAGTGTGGCCACGCGCGGCGGCAATAACAGGATGTTTTCAACGGACGGCGACTCGGTCTCCATAACGGTGACTGATGTCAATGATGCTCCGGTTCTGGATCTGAACACCAGCACCGGCGGCAACAACTACACCACCAGCTTCCTTGTGCGCAGCGGCGTCGGTGTGGCGATTGCCAGCCCGAACGCGATCAGTATCACCGATGTCGATGTCACTGCTGCCAATGTCCCGGAGTCGATTGCCGGTGCTGTTGTGGAAATTACTGCCGGTGCGGTGGACAACACCTTTGGCACCACGTATGAGAAGTTGACCTCCGGCAGTGGCACCAGCATCACGAGTTCGCTCGGCAACAACATTACCATCAGCGGAAGCGGGACAACCAAAATCACGATCAGCGGTGCCAGCACTCCGACCGAATACCAGAACATCATCAAGGCGATCACCTACGAAAACACCAACCCCAACGCCTATACCGGCGCACGAACGGTCACCGTCACGCTGACCGACAGCGCCCTTACCGGCGGCACGGCCGCCACAACCACGGCGACCACAACCATCAACAACCTGTGGGCTCCGGTGTTGGATACCAACGGTGTTGCAACGACCCTGGTGACCATCAACGGTGTGGAGCAAGAGATCGGCGCGAGAGTGAAGTACGTTACCAGCTATACACAGGGTGGTTCGCCGGTGAAGGTGGCGACCGCCGATGCAACCATTACCGATGAAGACAGCTTCCTTAAGAGCGTGGTGGTCAGCATTCACGATGCCACTGACGCCCTTATCGTTAACGCCTATGAGAAGCTGACCATCACTTCAGGCGATACGTTCAACTGGAACGGCCTTGGTCTTACGGTTTCCGGTAGCGGCACCAACACGATCACCCTCACCGGCAATCTGCCGCCCAGCATCTACCAACTGGCGCTGCGCTCCATCAGCTATGCCAATACATCGACCAGCCCGGGCGCAGTGACCCGCACCATTAACGTGGTGGCGACCGATATTGACAACCATGTGGGCTACACCGGTCATACCGACATCAACGTGATCCCGGTCAACTCGCCGCCAACGCTGGGTGCGGTAACGTCAGGGAGTATCGCGGAAATCAATTTATCAAGCAGTACCACCGATACCGGCCTCACGGGTACACTGGTAGGGAGCGACGTCGAAACAGTAACCGGTTCTCTGGTTTACGGCATCAGCAGCGGCACTGCCGGAACCGGCGCCGATGACGGCAAGGTGCTGAAGGTGGGCACGTACGGAACTCTCAAGGTCACAACCGCCGGTGGTGCCTATGAGTACGTGAAGAACGGCACGGCTATCGAAACCCTGGCACAGGGCGCCACTCCATCTGATGTTTTCACGGTCACAGTGTCTGACGGCAGTCTGACCAATACTACGCCACGCACTTTCACCGTGAACCTTACCGGTGCCAACGACGCACCGACACTAACTGCCGGTACAGCCACGGCGACGCTGGTGGAAGCCAGCGGCGTGGCCAACGGCACACCTGGCACCACTGCTTCGAGCATCACGCTGACCAAGGGCGATGTGGATGGCAGCGCCAGTTACGACACGGATGCGATGACGACTGCCGGTTGGGCTACCGGTGACGTGGGAGTGACCTACACCAAGACCGGCACCTATGGCTCTGCGACCTTCACGGTAGCCAGCGGCGTGGTGAGCTATGCGCTTAATGATGCCGATACAGAGACCCAGGCGTTGGCTGCAGCGGCCAGCGTGACCGACACCTTCATGGTGTACGTGAAAGACGATGCTGCCACAGCGGCCACCGCCAGTGTGAACGCGGTATTCAGCATTACCGGCAGCAACGACACGCCGACAGTGACGGCGGCAGCAGTCACGGCGACACTGGTGGAAGCTGGTGGTGTGGCCAACGCAACCGCTGGCACCAGCGCTTCGAGTATCACGCTGACCACGGCGGATGTGGACGGCACCGCCAGTTACGACACGGCTGCGATGACGACTGCCGGTTGGGCTACCGGTGACGAGGGAGTGACCTACACCAAGACCGGCACCTATGGCACTGCGACCTTCACGGTAGCCAGCGGCGTGGTGAGCTATGCGCTTAATGATGGCGATACAGACACCCAGGCGTTGGCGGCAGCGGCCAGCGTGACCGACACCTTCACGGTATATGTGAAAGACAATGCTGCCACACCGGCCACCGCCAGTGTAGACGCAGTATTCACCATCACCGGCACCAACGATGCACCGGTGGTGACCAGCGCTGATGCGGCAAAAGCGGGAACGGTAACAGAAGCTGGCCATCTCGACAACGGCACGGTTGCCGCTGGTACTGCAACAGTCAGCGGCACACTGACCGCCTCGGATGTGGATATCGACGCAACCAGTATCTGGAGCATTCAGGGCACGCCAAGCATCACCTATGGCAGCATCGTGCTCGATGCCAGCACCGGCATCTGGACCTACACACTTGACAACACCAAAAGCGCAACGCAGGCGCTTCATGAGGGCGAAACCGTTACCCAGAGCTACACTGCCCGTGTGACGGACGATTTCGGAGCTTATGCGGATCAGACCGTCACCGTCACCATCAACGGCACCAATGATGTGCCGGTGGTGACCAACCTCCCGGCTGCAGCGACTGGCGCAGTCACGGAAGCCGGTCACCTCGACAACGGCCAAGCAGTGCCCAACGGCATGGGGGTTGATGGTTTGACATACGTTACCGGCACACTCAGTGCCACTGATATCGATAACAATGCCACCCGGACCTGGAGTGTTTCAGACCAGACACCGGAAACCTCTTACGGGACGATGACGATTAATGCCAGCGGAAAATGGGACTATGCGCTGAACAACTACCTGCCGGCAACCCAGGCTATGCGGGAGGGTGATGTTGTCACCGAAACCTTTACCGCCCGAGTAACAGATGATCAAGGTGCTTATGCTGATCAGACGGTTACCATCACAATTACCGGCACCAATGATGTTCCGGTCGTCGCCAACGATGCTTCCGCACTGGATGGTGTTGTGACGGAGGCTGGTAATCTTAATGATGGCACAATAGTTTCCGGTACTTGGACGGCAAGCGCCACATTGAGTGCAAGTGATGTTGATACGGGTGCTACCCAGGTATGGAGCTTGGTGGGACAATCCAGCACCACCTATGGTACAATGTTGATTAATGCTGTTACTGGACGCTGGACCTATACGCTTGATAACTCCCTGGCGGCGACTCAGGCATTAAAGGAAGGTGATGAGGTGTTCCAGACCTTCACTGCCCGTGTTACTGATGATAAGGGTGCCTATGTCAACCAGACTATTACGATTACCATCAATGGTACCAACGATTCCCCGGTAGTAGTAGCCGATACCAACACTACTTTCGAAAATGCAACGCTGACAGTCAATGCCGCAAATGGAATTCTTGCCAACGACACCGATCCGGATGCGGGTGCCACGCACACGGTCAACGCTGTCAACGGAGTATCCGGTAATGTTGGATCCGCTGTAACAGGAACGCATGGAGGTCTTTTTACGATAGCCTCTGATGGTTCGTACAGCTTCAATCCCGGCAGTACCACCTTTGACTATCTTGCTGCTGGCGAAACAATAACCACCAGTGCCTCTTATACTGTGATCGATGACAAAGGCGCCACGAGCAGCAGTACGGTGACGATAACCTTGACCGGAACGAACGACGCAGCAGTTATTACCGGCACCAACACAGCGAGCCTGACAGAAACCGACGCTGTTCTGACGGCGATGGGCACGCTCTCTGCGACTGACGTTGACAGCCCGGCGACCTTTGTAGCGCAAACAAATGTAGCCGGTACGAATGGGTATGGCAAGTTCAGCATGACGACAGCAGGCGTTTGGAGCTACACGGCCAACACTGCGCACAATGAGTTTGCAGCAGGTCTCAACTACACCGACAGTGTTACGGTTGCTACAGCAGATGGCACACAGCAGATTGTCACGGTGACAATAGCAGGCACGAATGATGCTGCAGTTATCACCGGAACAAGCACAGCGAGCCTGACGGAGACGAATGCGGTGTTGACGACAACGGGTACACTGAATGCGACCGATGTTGACAGTGCAGCGACCTTTGTAGCGCAGACGAATGTAGCCGGTACGAACGGGTATGGAAAGTTCAGCATTACAACAGCAGGCGCATGGGGCTACACGGCCAACAGTGCACATAATGAGTTTGTTGAAGGAACCAACTACACCGACAGCGTTACCGTAGCGACAGCCGACGGCACACAGCAGGTGGTGACGGTGACAATGACGGGCACGAACGATGCGGCAGTCATTACCGGTACCAGTACAGCAAGCCTGACAGAAACCGACGCTGTTCTGACGGCGACAGGGACGCTCTCAGCGAGTGATGTTGACAGTGCTACAACCTTTGCAGCACAGACGAATGTTGCCGGTACGAATGGGTATGGAAAGTTCGGCATTACGACGGCAGGTGTGTGGAGCTACATGGCCAACAGTGCGCACAATGAGTTTGCTGTCGGTTCCACCTACACCGACAGTGTTACGGTTGCTACAGCAGATGGCACACAACAGATTGTCACGGTGACAATCGCAGGCACGAATGATGCCGCAGTTATCACCGGAACAAGCACAGCGAGCCTGACGGAGACGGATGCTGTGCTGACGACAACGGGTACACTGAATGCGACAGATGTTGATAGCGCAGCGACCTTTGCGGCGCAGACGAATGTTGCTGGCAATCATGGTTACGGCAAATTCAGCATTGGCAGTGACGGAGTATGGAACTACACCACTGACAACGCGCACAATGAGTTTGTCGGCGGAACCACCTACACCGACAGTGTTACGGTTGCTACAGCAGATGGCACGCAGCAGGTGGTGACGGTGACAATGACGGGCAGCAACGACGCGGCAGTTATAACCGGCACGAGCACAGCAAGCGTAACGGAAACCGACGCTGTTCTGACGGCTAACGGTACGCTCTCTGCGACTGACGTTGACAGCGCGACGACTTTTGCCGCGCAGACAAATGTAGCCGGTACGAATGGGTATGGCAAGTTCAGCATGACGACAGCAGGCGTTTGGAGCTACACAGCCAACAATGCCCATAACGAGTTTGCAGCAGGAACCAACTACGCCGACAGTGTTACG
>SESD01001071.1_pt1 | contig 15689 bp, 13 predicted proteins | sample 3171411 | NCBI WGS metagenome assembly SESD01 (sample SAMN06051880, study PRJNA518727) | freshwater metagenome | biome: subpolar coniferous forest; feature: holomictic lake; material: water; isolation source: holomictic Lake 442, 16.5 m depth | place: Canada: near Kenora, Ontario | collected...
GGCTGACGGGACATAATGTCCCGATGTGCGTGGTGACGCACTCGTTTTCGGTTGATGATATATTTGCGCAACCTGTTAATAAACAACAGTTTGCAACTAATGCACCAATCTTAAAAACAAGATGGCACGCGCCTTGCTTATATAATCACGCCCGCATTTTTTGATAACCGCGGACGAGGGAGGGCCAAATGGCCAAAGTACTTGGGATTGACTTGGGGACGACAAACTCGTGCATGGCATTGATGGAGGGTGGCGAACCCACGGTGATACCGAACGCCGAGGGATTGCGCACGACGCCTTCGATTGTGGCGTTCACCAAGACCGGTGAGCGCCTGGTGGGGCAGGGCGCCAAGCGCCAGGCCGTTACGAATGCCAAGAACACGATCTACTCGATCAAGCGCTTCATGGGGCGCAAGTACGAGGAAGTGGCGCATGAGATCGCGCTGGTGCCGTACGAGATTGTGCGGGCTGCCAACGGCGACGCGCACGTCAAGATTAACGACAAGCTGTACTCGCCGCCGGAAATCTCGGCGATGATTCTGCAGAAGCTGAAGACCGATGCCGAGGCGTTTTTGGGCGAGGCCATCACGCAGGCGGTCATCACGGTGCCGGCCTATTTCAACGACAGCCAGCGCCAGGCCACCAAGGACGCCGGGCGCATTGCCGGCCTGGAAGTGTTGCGCATCATCAATGAGCCCACGGCCGCTTCACTGGCGTACGGCCTCGACAAGAAACGCGACGAGAAGATCGCGGTGTTCGATTACGGCGGAGGCACCTTCGACATCTCCGTGCTGGACATCGGCGACGGCGTGTTCGAGGTGAAGGCCACCAACGGCGACACCCATCTGGGCGGCGACGATCTGGACCAGGCCATCATGCAGTGGCTGATTGCCGACTTCAAGAAGGACAACGGCGTTGATCTCTCCCGGGACATCAGCGCGGTGCAGCGCCTCAAGGAGGCCTCTGAAAAGGCCAAGTGCGAGCTTTCCTCCGCACAGGCCTCCGAGATCAACCTGCCGTTCATCACTGCCGACGCCTCCGGGCCGAAGCACCTGAACGTCAACCTCACCCGCGCCAAGCTGGAGCAGCTCGTGGATTCGCTGATCGAGCGCACGGTCGGCCCTTGCCGCAACTGCATGCGCGACGCCGGCCTCGCCACCGTGGATGAGGTCGTGCTCGTGGGCGGCCAGACCCGCATGCCGAAGATCGTGCAGAAGGCCAAGGAGCTTTTCGGCAAGGAGCCGCACAAGGGCGTCAACCCGGACGAGGTCGTGGCCGTGGGCGCCGCCATCCAGGGCGGCATCCTCAAGGGCGAGGTCAAGGACGTGCTGCTGCTGGACGTGACGCCGCTGACGCTCGGCATCGAGACGCTTGGCGGGATCATGACGCCGCTGATCGAGCGCAACACCACGATCCCGACCAAGAAGAGCGAGATCTTCAGCACGGCTTCGGAGAACCAGCCTTCTGTTGAGATCCAGGTGCTGCAGGGCGATCGCAAGATGGCGGCTGACAACAAGCGCATCGGCCTGTTCCGCCTCGACGGCATCCCGCCGGCGCCGCGCGGCGTCCCTCAGATCGAAGTCACGTTTGACATCGACGCCAACGGCATCCTGCATGTGACCGCCAAGGACCTGGGCACCGGCAAGGAGCAGAAGATCGTCATCACCGCCTCCAGCGGGCTGACCAAGAACGAAATCGAGAAGATGCGGCGCGATGCCGAGGAGCATGCGACCGAGGACGCCAAGCGGCGCGACGAGGTGGAGACGCGCAACCAGGCCGAGAACCTGGTCTACCAGACCGAAAAGCTGCTGAAGGATAGCGGGGACAAGCTCCCGGCCGAGCGCAAGCCGCCGGTCGAGAAGGCGATCCAGGAGCTCAAGGACGCGCTCAAGGGCAACGACCACGAGCGCGTGCAGACCTGCCAGAAGGCGCTGCTGGAGATCATGCAGGCCGCATCCCAGGAGATGTACCAGCACGCCGGCGCCGGCGCCGGCGCTGCCGCTGGCGGTCAGGCCGGCGAGGCGGCGGGCGAGGCCTCCGCCGGCGGGCCATCCGCCGAGGCCGGAAAGAAGGAGGACGGCGTCATCGACGCGGACTTCACGATGGTTGATGAAGAGAAGAAAAAGGGAAAGAAGTAAACACTTTCGGGGTAGACGCCCCGTCATACGAGGCGAGAGCCTGTACTGTAGACCACACAACCAAGGAGAGATACACACCATGGCTAAGATGATCAAACCACTGGGCGCACGCGTCCTGGTCGAACCGAAGGATGGCAGCAAGGAAGAGAAAAAGGGCGGGATCATCATTCCCGACTCGGCCAAGGAGAAGCCCATGGAGGGCACCATCCGCGCCATCGGCAAGAAGCGCGACGAGGACGGCAAGGAGATCCCCTTTGACGTCAAGGTCGGCGACAAGGTCCTGCTGCCCAAGTACGGCGGCACGGAAGTCAAGATCGACGACAAGGAGTTCCAGCTGGTCCGCGAAGAGGATCTGCTCGGCGTGCTCGTGGACGAGAAGTAACCCCGGTAACCGCAAGTTTACACAAACTGAATCCGAAGGAGAGATGAGACCATGGCAGCGAAGCAACTGAAGTATGATTCCGAGGCGCGTCAGGCCGTTCTGGCCGGCGTGCAGAAACTGAGCCGCGCGGTCGTGACCACGCTGGGCCCCTGCGGCCGCAACGTGATCCTCGACAAGAAGTTCGGCTCCCCGACGATCACCAAGGACGGCGTGACAGTCGCCAAGGAGATCGAGCTCCAGGACCCGTTCGAAAACATGGGCGCCCAGATGGTCCGCGAGGTTGCCAGCAAGACCAGCGACGTGGCTGGCGACGGCACCACCACGGCCACGCTGCTGGCGGAGTCCATCTACCGCGAAGGACTCAAGAACGTCACGGCCGGCGCCAACCCGATGAGCCTGAAGCGCGGCATCGACAAGGCCACCACGGCGGTGTGCGAGGCGATTGCCAAGCAGGCCAAGAAGGTCAAGGAGCACACCGAGATTGCCCAGGTTGCCACCATCTCCGCCAATGGCGAAGTCGAGATCGGCTCGATCATCGCCGAGGCGATGGACAAGGTCGGCAAGGACGGCACCATCACGGTCGAAGAGGCCAAGACCATCGAGACCACGCTGGATGTCGTCGAAGGCATGCAGTTCGACAAGGGCTACCTCTCCCCGTACTTCGTGACCAACGCGGAGGAGATGCTGGCGGTGCTGGACGACCCGTACATCCTGATCTTTGAGAAGAAGATCTCCAGCCTGAACGACCTGCTGCCGCTGCTGCAGAACGTCTCCAAGGCCGGCAAGCCGCTGCTGATCATCGCCGAGGAGGTTGAGGGCGAGGCCCTGGCCACGCTCGTCGTGAACAAGCTGCGCGGCACGCTGCAGATCTGCGCCGTCAAGGCCCCGGGCTTCGGCGACCGCCGCAAGGCGATGCTCGAAGACATCGCGGTCCTCACCGGCGGCAAGATGCTGAGCGAAGACCTTGGCATCAAGCTCGAGAACGTGAAGATCGAGGATCTGGGCCGGGCCAAGCGCGTCACGGTGGACAAGGAGAACACCACCATCGTCGAGGGCGCCGGCAAGACCAGCGACATCCAGGGGCGCGTCTCCCAGATCAAGCGCCAGATCGAGGACACCACCTCGGACTACGATCGCGAAAAGCTCCAGGAGCGTCTCGCGAAGCTGGCCGGCGGCGTGGCCGTGATCAAGGTCGGCGCGGCGACCGAAGCGGAGATGAAGGAGAAGAAGGCCCGCGTCGAGGATGCGCTGCACGCCACCCGTGCGGCCGTCGAAGAGGGCGTGGTTGCCGGCGGCGGCGTTGCGCTGCTCCGCTGCCAGAAGGCCCTGGATGAGCTGAAGCTTGAGGGCGATGAGAAGATCGGCGTCGACATCGTGCGCCGCTCGCTCGAAGCCCCGCTGCGCCAGCTCGTGTGCAACGCCGGTCTGGAAGCGGCGATGATCGTCGACCAGGTCAAGAACGGCAAGGGCGCCTACGGCTACAACGTGGCCACACGCGAATACACCGACCTGATCAAGGCCGGCGTGCTCGACCCGGCGAAGGTGACGCGCTCTGCCCTGCAGAACGCGGCCTCCATCTCCGGTCTGCTGCTTACCACCGAGTGCATGATCACGGAGATTCCGGAGAAGAAGGATGCTCCGATGTCCGGCGGCGGCCACGGCGGCGGCATGGGCGACATGGGTATGTAATCAAATTGCTGCGCAATTTGATTGTGCCGGCGCGTCCCTCGCGGGGCGCGCCGGTTTTGTTTAGGCGAGGGTCCGGCAAGGTGGCAGCGGCGTCTCGCCGCTGCACATGTGATGCCCGCCGTCCGTGATGCCACAACGTCCAACGCGCTGAAATGAACGCACCACAATAAATTTCGCGAACGCGAAATTTAGACTGCCCGCCGTGTCCATGCGCCCTGCCGGAAGCGCGCCAGGATCAGCAGCGCGTGGCAGAGGTTGCCGGCGGCCACGGCCAGCCAGATCCCCAGGGCGCCCGGGGTGATGGCATGGACGAGCAGCAGGGCCGCGGGCACCTGGAGCCCCCAGAGGCTGACCGCCGTGATCACCATGGGCGCCACGCTGTCGCCGGCACCGTTGAGCGCGCGCCCGAGGATGATGCCGAACGCCACCGCCGGGTAGAACGGCGAGATCACGCGCAGGTACTGCACGCCGATCTTCACGACGTCCGGGTCGCTGGTGAAGCAGCGCACGAGCGGCTCCGCCGCCACGAGCGCGATGCCGGCAAAAAGCACCATGATCCCGGCGTCGATGCCGGAGGCCAGCCATGCGCTGCGGCGCGCGCGGTCCGGCTGCCCGGCGCCCAGGTTCTGGCCGACCAGCGTGGCCGTGGCATTGCCCAGCGCAAAGGCCGGCATCAGGATGAACATGTGCCAGCGCAGGCCGATGCCGTAGCCGGCCACGGCCGCCGGGCCGCAAACCGCCACGATGCGCATCAGCACGGCGCTCATGGCGCTGCGCAGGAGCATCTGGCCGGCCCCCGGCAGCCCCACGGCGAGGATGCGCCAGCAGAGCGGCAGGTCGGGCCGGAACGATTCGCGCCCCAGCGCGAGCCCCTGGCTGTCCCGGCGCAGCGCGCGCAGGGCCGCGGCCAGCGCGATGGCCTGCGACAGCACGGTCGCCAGCGCCGCGCCCGGGACGCCGAGCTTCGGGAAGGGGCCGATCCCGTAGATCAGGAGCGGGTCGAGGATCATGTTGCAGGCAGTTGCCGCCAGGCTGCAGATCATCGGCGCGCGCGCATTGCCCGCCGCCTGCAGCGAGGCAAAGCAGGCCATCAGGATGAACAGCAGCCACTGGCCGGCCATGATGATGCGCAGGAAGCCGATTCCTTCGCGCACGACCTGCGCCGGATCCACACTGTCGCGCACCGCGTCGGTCACGTGGATCCCGAGGAGCGGGAAGACCTGCGGCGCCAGGTGCCAGCCAATCACGGAAGCCAGCACGCCCAGCCCCGCGGCCAGGAGCAGGGACTGCCCCGCCGCCCGCCCGGCCTCGCGCGGCTGGCGGGCGCCCACGCGCCGCGACACCAGCGCCATGGTCCCGATCATCAGTCCCATGGCCACCGGCGACAGCAGGAAGATCACCACGCCGGACATCGAGACCGCAGCCACCGCATGCGGCCCGAGCCGCCCGACCCAGAACAGGTCGATCAGGCACTGCACCTCCTGCAGGACGCCGGAGAGCAGCATGGGGACGCTCAGGCGCAGGAGCGCCTGAAGCAGGCTGCCGGACAGCAGCGGCGGGCGGCCGGAACCGGGTGTGTCGCGCGTGACCATGCGGTTGCCACGCACGGTAGCACTGCAGCATGCGGCACAGCAAGCGCGCGGTGCGGTCGCCGCAAGCGGCGACCCTACATCAATCGGCGGACGAGAACGGGGGACGATGATGGTGGACGATCGTGTGCGCCAGATTCGTGCCCCCTATTCGATCAGGGGAGATGAGAAAGCGTGGTGGCAGGTGACGCCGCCACGCCGCCACGTCGCCAACCCATTGCTCCCCTGCGCCGTTTACATCTCCCGCGCATCCGTTTATTCTCTCCCGCCATGGAGAACCCTGCATGACGGCCGACGACATGACGCTGCTGGAGACCTTTTTTGCCGGCTACACGCGCCGTTTTGCCGGCGCGGACGGCCGGCTGCACCCCATGCAGCAGCTCAAGGTGGCCCACAGCTGGCGCGTGGTGGCCAATGCCGAGCACATCATGACCGCCGGCCAGTGGCCGGAGGCACCACGCCGGCTCGGCAGGGCCGCGGCCCTGCTGCACGATGTGGGGCGTTTTTCACAGTATGCGGAAACCGGCAGCTTCGAGGACCGCCGGAGCTTTGACCATGCCGCCCGGAGCGCGGAGGTGCTGCTGGCGGAGGGTGTGCTGTCGGCCTTGTCGGCCGGGGCTCGCGAGACCATCCTGGCCGCGGTGCGGCAGCACAACGTGCGCGAGCTGCCGGCCACGCTTGCGGCCGCGCAGGCCCGGTTCGCGCACCTGGTGCGCGATGCCGACAAGCTGGACATCTTCCGCGTGCTGGAGGATGCCATTCGCGACGGGCACCTGGAGGATCATCCCGAGATTGCGTGGTCGCTGCCGGAGACGGGGCTTGCCAATCCGGTAATCCTGGCCGCGGTCAGCGCCGGCCAGACGGTCAGCTACCAGCATGTGCATTCGCTCTGCGACTTCGTGCTGATCCAGGTGGGGTGGCTGCACAGCCTGCTGCACTACGACGCGGCCGTGGCGCTGGCTGCCGCGCGCGGGGCGCTGGAGTTTCGCGAGCGGTTTGTCTGTGCGGTGGACGACTCGTCCGCCGTGCGTGCCTGCTTCGCCGCCACCCGGGCGGCCATGCAGGTGCGGCTGGACAAATACACGCAAGGGGGCCGCGGCCCGGCAGGTCGCGAAGGAGGCTGTTCATGCGCAGGTTGAACCGCGTGCTGCTGGCGCTTGGGTTGACCTGGTTGCTGGCAGGCGGGTGCGTGACGCGCCTGCTCCACTTCGGCGGCGTCCGAGAGCGCCCGGCGCAGGGGCTTCATGCCGGCATTCCCATGGCCTTCTCTGCCCGGGTGGTTGGCGACAAGCGCCCGGATTTTCACAGCCTCAGGTCCGTGATGGAATCGCCCCGGTTCAAGGAACGGAGGGGCGACGATCTGGCGCAGGCCTTGAGCCGGTATTTTTCCAGCACGGATGACGGCCTCTGCCGGTTCTGGAACAGCGACGAGTCGGCGGGGCGGCCGCAGGTGCGCGGCAGCCTGCCTGACCCGGTCCGGATTTTCAATGGTTACGGATGGATGGGCGACGGGCTTCCGGCCGGGGTCTGGTCCGGCCGGGAAGCCAGCGCGCACGACATGGACTATGCCCTGCGCCCCGGCGAGACGCTGATCCGGTCGCAGCGGAATGACGGGCGATTCCCGTTTCCCGCGAGCTGGCGTGCGTACGCCCGGAAGTCCGGCTCCGGGTGGCAGGGGGCACCCGGAGAACGCGCCGCGCCATTTCGGATCTTTGGCAACGGCCGCTGGATCTATGAGCCGAACCTGGCTGCCGAGTACCTGGACTTCGCTGCCGGGGTGCGGGAGCGACGCGGCATCGGGCAGAACGCAGAGGGCCTGGTCGGGGAGGGGCGCTGCGTGATCCCGTTTGTTTCGCCCTATCCGTTTGTTTCCCGGCCGGACTTCGCCACATGGCCGGTCGTCTTTCGGGACGGTGCATGGATCACGCTGCGCGCGTCCGGAGAGGTGAAGGTGGAGGTCACCGATCCGCTCGGGAACTGGACGCCGGTGCGGGTGGCCGCCGCGGGCCGGGAGGAGAAGATCGACATCAGCGCGCTGCTGGAGGCGCGCTACAGCTTTGACGTGCGGCTGACGCTGGGCGCAACCGCGCGCGTGGCGAAGTTCCGCTTCGAAGGGTACCTGCTGACCGCGCCGATGTCGATCCCGCGCCTGGACGAAGGGGTCAACGTCATGACGCTGAAGTGCAAGGACCGGTACGGCCTGGCAACCCTGCCGTGCGAAAGGCTGCCCGATTTCCGCAAGACAGCCGCCGTGCCGCTGGACAAGCAGGCCGTGATCCGCAACGGCGTGCTGCGCCCGGGCATTGATCCATGGCAGGTGATCGCGCCGAAAGGGAAGGGGCCGGTGCAGGCGACCTTCGCCTTCGAGGCCCCCGCAGGCGAGACCTTTTCCTGGTTTCAGGTGCAGGCGTCCGTGGTGGAGGGGCCGGCCCCGGCCCTGCCGCATCAGGTGAAGATGGAGTGGAGCGGTGACGGCAGGACCTTCAAGCCCCTGGCGGGGACCGTCGTTCACGGGGTGCCGCGGCACGTGGATTGTCGCATCGACGCCGCGCGGATACTGGACCTGTCGGGCAGGACCGTGCAGGTCCGCGTGACGAGCGACACGCCCATCAGCGGCGTGGAGTTTGTCGGCCATCTGACCATGGGTGTGGCGCTGTTTGTGCGCCCGGAAATCACGCACCGGTGGGCGGAAGGCGCCACGGAGTGCCGGTTTGTGGCGCCCCCCGCGACCGACGCCTATTTTTTCCGCTGCGGGCCTGCCCCCTCCGGACATGTCATTGAAATGAGGGTGCCGTCATTTCGCGGAACGCTGCCCGACTAGGAACCTGTCGGATTTAGGTTTTGCGTCTGCAAACGGTTCTTGTTGTCAGACCCCCCCCCTGCGGCCTATCATTAAATCAATGGCGAAGATTCTTATTGTGGACGACGACCCCAAGGTCCTGAAGCTGCTGGAATCTCTGCTGCGTGCCGATGGCCATGCTCCGATTCCGGCCGGCGACGGGGCAACCGCGCTGTGCCTGCTGGAGGAGCATGCGGTTGAGCTGATGATCAGCGATATCCGCATGGCACCGATGGACGGCATTGAGCTTTTCCGCAGGGTGAGCGCCCGGTGGCCCCACCTGCCGGTCATCATGCTGACCGCCTACGGCGCGGTCGAAACAGCGCAGGTGGCGTTGCGCAACGGCGCCTTCGACTACCTCACCAAGCCGTTCCGGGTCAATGAGCTGGTCCTGACGGTCAAGCGGGCGCTCGCTGAGGCCACGAAAAAAGCGGAGCTTGCCGGCCAGCGGGACACCGAGGTTTCCCGGCGCATGCTGGACATGATCGTGGCCGAAAGCGAGGCGATGCGGGCGGTCTGCGAGCAGGTCCGGCGCGTGGCGCCCACGGATGCCAGCGTGCTGCTGACGGGCGAGAGCGGCACCGGCAAGGAGCTGCTGGCCAAGGTCCTGCACTGCAACAGCCGCCGCCGCGACAAGCCGTTCCTGACGCTCAACTGCGCCTCGTTTACCGCCAAGGAGCTGGAGTACGAGCTGTTCGGCCGCGTGGAAAACTCGGCCAGCGAAAGTCCGTCGGACCGCCGGGGGCTGTTTGCGGCGGCGCAGGGCGGCACGCTGTTTCTTGACGAGGTGTCGTGCGTCTCGCCGGCGGTGCAGGAGAAGTTGCTGCGGGTGCTGCGCGACCGTGCGATGTGCCCGATTGGCGGCACAGCCCCTGTGCCGGTGAATGTCCGCGTGCTGGCGGCCAGCGACGTGGATCTGGAGGAGCAGATCCGCGCCGGCACATTCATCCAGGACCTGTACCTGCGCCTGGCCGTCATCGTGCTGACCATTCCTCCGCTGCGCGAACGGCCGGAGGACATCCTGCCGATGGTGCAGTTTTTTCTGCGCAAGGGCGGCCAGCCGGGCGCGCCCTGTCCGCGCATTCCCCACGACGTGGCCAACGTGCTGACGCGGCATCCGTGGCCTGGCAATGTTCGTGAACTTGGAAACGCCATCCAGCACGCCCTGACCTTCATGCCGGAGGGCGAGGTCACGATGGACTCCCTGCCGTCGCGCATTGTCGCGCAGGGCACTGACGATGCCGCATCCTCCCTGGCTGCCGGCGCCGGACGCCAGCGCCATGTCTTTCTGCGCGCCTTTTTGGAGCAGAAGCAGCAGGAAGCTGCCCTGCAGAGCCGCGCGGCGCCGGCCGGCGCCGCGCCCCCGGCGTCAGCAAAATAGCGCGGGCGCCGGCGTTCCGGGAGCGATTCCAGCCCGTGCCCATTGCTCCCCTTGTAAAAAACCATGCAACATGGCTATTGCGGTCGCCCGCAAATCAACCTATATTCTGGATGTCCTGCGGGTCGCTGTGATCCGCTCAGGGCAAACAGAAAAGGGATTCCATTATGGCGAAGGCAATGACGAAGAGTCAGGTTCTGGCAGGCGTGGCAGAGGCTGCCGAGATCAGCAAGAAGCAGGCCACGGCCGCCGTTGAGGCCCTGGTGGTCCTGGCGTACAAGAATGCCAAGAACGGGTTCACGCTTCCCGGACTGGGCAAGCTGGTTCTGGTGAACCGCAAAGCCCGCATGGGGCGCAATCCGGCGACCGGCGAGGCCATCAAGATCAAGGCCAAGCGGGTCGTGAAGTTCCGCGTGGCCAAGGCCTGCAAGGACGCCATTCTGGGCTGAGGCGGCGACGCACGTCAGAGTAAGAGACCGTAGCCGCGCTGGCTACGGTCTCTTCTGTTTATATTGGGCATTGGGCCGGATGAACCGCAGCGCATGCGGTCGTGCGGAATCGGTTGGAACGGATGATGAGGTAAGCATGCATGCCAGGTATGATCGAGCATTGAGTGATCGTGTGTTGCCGTTTTTGCTGCCCGGCGGGGCCTTTCATTTCTTGATTGCCGGGCATCCGGTGGATGATCCCTTTGCCCTGGATGTCCAGCTGAGCGAACGCAACAAGATCATGTACTATCACGGGACCACCCGTGTGCTTACGGTCCAGCTCAGGATGGGCAACGACGGGGTGGAGGCAAGGGCGCACGCCGCGGCGGCTTATGGGGTCCATCCGGGGGTCGATTCGCGATCTCGTGAAGCAGAAGATGGCTCTCGGGCTCTTGCCGCAAGAAGCGTGTGGACGGCTCGACGCCAGCGGTCTCACGCGTGTTGAGCCGATGCTTGCCATAGCCGAACCCGAGGACCGTAGCGCATGCTGGCAAAGCATAAAGCACGTCATGGCTGAAATGGACCAGGCCGGCCTGCCACAACCGTTGTTGCCGCTGCAGATCGCCAGGATACAGGAAGCGAATGGCGAAGTGATGGTGGATTGCCTGCCGGCCTTGCGTGGCGAGGGTGTCGTCCGGGTTTGCGTATCCGAGTAAGGGTGGCCTGGGCGCTCCGCACACGGGCAGGTTCCGGCAACGAAACAAGGGCTCATTCTCCGGCGGCAGTCGCCGGGCGAAGGGAATGTCGACGGAAGTGCCAGACGACCGGCCGTCTGGCCATTACCGCTTTTCACTTGCAATACGCGGCGAATCCCAGCATTCTTGTGTCAATACGCAAATAAATAGGAGTTCTTCCATGTCCACGTTCGCCACGTCGTTCAAACAAGAAGTTGTTCGCCTCGCCCGCAAGGAAGCCAAGTCCGCCGTCTCGCCCGTCCGCAAGCCCGCCTGGGCGATGCGGCTTGATATGGCCGACCTGAAGCGCCGGGTATCCGCCCTGGAGCGTGAAAACAATCGCCTGGGTGGCTTGCTGGCCAAGATCCCGCAGCCCGAGCCTGTGGTTGCCCCGACAGGCACACGAAACTGGATCAGCGGCAAGGGCGTCCGCAGCCTCCGACAGAAGCTCGGGCTGTCCCAGGAGGATTTCGCCAAGCTTGCAGGGGTGTCGGCCAATGCCGTCGGTCTGTGGGAGAGCAATCCAGGTACGCTGCGGATGCGGGATGCCACCAAGGCAGCGGTGATGGCGGTCCGCGGACTTGGCGCCAGGGAGGCCAAAGAGCGGCTGGTCGCGATGGCGCCGGTCAAGAAGGCCGGGAAGGCGAAAGGGCGGAAGGCCGGACGGCGCTAGCAGCTTGTCGGATTTGGCGCTGTGCCTTCACAAACTTTGTGCCGACAAAGCTGCTAGTTTTGGGGACGCAATCGCCAAGCGCCGGACAAGGGTGAAATACTGCCGCACCTGCCACTGAAATCGCGAAAATCACACTGTAGCGCGGCGCTGCGCGCCGCGGCAGAGCGAGTCCCGCGGCAGGCCGCGCCGCGCAGCGGCGCGCTACAGTTGAGCCCGCAGTCTTCCCCGACAACTCGGCCATGTGCCCGTGCATCGTCCCGGGTACCCGCTTGCTTTCCCCGTACGTTGTTCTACAATTAGCGCCATGAAACATTCTGATGCCGCCGCCGCCGCATTCGCGCAGGGGCTTTCCTGTTCTCAAGCCGTCTTGTCCGTCTATGCCGAAGAGCATGGCCTAACGCAGGTTGCCGCGGCGAAGATTGCTGCCGGCTTTGGCGGCGGGATGGGTCGGATGGCGCAGACGTGCGGTGCTGTCACCGGGGCCTACATGGTCATCGGCTTGAAGCATGGAACCACTACGGGCGACCTGGTGGCGAAGGAGAAGACTTATCAGCTGGTCAGGACGTTCGCCGGGCGGTTCAAGGAAAAGAACGGGGCGCTGGCCTGCAAGGATTTGCTGGGCTGTGACATCAGCACGTCGGATGGCCTCGAGAAGATGAAGAACCTGGGACTGCACGGGAAGGTCTGCACGCAACTGGTGCGCGACGCCTGCGAGCTGCTGGATGAGATGCTGAAAGACTAGCAGCTTGTCGGACGTGGGCCTCGGATCGGTCCATGGCTAAGGACGACGCATCATCTGCGAACAACCCTTTTGCTCCTTGCCCGCCCAACTCCGCGACGCCAGGCGGGCGTTGTGATCAAGGCAGGTTCGCGAAAAGGCCGGGCGTCCTTGGCCGTAGATTCGGGGCGCTGACTTCGGCTTGATCGCCTGCGCCTTTCTGGCGTACTATGATTTACATATGCGTTGCGCGTCTGCGCAGGCAAAAAATGCATGTTTCAAGTCGTTGCCGTAGCGCGTTTGGAGGGATTGCTGAGTGGTTTAAAGCACCGGTCTTGAAAACCGGCGTACCGCAAGGTACCGGGGGTTCGAATCCCTCTCCCTCCGCCATTTTGCAGCGCAACGAGTTACGGAGATTCGATTTATCAATCAAAGGAAAACCCAGCAGATGAAGCTCGAAAAATACTCGATGGGCGTGGGCGACCGGTTTGGCCGCCAGGGGCGGGCGCAGCTGCAGGCCATGCAGGTGATGCGCGCGGCAGGTGTGCCGGTTGTTCCGGTCTGGAACAAGTCGTTCCGCGAACACTCCATCATCCACACGCAGCCCATGGACGTGCGCCGCGCCGCGGATGCGGCCGTGGCGGCGGAGAAATGGACCGGCGGCTACCATGTGGATGCCGACCACATCAGCCTCAAGAACGTGGACGGGTTTGTCGCGGCCAGCGATTTCTTCACGCTGGATGTGGCGGACCACATCGGCGTGGCCGCGCCGGAGGCGGATGTCGCGGCCTTTGTTGCCCGGCACGGCGACCTGGTTGGCAGCCACATGATCGCCGGGATGGACCGGCCGCTGGAAGTCACGGCGGCATCGCTGGCCGCCAGCGCCCGCAAGTACCTGCACGCCGTGCGCGAGGCCGGCCGGCTCTACCGCCACATCGCGGAGCGCAAGGGCGCCGGCAATTTCATCACCGAGGTCTCCATGGATGAGACCAATCTGCCGCAGACCCCTCCGGAGATGCTGGTGATCCTGGCCGCCATCGCGGACGAGAAGATCCCGGCTCAGACGATCGCGCCGAAATTCACCGGCCGCTTCAACAAGGGCGTGGACTACGTCGGCGACGTCGCGGTCTTTGCCGGCGAGTTCGCGGCGGATGTCTGCGTGATCCGCCATGCCATCAAGCGGTTTGGCCTGCCGGAAAACCTGAAGCTCAGCGTGCACTCCGGGAGTGACAAGTTCTCGCTCTATGCGCCGATTGCCGAGGCGATCCGGCGCCTCGACGCGGGCGTGCACCTGAAGACCGCGGGCACCACGTGGCTGGAGGAGATGATCGGCCTGGCCGAGGCCGGCGGTGAGGGGCTGGCCGTGGCCCGGGATGTCTACCGGCTGGCGTTCGGGCGGTTCGACGAGCTGTGCGGGCCCTACGCCACGGTCATCGACGTCCAGGTGGCGCGCCTGCCGACCGTGGAGACCGTGCTGCAGTGGGACGGACCGCGCTTTGCGCGCGCCCTGCGCCATGTGCCCTCCTGCCCGGACTTCAACCCCGACTTCCGGCAGTTCATCCACGTGGGGTACAAGGTCGCGGCCGAGATGGGGCCGCGCTACCTCAGCGCCCTGGCCGCCCACGAGGCGGTCGTGGCCCGCAATGTCCGCGACAACATCCTGGAGCGCCACCTCAAGCCGCTGTTCGCCTAGCAGCCTGTCGGACTTAGCTTTGTGGAGGCACAAACTGTCTGCCGACCAGGCTGCTAGTTGAGCCACCCGCTGCCCGCGGGTGGCGAAGACTCAGTTACAGACAGGGAAATTGTTCCGTCTGTTCTTTTGTTGCGTATTTCACTCTTGTCCAGTGCTTAGCGGTTGCGTCCCACTAACTAGCAGCTTGGTCGGCACAAAGTTTGTGAAGAGCGGAGGCTAAGTCCGACAAGCTGCTAGGCGAACTCCAGGCAGCGCTTCCGGAAGTACAGGTAGTCTTTGTACCGGACCTCCTCGGGAACGCCGTGGTCACAGGTGGGGATGAATCCGCCGCGCGCGCGCATGACCGGGAAGATCCGGTCCACGAGCTCGTCGATCGCCTGCCGACCTTTGGCCAGCGCGCGCTTGTCCACGCCGCCGAAGATCACGAGGCCCGGGTATTCCCGTCCGGCCCGGACCACATCGCAGTTGGAGGCGACCTCGAACGGCGACATCACGTCCATCCCCAGCTCCATGTAGAGGGGAATCACCGGGTCGGCAAAGCCGTCGGTGTCGACCTGGAAGTAGAGGTGACGCGTCTTGTCGATCTGCCGCGCCCGCGTGTTTTTCAGCAGCCGGGCATAATAGGGAAAGAGGAACTCGCGAATCATGTCCGGCGAGATCAGCGGGCCGTGGTTGTAGCAGATGTCCTCGCCGATGAAGAACTCGTCCAGCGTGACGTGCTTCTGGTGCTCGGCGATCACGCGGTCCGCCAGATTGAACCAGGTCTGCATGCAGTCATGAATCAGCGCCGGGTTGTCGTACACCTGGTAGAGCACGCCCTCGGGGCCGATCAGGCTGCGCAGGTACATGTAGCCGCCCACGAGCCCCTGCGAGATCATCATCCCCTCGCCGGCGGCTGTCTTCGCCTGTTCCATGCTCTCGATAAACCTGGCGCCATACCGCTCCGGCGTGTCCGGGTTCAGCCGCCACTTGCAGCGCTCCTCCCAGGTCTGGAAATCCTTGACCGGATGGTCGATGTACTCCGGCATGAAGCCGGACCGGCGCCCCTGGAAGCAGAGCACATGCCGGCCGGCAAAGTCCTGCCAGACCTCGTACTCGCCGCGGTTCTCCAGCACCTTCTCCTCGAACGCGGGCGCAAAGCCGGCCTCGCACCAGCCGAGGCCGCCCAGGCCGTGCTTGCCGGGCGGATCGTAGCCGAACAGCTCCGCGTGCCGCACGTCCGCCGGCATGCCCTGCTTCGACCAGGCCTCCAGGCAGTAGAAGCCGAACTCCTTCTGATAGAACGGCGCCCCCGGCGTGCACGCGTAGATGTCGCGCAGCTTCCGTGCGGCAGGGGCCATCCGGTCGCGCGGCACCATGTCATGAATGCCATCGGGTTGGCCGTCACACGTTGCATGAATATTCATTTCAGCATGTCCCTGATTGGGT
>SESD01001072.1_pt1 | contig 15680 bp, 16 predicted proteins | sample 3171411 | NCBI WGS metagenome assembly SESD01 (sample SAMN06051880, study PRJNA518727) | freshwater metagenome | biome: subpolar coniferous forest; feature: holomictic lake; material: water; isolation source: holomictic Lake 442, 16.5 m depth | place: Canada: near Kenora, Ontario | collected...
TAAAGCTGCCCCCCGCCGTCGATTTGGTCGTGGGTGCGTTGTTCAGCGTCGAATCGACGGTGAAGCCGGTCGGCCTGATGACAAAGGCGTCGGTCGAACAAGAAGTGACGCTGGGAGACGCGTTGATAATGCGCACCTTGGCGTTGGCCGCGGCATTGGCGTAAGTAATGGCGGCCGTCGTCTTGCGTCCGGTGCCAGAAGTGAACGTGAGATTCACCGGGGCCGTCAACGAGGTCATGGCACTGCAGGTCCCGCTTGAAGCGGCATCCACCAACTCCACCGTCACGGTCCCGGCAAAGGTGGTGAACAAGGCGTTGCTGCTGTTGAGCGCCAATACATCAAGCGTAAAGGCGGTTCCCGCCAGCTTGAGATAAATGGGCGTGGCGCGAGCCGCACCCACCTCGACCACGTCGAAACTGGCCACTGACGAGGTGATGGTGATACTGCCACTGCTGCCCGAGCTGCCGTTGGTTGCGGTTATGACACAAGGTGAACCGGTGGTGGTGATGGTTACGCTCTGGCTGTCGGCCACACCCAGGGTGAACGCCGCGCTGGTGGCCGGAGATCGCGTCGGTGAGGCGTCCCCGGTACACACAACGCTCAGGTTTACGGTACTGGTAAAGCTGGTGACGGTATTGCCATAGGCATCGCGGGCCTTGAAGCAAAGCAAAAAGGCCACGCCGGAAGCCTGTGTGCCGGAGTAAGGCGTCTGGTTGGGTGTCGGCCCGCAACCGGAGCCGGCAACCAGAAAATTATTCAAGGCTGCGGAATTGACCGAAACACTGGAGCTGGTGCCCGACAGCGTGCCATCGGTCACGGCAATCGTTTGCGCCCCCGACGCGTAGGCCGTCAGCGAAAGCGCCGCAGTCGCGCCGCTGGTAAAGGTGATTGATTTTGTCGTCGTGCTGGTCCCGTTATACAAGGGCAGGGTCGAAGCCGGGCTGGTTGCCAATCCGGAAAATGTAATCGACTTGGCCCCGGTATAGGTGGTGACAAGGTTGGAGAACTGGTCGGTGGCGCGAATCTGCATGCCTGCGGGCGAGCCGGTAAAGGCGGTACCCGCAGCCTGGGTGGTGGCCGTCCCGGAATTGCCGCTTGTGCCGGTGCAACCGCTGGCCGAAACCGTGTTCTGCAAGGGCGTGCTGGCGTCGGTGAAGGTCTCCCCGCCCACGGTGACGATGAACTTGCTTGCGGCACCAACAACCAGGGAAAGCGCGCCAAGGCTGGTTCCAGCCGAACCTTTCGTAATCCCCACCAGCGCCGCGGTGCTGGAGGCATCGACGTAAATATTGCCCGAACCGGCGACGCAACCACCATCGACAGCGCGCACCTGCAACTGGTTAACGCCGGCGGTGTTGGTGCCAATGGTCAGCACATCGGTGGAGTTGCAGGCGTTGACCGTCAGGGATACCACCAGGGTCTGGTTGTCTGTAAAGGCGCGGGAAAATGAAGTGACGTCGGTGCCGGATTCAGTGATAACCGGGGCTTGCGCAGTATTGAAAATCCAGCCCGTGGGCGCCTTGATCACCACCGTCTCCACCGTTGTTCCCGCACCGGCGTAACTGCTCAAATTGCACCTGTTCGCGGAGCCTCCGGGTTCTGTCAATACGATCCGGCCAAGACTGGTCCATGCAGGGCTTGTCGCATTGTCCGCCTTATCCGCCGAAATACTGGTGCCTCCGGTCGCGGTCGTTACTGTCAACGCGGCCTGCACCCCGGTACAGGCCAGCAACATCGCGGCGGCGAGACACACCGAAATACCGAGCCGCAACCGACCGTGAAGCGCGAGCCCCATGTACGCCCGCTGTCTTACGGCTTGCGACACGCAGCGCATCAACAACTCGCTCCGGAAGGCAGGCGGCAAGTGGCAAACACCGTGGTGATCTGGCGTTCGACGTAGCTCAGATTGGTCGAGGCATTATTCGGGCAGGCGCCACCCGTCGGGTCATTGCACGCGTTGGACACGACCTGGAACACGCGCACGGTGTTACCTGCTTCGGTGTACGAGTTCATCGTACAGCCCACGCTCGCGGTGAATCCGGCGAGCACACCGCTCATCCCGGAGATGTTTGCCGTCGCAGGACAGGTATAGGGCGTGGTGAACGGTGCCACCAGGGTGTTGGTGTTTTCCGGATTGACGATCTGGTAGGCATTCCACTCGATGCCCGCACGCGCCGCCTGATAAGCGCGCGACCCGAGCAGGTCGAGTGCAAGCGAGACGCTGCGGTTGCTGGTGACACTGACGATGTAGGTGCCCAGCACCGCCAACGCCACCAGGATGAATATCGCCGCCACTATGGAAAACCCGTGCTGGCGCGTGCCACGAAGCCGAGGAATGATTTTCCCGGACGGATTATTCACGGCGCGTTATCCACATGCACTTCGCGGTAAAGCGAGACACTCTCACCCGAACTGCGCAACTGTATACGCATGCCCAGCAGGCTGTCGGTGGCGCGCACATCAAAGCCGGTGCCCAGGTCGCCCGCACCCGTGGCACAGACCACGTCGCTCGCGAGAATCGCGCCGGAGACATTGCCGCTGGCGGTGACAAGCTGCCCGCCGCTCAAGGCGGTCGGCTGGCTGCCCTGGATGGCGTAACCGCTGAAACGCCGCAACACGCCGCTGGCGGCATCGCAGGCATAGGTTATCGCGGTGGACACCACCTGGAAACGGTTGCTCGGCGAGGCGAGCGGGAACTGCCCGGCGGCGATGCTGTAGCTGATCGCCGACACAGAAGCCCCCGCGGCACCGGAAAATGTGCGCCGGTTGCCGCCAACGTAGGCGTCGGCACCGCTCTGGCCGGTGTTGAAAATGACGATGCTGTCGCCGCTACTAACGCTGACGCCCGGGCCAAGCACGGCAAAACTGTTGTCACTGGCGCTGGTGATGTCGAAGGCATCGCCGCAATCGACGGCGGCGCAATAGCGCCCGCCCGAGCGTACCGGCAGGAACTCGAGGAAGTAGTTATTGGCATCGCCCGAGCGGATGGTATTGGGCAGCGCCGTTTGCACGTCGCGCGCCATGCGGCGCAGCGCAATGTCCGCTGAATCACTTAGCTGCGCACGCCGCACCGTATCAAAATAGCCCTGCACCGGCTGCTGGATGAATACCGCCACCACCGCGGCAATGATGCCGGTGATGGTAATGACAATAATCACCTCGAGCAGGGTAAAGCCGCGCCGGCAAGGCGCATCCCGGCTGGGCCAGTGCCTAGAAATAACTGGTGCGGTAGCCGGCCAGCGCATAGCTGTCGCCCTTGGGATCGGTAACGGTGACAGTGATAAGTTTCGCGGCCGCGCCGTTAAGCGTGGTCGCGGCGACACTGATGGCGACGCTGTAACTGCCCAACCCAGCCAGCGCACTGCCCCCCGCCTGAGAATAGACCCCCACCTGGCTGTAGCCGTTGTAATCGCTGACATCGTCAAATTGCGACCGGTTGGCCTGGGTTGCCGCACCGCTGAAGCCGCCGGCCGGGTCGGCATAGGGCTTGAGGCTGATCTCGTCCATGAAGCCCTCCGCCACCGCCAGCGCCTGCTTGATCGGAAACGGGTCAACGCTTTTGAGCGAGGCCTGGTTGAGCACGCTGAGCACACCCGCCAGGCCGACGCTGACGATGACGATGAATACCACCAGCTCAAGCATGGTGAAGCCGGCCTCCCCGCGCATCGACCGGCTAGTGCACATAGCCGGTGCCCTGTTCGATGGCGAAGGTAATGGTCTGGTCACCGGTGATGGTGACGGTCACCGCGGCGGCCGTACTGCCCAGGGCGTCGTAGGTGATCGGGCTGGATGAGGCGCCGAGGGAAACGCCGCTTGGTGCACTAAAGGAATAGCTGCTGCCACCGGCCGGGTTGGCCACCGCAACGGTGCAGGCCACGCCTGAACCGGCCGCCGCCGCCCGGGTCACGGTCAGGGTCCCGGAGGAAATCACCACGCAGACATTGCGCCGCTGCGCGATGGCCACTTTTTGCGCATACTGGATGGCGGCGCGAACCTGGTCGGCAAAGCCGCGGGTGTTGAAGGTGATTTTTTCCACCATGCGCGGCACGGCGACCACGGCGATGATCCCTGTCAGCACCATGATCATCACCAGTTCGATGAGGGTGAAGCCGGATATGGATGGACGACCCGGCCTACCAATGCGCCACTTGTGTACAGAGTTCACGCCGCTTCTCTGCGAATCACGAATACCCCGCAAGGCGTTGCCCCTGTCTCGGCGCTTAAATGCGGCCGGCAAAAACCAATGGGTCAGGTCCCGAACGCGTAAAACGTCGCCGTCTGGGAACTGATCACCACCGTACAGGCGGTGGCGCTTCCGCTTCCCGCCGCAAGGGATACGACCCCGGTTGCGGGCGGATCGACCAGGGCGGCCACATCGGTGCAATTGGTGACGACGCTGCCGTTGGTTGCGTTGGCCTGTCGTGCCGCCAGATTGACGGCAGAGGCCGAGGACAGCGCACCGGCCACCCCCTGTGCCACGGCGAGTTTGGCATCGGAAGACAAGTCGACAAACCTGGGCAGTGCAACCGCCGCCAGGATGCCAAGAACGACAATCACCATCACCAGTTCAATGAGGGTAAATCCGTTCTCGCGTTTCATCTTGACCAGGCTCTTCGTTCATTTCCGGGGACTTGCCGCCGCGCACGAGAACGCGGCAGAAATTCAGGTCCCGTAAGCGTAAAACGTCGCCGTTTGGGCGCTGACCACCACCGTACACGCGGTGGCGCTGCCACTACCTGCGGCGAGCGAAACCACCCCGGTCGCGGCCGGCTGCACCAAGGCAGCGACATCGGTGCAGTTGGTGACCGCGCTGCCCTTGGTTGCATTAGCCTGGCGTGCCGCGAAGTTCGCAGCCGAAGCCGACGACAGCGCGCCGGCCACACCCTGCGCAGCGGCGAGTTTCGCGTCGGAGGACAAATCAATGAACTTTGGCAGTGCCACGGCCGACAAGATACCCAGGATGACTATGACCATGACCAGTTCAATGAGAGTAAAGCCACGTTCTTTTTTCATGTTCATCTCGCCTTTGAGTTTTTACCGAAACCGCACCCACACACCACAGGCCACCTTCATATTCTGGCACCAATTCGCACACTTTGGAAACCGTTAATTTGATGCTCAGGCCGCATTTTATCGTTTTTAATCAATTAAATCAAGGCGACACTTAACTTAGTGCGGGATATTTCTCCCGAAACACATCCGAAATCAATCCGGCGGGACGCGATCGCCACCGGTTTTTTGTCGCAACGCCCGCCCCAAAACCTCGACCACCGGCGCCCAATTACCCCGTTCGCGCTGCCGGAATATCCGCGCCTGCGGGTACCAGGGCGATGCTTCACCTGCGTCGAGCCAGCGCCAGCAACCGCCGAGCCGTGACAAGACCCACACCGGTTTGCCCAAGGCACCGGCAAGGTGGACAACCGAGGTATCGACACTGATTACCAGGTCGAGCTCGCCTATCAATGCCGCCGTATCGGCAAAATCGGTCAATTCGGATTCAAAATCGAGAATTTCCCCGCGACGGGGAAAAGCCCTCAATTCCTCAATCGCGCCGCCTTTTTGCAGGCTGACAAATTGCACGCCCGGAACATCGAACAAGGGGACGAGGCCCTCGAGTGCAATGTTGCGGTCGCGGTTGAGGTTGTTGACGAAATCGACAAAGCCCTTGTGCTCGCCCCCGCCCCAGACCAGACCGACGCGCAGGCGGCCGTCGCGCGGCAAGCGCGCCGCCCACTGCGCCGCGAGCAGGGGTTCCGCCCGCAGGTACGGAATGTCGCTGGGAATGGAGCCGAGCGCGGTGCCAAACTGCCCCGGCAGGCTGAGCAAGGGGGAATGAAAATCATACGGCGGCCACTCCGCGCCCGAACCGATCAGTTCAATATCGCCGGGCAGCGATCGGAACAGCCGCAGCAATGCGTCGCTGCATTCGAGCACGACGTGTGCGCCGCGCCGCGCCAGCAACACGGCATAACGGACGAAATGAATTTCATCGCCCATGCCCTGCTCGCGCCACACCACCACCGTCTTGCCGGCAACGTCCTCACCCTTCCAGTAGCCGTCGCGCACCGCATAGCCGGCCTCGACGAAATGCTGCGATGAGACCGCGACAAAGCGGCGTTCATAGTGATCCCAACCCTCGGCAAATTGCCCCGTCGTCAACAAGGCCATGCCAAGGCTGGAGGCCGCCCCGTGATTGGCCGGATCGACCGCCAGGGCAAGGCGAAAATGCGCAATGGCCTCGTCGTACTTTTCCTGCCGTATCGCCAGGGAACCCAGATTGACGTGCGCCGCCGGGTCATCGGGTTTCAACTCCCGCGCGGCCTGCAGGAGTGCTTCGGCTTCTACCGTCTGGTTGGTCGCCATCGCCAGCGCACCCGCATCGATCAGCCCGGCATGCGCCGTATCAGGCGAGCGCGACAAAGGCTCGAAAATTTCCCGCGCACCGGCGACATCGCCGCGTTTTAACTTGGCGACGCCAAGACCCAGCCTGGCCTGCACATGCCCCGGATCCAGGTCAAGCGCGCGCAGCAGGAATTTCTCGGCTCCCGCCGGATCCATCAAGGCAAACGCGGCGAGCGAGGCGCCGACGTAAGACTCGATCAGGGACGGCTCGAGCGCGACGGCCCTTTCGAAACAAGCGAGGGCCTGGATCTGGTCTCCCAGTCCCGCAAACGCCGTTGCCACCGCGTGAAACGCCTTGCCGCTGTCCGGGCGCAGCTGCAACACGCGGCCAAATGCGACCAGCGCCTCGTCATAACGTTTTTGCTGCCACAACACCGTCCCCAGTTCGCTGATCGCCTCGGGGTAAGGCTGCGGCCTTTTCGTGGCCGCCGCCAATACCGCTTCGGCGCGGTCCCAGCATTTTATTTGCCCATAGGCCCAGCCGATGCGGTATTGCAGCGCCCAATCCGCGTTGGCATCACGCAGCGCCGCGTCAAGCCCCGATCGCGCCCCCCCTGCATCGCCCCGCCTGAGATTGAGCAGCGCCCGGCCAAACACCAGCCACGCCTGCGGGCATCCATCAACGGGAAGCGAATCGAGCAGGATTTGGGCGTCCTCGTATTCGCCCGCTTCAACTTTCTGTTCGAATCGTGCAAACTGCTGCTGGAATCCGGGCAAGCCACCGCCGCTCAACCCCGCGGGGCCGGGCAGGCGCAATTTCTTCAACATTCGCTTCAACATTGCAGACAATGATAATGAAATTCCTGACCGGCGACGCCACTGAAATTGCGAACCGGCTTGCCGGCGAGTTTGCCGCCGCCTTTCCCTCTTCGCTGGAGGGAAGCCAGAGCAGGAAGGCCGAGGACATCCGCGCACGAACGACCAGGAAGCTGCTCGAGGACGTGGTCAGCATGCAAAAAGACAAGCGCATGGGCATCCTCAAACGCATCGCGTTTGCCCGTGGTTTTCAGCACAGCCTCGCCGAATCGGGATATTCGGACAAACTGATACGCGAGCTCACCGCCGATGTGCTGGCGAAGCTCACCTTCGCGCCCCGGCAATAGCCTCAAACTGGCGATTCTTCCATCCCGATTTCCATACTGAATTTCGTCCCGATCTGGAAAGAACAACCATGGCGTGGGAACAAAGCAAGGCCGCAAAGCGGCGATTCAACGACGGCATGTTCCATTCGCGCTACTTCGCCGGAAGCGGCCTCGACGTAGGCGGCAAACCCGACCCCCTGCAGCAATACGTCGGCGTTTTCCCCCTGCTCAAATCGGTGCGCACCTGGGATCTTGAGGATGGCGACGCGCAAGACCTCGCCGGCGTGCCCGACGCCAGCGTTGATTTTGTCCACAGCAGTCATTGCCTCGAACACATGAACGACGTCTACGCTGCCGTCGAAAACTGGATACGCGTCATCCGGCCCGGTGGCTACCTGATCATCACCGTTCCCGACGAAGACCTGTACGAGCGCGGTGAGTGGCCGAGCAGACGCAACAGCGACCACAAGTGGAGTTTTACCCTGCACAAGCAAAAAAGCTGGGCGCCGCGCTCCATCAACGTCCTCGACATCGCCAGGGATTTTTCCGCGGAACTGGAAACCGAACGCCTGTGGCTGCTGCGCGATTTTTTCCGCGACAACCTGCTTGCTCAACTGCCGGACCAGACGCTGACACCGGTGGCCGAATGCGCGATTGAATTCATTGCGCGCAAACGCGGCTAGTGAAGCATGCCGCGACTCAACAGCCGGTCGTAACCAGGGTAATGACTGGCGCAGCGCCCACCGCCGCCGCCGCCGTGTAGGAGATCCGGCAGTTGGCCGGGGTAGTCGCACCGACAATGTCAAAGGTCCGCGGCGCCGCCCCGGCTATGGTCAGCCCCTCCGTGACAGAGAGTTGCGCCGCCGCGTCAATTCCGGCCGCAGTGGCTACCGGATACATATTAAGCATGGCCACGGCCGTCCCGTCCATGTCAACGGTACCCGCTGCGGCAGTGCAAAGCCCGGCGCCGGGGCTGACAAGGTCGAGTTCGCAGCGCGCCCTTGCCAGCGCGGCCGCCGTCTTGGTTGCGCCGTATATCGCCTGGGCCTTGGCGACGCGCGCGTCTACTTGAACTCTGATAAAACGCGGCAATGCCACAGCCGCGAGAACCGCGACAATGGCAATCACTATGACCAATTCGATCAGCGTAAACCCGCGCTGCTGACGGGTCGTTGAGCCAGGTATTTCACTCACGGCTGCACTCCGGCGTCTTTTGAACCATTTGCAATTTGCATGGTACAACCAAGTCCATTCATCGCGCGCGACGCGCCGCAGCGGAAAGGTCGCGGAGCGTCTTAGCAGCCGGTGGTCACCAGGGTAATGACCGGCGCCGCGCCCACCGCAGCCGCAGTATAGGAAATCCGGCAGTTGGCAGCGGTGGTCGCGCCGACGATGTCAAAGGTCCGCGGCGCCGCCCCGGCTATGGTCAGCCCTTCCGTGACAGACAGTTGCGCCGCCGCATCAATGCCCGCCGCAGTGGCCGCCGGGTACTTGTTCACCATGGCCACCGCGGTTCCATCCATGTCCACCGTGCCCGCCACCGCGGTACAGAGACCGACGGTGCCGGCAAGATCAAGTTCGCAGCGCGCTTTCGCCAGCATGGCCGCCGACTTGATCCCTCCATACATGGCTTGGGCCTTGGCGATGCGCGCATCAACCTGGGCGTTGATAAAACGCGGCAACGCCACCGCCGCGAGAATGCCGACAATGGTTATGACTATGATTAATTCGATAAGCGTAAACCCACGCTGACGACGATGCATCAAGCCTTGCTGGTCACTCATGAATGCACTCCCGGTGATCTTTTATCCATTTGCCATTTGCATAAATAGACAGGTTGCAGGGGGCTCAACAGCCGGTTGTGACCAGGGTGATTACCGGCGCGGCACCCACCGCAGCCGCAGTATAGGAAATCCGGCAGTTGGCGGCGGTGGTCGCACCGACGATGTCAAAGGTTCGTGGCGGCCCTGCGCCTATGGTCAGCCCTTCCGTGACAGACAGTTGCGCCGCCGCATCAATGCCCGCCGCAGTGGCCGCCGGGTACTTGTTCACCATGGCCACCGCGGTTCCATCCATGTCCACCGTGCCCGCCACCGCGGTACAGAGACCGACGGTGCCGGCAAGATCAAGTTCGCAGCGCGCTTTCGCCAGCATGGCCGCCGACTTGATCCCTCCATACATGGCTTGGGCCTTGGCGATGCGCGCATCAACCTGGGCGTTGATAAAACGCGGCAACGCCACCGCCGCGAGAATGCCGACAATGGTTATGACTATGATCAGCTCAATCAGCGTGAATCCGCGCTGACGACGGATCTTCGAGCCTATCGTTTCCTTCATGATTGCACTCCTGGTAATTTTTCAAGCATTTGCAGTTCGCGCGGCACAGCCAAGCCTGCCCCCGCTTATTCTTCCTCGCCGTTCGCCAGCGCACGCCTGACACCAATGCGGCATCCCGCCCGCACCGCTAGAAAACCAAGCCGCCAGTTTGCCGCAAAAATCGGTAATTCGCTGTGACGGCTCATCCCCTGCCCCCAGCGGCACGCCCCAGGTCCCAGATCGGCAGGAAAATTCCGAGCGCAAGAATGAGCACCAGAATGGCGAGAAAAACCAGCAGGATGGGTTCGATTTGCTGCCCCAGCGTGCGGATTTCGTATTCCACTTCCTGGCGATAAAGGTCGGCGACTTCCTGCATCATTTCGTCGAGGCTGCCCGACTCCTCACCGACCGCGATCATTTGCATCACCACCGGCGTGAACACCCCGGTGGCCGCCGCGGTGCGCAGAATGCTGTCGCCGCGCTCCACGCCTTCGCGCATGCCCTCTATTTTTGCCACGATCAAGGCGTTGTCCACCGTCTGCGCTACAACCGAAAGCGCCTGCGTAATCGGGACGCCGCTTTTTAGCGCCAGCGCCATGCTGCGGGAAAAACGCGCCAGCGTTGCCTTGCGCACAATCTTGCCGGCAAGCGGAATGCGCAGCTTGAAGCGGTCCCAGGCAAAGCGGCCCCTGGTCGTGCTGATCCAGTTGCGGAACAGGAACACCGCGCCCGCGATGATGATCGCCAGCAGCCAGCCCTGGTTCACCATGAAACTTGAAAAACCGATCAGGCTCCGCGTCATCAGCGGCAGTTCGGCGCCGAATCCGGAAAACACCTTGGCGAAGGTCGGAATCACGAACAGGTTGACGATGACGATGGCGCCGGCCATTGCCGCAATGACGAAGCTCGGGTAGCGCAGCGCGGCCTTGACCTGGTCGCGCATGAATTTTTCGAATTCGAGATGCTGGTACAGGCTCAAAAAAACCTCTTCCAGCCGGCCGGTCATTTCACCGACACGGATCATGGAGACATAAAAAGCACCGAACACCTTGGGCCGGCGCGCCAGCGACAAGGACAGCTCGCGGCCGCTGTCGAGGGAGGTGCGCACTTCCTGGATAACCTCCTTCATCGTCGGGTTATCCACCGATTCCTGCAGGCCGTTCAGCGCCCGCATGATGGGCACGCCCGCCTTGAGCAGGGTGTACATCTGGCGGCTGAACAGCATTACTTCGAGCGTCTCCACCTTCGGCTTGAAAAACTCAAGCGCGGAGCCCTTGCCCACGGTAGCGCGAACCGCCGTCTCGGCGATTTCCAGCGGCGTCACGCCCTGCCCCGACAGCGCGTCTGCTGCCGCACCAGGCGATGCCGCCTCGAGCACACCCTGCACCAGGTCGCCCCCGGCGTTACGGCCGCGATAGCCGTAACTGGGCATCAGTCCTCGCTTTCGTTGCTGATGCGCATTGCTTCATCTATGGTCGTCCGACCTTCCACGACCAGGCGCATCGCGTCATGCCCCAGCGTGTTTCCTGCCATCTGCTCGCGTGCCGCCTTGTAAAAAACATTCAAGTCGGAATGGTTGACCGCTTCAACCAGCGATTTGGTCATTTCGAGAAATTCATACACGCCGGTACGCCCAAGGTATCCGGTGCCGTTGCAGTAAGTGCAGCCGGTGCCGTGCTTGTAGGTGTGGGCATCGACATCGACGCCAAGCTCAACCCGCAGCCATTCGTGTTCGCTCGGCGTCGGCACATGGTCTTCGCTGCAGTTCTTGCAAATGACGCGGACCAGCCGCTGCGCCACCACCAGCTGCAGCGACAAGGCCACCATGTAACGCGGTACCCCCATGTCCAGAAGGCGGATGGGCGTCGACAAGGCGTCGTTGGTGTGCAGGGTCGAGAGCACCATGTGGCCGGTGATGGCGGCGCGCATGCCGATTTCGGCGGTGGCCTGATCGCGCATTTCGCCGACAAGGATGATATCCGGGTCCTGACGCAGCGCAGAGCGCAACACACGCTCGAAACTGAGGTCGATCTTGTCGTGCACCTGCACCTGGTTGATTTTCGGCAGGCGGTATTCGACCGGGTCTTCGACGGTGATGATTTTCGCCTCGTCGCTGTTCAGGCTCGACAGCGCGGCATACAGGGTCGTGGTCTTGCCGCTTCCCGTGGGCCCGGTCACCAGCACCATGCCGCTGGGACGGGAGATGGCATGACGCAGGCGTTCGAGCATGCGCGGGGGCATGCCCAGCTTGTCCAGGCCCAGCAGGCCGGTAGACTGGTTGAGCAGGCGCATCACCACCGACTCGCCGTACTGTGTCGGCATGGTTGAGATACGCACGTCCACCGGTATCGCCCTGATCCGTACCTGGAAACGCCCGTCCTGCGGCAGGCGCTTTTCCGAAATATCCAGTCCCGCCATCAGTTTCAGGCGCAACGACAGGGCGCCCGCAACCTTGAGGTCCGATTCGTTCTGCAAATGCAGCACGCCGTCGATGCGAAAGCGGATGCGCAGTACTTTTTCCTGCGGTTCGATATGGATGTCCGAGGACCGGGTCTTCAGCGCCTCCTCGAACACCGTCTGCAGCAGGCGCACCACCGGCGCATCTTCCGCACCCGGCGTCAATCCGAGCAACTCGCCGAAATCGACACCGCCCTCACCGAGCTCGGCAGTGAGCTCCTTTGCCAGTCCGGACATTTCCTCGGTCCGGCTGTAAATCTGGTCTACCGCCCGGTGAAAATCGCCTTCGGTGATCGCCGCAAGCTCGATGTCGCCACCGAGCACTTGTACGATTTCGTCATAGGCGAACACATCGGTCGGGTCGACCATGCCGACCCGGCACCGCTCGTTCTTTATTTCCAGTACGATTGCGCGGAAACGGCGCGCCTGCGCCTCCGACAACAGCTTCACGATCGCCGGCTGCAGATCGAAACTGCGCAGGTTGACGAACGAGATGTTCAGCTGCCGCGCGAGCGCGCGTGACAGGCTTTCCTCGGTTACAAAGCCACACTCAACGAACACCCGCCCGAGGCGTTGCCCGTTCTTTTTTTGCTGTTCCAGTGCGACCTGCAGCTGTTCGTCGGTAATCAACTTCTGTCGAACAAGCAATTCGCCCAGTCGTATTTTTTCAGGACCAGCCATTGCGTTATAGACTTCAGCAGTTGGTTGATAAAATTACAACACCTTATTGACTTTAAAGCAATAAGTACCATCTCACCCTGCTCCGGCCAAAGCTTTGCCAGGGCCTGTGCAGATCGCGGCCGGACAGGAAAAACCGAAATGAATATAAGTAAAAAGACACTCGCCCTGGCGTTCGACGCCTACGGCACGCTGTTTGACGTCCATTCGGTCATCACCGAATGCGAGCGCTTGTGGCCGGGCAAGGGCGAGCAACTGAGCCGCGCCTGGCGTGCCAAGCAACTCGAATACACCTGGCTGCGCAGCCTGATGGGGCGTTATGCCGATTTTTCGCGCATCACCGAAGATGCGCTAGTCCACGCCGGCGCCGGCCTCGGCCTCGCGCTCTCAGCAGCACAAGTCGCGCGCCTGATGGACGCCTACCTGCACCTTGCCCCCTACCCAGATGCGCGCAACAGCCTGCCCGAGCTCGCCGGCCGCAAACTGGCCATCCTGTCCAACGGCTCACCGGGCATGCTTGCCGCGCTGGTGCGCAACGCCGGAATGGACGCGACTTTTGCCGCGATCATCAGCGTCGATTCGCTGAAAACCTATAAACCCGCTCCGGCCGTCTACCAGCTCGCCGTGGATGCGCTTGGCGTGGCCAGAGAAAACATCGGCTTTGTCTCGTCCAATTGCTGGGATGCCTGTGGTGCCAAGGCCTTCGGTTTTCGCGTTTTCTGGATCAACCGCACAGGCGCACCGCTCGACGCGCTCGATGCCGTTCCGGATCACGTCATCCACAGCCTGGACGAACTGCCCGCCCTGCTGGTCTGAGGGTTGCGACGGGGCGAAAGCGATTGCGGTTATCATGCCTGTCCGCACTTTACCCAGCCTGACAACGTGAAATTCTGCTCCAGTTGCGCCGCACCGGTGGCGTTCAAGATCCCGCCCGGGGACAACCTGCCCCGCCATGTCTGCGACGCCTGCAACACCATCCACTACGAGAACCCGCGCATGGTTCTTGGCACCATTCCCGAACACGGCGACAAAATCCTGCTGTGCAAGCGCGCCATAGAACCGCGCCGCGGCAAATGGACGCTGCCGGCCGGCTTCATGGAAAACGGCGAATCGACGGCCGCCGCCGCCTTGCGCGAAACCCTTGAGGAAGCCAAGGCCAGGGTGGAACTTGGCGATCTTTTTTCCATGCTCTCGGTTCCGCACGTCAACCAGGTGCATATTTTTTATCGCGCCCGCCTGCTCAACCTCGACTTCGGCCCGGGCGAGGAAAGCCTCGAGGTCGAACTGTTCGACGAAGCCGACATTCCCTGGCCGGAACTCGCCTTTCGCACCATTTCGACCACGCTGCGCCATTATTTCGACGACCGGAAAAAAGGCGTCTTCGGCTTGCATGCCGAGTCGATTGCACCGCTGCAGCCATAGCCGCAGGCAAGATTGACAGCTGGCGGGGCCTTGGCTAGCCTTGGGCGGTCCGGATTCGGGCATTAAGGAGTGGCGGAGTGAAGACCCCATGATGCAGCGGCGTCAGTTCATCCAGGCCTGCGCGGTGTCGGCCGTGGCCACATCCCTGCCGGCCTTGTCGCAAGAGAATGCCAAACCGCGGTTCTATGGCCGCGCGCGCCTGGTCGATGGCAGCGGCAAACCGTTGCTGGCGCGCGCCCTTGCCGCCAATCGCAACTATATTTTTCATTATCCCTTTGCCGGCACGCCTTGTTTTCTGCTCAACCTGGGAAAACCGGTCAAGGCCTCGGCCACCCTCAAGACCGCCGATGCCAAGAGCTACCAGTGGAACGGCGGCGTCGGTACCGGCAACAGCATCGTCGCCTATTCGGCCATTTGCGCGCACAAACTCACCTACCCTACGCGCGACATCAGCTTCATCAGTTACCGGCCCGAGGCATCGGTACAGAATAAATTCGCGCAAGTCATCCATTGCTGTTCCGAGCACAGCCAGTACGACCCGGCCGCAGGCGGCAAGGTGCTCGCCGGTCCGGCACCGCAACCGCTGGCGGCGATCCTGCTCGAACACGACAGCGCGCGTGACGAGCTTTACGCCGTGGGCACGCTGGGCGGCGAAATGTTCAACGAATTTTTTTCCAAGTTCGATTTTCGCCTCGCGGTAGAGCACGGCGGCAGAGCGAAAAGCACGGTGGAAGGCAGCTGTGTCGTGAGCGAACTGACGCAATACTGCCGGCAGCAAGTCAAGTGCTAGTAATTCGGTAAATGGGAAAAAGTGAATGGTGAATCGATAGAACCGTCCAGGACGGGTTCACTATTGACCATTCCCCATTTCCCATTCACCAGCCCCCAAAATGATTCCCTGGCTGACAGGCGACACTTCCTTTCCCCCGGTTGAGAGCGCCCTCACGGATCCCAACGGCCTGCTCGCCGCCGGCGGTGAGCTGAGCACGGAACGTCTGCTCGCGGCCTACCGCCGCGGCATTTTCCCCTGGTACTCGGCCGGCCAGCCGGTGCTGTGGTGGAGCCCGGATCCGCGCATGGTGTTGTTCCCTTCGGAGTTAAAGGTGTCGCGTTCGCTCGCCCGGGTGGTGCGCAACGGCAATTACGAAATTCGCCTCGACCACGACTTTGCCGCGGTAATGCAGGCCTGCGCCGAACCGCGGCGCGGCCAGGACGGCACCTGGATCAGCGCCGACATGTGCACCGCCTACCTGCGCCTGCACCGACTCGGCTACGCCCATTCGGTCGAGACCTGGATGGACGGCGAGCTGGCCGGAGGCCTCT
>SESD01001073.1_pt1 | contig 15675 bp, 10 predicted proteins | sample 3171411 | NCBI WGS metagenome assembly SESD01 (sample SAMN06051880, study PRJNA518727) | freshwater metagenome | biome: subpolar coniferous forest; feature: holomictic lake; material: water; isolation source: holomictic Lake 442, 16.5 m depth | place: Canada: near Kenora, Ontario | collected...
TGGCGGAACCGGGCCTGAACCCATTAGACTCTCCGCTGGCCCTGTGGCCTTTACCCCCTGGGAGGGAACTCCATGAACAAATCTGATCTCATCGGCCTTGTGGCCAAGGAAGCCGACATCAGCAAGGCCGCAGCCACCAAGGCGGTCGCGGCTGTCCTGGGCGCCGTGACGAAGTCCGTTGCCAAGGGCGAGAAGGTCACCCTGGTTGGCTTTGGCACCTTCAAGCCGGCCAAGCGGGCTGCCCGCGTGGGCAAGAACCCCAAGACCGGTGCGGCCATCAAGATCGCCGCCACCACCGTGCCCAAGTTCTCCGCCGGTGCCGGCTTCAAGGCCGCCGTTTCGGCCAAGCGCCGCAAGTAGCACCGCACCTCTTCAACAAGAAAGCCCGCTGCCCAGCGGGCTTTTTTGATGGTCTGCTGCGCAGGGCAGGGGGTACAAAGGGCGTTTTCGATAGATACTAGAGGCCTCTTCCTGGAGCAGCCATGCCCACCGCCGTCTGGAGATCGCTGCCCCTGCTGGGCAACGCGCGCCTCGACGGCCAGCACACGGCCCTCCAGGGCGAGGTCCAGCAGCTGGCTGAGGATATCCAGGCCCGGCGATCCGCCGACCACCTGGAAGCCAGCCTGGCCCTGATCTCCCAGCGCACCGTCGAGCACTTCCACACCGAGGAGGAGCTGATGAAGGCCCAGGGGGATCCTGGTCGTATCCATCATGCCGACCTGCACCGGGAGCTGATCCTGCAGGTCCGCCGCATCCAGTATGCGACGGCCAAGGGCGAGCCCCTGCGGGAGGGTGTGGCTGCGTTCCTGGGCGACTGGTTCGAGGAGCATGTCCTGAAGGTGGACCTGGAGCATGTGGCCTACCTGGGGGAGGGGGAAACCCCTTCGCACTAGGGGCCTCGCCGGTCCCTGACCTGCAGACCAGGCCCACTTCAAGGGCTGAAACGGGCCCAGCCGGAGGGCTGGTCTAGGGTCCCCGTCACATCCTGGCGGGGGGGCGGGGCCCGAGGGGCGGTCTCGCTATAATCCCGACAGCAGGCCGCCCTCTGCGGGTGGGCCTTGACAGGCTGGTACTGCTGCGAGGAAATCCGTGGACCTGAAGAACACCCTCATCGACCTCATGCCGGCCCCTCTGGTGCGCATCTTTGCCGCACCCTACATCGCCGGCAAAGGGGTCGCCGCCGGGGTAGGCAAGGCCGATGAGATCCACAGCAAGCTGGGCCTCTCCTCCACCGTGGACCTGCTGGGCGAGGAGGTCTTCCGCCGGGAGGATGTGGAGGCCACGGTCCAGGTGTACTTCCGCATGATCGAGGCCCTGAAGGGGCGTCCCTACGCCAGCATCAGCCTCAAGCCCACCCAGCTGGGCATCAACGAGAGCGAGGCCTACTGCCAGGACAACCTGCAGCGCATTGTGGCCGCCGCTGCGGTCCACGGCATCCACATCACCCTGGACATGGAGGATCGCCACTTCACCGATGTGACCCTCCGCATGTTCAAGGCCATCCGGGACTTCCACGACAACTTCGGGATCGTCCTGCAGAGCCGCCTCTTCCGCACCCCGGATGACATCCGGGCCCTCCATGCCAAGCCCTGCAAGGTGCGCATCTGCATCGGCATCTACCGGGAGCCCGCCGAGGTGGCCCTGCAGGAGAAGCCGGACATGAAGGACCGCCTCTTCGAGCAGGTCCTGCTGCTCCTTGAGCACGGGCACTACCCGGAGATCGCCACCCACGACGAGCCCCTGATCCGCCGCTGCCTGGCCCACCTGGATGCCCAGGGCGTGGCCCGGGACGCCTACGAGTTCCAGATGCTGCTGGGGGTGCCCCGCCTGGACCTGCAGCAAGAGATCGTCCGCCGGGGCCAGACCATGCGCCTCTACGTGCCCTTCGCCGAGGACTGGAAGTACGCCGTCCACTACCTGAAGCGCCGCCTGGCGGCCAATCCCGCCATGGCCTTCATGGTTATGGGGAACCTGCTGGGACGCTGAGGTCGGCTTTTGCGCCCTACGGGTTCACGGCATTTTCTTGTTGGGCACAAGCCCCGGTGAGGGTATGGTGTTCCGGTGGGACCGGGTCCCACCCAACCGGAGGATTCCATGAAGAAGTTTCTCGCAATCGCGCTCGTGAGTTCCTTCGCGTTCGTCGGCTTCGCCGCCGAGGAGAAGAAGGCCGAAGGCAAGAAGCCAGCCTGTGGCATGGCCTGCTGCGAAAAGAACAAGGCCGAGTCCTGCAAGGACTGCCCTGACTGTGGCGGCAAGAAGAAGGCCGGCAAGAAGGAAGGCGCCAAGAAGGAAGCCCCCAAGAAGGAAGAGGCCCCCAAGTAGGCCTGCTCCCCTTTTCTGGAGCTAGACAGAGACCCCGGAGCCTGGCTCCGGGGTTTTGCGTTCTGAGGTGGATCATGTTTGTCTGGACGAGATGAAACAACGCCCCTGGCTACCCGCAGCCACACTCCTACTCCTGACCGCCCTGGTGGCGGCGGGGTGGCAGTGGACCCGGGAGCCGCTGACGCCAGCGACCCAGGGGGACCAGGCCCCCAAGAGCTCGGGCCTGCGACGGCAGGCTCCGCGCCGGGAACAGCTGGTGGATCAGTCCCCGCTCCTGACCGCTCGGAGCCTGCTCTCCCAAGCCCTGACCGGGGAGGAGCTCCAGCTGGCCCGCCAGGCGGAGCGCTTGGCCAACCACGAAGTCGATCTGGCCTTCGCGGATGCGCTGCGGCGGGCAGTCGCAGCCCCGGTCCAGGACACCCCTGAGCTCAAGGCCCAGGGCGAGGCCAAGGCCCGGGCCGAGGCCCAGGTCGAAGCGGACCGTCAGGTCATCGCCAGGCTCACCCGGCAGCTGGCTGCCACGCCAGGGGCCGGGAAGGGCCCCCTGCAGGATCAGCTGGAGGTGGCCAAGGCCCAGCTGGAGCTCGATCAGGACGAGGTCGAGGCCGCAAACGCTGAGCTGGCCCGAGTCGGCGGGGACACCCAGGCCCGGATCCGCCGCCTGAAGGAAGCCCACGAAGCGGCCGACCGGGAGTCCTCGCAGCTGGTGGCTGCGCCGCGCGCGGCTCCGGCCTTCCAGTCCACCAGCCTGGCCGGCCAAATCGGCGAGTGGACCTCCCTCCGGGCCAAGAGCACCCGGCTGGAAGGCGCCCGCCAGGAAGCCCTGGCCAAGGCGGCCCTGCTGGCCAAGCGGCACGAAAAAATCTCCGCCAAGGTCAAGCAGGAGCAGGGTGACCGGGAGGCCGCCAGATACTGGGCCACGGGCCTGGTCAAGGAAGGGCAGGGCAGTGGGCAGGGACCCGGCAAGGACCAGGCCCAGGAGGCGGTGTCCTACCTGAAGCAGTACGCGGACGATCAGCGCCGGCTCACCGACATGGGCCGTCGCATCCAGGACCAGCAGGGCCTGGCGGAGGTCTATGGCAACTGGCGGCTCCTGGTGGAGGGCTACGGCATCACGGCCCTGCACCGCAGCCTGGCCCGTCTGCTTTGGGTCTTGGGGCTGGCCCTGGCCGCAGTCATGGCGGGCTTCCTGGTGGATCACCTCTTCCACCGGGCTTCCGGCGCCAACAAGGGCGCAGGCACCTTGAGGGTGGCCGTGAAGCTGGCGCTCCAGGCCGCCTGTGGGCTCGCCATCGTCTTTGTCACCTTCGGCCTGCCGGCCCAGACCACCACGGTGCTGGGCCTGGCGGGTGCGGGCCTCACGGTGGCCATGAAGGACTTCATCGTGGCTTTCTTTGGCTGGTTCATCCTCATGGGCCGCAACGGCATCCGGGTGGGTGACTGGGTGGAGATCCGCGGGGTGGGCGGCGAAGTCGTGGAGATCGGCCTCCTGCGCACCGTGGTGCTGGAGACCGGCAGCTGGAACGATGCGGGGCACCCCACCGGGCGGCGGGTGGCCTTCGTCAACAACTTCGCCATCGAAGGCCACTTCTTCAACTTCTCCACCTCCGGCAAGTGGATGTGGGACGAGCTGAGTGTGGCCATTCCCGCCGGCCGGGACCCCTATCCGATCCTCGATGGGATCCAGCACCTGGTGGAACAGGAAACCCAGGCCAACGCCCGTCTTGCAGAGGCTGAGTGGCAGGGCGCCACGGCCCGCTACCGGGTGAAGACCTTGTCTGCCGCGCCGGGGCTGAACCTGGTCACGCTGGCCAATGGCATCGAGATCCGGGCGCGCTACATCACCCGGGCCTTCGAGCGCCACGAGACCCGCCTGCGGCTGAACCAGGCCGTCATTGAACTCATGCATGGACCCCGGGAAGCCGGCAAAGCAATTGGGAAAGTTGAGGCCTGATGATTTCGTTTTCCAGTGTCAGCAAGCAGTACGGCCGGCAGGTGCTCTTCATCGAGGCGGACTTCCAGCTCAACCCGGGCGAGAAGGTGGGTCTGGTGGGGCCCAATGGGGCGGGCAAGTCCACGCTCTTTCGGATGATCGTGGGGGAGGAGTCCCCGGACGATGGCACCGTCAGCCTGCCGAAGAAGCTCACCATCGGCTACTTCCGCCAGGAGGTGGACGAGATGTCCGGGCAGTCCGTGCTGGACGAGGCCATTGCCGGCAGCGGCCGGCTGGGGGACCTGCACCACGAGCTCATGGACCTGGAGCATGGCCTGGCGGACCCCACCCGAGGGGACGAACTGGAGGCCATCCTGGACCGCTTCGGCCACGTGCAGGAGGAGTACCAGCACCTGGGCGGCTACGAGCTGGAGGCCCGGGCCCGGGCCTGCCTCAGTGGGCTGGGCTTCGCCGAGGACCAGATCGACGGCGATGTGGGCGCCCTGTCAGGGGGCTGGAAGATGCGCGTCTCCATGGCCAAGGTGCTGCTCGGCAACTTCGACGTGCTGCTCATGGACGAGCCCACCAACCACCTGGACATCGAGTCCATCCTTTGGCTGGAGACCTTCCTGAAGTCCGTGCCCTCGACCCTGCTCATGACCTCCCACGACCGGGACTTCATGAACCGGGTGGTCACCAAAGTGCTGGAGATCGATGGCGGCGACATCGTCACCTACTCCGGCAACTACGACTTCTACGTGAAGGAGCAGGAGACCCGGGAGGCCAACCAGGAGGCCGCCTACGCCCGCCAGCAGGCCAAGCTGGCCAAGGAGCAGCGCTTCATCGAGCGGTTCTCCGCCCACGCCGCCAAGGCCGCCCAGGTGCAGAGCCGGGTGAAGGCCCTGGACAAGATCGAGCGCATCGAGCCGCCCCGCAAGCGCCACGTGGGCAAGTGGAACTTCCGCATCCCCGGCCGCTCCGGCGACGACGTGGCCATGCTCGAAGGGGTCTGCAAGGCCTACGGGCACCGCCGCATCTACGAGGGCCTGGCCCTGCACATCCGGCGGGGTGAGCGCTGGTGTGTCATGGGCCGCAACGGGGCCGGCAAGTCGACGCTCCTGAAGATGGTCTCCGGGGCCATCTCACCGGACGCCGGCACCGTGCGCCTGGGGGCCAGCCTCAAGCTGGGCTATTTCTCCCAACAGGCCCTCGACCTGCTGAACCCAGACCTGACGGTGCTGGAGCAGATGCAGCAGGACTTCCCCATGGAGGGCCTGGGCGTCGTCCGCAACCTGCTGGGCGCCTTTCAGTTCTCCGGCGACGACGTGGACAAGAAGGTGCGAGCCCTCTCCGGGGGCGAGAAGTCCCGCCTGGTGATGGCGCGGATGCTCTTTGATCCACCCAACTTTTTGGTGCTGGACGAGCCCACCAACCACCTGGACCTGGCCACCAAGGAAATGCTCATCGAGGCCCTCAAGGACTTCGAGGGGACCATGCTGTTCGTGTCCCACGACCGCGCCTTCCTGCGGGGCCTGGCCAACCGGGTGCTGGAGCTGGGCGGAGAGGAACACGAGGCGCCCATGGTCTTCCCTGGCAACTACGCCGAGTACGTGGAGAGTACCGGCCGCGAGGCCCCAGGCGTGCATAACTAGGCTTCGGCCTCAGCCCGCCGCAACCCGGTCGAGGTGCTGCTTCAGCTCCGCCTTGCTGAAGGGCTTGGAGAGCAGGGTCACGCCGGGGTGGGCCGCCGCGAGGTCGAGGGCGGTCTGGTCGGCGCGGCCGGTGACCAGCAGGACAGGGACTTCCGGGTGCAGGACCCGGAGGCGGGGCAGGGTGCCAGAGCCCCCCAGGCCTGGCATGTTCATGTCGAGGATCACCGCATCCGGCCGGAAGCCCTCCTGGAGCAGGACCAGGGCTTCCTCGCCGCAGGCCACTGCTGTGTCGGCGTGGTTGAGGGCCAGGAGGATGGTCTGAATGGCCACCCGGGTCATGGGGTCATCATCCACCACCAGCACGGCCAGGGAGCGCCCGGAGGCCCATGGGAGAGCCGCCTTGGGTTCTTTGGGAGCCTCGGGACAGGGGGGGGCGAGGTCGCAGGCCGGGAAGCGCAGGCGAACGCAGGTGCCCTTGCCGGGGTCGCTCTGGATGTCCAGCTGGCCCCGGTGGGCCTTCACGCTGCTGTGGACCAGGGAGAGGCCGAGACCGGTCCCCTTGCCGACCTCCTTGGTGGTGAAGAAGGGGTCCAGCGCCTTGGCCAGTACGTCCTTGGGCATGCCACACCCGGTGTCCACCACCTGGACCTCGATCCAGTGGGCATCAACGTTCCGGGTCCGAAGGATGATCTTCCCATTCTCCGGCATGGCGTCCGCTGCATTGATGCAGAGGTTCATGAAGGCATTGGCCAGGGCATGGGCGTCGCCGCGCATGGGCCGGAGGTCCGGGGCCAGGTCCAGCTCCAGGTTCACCTGGGAGAGGGCCGAGTGGATGAGCAGGCGGACCTCCTCCCGGAGCATCCCGTTCACGTCCAGCTGGCGTTCCTCGGCCGGGGTCTTGCGGGCGAAGTTGAGCAGGGTCGCCACCATGGTGCGGCCCCGCAGCGCCGCCTGGGAGATGACCTCCAGGGCGTGGTGGATCGGACTGCCCGGCGGCTGACTCTCCTGGTTGGCTGAGGCCATGCCCAGGATGGCCGCCAGCACGTTGTTCATGTCGTGGGCCACGCCCCCCGCCAGCAGGCCCAGGCCTTCCAGCTTCTCGAACTGGTGCAGCTGCGCCTGGAGGCGGCGCTCCTGCTCCTCCTCCCGGCGGCGGTGGGTGATGTCCGTGGCTGTGCCCTGCACGCCCATGACCCGCCCCTCCCGGTCCAGATCGGGGATGGCGTTGAAGAGCAGCGTGATGACTTGGCCGTCCTTGGTGAGGTGAGTGGTCTCGTGGTTGCGGAGGGAGCCGCCGGCCATGACCTCAGCAAAGACCAGGGCATCCTGGGCGAAGACCTCCGGGCTCTGGAAGTCACCGAAGCGCTTCCCCAGCATCTCCTCGACCCGATAGCCGTGGGTCTTTTCCCAGGCTGGGTTCAGGTAGATGAACCGCCCGGCCGAATCGCATTTCCAGATCAGCTCCTGGGCAGTCTCCACCAGGGCGCGGAACTTCTCTTCGCTGTCCTGGAGGTGTCCCAGGGCCCGCTTCCGCTCAGAGATGTCCCGGAGAATGCCGGTGATGAACCACCCGGCGGCGGTCTCCCACCGGGACATGCTGAGCTCCAGCGGCACCTCCGTACCGTCCTTGCGTCGCCCGGTGACCTCCACGACCCGGCCAAGGAGAGAGGGCACGCCCCCGAGACGGAGGCGTGTCATGCCTTCCAGGTGGGTTCCCTGAAACCGCTCCGGGATCACCAGCTGCAGGGGCTGGGCCAGGGCTTCTTCGGTGGTGTAGCCGAAGACCGACTCGGCGCTCCGGTTCCAGCCCACGATGTCTCCGGCACTGTTGCAGGTGACGATGGCGTCCGGTGCGGACTCGGCCAGCACGCGGTTGCGCTCCTCGCTGTTTTTGATGGCCTGCTCATTCTCCATGCGGGGCGTAATGTCCAGGCAGTGCCCGATGTAGCCCAGGAATTGCCCGGCGAAGTCGAAGCGGGGCGAGCCCTTGTCCACGATCCAGCGGTACTCGCCGGAGGCCGTGCGGAGGCGGTAGTCCCTTGAGAATGGCTCCCGGCGGTCGAAGGCCATCGTGGAGATGGCCATGCAGCGCTGCAGGTCCTCCGGATGGACCCCCTCCACCCAGCCATGGCCAAGCTCCTGCTCGAGCGTGCGGCCCGTGAACTTCATCCAGGGCTCGTTGAAGTAGTCGCAGAGCTTGTCCGGGCCAGAGGTCCAGATCAGGGCCTCCCCGCTGTTGGACAGGGTGCGGTACTTGAACTCCGCCTCCACGGCGCCCTCCCGGGCCTGGTCCAGCTCGACGACGCTGCGCTCCAGGGAGGCGTTCATGGCGCGCAGGCGACTGAACTGCTCCCCCAGGAAGTGGGCGGCACCGGCCAAGAGCAGGCTCACCAGGCCGCCGAAGTTGAGGATCGCCCAGCCCAGGTTCCGGCTCAGGATGATCAACGGGGTCGGGACAGGCCGAATCACCACCGTCCAGGCGTGGCCCCCGAAGGAGAGGACCTGCTGGTGGCGCAGGCTGGAGTGGGCCTGGTTCGAGGCCCGGTCAAACAGGAGGTTGGCTGCGCCGCCATCCGCCCCATCGTAGACCGTGATGGCCAGACCCACGGCCCCGGTGCCCAGCAGTCCATTCATCAGGTCGTTCATGCGGAAGGGGGCATACACCCAGCCGATGAGGTTCCGACGGCGGTCCTCCAGGGTGAGGGTGGCACTGCCCCTGGCATAGACCGGCACATACATGAGCACCCCGGGCTGGACATCCGTTTCAGTCTCCTGCACCAGCCTGACCCGGCCAGACAGGCTGGTCTGGCCTTCATCCCGGGCACGGAGCATGGCCTGCGCCCGCACGGGCTCCGTGAGCATGTCGTAGCCGAAGGCCCGCAGGTTCCGGTTGCGAAAGGGTTCCAGGTAGATGATCGAGCTGTAGCTGGCCTGATTCCGCTCCGGGTGCATCCGATACTCAGAGAACCCCTGGCGGCGCACCTCGCGCTCGTGCCGCGCCTTCTCACTGGCGGGGATGAGGGCACTGAAGCCGATGCCCTGGATGCCCGGATAGCTCTCTTCCACCTTGAGGTTGGCCACGTAGGCGGCAAAGGTCTCTGGGCTCACCTGAGCAGTGGCGGCAAAGAGGCCCCGCACGCCCAGCAGGGCCTGCTCGTAGTCCCCCAGGCGGACCTGGATCAGGCGGGTGGCGGCCAGGCTGTGGGTGGTGAACTCGGCGGCGAGCCCCCGCTGGCGATCCTGCTGGTAGGTCCTCCAGCCGGCGAGGGTGAGCAGGAGGCCGACCGCCAGCACCCCAAGGGGCCAGGCCAGGCGGGTCATCCCACGACGGAGGGCAGGCGGGGTGTTCATGACGCAGTCCGTCGTGGGTGGAACAGGTGCACATCCTCCTAGGCGGAGGAACCGGAGACAGTGCAGGGCTCCCTGCGGCGATCCGGACTCACCCCGGGCGCATCGCCCCTGGGGTGCCGAAACCACGCTCAGGCTGCTCCATCAGCAGAGCCTAGAGCACCTGATTATCTAAGGAAGTCCCTTTGAAATCCACGGTGCATATGTATTATATCGATTTCATACACAACAGTATTAAATTATTTCTGTGTCCCAAAATGTCCCCCTCCGACCTTGCATGGCGGGGACTTAAGCCCGTTCGGCGCCCCCTGGCCGCAGGGGCGGGGGCGGGTGGCAGCGGAGGGCCAGGCGCTGGCCGGTGGTGGGGTGGTCCAGGTCCAGCTTCCAGGCATGGAGGCGGTAGCCACCGTCTCCCGGCAGGGCGCAGGTGCCAGGCAGGGGCAGGCCACCGGGACCGTAGAGGGGGTCGCCCACCAGGGGATGGCCAGCGAAGGCCAGGTGGATGCGGATCTGGTGGGGCCGTCCCGTGGCGATCTCCACCTCCAGCAGGGAGGCCCCCTCCCGGCGCTCCAGCACCCGCACCCGGCTCAGGGAGGCCCGGCCCGTGGGAGAGGCCGCATGGAGGCGACCCAGGGGCGCGTAGGGCACTTCCCCGATGGGGGCGGCGATCTCGAAGGCGTCCTCGGCGGGGTGGCCCTGGCAGAGGGCCAGGTAGGTCTTCTGGGTCCCCGTTCGCTGAAAGGCGGCCTGCAGGGGCCCGGCGGCCGCGGCCGTGGTGGCGAACAGCACCAGGCCCGAGGTGAACCGCCCCAGGCGGTGCATGGGGCTGGCCTCTGGGGCCCGGCGCCGCACCAGGGCCAGCAGGGTGTGGTCCTGGAAGAGGCCGCCGCCGGGCAGGGTGGGGAGTCCGCTGGGCTTGGCCACGGCCAGGGCCTCGCCATCCTCGAAGAGCACTGCCGTGGCCAGGGGCACCTCAGGTTCCACCCAGGGGGGCCGGGCCCAGGCCAGGCACTGCCCGGCTCGGAGGTGGACCAGGGCCGCCGTGGGCTGGCCGTCCAGGAAGATCTCGCCAGCGGCGGCCCGGGCCTCCCACTCGGCCAGGGAGGCCCGGCCGTGCCGCAGGGCCAGCTGCTCAACCACGGTGCGACCGGCGTCGGCGGCGCCAATCTGCTCCCGGTGGAGGGTCCCTGAGTTGAGCGTGCCCATGTTGCCTTTCCTTTCCGCTGCGGGGCGGGGTCCCGGATTATCTCAGCTTGAAGCGCTGGACGGTCTCCTGAAGGCTCTCGGCCACTTGGGACAGGTCCTCTGAGGTCTTGGCAATCTCCACCACGGTCGCCGCCAGCTCGTGGGTGGCGGTGGCGTTCTGGTCCAGGCGGGTGGCGGTCTGGTCCATCTTCCGACCCACCTCCTGGCTGGTCAGGGCCTGCCCCTGGCTGAGGTGGCCGATCTCTTGGATGCTGCCGCTCACATCCGAGATGCGGCTGCGGATGGCCTCCAGGTGCTTCAGGGTCACATCCACGCTGGCCGAGCCGCCGTTAACGGCGTCCTGCATGGCCTGGATGGTCTCCTCGATCTCCTTGGCACTCTGCCCGCTGCGCTCCGCCAGCTTGCGCACCTCATCGGCCACCACGGCGAAGCCCTTGCCCATGGTGCCGGCCTTGGCGGCCTCGATGGCGGCATTAAGGGACAGCAGGTTGGTCTGGCGGGCGATGTCCTGGATCACCTTGACGATTTGGACGATGCGAGAGGTGGCCGCCTGGATGGCCACCATGCCCTGGGCTGTGCCCCGGCCCGTCTCGGCGCCGCGGTCGGTGTCCAGCACCGCCTCCTTCGCCCGGGACTCGGTCTGCAGTGAGTGGGTGGCCATGGACTCCACGTTGGTATCCAGCTGGCGCAGGGCCGTCAGGACTTCGCGCCCGGCTTGTCGCAGCTCCTCGCCCAGGCGGGCCGTCTCCTGGACGGTCTGGCTCATTTCCTCAGCACTGGAGGCCAGCTCCGTGCTGCCGGAGGCCACCCGATGGGAGGCCTGGCTCATGCTGCCCAGGGCCTGGTTCAGGTCGGCCACCATGCCGTTGAAGGTGCCCGCCAGGCGGGCGATCTCGTCCTCGCTCTCCACCGGTGCCTTGACGGTCATGTCGCCACCGGCCACCTGAGTGATGGCTGCGGAGAGCTTGCCCAGGGGCTTGAGCATGGAGACGCGCACCTGGTGGAAGACGATCCCCGCGATGGCCACCAGGAGGCCGAGCCCTCCCAGGATGGAGAGGATCTGGAGGTTGCGCTGGGAGCGGTACAGCTCAGCGGTGGATACCGAGACCCCGAAGGTGGCCACCAGGTCGCCGGCCTTGCGGTTCACGAAGGCCTCCATGCCGAAGGCGCCGTGGCAGTTGATGCAGACGTCCTTCAGGCGGCCCGGGGTGAGCACGTAGAGGCGGGGATCGCCGTTGGCATCCTTGAAGTGGCGGGTGAGCTTCGGTGTGGCGGGGTTGGCGGCGAAGAGGGCCAGGCTCTCCCGCTCGAAGGCTGCAGCGCCCGGGTCCGGGGAGGCTTGGCCTTCACGCACCCGGTGGAAGGTCATGCCCCGGCTGGTGCAGTATTCGCGGGCCTCCGCATGGATCATGAAGCGGGAGGCCAGAGCCAGGGAGGTGAGGTGCTCCTCGAAGGCCTTTTCGGCCTGGGTGGTCTGGTAGGAGCTCACGCCCCAGATGACGGCCCCCAGGAGGGCCGTCAAGGCGAGGGCGACCGGCAGAATGAACTTGAAAGTCAGTCCCTTGCGATTCATGAAATCACGCTCCTTGGGGGTTGCGATCGGTGCTTGAAGGGAGTCTTCGGCCGGGGCCTTCCGGGCGATGAATTGCGAAAGGCCAAATCACGCATTGGCTAGATTTTTCTGGCGGAATCCCTGGAAAGGGGCGGGCCGCGAGGGTGCGCCTGCCATCACCGCAGCTTGAAGCGCTCCACGGTGTCGCGCAGGTTCTCCGCCACCTGGGACAGATCCTCGGAGGTCTTGGCGATCTCCACCACTGTGGCTGCCAGCTCGTGGGTGGCGGCGGCATTCTGCTCCAGGCGCGTGGTGGTCTCGCCCATGCGGCGGCCCACCTCCTGGCTGGTGCGAGCCTGCCCCTGGCTGAGGGTCCCGATCTCTTCGATCTGGCCCGCCACCTGCGAGATGCGGTCCCGGATGGCCAGCAGGTTCTGGAGGGTCACATCCACGCTGCCGGCCCCCTGGGTCACTGCCAGCTCCATGGCCTGGATGGTGCCCTCGATTTCCTCGGCGCTCTGCTCGCTGCGCTCCGCCAGCTTGCGGACCTCATCGGCCACCACGGCAAAGCCCTTGCCCAGGCTGCCCGCCCTGGCGGCCTCGATGGCAGCATTGAGCGACAGCAGATTGGTCTGCCGGGCGATGTCCTGGATCACCTTGACGATCTGGACGATGCGGGTGGTGGCTTCCCGGATGCCTTCCATGCCCCGGGCGGTGCCCCGGCCCGTCTCGGCGCTGCGGTCCGTATCCTGCACAGCCTCCTGGGTGCGCTGGATGGTCTGCCGGGCGTGGCCTGCGGCGGACTCGATGTTGGCATCCAACTCCCGGAGGGCGCTAAGGACCTCCACGCCGGACCTGCTCAGGTCCTCGCCCACCCGGGCTGTCTCTTGCACCGTCAGGCTCATCTCCTCGGCGCTGGAGGCCAGCTCCGTGCTACCTGAGGCCACGCGATCCGCGGCCAGCCGCATGCTCCCAAGGGCTTTGTTCAGGTCAGCCACCATGCCGTTGAAGGTGGCGGCCAGCTGACTGATCTCGGTCCCGCCCTCCAGGGGGGCCGCGGCGGTCATGTCCCCACCAGCCACTTGCCGGATGGTGGCCCCCAGGCGCTCCAGGGGCACCAGCATGGAGACCTTCACCTGGCGCATCACGATGGCCCCGATGACGGCCAGCAGGGCCAAGCCCCCCAGGACGGAGTAGGCCTTGAGGTTGCGCTGGCTGCGGTACAGCTCGGCCATGGACACGGAGACGCCGAAGGTGGCCAGCAGGTCCCCGTTCTTCCGTCCCTTGAAGGTCTCCATCCCGTTGGCGGCGTGGCAGTTCACGCAGGCCTCCAGCTGGCGGCCGGGGCTCAGGATGTAGAGGCGAGGGTTCCCCAGGGCATCGTCGAAGCGACCCACCCGAGTGTCGGCGGCCGGGTTTTCCTTGAAGTAGGACAGGCTGGACCGTTCGAAGGTCTCCGCAGCGGGCTCCTTGGAGAAGCTGCCCTCCAGGACCCGGTGGAAGGTCATCCCCCGCCGCTTGCAGAAGTCCTCGGCCTCGCTGTGGATCATGAAGCGGGAGGCCGTCGCCAGGGACGTGAGGAGCTCCTCGAAAGCCTTTTCGGTCTGGGCTGTCTGGTAGGCGCTGACGCCCCAGATCACGCCGCCCAGGAGGGCGGTGAGGGCGATGGCCACGGGAAGGATGAACTTGAAGGCGAGACTGTTGCGGTTCATGGCCTGCCGCTCCTCTGAAGGGGTCCACCCCTGCAGATGACCTTCGGCTCACCAATTTCCAGCGTTGAATTGGGAAGGCCCCAAAAATGGTTTGTCTAGGCTTTTTCTACGGACCCTCGGGGAGGGTGAGGCGCGGCGCATTCAAGGGGAACCCGGGGGCCTTTGCCGCTGCGGAAGCAGCTCAGTCCCGCTGGCCCCGGGCCTTCTGGATGCGGTCCTGCAGCTTCTGGTCCACGAAGGCGGTGACCGCCGCCAGGCGCTCGGTGGCGAGGGCCAGCAGGTCCTCGGTCTCGGCTTCCATGCGGGCGACATACTCGGCGTCCGTGAGGTCCTTCAGGTTGATGACCACATTCCAGACCCCGCCGCGCACGCCGGCGTAGGCCATCTGGGCCCCCACGGCCGCATCGCTGATGCTCACCACCTTGCCCAGGTGGGCGGCCTCGGCGGCCAGCTCCAGGGCCGCCAGGCTGGCCTGGGCCGTAACCAGCGGCACCTCGATGGCGGCCTTCAGGCCCGCCTGCATGGCGGCCTGGCGGGCGACCTTCTGATCTGCGGTGTCCGCCGGCATTCGGCGCGCTGCCATGAAGCCGTTGAAGGCCTGGGTATCAGCGTCCACGGCCTCCAGGAGGCGATCCTTCAGCACCTGGGCGCGCTCTGCCAGGGCCACCAGGGTTTCGTTCTTTTTGGCATCCGGGCCGCCGTGAGCCAGGTTGGCCACCATGCTGGCCAGGGCCGCCCCCAGGCTGCCGGCGAGGGCCGCGATGGAACCACCCCCGGGGGCCGGGGTGTCCCGGCTCACCTCGTCCGTGAAGGCGTGGACAGGCATGGCCACCAGGCTGCTGGGAGCGACCTTGGGCAGACCGAGGACCTTCTGCTCCAGGTGGAAGGGCGCCACATCACCGAGGCCCATGGAGAACACTGCCGTCTGGAGGACATCCTGCACGGGTACCCCCGTGGACTTGCCCATGGCCCGCAGGTAGTGGCGGCCAGACTCCCGCAGGCAGGAGAAGGGCACCAGGCCCACGATCTCGCTGCCGGTGACCACCAGGCCGCGGTCAGCGGCCAGGCGGCGGGCGGCCTCCAGCACCGTGTGGGGTGCGGTCTGCTGGTGGTCCGTGAGGTTGATGCTGATCTGCGCCCGGCGGTAGGTGTCCACGTACCACCCGATGGCCTTGCAGTGGCCGAAGAGGCCCGCGCGGCGGACCTTCTGGCCCACGGGGGCGGCCGGGTCCACCTCATTGAGCCGCAGCAGGGCCCGCAGGTCGTAGGCATGGGCCTCGGCGCAGTGGGCGACGGTCGCTTCGAAGGTACTGCCCGTGAAGTCACAGTTGCCGCAGGGGAAGGCACCCTCGGCGTAGAGCTGAATCTCGCCCGCTTGGTAGAAGGGCTGGGTGCGGCCGCGCCGGGCCACCCGGCCCTTTTCCCGTAGCTCAAAGGCGATGTCTGTGGCGTGGGCCTTGTCACTGGAGTTGAGGGTGACGTTGTAGGCCACCAGGAACTCCCGGGCGCCGATGATGGTGGCCCCGGCCCCGGCGTGGAAGACCGCCGGGCCGAAGTCCGGCTCCCAGGCCGGGTGCTGCAGCTTTTCCGCCAAGCCCTCGTACTCGCCTCGGCGCACATCGGCCAGGTTGCGGCGCTCCGGGCGGGAGGCGGCGGCTTCGTAGAGGTACACCGGGATGCCCAGGTCCTCACCCACCCGCTGGCCCAGGCGGCGGGCCAGGTCGGCGCAGTCGTCCATGCTGACCCCGGTCACCGGCACGAAGGGCACCACATCCGTGGCCCCCAGGCGGGGATGAGCGCCGTGCTGCCGGGCCATGTCGATGACCTTGATGGCCTCGGCGATGCACCGGAAGGCGCCCTCCAGCACGGCTTCGGGCTCGCCCACGAAGGTGATCACCGTGCGGTTGGTGTCGGCCCCGGGGTCCACATCGAGGACCTCGACTCCAGGCA
>SESD01001074.1_pt1 | contig 15673 bp, 23 predicted proteins | sample 3171411 | NCBI WGS metagenome assembly SESD01 (sample SAMN06051880, study PRJNA518727) | freshwater metagenome | biome: subpolar coniferous forest; feature: holomictic lake; material: water; isolation source: holomictic Lake 442, 16.5 m depth | place: Canada: near Kenora, Ontario | collected...
CATGAATACGTCAGTTATCAATATGTTGATTAACAACGGCGTTGAACCTGAAAACATTATGTTGGATGATTTTGGCGGTTAGTTTTTCGCTGAAAAAACGTTGAAACAAAAACGGCGCATTAAGTTTTTAATGCGCCGTTTGCAAGCTAAAACAATTTCTTTAGGAGAAACTTTCCGTGAGTATAAAAAATTTAGGACTTCCAATTTTTATAGGATTAACGCTTTTAGGTTGCGATAAACAACCAGAAGTTAATGCAACTTGTTCAGCACCAGAAACACAAGCGGCAATCAGCAAAAATTTGTTAGCAGACGTAGAAAAACAATTAGGAGATGTGAAAGACGACGATGCCAATTTTATGTACGACCAGGCAAAAATCAGAGCATCTTTGGCATTGCCTCAAATCATTTTAGAAGCGGTAAGAACTGTTAAAGAAGACCCTAATAGCAGTAAAAAGTTTTGTACAGCTTCTTTGAAAATGACAATTCCTACAGCCATGTTAACCGAGGTTAATCAGGCTGGAGAGTTATTTACAGAGGTAAAGTTAAATCGGGCAATCCCTTACAGTCTGGTAAAAATTGGTAATTATGCACGGGAACTCAACATTGACAACAGTGTGAACGTATTCACAAAAAAAGATTTGCAATACAACGTTCAACCCACTGACGACAAAAAAGAAATTTTTGTTGAAATGGAAAGCAGCACAGCTACTTCACTGCTTTATCGAATTACTGAAATGGCTTTATTAAAGCCGATGCTAGAGGTTAAAAAATCAGAGCAAGCAACACAAGCATCTGAACAAAAAGCACAAGAAAAAAAGGAACAGCAAGAAATTGAAAACTTAAAAAAAGAAGCTCAACAAACGAATCTTGAGATTGAGAAAAAACGGTTGGAAGCCGAAAAAACTCAAGCACAAGAAAACTTAAAAAATGCTGGTTCTAAAGCAAAAGATGATGGTTCAAAAACAAGAATCGCTTTCAGTGAGAAACTTGGTGTAGATGTTTATTCAAAAGGTGCTAAGTGGTGTAATCAGTCCATCAACTTAATCGTCAAACTTGATGATTTTAGTCCGTTAATAAATGCTACTGAAATGGAAGGCTTTATTCCAAAACTGAAAGCACCAATTGAAAATGAGTGTCCGCGAGCAGCCATTGCAATGATTTCAGTAGTCGATAGCAAAAACGAACCTGTTGGCAAATATAAAAGTTATAAATCTAACGACTGGTTTCCTGAAATAGCGGAATAGGTTCAAAACGTACAAAACCAAATTTTATGTAGTTTGTTTTATCCACTTGGAGTTTTAGATTATGAATCGTAAAAATTTTTTGAAAAACACAGTTCTGTCAGCAACCATTGTTTCAGTTATGGGATGTTCTGGTATGTCGCCAGAGGCAGCTAAATTGATGGGGCAAGTAGGTGGTGCAGCGGCTGGTGCAGCATTAGGTTCGCAAGTCGGTAGTGGCGTAGGAAAATACGTTGCTGTTGCAGCGGGTACAGCAATCGGTGCATGGATTGGTGGTGAAATTGCGAAGGCATTATCTGAAAAAGATCAGGAAATGCTGATGGGGCAATCACAAACAGCGTTGAATGATGTGCCAGATGGTCAAACTGTTTCATGGGTTGCACCAGAATCAGGAAAAACTATCAGCATGACACCAAGTCAATCAACCAACAAAAATGTTGACATGGAGATTCAAAAAATTGATCAAGTTCAATTGCCGACTGGTCGTCTAAAGTTTTTAGATGAAACACTTCAAACTAAAAAACAAGTTAGCTTAAGAACATCAACATCAAGTTCTTCGGATAATGTGATTGGTAGTTATGACAAAGGTGAAAAGGTTCACGTTTCAGCATTAACAGCAGATAAAGATTGGTATGTTGTGGATAAAAAAGGCGTGATGATTGGTTATATCGATGCAAAAAGCCTTCAATCAATCGCACAAACAGCTAAAAAATCTAAATCGCCAAGCATAGTAGTTGCGAGTACGCCAAAAATGAAATCTGGCATGGATTTAGACAAACTCGAAGCTAAACCCGTCAAAGTTGCTGCTTCAACAAGTTGCCGCAAAATGACTTACAACTTGGATACAAGCACAAACAGCTCGGAACAATGTAAAGCTCCAGATGGTGCTTGGAAATTGTCATAAATTCTTTTGTATGAAAAAAGCTCCGACTTGCATCACAGCAAAGCGGGGCTTTTTTTACTTTCTACGCCAACGAAATCGACAGCCGTTTTTGTGTTAAACGAGCCACTTTAACCATTGATTCAAGCGTGACAGAGGTATTATTCGGATTGAGCAACCGTTCTAACGCGGTTCGACTGGTTTGTAATTGTCTAGCAACTTCGGATTTTGACAATTTATTTTCTTCAATAAATTGCAGAAGTTGATAAGCAATCACGCGCTTAATCGCCACCGCCTGACAATGCTCAAGCAAATTTTCTTCTGCTAAAAAATCATCAAAATCCGAGCCGAGATGTTGTTCATTCATATTGATTTACTCCGTTATTACTTTGTGTTGACTAACTTATTTTTTCGGCTGATTGCCAAATTTATATCGTGAATAGGTGTTTTTTGCGTTTTCTTGATAAAACCATGTAGCAAAATCAAATCGCTGTGATATTCAATAAAAATAACTCGCGCAATGCCATCCGTGATACGCGACCTGATTTCCCACAAACCATTTCCCAATGAAGCCACAAGTGGTTTGCCTATCGGAAAACTGTATTGCACGGTTTTTATGTCGTAACCGATAATTTTCTTATCGACGATGCTCAAATCTTTCAGCCAATCGCGCACAGGTTCTGCACCATTTTCAGTTTTGAAAAACCGAACTTTCAACATAATTTTTCTTTTTGGCAATTTGTCGATTAAAAATGTGTGCCTATTATGGTGCAACTTAGAGATATTTTGAAGCTAAAAAAGCCGCGTTGCATCACAGCGAATCGGGGCTTTTTTTCGTTTAAGCGTGATTATGTTGTTGCACATAATCAAATAACGCTTTGTTAATCATGTGCTGATAATCGCGTCCACCTTTGTTTTTAAACCATGTCAAAATTTCGTTATCAATACGAATGGCTTGTTGATTTTTGCTGTAAAACTTGCCAACGACCGCATTTTCCCAATTTTTTTGTTCTGGAATATCACTGGTATCAATTGCGTCGTCGGGTAAATTCGCCAACAAATTTAATTCTTCGATTTGTTGCTTAGTGAGCTTTTTCATAATGATTTCTCTCATGTTTTGTGGCTTTTCGAGCGGAAATGATGCGAATAATTTCGGTGTTATTTTCTTCGATAATGCTGTGAGCAACCAAAAGCACCACAACATTATTGACCAATCCTAGCGTTTGCCAACGTTCTTCGCCATTTTCGTGTCGGTCTTGAATGCTGATGTGTAACGGATCGTCGAAAACAAATTTTGCCGTTTCAAAATCAACACCATGCTTGATTTTGTTTGTGGCATTTTTGCTTTCATCCCAAATGAATTTCATTTTATTTAATTCCTGTTGTTCAATGTGCAAGATGATAGCGCAAGAGTGCCATTTTGCCAGTGAATTTTTAACGATAAAAAGCCCCGACTTGCATCACAGCAAATCGGGACTTTTTATTTGTTCAAATTTTACAATTTCGTTTAAGATGCAAGCCAGTTTAAATTTTCTAATTATGGGTGATTTATGAATTTTGCAACCTTGTCATTTGCAGGTACTTCTGCTGCAAAAAAACCATTAAAACAAACAACTCACTTTGCTGTGGGTGAATTTGATAAAGCCAGAATGGAACGCGCTTTATCTATGGAAACAATAGAATTGCCAGATGGTTTAACTCGTGAAGAAAAACGAAAGTTTTTGTTAGAACATAGCAAATAACTGTGGGATTTTATCGCGTCGAATTTTGCAAACAATTTGCAATTGAATTCAAAAACTATCCTAAAAATCAACAAGACAAAATTCTTGATTTCATCGAAACATTTGAACAACACGGGCTTTCTGATTTTGCAAAATACGATGGAAAAATTACGCCTTCGTGGTCTGGCTTAAAAATTTCAAATCCAAATTACATTTACACGAAAGAAAATAATTTGTGGCATTACCACATCGGTATTCCGATTTATCAGCAAGTACATTCAAAATATAAAACACGTCAGATGTTGTTTTGCATTTTCAGTGGCAGCAAGGCGAAAATGTGATTTACCTGGTTGATATTTACAATCACTATACACATGACGGCAGTTTTTATTTGCCCTCTTTCAATTATTTGGCACAATGAAAAAAGCCCCGACTTGCATCACAGCAAAGTGGGGCTTTTTTATGCGTGATAAAAATGAAAAATCGTTTATGATTTTCGCGGGGCTATATTTAGCAGTCGAAAAGTGGATTTATCACCCATCAGCCACACTAGTGTTACCTTGTGGATCTAAATTTACCAGCAAAACACTCTATTTTACCTGTGCTACCTTTTTGATTGGTAACGGCAATAATTTTTCCCACGATATTTCCTTAATTTCTCAAATGTGTAATCTTTACCAAGCACCGCTCGGCTTCAATGTGCGGTACGTTAATCGAAATCAGCGTGGTTTGTCCATTTACAGCAGCAAGTTCTTCAGCGGGAGTTTGCCCTTTCATGCAAAGCAACGTGCCATTTTCAGAAATTAAATGCTGCGTCAATTCGATAATCTCCGGCAAACTCGCAAAAGCTCGTGTCAAAACCGTATCGAATAATTGTTCTGGCTGAAAATCCTCGACGCGAGTGTGCGTGACTTTCACGTTCGGCAATTTCAATTCCAAAATGGCTTGTTGCACAAAACGAGTTTTTTTCGCGTTACTGTCAATCAATTGAAATTCAATATCGGGACGATAAATCGCCAATGGAATACTCGGTAAACCCGCGCCCGTTCCCACGTCAACCATTCGGTTGCCTTCCAAATGCGGCAAAATCGCCACGCTGTCGAGCAAATGCAAATTCACCATTTCGTCACGTCGCCGAATCGCGGTAAGGTTGTAGGCTTTGTTCCATTTTTCGATTAACGTAATGAACGCCAATAATTTCGCGACTTTGTCATCGTCGGTCGAAAAGTTGAGCGCGGTTAAACCGTCGCGTAATAATTTTTCTTCTGAGTTCATAAGTTATAACCGCCCAATCGCCGCGTGCAAACTAATATCTTTTTCCATTGTTCCGATTGTCTCATCAAATATCCCATCCAAAACTGCCGACACTTCCAAAAATCGCACAAATGCCGCTTGTCCTTGTTGCATACTTTTAGCCGTATCGGCTAATGCTTCAAACGCCGCACCAATCACTTCACTACTGAAAATTTGTCCCAATTGTTGCGCGGTTTCTTTGGGATTCGGATCAAGTGGCGCGTCACGATACAATTCCACCGCTCGTCCACGTTCAACACCAAAACGATTTTGCATGGTGTTTAAAAACGATTCGCTTGGTTCGTCAGTATTTGCAACACCTTTATTCATTGCGGTGAACGCTCGCGCAGAAGCGGCTTTGCTTAATTCTACATCGACATCTGCATTCGGATTTAACGACGGATTAACTAATTCTTTGCCGTGTTCATTCAAAATGTTAATTGCCACGTCAATTGGCAACCGTCCACTTTTCAAATTCTCAACATACGTCGCCACCTTTTCAAGTTTTATTCCGCCTTCCTTAGCAAGCTCGTGAAATAGTGTCACAACAATCGGCAATTGTTCGCTTTTCAAATTCTGAACATGGGTTATAACTTTTGCGAATTTTGTCTCGCTTTTTTTTGAAAGTTCGTGAAATAACATCGAAATTTCTTCAATCTTTACCGAAGAATTGACAGCTATATTTTCAGAATCAAATGATTGCGTGATGAATTTTTGTTCACGAATTTTTTGCAATTTGATGAGTAATTCTTTGCCCAGCTTGCGTCTTCTTTCGTCATTTATTCCACCACTATGTGCTAACTTGTAAATGCCAAATCCAATTGATGCACAAGTAGCAACGCTGCCAACTACCCAAGTAACTGGCGTTGTAACTGTAACGACAGACGTAATTCCTGCAAACTTCAACACTCCTACTGGTAGTAAATTTAAAGCTGTTCCAAGACCTGAAGTCGTAATAACATTAGCCCCAAACCAGCCCGCAATTGGTGTTGCTCCGAGCCAACCTGCAACCCCGCCTAAAATCGTACTACCCGCGCCACCTACAACACCTGCAATATCAGTCTTTTTCGTTTCCAAATAGGTTTTAATGTAGTCTGATTTTTTTGGTGTGTTTTGTGTCATTTCATTTTCGTCAGCCATTATGAGAAACCATTCGCAAAATACTCGTCTTTCAACGCCCAAAATATATCAATAATAAACTGAAAAAATCGTTTTGCCGCCGTGATTAAATCTTCAAAAATTGAACCGCTGACAAATTCACCGTTTGCCACTTTATCCAAACGATGACCTGCTAAGGCACCGACCGTTGTACCAATCGCCATTGCAATCGGCGCAAGAAATTGACCAATAAATGGAATCATATTAACCAACGAACCAATTGCCGCGCCAATTACAGCACCTAAAATCATAGTTGAATTTGCTTTCACAAATTCCCAAATTTGCAGCAAAATCACGCGCCCGATATTGACCACCTTTCCAGCTACAACTTTGGTCACGTCCCAAAGTTCTTCCATGCGTGTCACCAATTCCAGCGGCGCACCTCTTGAATGTAAGAGCGTCAACATATCCGTCCAATCCAGATTGTTCGTGTCTGCATTCAGCATCATCAATTCAAGTTTTGCTTCGGTGCTTGTCATTGTTTCAGTTGTCATCATTTTTCCTCGTTTAATAAGCGTGATTTGAATTGTTTTTAATCAACTCAAGTAAAAATTCAGGCGCGAAATCCGCCCCGTTTTGCCAGGTAATTGTCTGTAACGTGTCGTCTAATTTCACCGTTGCGAATAAGTTTTTATCTTTTAGCGGCTCAAACATTTCGCCCCATAATTCAACAAACAAATCAACTTCGCCACTTTCACCATTATCAAACGATAACCACACGCGATAATCATTGAGGTATTTAACTTGGTTAACGTGCAACATGGTTTTCAATCCAACGGTTCAATGTTTAATAGCGGTTTTCTTTCTTTGCATCGTGTCCAGTTTTCAAACAATTCATCTCGATGCAACGCTAACCATTCCAAGACCATCGACAACGCTCGGCGTGGTATTTTCCCTTCAATCACCACGCCATTTAAACCAATCAACATTTCATGCTCGCCGTATTTAGCATGAAAATGTGGCGGGTTATGGTCATTCCAGTACATCGTAATAATCACTCCAAAAAATCGACTAATTTCTGGCATCATTCATTCTCCCTTTTCAAATCCATAAACATAATTGGATTTTCGCTTACTCGATTATCTTCAGTGTCTAACAAAGTGAAGCCTTGTTTTTCGTAAAAATTCACAGCAGGTTGTTTCGCGTCAGTGATTAAAAAACGACAACCAATTTGTGGAGCGATTCGCTCAATAACGATAACAATCGCTAAATCAACCAACTTTTCACCAATTCCTTGTTTTCTATATCGTGAATCAATTGCCAATCTTGCAATTTTTATCGCAGGTAATGAATCGTATCGATTGGCATATTCACAATCGACCAATTCATAACCGTCTTTTAAGTCAATTTCACTACAAGTTAACGTGATAAAACCAATTACTTTATTTGTGCCTGCCAAAACTGCGACATAAGTTTGGGCAATCGACGCGGCTTGAAATTCAACGGCATGATTTTGTAGAAAAGTTTTAAGCGGTTGAAAATCTTGGTGTCCCGCTTTAAAACCTTTTACATCATCACCGTCTAAAAGTGAGCGCGTAATGTAATCAACGCCTAATTTCATGAATTATTTTTAGGCGCGACACGATAAGCATCCACCATTGCTAAAACTTCGCGTCCTCTTTCAAGAGCCAATTTTATTTTGTCGGTTGGTTTATCTTCGTTCATGTGTTGAATAAATCGAGCGGCATCTTTGCCACTTAATTCCGTTCGTCCAAACGCAGTGCTTTTTATTGCCATGACATTTCTCCCGTTGTTTCATTCGTTGTGAAAGTAATCGTTTGCATCATTCATTCTCCATCATTCTCCATTTTCAAAATCACATTTCAAACCCAAGAATAATTTTCATGTAGCGTTCAACTGTTGCCATTTCAAACTCAGAAAGTGAAGTCAACGGCTCGGACGTAATACGCTGATTATCAATGGCACGCGGTTGGTCTAGCATCAAATCTGAAGATTGTTTTAACGCATCACGCGGCGCAATGTTGAATCTTAACGGTTTTGCATTGGCGATAACTTGCGTTGTGAATGGAATCACAATTGAGCTGGGATGATTCACGTCGTTTAAATCGTCAGTTTGTAAAATCAGCGCGGGGCGAATTTTTCCCGCTTCCGTTCCTTTTGACGGATTGAAATTGACCAAATGCACATCACCGCGTTTAAAGCCCATCGGCATTACTCGCTTCTAACAATTGATTCATTTCTAAACTTTGTTGCGCCACCAAACTCGAAGCGTGTTTGATTTGCTGTTGCCATTTTCTTTTTTGCAGCATTTCAGAATAATAACGCAACGAATCTGCAATCACTTCACTGGTTGGTTTGTTATTTTCTGTGGCAATGGCGTGTAACAACTGCCCGATTTGGTCGTTCGCTGTGAAAGTAATCGTTTGTATCATTCATTCTCCCTTTTCAAAATCACATCTTGAGATATTTACCCTTGCCGCATTGATAACATTTATGACCTACCACAGCGGCTTGGGCTTTACCCGAAGGACTATATTGCGTGCCGCACGCGCCTTTTCCCGCATTTGAAAAAGTGGCATCACAGCGAATCTCACCACAAAAATCACATTTAAAAACTCTCAAAACCGCTTGCTGGCACGTTGGGCATTTGATGGACATATCGAAGAAACTCCGTTGAATTGAAAAAATTTGAATTCGCTAATAAACACCTAAAATTATCGACATTATTCATGCTCCATTTTTAATTCGCCAAATGCCAAGGCATCATAAAACTCCCAACATCCAGAAATCACACAATTATCCTTTTCTTCAAACACATGGTTTTCAAAAAATGAATAACGTTCGATAAGTAATCTGAATATGTAATAACTTCCATCTACCTTTTCCCGACAAGCATAAATAGCAATTAACTTTATCAAAGTATCTGGTAACAAAGCTCTTACTACATTGCTATATGTTTTTTCACTATCGGTAGGTTTTTTATTTTCTTCTAATTTGTTTGATTCACATTGTTTTATCGCTCCATCTGACGCATTGACAGCGATAAATTTTAATAATTGATACAGAATCCTAAAATAATGCTCCAACGGATTTTTAACATGAGATTTTTGTTCCGTAAGGTTTGTTAAGGATTTTTTTAAATACTCTTTGCCGCTTAATTGAAGATATTTGTCTCGGCGTATATACAATTCACTAGATAGTTCGCTCAAAAAATTATCGTAGTCATCTGAATGATTCAAATTTAATAAACCTTCCAAATTTTCATTATGAATTCTCAATAACTCAAAAAATGTATTTTCAAACTGCTGTTTTTTCTGTGTTTCTTTAACGTTTTTCAATTCTTCTCGTTGCATCGAGTAAGTTCTGACTAAAACTATAAGTGCAGAAAAACTAAGCAATGGATTCAAAACCCCACCAACATAATCTCCAAACTGACCCCATTGTTCTAAATCCTCAGATATAGGGTATTTGTAAAAATATGATGCAAGAATTCCTAATACGATAAAAAACAAAACTAAGGCAACAAGAACTAGCCAATTTGTAATGAAATCGCCAATTTTTTTAAAAATAGCCATAACTCTTCTCCTTTCAAATTTTGTTAAATTAACTACGCACCAACCGAACACAACAAAGGCTACCAGTCTTGTCAGCTGTTGCGCTGCTACCACTACCAAAATAGACAATAGCAGCATCTGAGAACGACCAATAACTATCGAGAAATTCTAATCCAGTAGACGGAAAAACTTTTAAATTGATAAAAGGGTCATTTTTTGAAAATAGTCTCGATTTACCCAGTTGATAATCAATCAAAGTTTTTAGTTCATCAATAGCAGGTACTTTCCAATCAGTGAAGCCACCATAACCACCATTTTTATTGAATCTATCTGTCGCCTCAAACATTTCTGTCCAGCTATAATATTTTTTAGTGTATCCGAGGCAAACTCCTTGATCCCATGTTTGTCCTAAGTCAAATCTCAACCAAGTCAAACCAGTTTCAGTATCAGTGGCAATACCATCTTGAACAATAAATTTTCCAATTCTTTTTGATTCGATGCTGGGGGTTGATTTTGTTGAAGGTGCAATAGACGGTGATTTTGGTGTAATTGGAGCTGGAATTGAAGGTTTTTCTGTTGGAACTGGCGCAGAGCATAATCCCAAAACCAACCCATGACACCCCAGCAACTCAACGGCTAAATCACGCATCGGAATTTTGATTTTGGTGTCGATGCCTTCTTTTTCGATAAAGCCACGCAACACTTTTTTCATCGCGTCTTTTTTACTAATCGACAATTGGTCAGCGAGCAAATCAATCATATCGCTACTGGCATCGTAGTTGTCGGCGATTTTATAAAGGGATTTGTGACTGGGCGCGGAGATGTTTTCTAAAATAAATTTCTGTTCAATTCGCCCATTTGCGCCATTCAGCGCAATCAGTTGGTCGTAGACGTGAAAGCCTTTGGCTTCGATTTCGTCGATTAAACCGTCGATAAAATCGGCTAAGGTAATTTCTTCGCGCCACGGCAATTCGGCTTCTTTGAGAGCTTTTTGCAGATATTTAATTTCGGTGAAATTCCAATTGGATTGTTTGAGTTGAAAAAACTCTTTCACGATGAGCAACAAGCGCAATTTTTCAGGATATTTATCGGGATAATCGTAAGTGTCGAGCGTTAACAGCCAACTGTGGATATTTTGTTGCGCTTCAATTCTGCCGACAGATTCTTCTAATTTTTCAAAACGGTCGGCAATTTTATTCGCCATTGTGGTCAACATTTGGCGCGTTTCGGTTTCTTTGACGGCGAGCGTCATCAAATTATTTTTCACGGTAATCATCGAATGCGCCATCATCAAATCGCGTTCGTTGAGAATTTGAATATATCGCCAACCGATGCGCTGCATTTCGTACAAATTATTGACGTTGGCGGCGGTTTGACCCGTGAAATTTGCCGCAAGCCGTTTGAAAAACGGTTGTTTCGCGCTGATTTCAAACTGGTCGGGACGCACCGACATTAAACGGGTTGCGTCCATTGCGAGTTGTTCAGTTTGTGCCGCGTGGTCTTTGGCGCGGGCAAACAAAGGCTCTAAAATGGGGTCGATGGTGTTGAGGTCTTTTTGGCTGTAAATGAACATGGTAATTTCCTAAAAATTAAGCCGCTTTCTTTTTCAAATGAACGAGTAATAACGAAATCGCCGCTGGCGTAATTCCCTGCATTCGCGAGGCTTGCCCCAAAGTTTCGGGACGTTGTTTTTGCAACTTTTCACTCACTTCGTTCGACAAACCTGAAACTTCTTTATAATCCAAAGTTACCGATAATTTTAAATGTTCGTGCCGCAAAGATTTATCAATTTCCGCTTGTTGGCGCGTGATATAACCTTGATATTTCGCTTGAATTTCAACTTGTTCCGCCACGTCTTCTGCAAAAATTTCATCATCCAAAAACGTTAGCAAATTTTTAATATCCACTTCGGGACGACGCAATAATTCGGTTAAATTCGCTTCTTTGTTTAACGCTTTGCCCCAAAAAGTTTCAACTTGCGCGGCATTTTCGGTGTCGGTGTGAATCCATTTTTGTTTTAACGCGGTTTGTAATTTGTCGATGTTTTCACGCTTCGTTTCAAACGCTTGCCAACGTTCATCATCAACTAAATTCAATTCACGTCCTTTTTCAGTCAAACGCAAATCAGCATTATCTTCGCGCAACAACAACCGATATTCGGCGCGGCTGGTGAACATTCGATACGGTTCTTGCGTGCCGCGCGTAATCAAATCGTCAATCATCACGCCAATGTAAGCCTCATCACGACGTGGACACCAACTTTTCTCGCCGCGCGTCAATCGTGCCGCATTCAAGCCTGCAATCAAACCTTGCGCGGCGGCTTCTTCATAACCTGTCGTGCCGTTAATTTGTCCTGCGAAAAACAAGCCGTCCAAATGTTTATTTTCGAGCGAACTTTTTAAATCACGCGGGTCAAAAAAATCATATTCAATCGCATAACCTGGACGCATGATTTCCGCATTTTCAAAACCGAGCATCGAACGCACAAATTCATATTGCACATCAAACGGCAAGCTGGTCGAAATCCCATTCGGGTAAATTTCGTGCGTGTTTAAGCCTTCGGGTTCGATAAAAATCTGGTGCGAATCACGATCAGCAAAACGGACAATTTTATCTTCAATCGATGGACAATAACGCGGGCCAACGCCTTCAATAATGCCAGAATAAAGCGGCGAACGGTCTAAACCATTGCGAATAATATCGTGCGTTTTTTCATTGGTGCGCGTGATATAGCAGGGAATCTGACGCGGATGATGCTCAGGTTTTCCCAAAAACGAAAATACAGGAATTGGTGTGTCGCCATGTTGCAATTCCAAAACAGAAAAATCAATCGTTCTCGCATCAATTCGTGGCGGCGTGCCTGTTTTTAAACGGTCAATTCGCAACGGCAATTCGTGCAGCCGTTCAGATAATGTAATCGAAGCCGCGTCGCCTGCGCGTCCACCGCTGTAATTTTCCAAACCGATATGAATTTTTCCCGCTAAAAAAGTCCCTGCGGTTAAAACCACCGTTTTTGCTGAAAAATCCAAACCCATTTGTGTTTTCACACCAACGACTTTTGTACCTTCAACAATCAAATCGGAAACCGTTTGTTGAAATAACATCAAATTCGGCTGATTTTCTAACGCCGAGCGAATCGCTTGTTTATAAAGTTGGCGATCTGCTTGGGCGCGAGTGGCACGAACGGCGGGGCCTTTGCTGGCGTTCAAAATCCGAAATTGAATCCCGCCGACATCAATCGCTTTCGCCATGATGCCGCCAAGCGCGTCGATTTCTTTGACCAAATGCCCTTTGCCGATGCCACCAATCGCAGGATTACAGCTCATTTGTCCGAGCGTATCGATGTTTTGGGTGAGTAATAATGTTTGTGCGCCCGTTCTCGCAGCGGCTAATGCGGCTTCTGTTCCAGCGTGACCGCCGCCGACCACGATAACGTCAAATTCTTTTTTAAATTTCATTTTTTAATTAAATCTACAATTTCTAATATGGCATTCACCGTGTAGTCAGCGTTTAAATCTGCCATTGAATGTTGACCCGCGTAACCGTACGAAACGGCGATTGTTTTAAAGCCTGCGCTTTTTCCTGCTGAAATATCGTTAATTGAATCGCCAATCATCCACGCATTTTCAGGCGCAATCGTAAACAATTTTGCAGTTTCGAGAAGCGGCAACGGATTGGGTTTCATTTCGGCAAACGTATCGCCCGACGCAATAAAATCAAAATACGATGCAAGCCCCGCTGTTTCCATTAACGGATCCGTGAAACGTTCGGTTTTATTGGTCACGCACGCTAATTTAAAACCGTCATTTTTCAGTGTTTGTAACGTTTCCAAAACGCCATCGTACACTCGACTGTGAACCCAATCGTGTTCAGCGTAATACGTTTTAAACAATTCAAACGCCTCTTCAAAATTGTCGGGAATTTCACCAACGTGCCAATTATTGAGCAAAGCTCGTTTCACCAACACATCCGCGCCATTGCCAATCCATTGTTGAATTGTGGCTTGCGAATGCGTTGGTTTATCGAGTTTCGTCAGCGCGTAATTGACCGCTTCCACCAAATCAGGCGCAGAATCAATCAATGTTCCATCTAAGTCAAAAGCAATCACAACGCTGTCCATTTTTAAACCGCTTTCGCTAATTCAGCACGCATTTCGTCGATAACTTTTTTGTAATCGGGTTGGCTAAAAATCGCCGAACCCGCCACAAATGTATCCGCGCCAGCTGCTTTGATTTCGCGGATGTTGTCCACTTTCACGCCGCCATCGATTTCTAAACGAATGTTACGACCGCTTTCGTCGATGCGTTTTCTGACTTCGCGCAATTTCGTCAACGCAGACGGAATGAACGATTGACCGCCAAAACCTGGATTCACTGACATCAATAAAATAATGTCGATTTTGTCCATGACGTAATCCAAATAATGTAACGGCGTGCCAGGATTGAAAACCAAACCCGCTTGGCAACCATGGTCTTTAATCAATTGCAACGTGCGGTCAATGTGCGTCGAGGCTTCAGGGTGAAACGTGATAATGCTCGCGCCCGCTTTGGCAAAATCAGGAATCAAACGATCCACAGGTTCAACCATCAAATGCACGTCGATGGGCGCAGTCACACCGTGTTTGCGTAAGGCTTCGCACACCAAAGGCCCAATCGTTAAATTCGGCACAAAGTGATTATCCATCACATCAAAATGCACAACATCCGCGCCTGCTTTTAAAACGTTGTCTACTTCTTCGCCCAATTTTGCAAAGTTCGCAGACAAAATAGATGGCGCAATCCAATTTTCAATCATAGGTAAATCCTCTTGGTTAAGTTTAAAAAGTTTAAAAATTATTTTTAGTTTGTTGTTCGCTACGACCTTTTGAAATCATCACAAATCTTTATCAATCCATTTAATCATTGTTTCATAACGCCCAACAAATATAGCTTCTTGGCTAGAATATGAACCACGTTTTTCTTCATAATTCGGAAAACGTTCTTTTATTTTGCTTTTCAAATGTGGAACTATGTATTTTTCTTTCGAAATTTCTTTCAGCATTTCATTGAATGGCATTATTTTATTGCTAAAACAGAAATTTAAATAATTAGCACAACAGTCTTTAAAATCAGAACTGTTGAAACTTTCAACTACTTCATTGAATTGCTCTTTACGATTTTTAAACAATAGTTTGTAGCATTTGTGAACATTGTCATTTTGTTCATTAGATTCAAAAAGCCTAATCATCGCCGCGTAGCAATAATAATCCCCTTTTTTTACACCTTCCTTATACCATTCCAAGGCTTTTTTATCGCTTTGGGTAACACCTGCTCCGGAATTATACATATCGCCAATTCTGTTATAAGCCAATAAACAACCTAACTTAATAGATTGCTTATAAAGTTTCATTGCTTCGTCATAATCTTCAATGCAATCACCCCAGCCTAGATGGTAATCCTGAGCCATTTCCCAAAGTGCTAACCACGGATAATCAGGTTCTTCGTCTTCATCATCGTCCAAAACAAACTCGTCCAATTCGTCATCGGATTCGCTTGAGAAAAATTCAGCGTCTTCGTCGTCTTCAAAATCCGAATTGCTTGAAAACTGCGCGGGCATTTTGATGATGATTTGAATCACTTCGCTAACGGGAGCGCGGAAAAACTCCCGATTATCCGATTCGCGATAGCCTTTTTGTTGCAACATCGTATGCACAAATTGTTCGGCGGCGGTGCAATCGTCAACCAACTGTTCATAAACCACGATAAACGGCGTTGGCACGCCTGTCACTTTGGACAATTCGGCGGCGCGTTCAGCAGGTGTGCGGGTGGTTTTGCCGACTTTAACCAAATCAGGCATTGCGCTGTTCGCTAAAACGTAAATGTAACC